>Ga0315322_10000837_pt1 | contig 23507 bp, 16 predicted proteins | sample M110021515metaG_FD_203461 | JGI IMG/M metagenome (GOLD analysis project Ga0315322, IMG submission 203461) | Ammonia-oxidizing marine archaeal communities from Monterey Bay, California, United States - M1 100m 21515 | ecosystem: Environmental > Aquatic > Marine > Intertidal zone | place: USA...
CGCAACCCATCAGTACAGCGCATTGCCCATCGTGACCGCAGGTTCCGGAGGCGGAGCGTTCAAGACTGGACGGCATTTCAACCTCTCCGAGCAATCCGGTTTGACCCCCAAAGTGGGCGGCAAGTACGTCGCTCCCGAGGGGGGCGTGCCTCTGGCCAACCTCTGGCTTACCCAAGCCCGTGCACTTGGCCTGAAGATGGACCGCTTCGCAGACAGCACGGGTGAACTCGGGCTTCTGCGCGCTTAGTTTCCTTTCTCTCCCCTTACTCCAGCCCTTGAAAACTTAGGACCCCCCGACAATCCCCTGATAGAATGAACAAACCCGCTTTTCTGTGCCTGCTCCTGATCTTTTTGAACGCCTGCCAGACTTCCAACCCGCCTGCGAAACAGGCGGGCAAGGGAAAGCAAGCTACGTCGGGAGTTTCCAAGGCTCCTGCGAAAAAAACCATCAAGGGACAAAGGGAACGTCCGAACATCGTCTTCATTTTTTCGGACGATCATTCCTATGAAGCCGTATCAGCCTATGGCGGCCGACTAAGCAAGGTTGCTCCGACCCCAAATTTGGACAGGATAGCCAAGGAGGGCATCCGCTTTGACAATTGTTTCGTGACCAATGCGCTTTGCGGACCAAGCCGGGCGGTCATCCAAACAGGCAAGCATTCCCACCTCAACGGGTTCATGGAAAACGAACACCGTTTCGATGGAAACCAGCAGACTTTTCCCAAGCTCTTGCAAAAGGGAGGCTACCAAACCGCGGTCATTGGAAAGTGGCACTTGGGCACCGATCCGCAGGGCTATGACTTCTGGAACGTCCTGCCCGGGCAGGGAACCTACTACGCGCCTGACTTCAGGACGCCCAAAGGACTCGTTGCGGGAACGCCGGGTGAATACGTCACGGAGGCCGTGGTGAGCAAATCGATCGACTGGCTGGAGAAGGGCCGGGACAAGGACAAGCCTTTCATGCTCATGGTCCAGCACAAGGCTCCCCACCGTTTCTGGTTGCCCCCTGTTCACTTGCTCGACGAATACGTGGCCAAGGACTATCCGGAGCCGAAGAATTTGTTCGATGACTACAAGGGTAGGGGAACGCCTGCCCAGACCCAGGACATGACCTTGCGCGTGACCATGGATTTGGCTTTGGACAACAAGATGGTCCCATTCCGCCAGGACCGAATGAACGAGGCCCAGAAAAAGAAATGGAACGAAGTTTACGATAAGATCCGGGCTGACGTTCTGAAGAAGCGCCCGCAGGGCGACGACCTGGTGCGCTGGAAGTACCAAAGGTACATGGCCGACTACCTGGCTTGCATCAAGTCGCTCGATGAATCGGTCGGTACCATGCTCGATTATCTGGACGAGTCGGGGTTGGCGGACAACACGGTCGTGATCTATGCGTCCGATCAGGGTTTCTTCCTGGGCGAACATGGCTGGTTTGACAAACGGTTCATGTACGAGGAATCTTTGAAAACCCCCCTGTTGGTCCGTTGGCCCGGGGTAGCCAAGAAGGGGACCGTGAACAAGAAAATGGTCTCGAACTTGGATTTCGCTCAGACCTTTCTGGACTTGGCTGGTCTCGAGCAACCGTCCGATATGCAGGGCAAGAGCCTGAAGCCTTTGTTCGAGGGCAAGCAGCCTGCCGATTGGAGGGAATCGGTTTATTATCACTATTATTGCTTCCCCGAGTACCATGCGGTGCGCCGGCACGACGGCGTGCGCAACAGCCGCTACAAGTTGATGCATTTTTACGATTTGAACGAGTGGGAACTCTTCGACCTGAAGAAGGACCCCATGGAGATGAAATCGGTTCATGCGGATCCCGGTTATGCCGAAGAGCTCAAGCACATGAAGGGGGAGTTGTCGAAAATGCGCAAGGAGTACGAAGTTCTTCCGGTTCCGAGGTTGCGCAAGGGAGAGACCCTATTCCCGCCGTGGCGCGAATTCGGAACCTTTGAGATTGGTCTTCCCGACGAAGGTTGGACGTCCCTCTTTGACGGAAAGTCCCTGAAGGGATGGCGCCAGCCCTTTGCATCGAAGCCCGGGGAACCCATCTCGCAAATTTCCGAGCCGACCGGCATCGAGGTGGCGAACGGGGAAATCCGTCTTACTCCATCCCCTCAGGTTTTTTACCTCCATACCCTCGAATTCTCAGACTTCATTCTTGAGATGGATGCTTTCATGCCGGGGAAGGACTTTGACTCGGGAATAGGTTTCCGTTGCGTCCTGCCCAAGGGCAAGCAACTTCCCGCCGGGTACCAGAGTGAAATTTCGGACATCCGCAGCGGTGGAATCTACGACATCGGGGTGGGTTGGATGAATCCCGCCGATGAGGAGGCGAAGATCAATGACTTCGTCGACCGCACGGGTACCTTCTTCAAGCCCAAGGCATGGAACCAGATTCGGGTCGCCTGCAAGGGTTCACGGATCCGCACTTGGGTGAACGGTCAGCTATGCAGTGACGTCAAAGACTCCAAGCACAAGCAAGGTACCATCGGCCTGCAACATCATGCCAAGGAAGGCGTTTACCGCTTCCGCAATATCCGCATCCGCAAGATCTAAATTCGTGATCTAAGCTAGCCGCCAAGTGTTTGGCCTTATGGCGGCGGTGACAATAATCACGGCTTAATTTGATTTTTTGGCAAAATTGAGCGAAGTTTTCTTGTTTTGTCGAACAAGAGAAGGAAAAGATATCTTGCATCTTTTACCGGTCTGCATGCGTATTGCCAGGATAAGCAGATACAGGAGGAAATAGGCCAAAAACTGGATTGGGCCTTGCTGCATTTGCGTAAGGATAATCGGGTAGTCTGGTTTGTCGGTATTTTGAAACGCCATTTGCTTGCCGGATCCAACCTTGATTCCTTGCCTGGGAAAGACCGCAAAAAGAGATCCCAGGCAATGAAATGGTTTGGGATTGAACGGATCGAGCTCGATTATCGGGATCTGCTCGAAAAATTTATCCCCGCTTGGCCGCATTACTTGTCGATGGCTGAGAACTACCGGAGTACGGAACTGGAAAAGTTTCGGTTTTCGCAGGATGAACGGGGAAAGGAAATTCCCCTAAGCGTTTTTGAGGTAATGGTGCGATTGGGGGAATGCGAAAATTCCATTGTCAGCAAGTGCTCGCAAAGTTTTTGCGAAGATGGTGAAGACTATCTCTTGTTGAATGACGGTTGGAAGTGGGTCCGTGTGGAGGGAGGATTTTCCAACCAGGAAGGCTTGGCCATGGGGCATTGCGGGAATTATTACGCCAAAAAAGGCGACGTTCTATATTCTTTGCGGGAACCGGTTCAGCAAGAAGAAGAGGTTCATTGGCGCCCGCACTTGACCTTCATCTGTTCGAGTTCGGGCTACTTTGGGGAGATGAAGGGCCGGTCCAACGGGAAGCCTTCCGCCGTCTACCATGATCGGATTGCGTCTTTGCTTTCGCAATCGGATTTTCGGGGAATCGAAGGTGGTGGATACCTGCCGGAGAACAATTTTTCCATAACCGACTTGAAGGAGGATGGCGTTTGTCAAATCGTTCGCGACAATCCGAGGTTCGAGCTTTCAAAATGGAGTTTCCCTAGGACGCGTGTACTTTTCGATTTCGGAGACGGTTGGGACTGGAGCTTTTTCGAGGGGATTGATTTTCCGAAAAAGCCTAGAGCGACGTATGATATGAACAAACCTCCGCCTCTTTTGATTTTGCGGCGCAAATACACCTTCAACTCCAAAGAGACTTGTTTGCCCATCTTGATTTTCCCCTATGTTCGTGGACACATGGGCGAGCCTATTGCTCAGCAACCGATCGAATCGGTTCCCGATATGGAACTCAAGTTTCAAAAACTACTTGAAATTATGGAGGTCAACGCAGTTTCTTCCGGTTCCTTACTGTCCCCCCCGTTTTCCTGGCAGAAGCTTTTGGGGGTGAATTCAACGGAGGAATTGTTATGGGATTGGCCGGGTTTCTCAACGGCCACCCCGCTTCGGTCGTTACTGAGCAGGTATGCGCCCGGTCCCTATGTCGCGCATGCCTATTCGATGCATCTCGGGCATGATTTGGTCGAATTGGATGAGGGGGTTTGGAAATCGGTCCGCTTCAGGTCGGTCCGTCATTTTCTTGAATCCATTTCTTGCCATGAAGGGGTCCGGGCCTTTGATGCGAGTAAGCATTTCGAGCTGGATGCCTGGACTCGCGGGCAAATGAAGTTCCAACTGCTTTCCTTCATCGATTGCTTCCGGTTTGGTCTGAACGGATTGTTCGTAGCTTTGGAGGATCCGTCCAGTTGCAGTTCTCCTTGTCAGATCGTTGCGACGGAATATGCCCTCGCCCGCATTGAGATGGATATAGGCATGGACTCGTTCGAGAACAAATTCTCACTGATGAGCGAATTGGTGAGAACTTATGATTACGAACGGGAAAGCTTTCAAGTCGCTGCCTGAGAAGAGAAGTTCTTCTAGGCCGTTGCTATTTTCTTGAGCTTTCTATCGGTCACGAAGGTGCCGAAGGGAATGAGCGTGGCCACGAAGAGGTAGGCCCCGAATCCGAGCGACCACTTGAATTTGCGCATGCACAAGGCAAGGAGGATGCAGTAGGCGATGAAGAGAACTCCGTGAGCCATACCGGTTACCTTGACGGCTTCCGGGGTGTCGTAAAAATACTTGAGGGGCATGGCTACTCCGAGGAGTAGAAGGTAGGAAACGCCTTCGATGTTTCCGAGAATTCTTAAGTTTCTAATCATGGGTTGGAGATCACAATGATTCTTTTCTTAGGGGATGTAATTTTAAGCGGAAGTCAAGCAGGGGGAAAGAAATTTGGCGAACCGGGTGCTTCCCCTTCCTCAACTTCGGGGCTTGCGGTAGAGCTTGAAGGATAGAAAGCCGGCCAAAAAGCACGAGACTCCGATCCCAGACCAGGTGGCTTGCCAGAAAATCCCGCTTATTTCTTCGGGCAAGCCAGTTGCATATTGGGAAATAAGAATCTGGGGGAGGGCAAAGATCGGACAAATGGCGGACAGAATGCCCAGCCCTTCCACTTGCTCGCCGGCCGTACCAACCGCTATCACGAGACAAGCTAGAAGCGGAGTGATCCAAAGAAGGCCCACGAATCCCCAAAATCCGAGGGAAAACCAAAGTTCGCGGGCCGCCTGAAGGTAGAGGGCGCTTGCGGTGACCAGAATGGCGGGCAACAGGTAGGCCCAAAATTCGATTCGAAGGCGGACGGTCAAACCATCGACGATCGTCTCCGCGAAGAACAAGCCGGATTCCTGGGCTTGGACAAGAAGAATGGCATGGACCGCGCAGACCATCGCGCTAAGGACCAGAACGAACCAAGTTCCACGGCTTTCGTCGGCGGCAAAGGGAATGGATGATATTCCCAACCTGCTCGCCCGTTGCTGACCTTTGAGATGAAGATGCCGGTCGGGGCAACAGGTGTTGATCAGGGTCAGGATGCCTAGAATGGATAGCCCGAAAAATACGGATTGCACGAAAAGGAGAACCAGGATGCCCTCCTCTGCGAGCATTGAATTGCCTTCAAGGGAGAAGGTTTCTCCCAGCAAACCGCTCGCCTTTCCCTCGGAAAAAAAGGGCCATAGGCAACCGAGCAGAAGAAATTGGAAAACCGCGAAGATGATCAGTCCCGAGGTCTTGGAGAAGGCGGGGAGGGATTCGTTTCTCCATTTGCGATAGGCGGTGATCAGCAAGGCGGTCAAAATGAGCCCTTGCATGATGAGGGTGAATACGGAAGGGGGAATTTCGGTGGTGAAAAAGGGAACGTCCTGCCAGAAATTGATCATGTCCTCCTCCCGACCCCGGTAATCATTGCTTTGGCTAGAGATGAGCTCGGGAAGCATTTTTCCGAAGTAAGTAGGCAGGATGGTCAGGAAGGAGAGAAAGGAGATGCCCGCTTGCCCAAAGGCTGGAAGAAATACGTATAGACCGAGTACCACGATGCGTGAAACCCAGGAGGCGGCACGAGGTTTGGGTACGACTAATCCGATGACGTGAGCGGTCAAATGGTAGAGGACGACGGAAGAGAAGAAGACGAAGTAAAGGTGCAGGACGTTGTCGATCGAAAGCTCGCCTACGATCATGCAGTGGAGGAGGAAGGGCAGAGTGACCGCAAACATGAAGTATTCACGCGCCGGCAGGCCGAAGAGGTAGCCCGTGATCTTGGAAAAGGGGTTCATCGGGGTCATGCGCTGGTAGTCCATCAGCCCCGATTCCTTCTCCTCGGCGGTGATTGCAGCTACCCGTCCCGTTCCCAAAAACATCAGGAAAAAACCCTGAAGGGCAAGAAGGTACGTGAACGCCTGACGGGCTCCTTCGACCGGAGATGGTTCGCCCCGCTTCCAGTTCTGAGTTTCGCGGTCAAGGACCCAATCTCCTTCCGCGCCCTCGAGGTAGGCGCTCAGGTAGATCGTTGAGCACAGGATCAGAGAAAAGAGCCCGGCGGCGATCAGGTGCTTGACTCGCAGTCTTTCCCTGATGCCGCGAAGAATAAGCGGGTTCATTCCTTCTCTCCTTTCCCGTCATCCGACTCCACTTGCAAGAACAGGTCCTCGACCTTGGATTGTTTGGGTTGAAAGCGGCAGACTTTCGCTCCCTGATTGATCAGGGAAGCAAGAATTTCAGCTTCATCCTGCGTCGTTCCATTGTGGGCGAGCTCGAAGCGGGTCTTCTCATCGTTTGTCGGAGCAAAGGATGAGATCATTGAAAAGTCTTTCAGTCGGGATTCAATGTCGTCGAAAGGATCGGCCAGTTCTATCTCGATGATCTTGGAAGGGCTAGTCTTCCGGGCAATCTCATCGATGGTGCCCGAGTGAATCATGGTGCCTTGCTTCATGATGCCAATCGCATCGCACAGGTCCTGCAATTCGGAAAGAACGTGAGAGGAAACGAGAATGGTCTTACCGTCGGAAGCTAATTTTCTCAGTAAGTTGCGCAGGTCAATCCTGGCTTTGGGATCAAGGTTGGCCGCGGGTTCGTCCAAAAGCATGACCGGGGGTTCGTGGACCAGGGTCTTGGCCAGAAGGGCGCGTTGCTTCATTCCCCTGGAAAGGGCCTTGCAAAGGTCTCTTCTCCTGTTCTCCAGTCCGGTGACGCTCAGGCATTCGTCGACCTTGTTCCTTCTTTCCGTCGGGTCCAAACCGTAGGCATGGGCAAAGAGATCACAAAATTCTTCGACCCGCAGATCATCGTAAACGGGAGGGAAATCAGGCATGTAACCAAGCATTTTGCGGGCTTGTTCGGGTTCATGCAAAACCGAGGTGCCATCGAGAGTGATTTCCCCGTAGGTCGGCTCGATCAAGGTTGCGATGGCTTTGATAGTCGTCGTCTTCCCGGCTCCATTCGGCCCGATCAGGCCGTAAACCGAACCTTTCTCGACAGAGAAGGTCAGGCGGTCTACGGCGACGAAATCGCCATAGTGAATCTTTAGGTCTTGAACGGAAATCATGGGGAGGGGATAGCGAGCACTAAGAAATAAAAAGCTCTCAGGGTCAACTTTTCCTTGCCTAAATGACCGTTGGCAGGACATTTGTTTAAAAACCCTTCTAATCAAAAAATGAAATCACTTACATTACTCTGTACGGCCCTTGTCTTTTCATGCGCCTCCGCTTATGCGGAAAAAAATCTCTTTGACGGCAAAACGTTAAAGGGTTGGGACGGAGATCCCAAATTCTGGAGCGTCCAGGATGGCGCAATCGTTGGCCAGACAACCAAGGAAAACCCAACCAAGGGAAACACCTTCATCATCTGCAAGGATCTGAAAATGAAGGATTTCGATCTTCATCTCGATTTCAAGATCGAGGGCGGGAACAGTGGAATTCAGTATCGTAGTTTCGTCAAACCGGGCAAGCATGACGGGTGGCGGATCGGAGGCTATCAGGCCGATTTCGAATCCGGAGACCGTTACTCGGGCATTTGCTACGGGGAAGGCTTCCGGGGCATTTTGTCAGACCGTGGATTTCACACGACTCTTACCCTCAACGACAAGGGGAAGTTGCAAAAGGATGCCAAGAAATTCGGGGATTCCAAGGAAATCGGCAAGGCGGTCAAGAAAAGGGAATGGAATACCTACAGGATTACTGCCAAGGGGTTTCACTTCGTACATTACATCAACGGAGTGAAGACGACCGAGTTGACCGATAACGATGAGAAGACCCGTCGGGCGGATGGTTTGTTGGCCTTTCAGGTCCATGCCGGACCCCCGATGAAGGTTTCCTTCAAGAATATCGTCCTTAAGTAGAGGTCACTTTTCTTCGCAGGATGTTCGAGCATCCATCGGATCGGGTCGATCTGCGTAGCGATACGATTACCCAACCGACTCCGGGCATGCGCGAGGCCATGCTTTCCGCAAAGCTTGGAGATGACGTGTTCGGAGAAGATCCCACGGTCATCGAATTGCAGGAGAGAATGGCATCCATCATGGGCAAGGAGGCCGGCTTGCTGGTTCCGAGCGGCACGATGTCCAATGCGATTGCGATTCGCGCCCACACCCAGCCGGGTGACGAGATCATAACCGAGGAGCACAGCCATATTTACGTCTATGAGGCGGGGGGGTTCGCGGCCTTGTCCGGTTGCTCGGTTGCCTTGGTTGCCGGGAATTGCGGGATTATGGAGCCGGAGGCGGTGGCCCGGAAAATCCGTAAGCCGGGCGACTGCATGAGCCATTACCCGAATGGGAGTCTGGTTTGCATTGAAAACACTTCCAACCGGGGCGGGGGTACGTTCTATCCTCAATCGGTACTCGATGAAATCGCCCGGGTGTCCAAGGAATCCAGTTGCGCTCTTCATGTCGATGGAGCTCGGATATTCAATGCCGCCGAGGCCAGTGGCGAGGATCCGGCCCGAATCGTGAGGGATTGCGATACCGTTTCCATCTGCATATCGAAGGGGCTGGGCGCTCCTGTCGGTGGGGTGTTGGTTGGTTCGCGCTCCCTGATTGATGAGGCGCACCGGTGGAGAAAGATGTTCGGAGGGGGCATGAGGCAAGCGGGGGTGTTGGCTGCGGCCGGGCTCTATGCCTTGGATCATAACCGGGCGAGGTTGTCCGATGATCATGGTCGCGCTCAGAGACTGGCCAAAGAATTAAGTGCAATTGCCGGGTTCGACGTCGATATCGAGTCGGTCCGGACCAACATGGTTTACGTATCGACCGAATCGCCCGCGTCCGAAGTCGCCGCTTGGCTTGGGGGGGTGGGCATAGACGTTTTGGATCTCGGATCCAACCTTCTCAGGTTGGTCACTCATTTGCATATTACGGACGAAGATATAGACAAGACCGTTCATGCGTTCAAAAATTTCTCGTCTTAAGCTTTTATGAAAAAAATCGTATTGGCGGGTGGTTCCGGTTTCCTCGGTCAGGCATTGGCCCGTTCGGTTTTGGCTGACGGGTATGAAGTCGTCGTGCTGAGCAGGAGCGTTGCTCCCCCCGATGCCGTTGGGCTCTTCGTCCCGTGGGATGGTAAAAAAATAGGGGAATGGAAGGAAGAACTGGAAGGCGCCGATGCTCTTTTCAATTTGACGGGCCGCTCGGTGGATTGCCGCTACACCCAAGAAAACCGCGACTTGATTCTCAACTCCCGGGTTGATTCCACCCGGGTTCTCGGGGAAGCGCTCCTCGGTTGCTCGAAAACCCCGAAAGTCTGGCTCAATTCCAGCACGGCGACCCTTTACGAAGACCGGAGAGGAGATCGGGAGCCCCATGACGAGATGAGTGAGGATTTTGGCTCGGGCTTTTCCGTGGACGTCGCTCGAGCCTGGGAAAAAGCTTTGGAGGAATCTTCCGTCGAAGGTTTGAGCAAAGTCGCCCTTAGGGTGAGTATCGTTTTGGGCAAGGATGGGGGTGCCTTTCCGGTCATGAAGCGCTTTGCCAAGTTCGGTCTCGGTGGGGCTCAAGGTCCGGGCAACCAGTGGATGAGCTGGTTGCATATTGACGATTGGGTGGGGGTGGCGAGATTCTTGATGGAGAATCAATCGGTTGGCGGTGCCGTTAACCTTGCGGCGCCCAATCCGGTAACCAATGCCTCCTTTATGCGCGAGATGCGCGGCAACTTTGCGCCTCTGGGGATCGGTCTTCCTGCGCCTTCCTTATTCGTTCGAATAGGCGCGTTCTTTTTGCGGACGGCTCCGGAACTGGTCTTGAAAAGCCGCAAGGTGGTCTCTGCCACTTTAGCCGAGGCCGGTTATTCCTTCAAATATCCGGATTTGGCGCAGGCTATCAGGAATCTGGCTTCCTGAGAGTCCTTATTTTTCCTTTTTGGAATGGGATAGAAACCATTCGTAGAGTTTGGGGTTGCGGTAGGTCTTGGTCCAGGAATCATGCCCGGCACCGGGGTATTCGGTGTGTTTGATTTTTCCACCGGCTTTCTTGATGGCTTCAACCATCACGCGGCTTAGACGAACCGGAACCACCTTGTCGGCATCTCCGTGAAAGTTCCAGATTGGAAGGGATCCGTATTTTTTCGCCCATTCCGGTTTGCCTCCCCCGCAAATGGGGGCGACGGCGGCAAACTTATCCGGGTATTGGGCGGCCGTGGCCCAAGATCCGAATCCGCCTTGACTCAAGCCCGTGAGGTATACCCGGTCAGGATCGATGGGGTGTTTTTGCAAAAGATCATCCACCAGGCCGGTCACGATTTCCGGTTTCCACCATAAGTCGGTACGAGGGCATTGAGGCGAAGCGATGACGAAGGGCAGATCCTTGCTTTCCACGATCTTGGCAGGTCCGTGCTTTTTGACTAGGTTCAAGTTGCTTCCCCGCTCACCACGACCATGGAGAAAGACCAGAAGCGGCCATTTGCCTTTGGCCGGTTTTGAGGAGGGCTTGTACAGCAGGTAGTCGTACCCTTGCGATTTGTCTTTCGGTTGGAAGCTTTCTTCAGTCTGCCGGGGAGCGTTCGAGGCGGCGTTTTTCTTCGGTTTCGCTCCTTCGGAAATTGAAACGGAAAGGGCCAAAAGGCTTGCTGCTTTGAAAATTTGAAATGACAATTTTAAATTCATGGATTTGTTGATTTTAGTGATAAACGGAAATTAGTTAGAGCCTTGTGGCGAGATATATTGGAAATCTTAAAATAAGCCTTGAGTTTGGGTGCTTGATAATTAGGAAAAGGAAAGGTGCGTAACCTTAGAAAAAGATTCATGAGAGTTGCAAGTATCTTGCTTTGCCTTCAGGTGTCGATTGGATTCGTTGGGGGTGAGACCTTCAAGCGGGACGTCGTGGTTTACGGAGGAACCTCGGCAGCGATTAGCGCAGCGGTACAAGTGAAGAAAATGGGCAAGTCCGTGGTGGTCGTTTCGCCGGATGCTCACTTGGGCGGTCTTTCGAGCAGTGGCTTGGGATGGACGGACAGCGGACGCAAGGAAGCGATCGGAGGGATCGCGAGGGACTTTTATCATCGTGTCTGGAGGCATTATCAAAGCGTTGAGTCATGGAAGTGGCAGGATATGGAAGACTACGGCAATCGCGGACAAGGAGCCCCTTCAATTGATGGCGACCGCAGGACGATGTGGATTTTCGAACCAAAGGTAGCCGAAGAAATTTTCGAATCATGGGTAAAGGAGAACGAAATCGAGGTGCTTAGGGGCGAGTGGTTGGATAGGGAAAAGGGGATCGAGAAAAAGGCCGCTCGCCTCAAGTCTATCACGACCTTGTCGGGAAACCGTTTCGAGGGGGAGATCTTTTTGGACTGTACCTATGAGGGCGATCTGATGGCTGCGGCGGAAATCGGTTATTTCGTCGGCCGTGAATCGAACAAGGCTTTTGGGGAAACCCTTAACGGTGTTCAGATCAAAAGAGCCCGGAAGCATCAATTCTCCGGAAGGGTTGACCCGTTTGTCGTCGAGGGTGATCCCTCGAGTGGGTTACTTGCCAGGATAAGCAATCAGGGACCCGGTTCGGAAGGAGAGGGAGACCTAAAGATGCAGGCTTATAACTTTAGGCTCTGCCTTACTCGGGTTCCCGAAAACCGGCTGCCTTTCCCCAAGCCCGAAACCTATGATGCATCCCAATACGAGCTTCTCCTGCGTACCTTGCTTATGGGATCGCGGCATGTCTTCGGTAAATTCGATCCAATACCCAATGCCAAGACCGACACCAATAACCACGGGCCTTTCAGTACGGATAACATCGGGATGAATTATGGTTACCCGGAAGCCAGTTACGAGGAACGCAAAAAGATCATTCGGGAACATGAGGAATATCAAAAGGGCTACTTCTATTTTCTATGCAACGATCCTAGGGTTCCCGAAGACGTCCGCAAACGGATGAGCGAATGGGGTTTGGCCAAGGACGAGTTTGCGGACAATGGGCATTGGCCTCATCAAATCTACGTTCGGGAGGCACGTAGAATGGTCAGTGACTTTGTGATGACCGAGTTGCATCTTCGCAAAATCAAGGAAACTCCGCGATCCATAGGCATGGGTTCTTACAACATGGATTCCCATAACGTTCAGCGCTACGTAGCGAGAGACGAGAATGGGAAGGCTTACGTTCTCAACGAAGGTGACATCCAAATAAACCCCGGAGGCCCTTACCAGATTTCCTACGGTTCCATCGTTCCGAAATCGGAGGAATGCCAAAACCTTCTTGTTCCGGTTTGCGTTTCCTCTTCGCATATTGCCTTTGGTTCGATTCGAATGGAGCCGGTGTTCATGATCCTCGGTCAGTCGGCGGCTACGGCGGCGGTGTTTGCCATTGAAGACGAGGTTTCCGTGCAGGAGGTTCCTTATGACAAGCTTGCCTCTCGTTTGTCCGAGGACGGTCAAGTGCTTGAACTCGTCCGCAGTAACCGGGTTACGCGTGGAAACGGGATAGACCCCGACTCTCTAAACGGTGTGGTGATTGATGGAAAACAGGTGAAGTTCGTCGGGGAGTGGGTGGAAAGTTCTTCGCTTCGACCTTTCGTCGGGTCCTCTTACTTTCACGATGAAAACGGAGGCAAAGGCATGCGTTCGGCTCAATTCCCCTTTCACGCTCCGAATGACGGCTTGCATGAGATTATGGTCGCTTTCGTTCCCTCGGCAAACAGGGCTGGCAAGGTGAGATACGAAATCAAGCACGACAAGGGTTTGGTTAAAGTTGTCCTGGACCAAAGAAAAAATGGGGATCGAGAAAAAATTTGGCATTCCTTGGGCTCCTTCGTTTTCCAAAAGGACAAACCTTATTCCGTTTCCGTGCACAACGAGGGTACGGAAGGGTATGTCATCGCAGATGCCGTTCAGGTAATCCCCCTTGACCGTTAATCTTGCTTGTTTCGGGCTTTAGGTGAAACTTTTCAGAGGATCCTTCGTTTGTACGGATGATCGAGAATGAAAGCTGCATGTGCATGGACAACAAATAGTATTGGTCTGCTCGCGATGAACGAGGCAGATTCAGCTAGCCCGCTAGACAGAGAGAGAGAGGTTCTTCTTATGGCACGAATTGCTTCGGGAGAACAAAGCGCAATGGAGGAGTTGATCGGGCTTTGGAAAATGCCCCTGTTCCGTTTTTTTCTTCGTTCCCTGAATCACCATGAAGATGCCGAGGACTTGACCCAGCGCGTCTTTATTCGAATCTATCGCTCGTCCGAGCGGTACCAGGCGAAAGCCAAGTTTTCCACTTGGGTCTTTACCATAGCCAGAAACCTCCTGATTGATGAGATCAAGAAAAGAAATCGGCGTCCGCAGATGGTTTTTGACGAGCATATCGAGAAGGTCGGTGATGGGGAAGAGAGGCACTCGGAAGAGTTAACGGAGATTTTGATCAGGCATCTTGACTCGTTGCCTGAGAACCACCGGACCGCCTTGCTTTTACGGGTACAGCGCGAACTGAGTTATCGCGAAATCGCAGAGGTAATGCAGACGACCGAAGCGAGCGTGAAGACTTGGATTCATCGGGCCCGGCTTGAGTTAAGACAATCGCTTTCCAACCTAAGACAACTGTGATGAATAAGAACCCGGATAAAGTAGATGATCAGATAGACCGATTCCTTCAAGCGGAGGAAGACGGACTGAAACCGAAGTTTTCAAATGCCAAGCTTGCCAGTGAAGTTTTCGCATGCAAACGAACCGAACCGCGAAGGGGCATCATTCTTGCCTTTTCGCTTGCCGGGTTGGCCGCATGCGTGGCGTTCGCTTTCCTTTTGCGCTTCAGTCCAGCAGGTGATCCGTCAGATTCCTTGACGCAAGACGTTCAGGTCCGACCCGTCGAGCCCTTGCTTGATTCGGATAAGGAATTACTTGAGGACTTGCTGGTCATGCCGCAAGAAATGAACTGGGTCGAGGCGTTGCCGGACGAGGCGACTCTCGACTTGCTGGTCATGCTCGATCAACCCTTTGAATAATCGATTCATGAGAATTCCATTCGTCTTCCAACTGTTGTTCGTTGGCCTGTTTGCGTACCCTTCCATGGGAGAGAAGGGAGAACCTTCTTTTAAGGGCAAGACACGCGAAGATACGAGGCTTGGCCGTTTCGATCAAAACCGGACCGGTCCAGGTCTTCATCGCAAGAAAAGACCTCCAGGCGAAGAGCAAATGGAATTGCTCCGCTTCCTTCTCGAGGCCTCTCCAGAACGTTTGCAAGTGATGAGAAGAACGATTGAGCGCGTGGAAAAGATGACCCCCGAGGAACGCAAAAGCATGAGGGCCAGGCTGAAGCGATTCCGAGAGAATGCACCTGCTGCCCGAACCAAAATGATGAAGGACTTTCAATCGAGGCAGGATTCGTTGCATCGGTACTGGAAAACCTTGGACCCCGAAGCCCGGGCCCGTGAAATGAAGCATTTTCATCAACTTCCCATGCCTGAACGATACAAGTATATGGAAAAGATCAGCAAGAAACAAAAACCAGGTGGCGGTGGTGGAGGTAGAAGACCAAAAGGCAAGGAAGCGACTACGGATTGATCGAATCGAAATTCGTCATCGGAGAAAATTGTCCTCAAGTGAAATTTTCCCTTGCTCGCTTAGCGCTTTGCATAAAGAAACGATGGTTCATCCGGAATTTTTACTATTATGACGAAATTAAATCGCACTACCTATCACTATTCACGCCGAGCTTTTATCGGGGCATCCGCATCCGCTGCTTTTTCCTTTTCATTTCTTCCCTCCCGAGTCTTCGGTGCGAACGAACGCTTGCAGGTTGCAGGTATCGGGGTCGGAGGTAAAGGGAAGGGCGATTTTGATGCCCTGGCGATGCATGGTGACGTGGTAGCGGCCTGTGACATCGATTCGAGGCGCCTCGACGTTTCCGTTCGCAAGCACACTGATGCAGTCAAGTTTACCGATTACCGGGAGATGATAAGCCAGCTCGGCGATAAGATCGACGTGCTTAACGTCAGCACGGCTGATCACTCCCATGCCCCTGCGACCATGCTCGCGATGAAAAAGGGTATTCACGTCTACGTTCAAAAGCCGATGACGCATACCGTTTGGGAGGCTAGACAGTTGGCCAAGTATGCTCGGGAAAACAAAATTTGCACACAGATGGGTAACCAAGGCACCGCTTCAAACGGTCTTAGGGAAGGCGCCGAATACGTCCGGGCGGGCGGATTGGGCAAGGTGAAGGAAATTCACGCTTGGACGAATCGTCCCGTATGGCCGCAGGCTCCTGGAATTGTAGCCCGTCCGAGCGAGAAGCAGGACGTCCCGTCCCATTTGGATTGGGATTCTTTCATCGGGGCCGCCCCCATGCGTCCCTATCATTCCGCTTACACCCCCTTCAAATGGCGGGGTTGGTTGGACTTCGGTACCGGAGCCCTTGGCGATATGGCCTGCCACACGACCAACTTGGCATTCATGGCTTGCGAATTGACCCAACCTAGTTCCGTCGAGTCGGTTAACACCGGGCCGATCAATGACGAGACCTTTCCCTCATGGGCCTCCGTAAACCTGCAGTTTCCAAAGTGCGACAAGCACGGCGCGATCAAGTTCCATTGGTATGAGGGCAAGGTCGGCAACAACGGTAAGGACAACAAGGGGGTCAAGAACCTTCCCCCGAAGGACCTCTTTCATGGCCAGAATCCAAAGAACAGCGGATTGCTGATAGTCGGTTCGGATGGCATCATGTATTCCCCGAACGATTACGGAGCCGACTGGATGGTTTACAAGGGTGGCAAGTGGCACAAGCGCAATGAAGTCGATTTGCCCGAGCAAAGCATTCCCCGAAACGGTCGAGGCGACAACGGGATGAAGGAGGAGCTCGTCAAGGCCATGCGCGAAGGGAAACCTGAAATTGCGGTATCGAACTTCAACTATGCCGGAAACATGACCGAGTCGATCCTTCTTGGGAACGTCGCGATGCTTGCGGGAGGTAAGTTCAAGTGGGATGCCAAGGCCTTGAAGACCGATCGCAAGGACGCCGACAAGCTGATTAGCAAGGTGTACCGTTCCGGTTGGGAAGTTGATCCTGCCTAAGGGTCTTTTCCAACTGAATGGTTCGGAAGATTTTGGCCTTGGGGCATTTTGCCTCAAGGCCGTTTTTTTTCTTAACCGGATGAGTGTCCGGTTTCCCTTTGGCATTGATCAATTTTGATGGAACGGTAGATTTGTCCATTTTGATGAAATTTCCGTACTTCTCAGTCAATGCGTTTTGCAAAGGATCCTTTTCCGGGAACCCGGCAGGCGTTTGTATTTTGGAGGATTGGTTATCCACGGACGAACTTCAGAATATGGCCGCCCAGCTTTATTTCCCGGAAACCGCATTTATCTTTCCCGGAAAGAACGGGGTATGGTCGATCCGGTGGTTTACTCCCAAGGCGGAAGTCGATTTATGCGGTCATGCCACCATGGCGGCAGCCCACGTTCTTTTTGAGGAAGGTTTGGTGACCAAGGGGGCGGAAGTTGTCTTTTCAAGCAACAGCGGGGAACTCCGGGTCGGCAATGACGAGAAAAATCGCTTGTCCATGGACTTTCCTCTTTTGAAGGCAAGAAACTCGTCCGTGTCCACGGCCTTGATCGAAGGGTTGGGGGCTTATCCGGAAGAAGTTTACATGGGAACCAATTGCCTGTGCGTATTTGGTGATGAAGACACGATTCACGCGTTGCAGCCTGATTATCGGATCTTATCCAGTTTCACGTCCTGCCTTGGAGTAATCGTGACTGCAAAGACATCCAGGATCGGCTATCATTTCTTGTCTCGTTATTTTGCCCCGCGAGTCGGGATCGATGAGGATCATGCAACGGGTTCAGCTCATTGCCTGCTTGCCCCTTATTGGGGCAAAAAGCTCGGAAAGCAAAACCTCGTTGGCTATCAGGCTTCACCCAGAGGCGCGGAGATCCGATGTACCCTTAAGGATGACAGGGTTTTGCTATCCGGTGTGGCCGAGACTTTCGTCCGAGGCAAGATGACGTTCTGAATACTCTCCTTGGCTCCGGAAGGAATTCCGTCTCCGGCGAATCATCCTGGCGTTTAAAGATTCCCTGTCCCCATTCCCTTTTTGCGGGAGTAGTGGGCTGTCATGGATAATTAAGGTTTCAAACCTTCTCTGGTTCGCCTCAAATATTCAATCGAACCATTACCTTTCCCTTGCATAAGGTTTTTTTCTGGAACACAATGAGATAATAGAAGGGCAAGCCTTTTGCCTGCGGATTCCTGCATATTTCATGAATTTATTTAAAGCCAAACTTAGTTTCTTATGGTTCCTGCCATCCTTGGTTTCCTTTGTGTTGCCATTAACTGCGAACGAGGATGAAGATGGAGCGACAAAGCCAGTAAGCTTCCACAGGGAAATCCGGCCTCTGTTTCAGGCAAGATGCAACGGTTGCCACCAACCTGCCAAGGCCAAGGGCGATTACGTGATGACGAATTTCGCCTCCTTGATCAAAGGCGGAGAGAGCGATGACCCGACCATTGTTCCCGGGAAACCTGACGACAGCCTTTTGGTGCACCTTACCACACCGAATGAAGAGGGGGAGTATGAGATGCCCAAGGGCAAGAATGCCAAGCCTCTCCATGAAACGGAGATTGAACTTTTGCGCAGGTGGATTTCCGAAGGGGCGAAGGATGATTCCCCCATTGGCTCGGGTTCCGCTTATACAATGGATAAACCGCCGGTTTACACCATGCCCCCGGTCGTTACGTCGATGGATTTCTCACCGGACGGGGCTTTGCTTGCCGTGACTGGTTTTCATGAAGCGTTGATCCACAAGGCCGATGGATCGCAACTCGTTGCCCGTTTGGTAGGGCTTTCGGAGAGGATTGAGTCGGTAGCTTTTTCACCGGATGGCAAGAAGTTGGGTGTTACGGGAGGTCAACCCGGGCAGATGGGAGAAGTTCAGATATGGAACCTCGAAAAAAAGACCCTCGAACTTTCCAAGGCCGTTACTTTCGATACGCTCTATGGAGGTTCGTGGTCTCCGGATGGTAAATATTTTGCCTTTGGCGCGGCAGATACTTCCGTGCGGGTCATCGAGGTATCCAGTGGCAAGCAGGTTGTCTACATGGCCGGACACGACGATTGGGTACGCGATACGGTCTTTAGCATGGACGGGAAATCGGTGTTTTCCGTCAGTCGGGACAAAACGGTAAAGCAGACGGATGTAGCGACCGAGCGATTCATCGGTAACGTGACCACCCACACCCCTTTTGTTCTGAGCGGTGGACAAAGTTCAATCGACGTTCATCCAAAGAAAACCGAACTTTTGGTCGGTGGCTCGGATGGAAAGGCAAAGCTTTTCCGACAGTCCGTAAAGGCGGCTCCTGCAGGTGGCGGAAACCCTAATCAAATCCGCGAATTCGGAGCCATTATTGGCAGAATTTTTGCCGTCTGCTTCAACCATGACGGTTCCTTGGGCTTTGCGGGGAGCAGTCTCGATGGCCAGGGCGAGGTAACGGCTTTCCGAATTGATAACGGCAAGGGCCTGTGGAAAGTCGCTTTTCCGGAGACGGGGATTTACTCAATGGCATGCTCGCACGATGGGAAGACCTTGGCCGTGTCGGGGTTTGACGGGAAAGTAAGGCTGCTTTCAACGATGTCCGGAGAGACGTCGAAGACTTTCATTCCCGTTCAGATCGATAAGTCAGTTGCAAAAACGAAGGAAGAGGGCCAAGCCAAGGCTGACCCGGAAATCGCCTTAACCGGAGTGGATTCGCTGGCCAAGGATTTTGTCGTCCAGTCCCTCGTTGCATCCCCTTCGGCCATCAAGGTTTCTCGTCCCTTGGATTATGGACAGATCATCGTTTCCGCCCGTTTGCAGGGAGGCTCGCAGGCGGACGTTACTCGGATGACCAAATGGACAGTCAATGGCGGAGTTGGCGGAGTTTCCATACGCGGTTTGTTTACGCCCTCCAAGAACGGTTCGGGAAAGATTATCGGCGAATTTTCCGGTCATCGCATAGAGATCCCCGTAACGGTCGCCGGATTGGACGTATCATACGAGCCTGACTTTATTCGCGACGTTAACCCGGTCATATCGAAGCTTGGCTGTAATTCCGGGACTTGTCATGGGTCGAAGGACGGTAAGGAAGGGTTCAAGCTTTCCTTGAGAGGGTACGATGCGATCTATGACGTCCGGGCATTCACGGATGACATGGCGTCGCGTAGAGTTAACGTGGCCGCTCCCGAGAAAAGCCTTATGCTTTTAAAGGGGTCCGCCGCCGTGCCCCATGAGGGTGGGCAGGTAACGAAGCATAATTCGAAATACTATCGTATCATTCGAGATTGGATTGGATCGGGCGCGGAGTTGAAACTCGATGTATCACGGGTCGAATCGATCGAGCTCTTTCCCAAGAATCCAGTCGTTCAGGAAGTTGGTTCCACTCAACAAATCCGGGTGGTTGCGACCTTTGCGGACGGAGTGAGCCGGGACGTCACGAGGGAGGCGGTCGTGACCAGTGGCAATGGTGAGGTAGCCGAGCACGACGAGATTGCCCTAATGACTACTTTGCGGCGCGGAGAAGCTCCCATCCTAGCCCGTTACGAGGGCCGTTACGCTGCCACTACTCTTACCGTTATGGGTGACCGTTCGGGCTTCGCTTGGAAGCAACCTCCCGCAAATAACGAGATTGACCGGTTGGCCGCAGGGAAATGGAAGCGGATGAAGATTCTTCCTTCGGATCTTTGCTCGGACTTGGAGTTTCTCCGTCGGGTTTCCCTGGACTTGATCGGACTTCCTCCGACTCCCCAGGCAGTGCAGTCCTTTCTGGATGACAATCGCTCTTCCCGGGTCAAGCGTGACGAACTTGTGGACAAGTTGGTCGGTAGTCCTGACTATGTTGAGTATTGGACGAACAAATGGGCCGATCTTTTGCAGGTCAACCGAAAGTTTCTCGGTCCGGCCGGAGCAAAATCCTTAAGGGAATGGATACAAATGGAGATCAGGAACAATACGCCTTACGATGATTTTGCCCGCAAGATTCTGACTGCCAGTGGTTCAAACAAGGAAAATCCACCGGCTTCCTACTACAAGGTTCTTCGGAAACCGGCAGAGACCATGGAAAATACCACACACCTTTTTCTTGCCACGCGTTTCAATTGCAACAAGTGCCATGATCATCCTTTTGAGCGCTGGACGCAGGATCAATACTATGAGATGACGGCCTACTTTGCTCAATTCAAGCTCGAGAAGGATCCCGCATCCGGAAAGAGCGAAATTGGAAAGACGGCGGTGGAAAGAGGGAAGCCTTTATACGAATTCGTCAAGGACGTGAAGTCCGGAGAAACCACTCATGACCGTACGGGCGAGGTCACCCCACCGGTTTTCCCCTTTCCCGCCAAGCATGAGGTCAAGAAGGACGCCACCCGTCGGGAAAAGTTGGCTGCATGGATGACTTCGCCCGACAACCGTCTTTTTGCAAAGAGTTACGTCAATCGTCTCTGGGGTTATCTCTTCGGGATCGGCATTATTGATCCGATAGACGATATCAGAGCCGGTAACCCGGCTACTAACCCGGAACTTCTTTCCCATCTGGAGGCCGAATTCATCAAGAGCGAATTTGACGTCCGTCATATGCTCACGCTGATTTGCAAATCCCGCACCTATCAGCTTTCGGTGGGAACGAACAAGTGGAATGATGATGATCAAATCAACTTTTCCCATGCCAGTGCCCGAAGGCTTCCCGCCGAAACCTTGCTGGATGCTGTCTACGCAGTGACCGGTTCGAAATCAAAGTTTCCCGGCGTTCCCTTGGGTACCCGCGCCGTATCCCTTCCTGATTCGGGAATCAAGTTGCCTGATGGGTTTCTCGGTACGTTTGGAAAACCCCCCAGAGAATCTGCTTGTGAGTGCGAAAGGGCAGGCGGGTTGCAACTCGGACCGATCATGGCCTTGGTCAGCGGTCCGACGGTCAATGACGCGATTTCGGATCCGTCAAACGCCATTGCCAAGTTGGCCAACGAGGAGAAGGACGACCGAAGCTTGATCAATCGTCTCTTCATCAGGATTCTAAACAGACCGGCAACGGAAAAGGAAATCAACGCAAGCCTTACCCTATTCTCAGCGAATATCGACTTGGATCATTCCGCTTTGCAAAAGGAACTCGACGTCGCCCAAAAGGACATCAAGGCGGAGTTGGACCAAAAGGAAAAGGCTCGAACCGATGCCATCGCTCAAATCGAGAGCGAGATCAAGGCCTATCAATCAAAGATGGCTGCGGCGGTGAAGAAGGCAAACGACGAACGAAACGCCAGAATCAAGAAGGCGAATGAATTGCTCAAAGCTTTCGATAAGGATCTCCCCGCGAAACTTGCGGCTTGGGAGAAGGATCAAATGGAGGGCAAGTCCATCTGGAAAAATTTGGATATGAGCAACGTAAGCTCCAAGATTCCGAAGATCAAATTCGACAAGCAGGAGGATGGGTCGGTTTTCGTGGGAGGCAAAAGCGCCAAGGGCAGTTACGTCGTCCAAGCTCCCTCGGATCTTTCCAAAATCACCGGGGTGCGCATTGAGGCACTCACGGATCCGAGGCTGCCTAAAAAGGGACCGGGGCGGACTCCCAATGATGGGAATTTCGTTTTGACCGAGCTCGAAGTTCAAGCCGGTCCGGTTAAGGATTTGAAGAAATGGGCAAAGGTTAAGGAATGGGTCTTTGACGAATTGGCCGAGACCAAGGACTGGCAGGGAGCCTTCGGAGCCAAGACAGGTCCAGGAGGAGGAGGGCTTGCCATTACTGGGAATCCGGTGGACGGAGCTTTGTCGATCGGTGAATTCTACCACGCCGGTCCCTTTGTAAACCTTGCATTCGATCAAAAGGCCGGCCCCGAGGGCCTTCCGACGTTTGACGCGAAGCAAAAGTTCAAGCATGCAAACAAGGAAATTTCCTGGGCGAGGAAGCCGGAATGGAAAAACGGTCAACTTTATGGAACGGTTTTCTCAGCGGAAAACTCAGCGAACTATCTTCATAAAGTGATCACGGTTGATTCCCCGCGTGACCTTCCTATCAGCTTGGGTAGTGATGATGGGATCAAGGTTTTTCTAAACGGCAAGCAAATCCTTGCCAACAACATCGGCAGGGGGGCCGAGCCGGATCAGGAAAAAATTACACTTAACCTGAAAAAAGGGGAGAACTTCCTCCTCCTCAAGATTCACAATGGCGCAGGGCCATCGGGATTCTATTTCAAGGCGGATGCCAAGAGCAAACTGCTTCCGGCGATTGCCACCGAGCTTTCCGCACCCAAGGGTTCCTTTGCCGTAGAATTTTCGGCCAAGGCAAAGGAGAGGCGTAAGGCTCGAGTATTCTGGAAGGATAAAAAGAACAACGGTTTCGACTCCAAGCGTTCATCTCCCGAAGTGATGATCGAAAAATCGGACGGGTGGAAAACGTACCGGTTTGATTTCGTTTCCGCGGAAGACCTCACAGGCTTGCGTTTCCAGCCCGGAGGGGAAGTCTTTGTGCAATCGATTCGAGTCTATCGAAATGAAGCCCCGGTGAAATTGTCCTTTGAGAACGCATTGGCGACCTTCAGCCAAAATGGCTATCCGGTTGCTTCGGCGGTTGATGGTAAGCTCGCTCCTGCCGGCAATGGCTGGGCGATTGCCCCTCAAATGGGGAAAGCTCATTTCGCTTCCTTTCAGACCAAACAAGACATTGTCTTCAAGGGTGGAGCAGAACTCACCTTCACCCTCAAGCAGGAGTTCAATAGTGGTCAGCATGCTCTCGGGCGTTTCCGCCTTGCGGTGACCGATGCTCCCCGGCCCGTCTCTTTTGGTCTGCCGACGGAGGTTAAGGGACTCTTTGCCATAGCTGCCGACAAACGCACCCCGCAGCAGAAAAAGAAACTCTCGGACTCCTTCAAAAATGCCAACTCCGAGAGAATCGGTTTGGTCAAAGCATTGGCGGAGGCTAGAAAACCTCTTCCTGCCGATCCGAAAATCAAGCAGTTTCAAGACAGGCTGAACGTTGCAAAGAAGCCCGTCCCCCTTCCACCTCAGATTGCCCGTTTGCGAAGGGCACTTGATTTGAGCAAAGGGCAACTTGCGAAGAAGCGTATAGTCGGGGCTCAGGATTTGGCTTGGGCGATCATTAACACCCCGGCGTTTTTATTTAATCGATAAAATGGAATAATTATTGTATTTTCACATTATAAGCAAAGGAAAGGTTAAGTCATGATTGG
>Ga0315322_10000838_pt1 | contig 23505 bp, 21 predicted proteins | sample M110021515metaG_FD_203461 | JGI IMG/M metagenome (GOLD analysis project Ga0315322, IMG submission 203461) | Ammonia-oxidizing marine archaeal communities from Monterey Bay, California, United States - M1 100m 21515 | ecosystem: Environmental > Aquatic > Marine > Intertidal zone | place: USA...
GCACAGACCGGGGGGGCGATTTGCACAGATGTCGACACGACAGGTATATCTTTCTAGTGCTTTGGGGCAGAGAAGCAACCCAAGTTGAAACCGGATAGTGAGACTCGGGCCAATAAGGGCCATACTGTTAGTCATGATAAATGAAACGAAAGGCGTCGCGAATGACGCCCAAGGGCTCGCTGCCTGGGAGCTAAGTGCGTGGCGTCGGCTGCGCGCCGGCATGCTTGTCGAGCAGGGAAATGCCGATAAGGGGCTGAGTAAGACTTGGCAGGATCGTGTGCGCTCTGGCGATTTTGATGCTGATCGCTGTACGCGAGAGATCTTGACGGTTGGCGCTGTGCGCCCGGACGCTGAAGAGGCGCAGGCGCTTCAGCGTGCGACTCGTCTTGAGCGTGACCTGATCATGACGCCGCTTTTGCGCGGTGCTTCGGGGGCCAGTCGCAAAGTCCGGCGCGCTGCGAAGTCCGGAGTTGCAGCCATCCTTTCACAGTTCATCGTGCTCGGGATCTTTACGATCCTTGGATTTTTCTTCCTGCTCGTCATGTCTTTCCGGGGCGTCGAGTTCGACCCTTTCTTTCAAGCAATTATCGACTTCATTCCAGCATTGGAATCTACAGAAGGAGGGACTTCCTGACCCATGACAAACCCACAGACTCACGATGAGGCCTTTGACGGGCTCTTTTCGCAGACGCAGATTCGCCACTTGATGAAGACCGAGTTCGGTCGAGCCAAGCGTTATGACTACGACCTATCTTGCATCATGCTTGAGATCAGCGGGATCGGAGCTTTTCGGGATCACTTTGGTTTTGATGCCAAAGAGGATCTTTGCAGCGATTTTGTCAGCTTGCTTCGGGCCGTGACGCGCTCCTGCGACTACTTAGGTCGCATGATGGACGACCGGTTCTTAGCCGTACTACCCCATACCGCGCTACCGGGCACGTCCGTTCTCGTGAACCGCCTTCAGGAAAGGTTGAGTGATATCGAGCTGCCGGATGGTGCTGCGGATACGCCCCTGCACCTGACATGTGGCAGCGCTCATTTCTCCGATGGTTCACCGATGTTCTTCGACGCACTTCTCGATGGCGCCCAAGCCGCGCTGCTTGCCGCCGATCCCGGTACGCACAAGATTCAAGAGTCCTGATCGATGACTTTCCAATCGAAAACCACCGCCCAGGCTCTACGGGTTTTGCTCGCCGAGGACGAACCGCTGATCGCTGAGACACTTGGCGATGCCCTCGAGGATGCCGGTTTTGCCGTCTTGAAAGCTGCCGACACCGATTCCGCGCTGGCTATATTGAAGACGCAGGATCCCGATATCGTCCTCACGGACATTCGGATGCCCGGCGCTGGGGGGATGGAGCTCTTGCGCTCTTCGATGGCGAGTGACGAGAATCGGCCCGTTATTGTTATGACGGGTTTCGCCACGGTCGACAATGCTGTCGAGGCCATGCGCCTTGGAGCAGTGAACTACATTCAAAAACCGTTCAGCAACGATGCCGTTGTGCAGATGGTTCGCGGCACATCAAAGGTGCGCGCACTCGAGGTCGAAAATGCGTCTTTGAGAGAACAGTTACGCGTTCAAACTTCGTGCGGGACGATGGTTGGTGCGTCCACGGCGATGAATGCTGTTTTCGATCGCATTCGGACTGTCGCAGTGACCGACGCGACGATCCTGATCGAAGGTGAGAGCGGCACTGGAAAAGAGCGCGTCGCGCTCGCTTTGCACGAATCCAGCGGACGCGCCGATGGCCCATTTGTCGCCATCTCTTGCGCCGCATTGCCCGAGAGCCTTCTCGAGGCCGAGCTGTTTGGCCACGAAAAAGGCGCGTTCACCGACGCACATAAGGAGAAGCGCGGGCGCTTCGAAATCGCCAGTGGGGGCAGCCTCTTCCTCGACGACATCGACGATATGCCGCTCCCCGTTCAGGTCAAGCTGCTGCGGGTTCTACAGGAGCGTAACTTTGAGCGCCTTGGCGGTGAAAAGACAATCAACATTGACATCCGGGTGATCGCGGCAACCAAAGCGCCGCTGCGTCAACTGGTTCGCGAGGGCAAGTTCCGCGAGGACCTGTTCTATCGCATCCACGTCGTTCCGGTCGATCTCCCCCCTCTTCGCGATCGCGGTGGGGACGTTTCGCTGCTGGCCCAACATCTCGTGGAAAAACACGGCGGGGACCGCACCTATACGATGTCTGATGCGACGCTAAATGCCCTTGAACGCTATCCGTGGCCCGGCAACGTCCGCGAGCTCGAAAATGCAGTCCAGCGAGCGATCGCCCTGGCGGGTGCAGGCAAAGAGCTAAAGCGCGAGCATCTCTTGCCTCTGGACGATCGCTGGCGGGGTGCAACCGAGCCCACCGATGAGATTCGGCCCCTGCGGAAAGTCTTGAAAGAGGCCGAGGCGGTGCACTTGGAGCGCGCGCTCGAGTCGACCGGCGGACACCGAACCCAGACTGCGGAGCTGCTCGGAATCTCGCGTAAGGTTCTCTGGGAGAAGCTTCGCGAGCACGGCATTGGCGAGGAGGAAGAGTCCTAAAGTGCCGGTGGATTTCACAGCATCTCTGATCGCGCTGGCGCCGACTTTGCCCGTGGTTGAGTTACCTCCCGGCAGTGTCGTGATCGCGGATTTGCATCTCGACGGTGAAGCTCCTGAGGATGCCGAGCGCTTCGAGGCGCTCTTGGCAAGCCTTTCAAAAGCTCCTGTTGTCGCTATTTTGGGCGATCTATTTGAATACTGGCTCGGTCCGGGGCAGGCCAAAATGCCAGGCTCCAAGCGCTTTCTCGATGCTCTGCGCAGCTTCAAGGGGCAGCTTGTTTTTGTGCCGGGAAATCGCGACATCCTCGCCGGCGTGGAGCTCGAAGACGCACTAGGCAGTCCGATTCTCACGGATGGATTTATCGGTCGACTGCCCGCTGGCGAGCGCTTGCTTTTCCTGCATGGAGACGAGCTTTGTGTCGCTGATGTCGCATATCTCCGCCTGCGAAAGCTCCTGCGCGCGAAGATGCCGCGTTTCCTGGCGCGTAATCTCCCCGGGTTTGTGACGCGTACGTTGGCGCGCCGCTTACGCAGCCACTCGTCGCACACTGTTAAGTACAAAAAGAGCGAGAGCGAAACCGGCCAAGATTCAGTTATGGCCCACGAGCTTGCGAGAGCTGCCGACTGCAGCGCGATCATCGTGGGCCACGCACACGCCTATCGCGAGACCGCATTTGAAGGTGGCCGCAAGTGGTACGTTCTCGACGCCTTCGGAGGGGAGCGGGACTGCCTTAGAGTGACAGCCGATGGCACCCCCATTTTTGCAGAGACATCTCCCTCATTCTCATAGTTCTGCGTGATCAGATCAAAAGTGTGCATCCGTTGAGCGCCCTGCGATTGCGTTGGATAGCATGGGCGCGCACGATACAGCCATGACTCCCTCGAACTCCAAAACGGACCATCACCCCAGCGCCGCTCCTGACGCACCCGAGCGGCTTATTGTTGCACTCGATGGCCCTGCCGGCGCGGGGAAAAGCACCGTCGCCAAACGCGTTGCGCAAACTCTTGGCGTTCGTTTTTTGGACACGGGAGCAATGTACAGGGCGGTCACTTTAAAGGCCCTTGAGAACGAGATCGACCCCAGTGACAGCAAGGCCTTGGGCGCGCTTGTGGATTCGATGGTGATGGACTTTACCGAGGAGGGCCAGATCCTGGTGGGGGGGCTCTGCTTGGAGCCCGCGATTCGGACCCAAGAAGTGACCTCGCTCGTCTCCGAGGTCTCCGCCCATGGCTCCGTTCGGGAAGCTGTGGTAGCGCGGCAGCAAGAGCTAGGACACATTTGGCCGGGACTCGTAGCCGAGGGCCGCGATACGACGACAGTTGTTTTTGATGATGCCGCCTTCAAGTTCTATATCGACGCAAGCTCGCTCGAGCGAGCAAAGCGGCGAGCCAAGCAGGAAGATCGCGAAGAGCAGCTCGCAGAGATCCAGGTCGACATCGAGCGACGCGACCGCTACGACTCGAACCGCGAGTTGTCGCCGCTCTGCCTTGCGAAGGACGCGCATCTTGTGAATACGGACGGGAAGAGCATCGACGAGGTGGTCGATGAGCTGCTGGCAATTATTCACGGCAGCACGGGAGTCAAGGCATGAGCGCGGAACCCAAGCTGCGGACCAAGAAGGGCTTCACCTACTCCACGTGCCAGGTCGCGTCTTGGTTGACCTGCCGCCTATACATCCCAACCAAGGTATTTGGGCTAGAGAATATCCCCAAGACGGGACCGGTTGTGATCGCTTGCAACCACCAATCGTGGCTCGACATCCCGATTGTCACGGCGTTTGTGCCCAGGCACGTGTCGTTTGTGGCCAAGGACAGCCTTGCCAAGGGGGCCGTTATGGCCCATATTCTGGAGCACTCGGGTGCAGTGCTGTTGAGGCGCGGCGAGTCCGATGTGGCCGCTATGCGGGAGATGGTGGCGCACCTTGCCGAGGACGACTGCCTTTGCGTCTTCCCCGAGGGAACCCGAAGTAGGGACGGTTCCATGGCTGATTTCCAGCGGGGCGCCCTGCTCGCAGCGCGCAAAGGAAAGGCCCAGGTGATCCCTACGGCCATAAGTGGCTCCTATGGGGCTTGGCCCGTGGGCCAGCGGATTCCTCATCCGCACCGCATTACGCTGCGATTCGGAAAGCCCATGGATCCCAGAGATGGGGTCGAAAAGGTTCAGTCCGAGGTAGCCGCTTTGCTTAAGAGCCGTTAGACTCCCGGGTTCTCAAGTGACCGTTAGGCGTAATTTTGGCGTCATCGGGCCTTGTACTTTTGCTCTATGGACTTCCTTTTTGTCTCTTAGATAACCCATTCCCATTCCCATGGCACTTACCTCACGTCGCGTCAAAGCATTCGAGCTTGACGCGGAAGTTCTCGACGCAGAAGTCGAAGACATTCTTGGCGGTTTTTCCGCTGAAGCTCTCAACGAAGAGCTCAACAAGACCATCCGCAGTATCCCGATCGACAGCATCGTCAAAGCGGCGGTCGATACGGTTGACGAGCGCACCGGCCTCGTCGTTCTCGACGTTGGTGGCAAGTCCGAGGGTACGATCCCTCTCTCCGAGTTTGGCGAAGAGCTACCTGTTAAAGGTGAAGTCTTCGACGTCTACTACTCGGGTCTGGACGAAACGGACACCGCAATGCTTTCCAAGCGCCGGGCAGATCGCCTCGCCGCATGGGAAACCGTCTCCCAAAAGTACAACGAGGGTGACGAGGTTCAAGGCGAAGTCCAACGCAAGATCAAAGGTGGATTGCTCGTCGACGTCGAAGGCGTCAACGTCTTCCTGCCAGCTAGCCAGGTCAACTTGCGCCGCACGCACGACATCTCCGAATTCATCGGCGAACCCGTCCGCGCACGCATCATTAAGATTGACCCGGAGCGCATGAACATCGTCGTATCACGACGCAAGCTACTCGAAGAGGAGCGCGCCGAGAAGCGCGAGTCTCTCATGGAGAAGCTCGAAGAGAAGCAAGTCCGCATGGGCACAGTCAAGAACATCGCCGACTTCGGTGTGTTCGTTGACCTGGGTGGCATCGACGGCCTTCTACACATCACCGACATGTCTTGGGGCCGCTTGAAGCACCCCTCCGAGATGGTCGCTATTGGCGACGAACTCGAGGTCATGGTTCTTCGCGTCGACCGAGATCGCGAGCGTATCGCACTGGGCATCAAGCAGAAGAGTCTGTCCCCATGGGATGGCATCGAAGAGCGCTACGCCGTTGGCAATAAAGTCAAAGGTAACGTGGTCAATATCATGTCTTACGGTGCATTCGTGAAGCTTGAGGACGGCGTCGAAGGACTCGTCCACATCTCAGAGATGTCATGGACCCGTCGTATCAACCACCCCTCCGAACTGCTGACGCAGGCCGAAGAGGTCGAGGTCGTCGTCCTTGCTCTGGACCTTGAGAAGCAGGAGATCTCGCTTGGCATGAAGCAGGCCGAGGCAAACCCTTGGGACCTAGCTCAAGAGCACTACCCACAAGGCACGATCATCGAAGGTCGCGTCCGCAACCTCACGACCTACGGCGCATTCGTCGAGATCGAAGAGGGTATCGATGGCCTTCTCCACGTCTCGGACATGTCCTGGACTAAGAAGGTCGCGCACCCCTCCGAGGCGGTCAAGAAGGGCGACAAGCTCACTTGCGTTGTTCTCTCGGTTGACGTGGACAAGCGTCGTATCGCCCTGGGCTTGAAGCAGCTCACCCCCGACCCGTGGATGGATTCGATTCCGAACAACTACCACGTCGGCGACCTGCTTTCGGGCCACGCTACGAAGATCACCAACTTCGGTGTCTTTGTGAAGCTCGAGGACGATCTCGAAGGTCTTCTCCACGTTTCGGAGCTTGCCGATCACAAGATCGAAAGCCCCGAGGACGTCGTTGCTCTTGGCATGAAGATCGAAGTTCGCGTCATCCGCGTGGATCTCGACGAACGCAAGATCGGCTTGTCCTTCGTGCACGCTGACTTCCCGGAGAACGAAGAGTTCGCCAAGAAGGCCGCCAAGGCCGTCAAGGCCGTCAAGGAAGCCGCCGAGCCCGAATCAATTACTGGTACAGGCATCGACTTGATGGCTGCCCTGGGTGACACCAAGTTGAAGGAAGCGCCTGCTGCGGAAGAGGCCTCTGCCGAGGAAGCTCCCGCCGAGGAAGCTCCCGCCGAGGAAGCTCCCGCCGAGGAAGCTCCCGCCGAGGAAGCTCCCGCCGAGGAAGCCCCTGCCGAGGAAGCCCCTGCCGAGGAAGCCCCTGCCGAGGAAGCCCCTGCCGAGGAAGCTGAAGAAGATGAAAAGGAAGGCGACGCCTAACTGACTCAACAACGCCCGGTTTCGACTGGGCAGATGAGCTCTCTTCCGGCCAACGGTCAGAGGAGATGCGAATCTTCTTGATGAGTGCCGAGCGGCTTGTACCCGCTCGGCACTCATTGTGTATATAAGGGTAAATATGGAAAGGCCTATGAAAACTCGCAGAGTGCAGCAGCTCCTGCCGCTTTGCCTCGTGAGCATCCCCCTTTGGGGGTCTAGCTGCTCTCTCATCCATCCGGCGCCGGCTGGCGGGGGGGATGGGGCCGGGCTGACGACTAGCGAGGGCAACCCACAGATTGCAGACGAGTTTATTCCGTCCATGCGTATTGTGATTGAAGCCTTGCGCATCGGCGACGAAGAGGTCGTCCGCAGCGTTCTGATTCGGATGCGCGCACGCGGGGCGAGCGGCGGGACCTTGGAGTGGATCGAAGGCGTCGAACGGGTTCTGGTGGGGCGCCGCATGGTGGCCGACTTAGACCTCACGCTTGAGGTTCGGGAGCTTGCCTTGGATGGTGGAGGCACGACGCGCATACTTGGGCTCCGCGCGAAATCGGTCGCGAATGCGGGTGGCCCACTTTCGTTCTCCATAAGCCCCCCGGTTCTCAAAATCGAGCGCACCTGGATTGATGCATCAGGCCAGGATGGACAGGAGTCAGACTCTGTTGGGATCGAGACGATGACTTCGTTTCAACTTAATGGGGAAGAGGGCGGATGGATACCGATCTTGCCCTTGACTACCCCTCGTGGACAAGCGGCAGCCGTTCGCGAGATCTGGAGCTTGGAAATGCATCACTGCTATTTCAAGCTGGCCGGCGAGAAGATCCCGGTCAATGCTCCTCGGGTACGGTCCTGCGAGCGCTATCTGCTCGGTAGCCACCTTCAGCTCGGTTGGCTCGAACCCGATGCTGTAGCTAAGTTCGCAATGGGTTCGGATACGCCCAACACGTCGCAGTTGGTCGAGCGGGCGGTGCGCACACGCCCCTCCGACTGGGCGATTGCTCTCGATCACATTACGGCGGAATTGGACAAGATTCCTCAAAGCCGGCTCGAGCAGCTCGCACCTGTGCTGCGCTGGTTTGCAGCGCCCGAGGTGGATAAGTCCGATTGGGGAATCGAGCAGGTTTTCAGCACTATGGATAGCACGCAAATCGTGAGCGATGGTGAGCTCGTGCATCCATCGGTCTTGCGGCACGATCCAAAAGCGTGGAAGCTATGGCTTCTGGCGCGGCAGCAGTTGCGCGATTCAAAGTCCACTCAGAATCTGGACCTTCCCGCCGGCGGCTAATCGGCCAAGGAGCTCGCTAGGCGAGGTCCAAAACGTCCCCGCAATGTAGTGGGGACCTGTACTCGGGCGATCTTAGTCTTGCAATGGGTCTATATCGACGGACTGCTACGGGAAAGCCCGTGCAGCCTGTGCCATAATCTTTTCCCCATAGAGGCCGCGCTCCCTTTTGTGCGGTCGTCCACATGCTTATCCAGATGGTCACGATTTGGCCAGCCCGCAGATGACTACCGCAAAACCCGCCCAAGGCCGCCAGGCAGACCTAGCCGTATTTGCCCGCAACGCAGTTGACCTGATCAACGAGAAAGAGCTGCTTGCGCTTCTCGCCGAGGACCGCCCGCTCCGTGTGAAATTTGGTATGGATCCCTCGTCAGCGGACTTGCACGTTGGCCACATGGTCCAGCTCCTCAAGCTGCGCGAACTGCAGGACATCGGTCATCAGATCGTGCTGATCGTTGGCGATGCCACCGCGATGGTCGGCGACCCTACGGGTAAGAACAAGTTGCGCCCGCAGCTGTCGCGCGAGGATGTCGAGCGCAACCTCGAGACCTATACAGACCAAGCGAAGCTTGTGCTCGATCTCGACAAGACTGAGATCCGTCGCAACTCCGAGTGGTTCGACAAAATGGATTTCACTGAGCTGCTGCAGCTCGCGAGTCGCATGACGGTAGCTCAAATGGTCGAGCGCGATACATTCCAGAAGCGTATGGAAGCGAGCGAGCCGATTGGGATTCACGAGTTCCTGTACCCGCTCATGCAGGGATGGGACTCGGTTCAGGTCAAATCGGACGTCGAGCTTGGGGGATCAGATCAGCTGTTCAACAATTTGGTGGGGCGCACTCTGCAAAGTCAAGTCGGACAGAAGCCGCAAGTCGTCTTCACCGGCCCCCTGATCAATGGGCTTGATGGCCGGAAGATGTCAAAGAGCTACGGTAACTCGGTTGGTCTTTCCGATCCTGCAAACGACATGTTTGGCAAGCTGATGAGCTTGGATGACGAGTCGATGGAGGAGTGGTTCCGACTGTTGACGTGCCTTTCCAGAGAGGAGCGCGTAGCTGTTCTCGCCGGTCACCCGCGCGAGGCCAAAGCGCGTTTGGCCGAGGAGATCACATCGTTCTTGCACGACGCGCAAGCGGCAAAAGTTGCTCGCACCGCCTTCGATAGTCAGTTTCGCGACAAGAATATTCCCGACGACATCCCTCTGCTCGACTGGCCGTCTGCTGGCGAGGAGCTACCGCTGTTCCTGCTGGTTACAAAACTTGGGCTTGCGGCGACCAGCTCAGATGCGCGCCGTTTGGTGGACCAAGGGGCGATTCGCGTGAACGGCGACCCAGAAAAAAATGGCAAGCGACGCTTCGCCGCAGGCGATACCGAGGTCCTGCTGCAAGTTGGCAAACGCCGCTTCGGGCGCGTGCTTGTGAGCGAAGTCGCCGCGAGCTAACGCACGACGCTCAGCTCACTCACTCACTCCATTTTCAACTTCGGCCGCGGTCCAGGTGGCCACGGCTGGCCCAATCCGCCGGGGACCGAGTCGCCGCTTGCTTCGGCGTAACCCAACTCGGCAAGGTCGTGGCTAAAGAGCTCGCGAACGTTCGTGCCACGCTCGTCGCGCGGGGCTGGCCCTGCATCAATGTAAGTCTCGGTGACGTGCTGCAGGTCGGCTTGGAATGCGGCCCATTCGGGGCTCTCGGCAATCGCCTTGCGATCGCGGTTTCCGTTGAGCTCGCCTGGGTCGCTCCCAAGAGCGAACCGTTCGACGCGCTTCAGCTTCAAGTTGCGCTCGTCATCCAAACGCATCGTCCGTATGATTTTAGTGTCGCGAGTGCGATACGAGTCCATGAAGATGTACTCGTTCTTGAACAGGTTGTAGTGCAGTAAGCTACCGAGCTGTCCCTTGTCCTCTATGACATCGCCGCGCACTGCCGGCAGTAGGCTTCGTCCTAGGCTCGTCGCAGGTGCAGGGACACCCGCGAACTCGGCGATGGTCGGCAGGATGTCCGTCAACCCAACAACGGCATCAGACGTTCCTTTGGATCCTCCCGGCTGGATTATCAAGAGAGGAACATCGAGCACTTCTGCGGACAAGCTCTGACGATGGCCACGGTTGCCGTGTTCGAAGAACTCGTCGCCGTGGTCGGCGGTGATTACAATCAGAGAGTTATCTAGGCGCCCAGCCTTTTCGAGGGCTTCCACCATGCGACCGATGTACTCGTCGATATAGGCGATCTCGCCTTGGTATAGGGCGCGGACGTGATCGAGGTCGCGTTCCGAGATTTGGCGCGCTGGCGACTTCGTATCGTCAAAAATGGCCGTGTTCTTGTAGAAGCCGCGGCCGTCCATTACCCCCATGTATTCTGGATCGAACTTCGTGTCGAACGGCGCTTCGGGGATGTAGTCGTAGTGTGCGTCGAACAAGTGCGCGAACAGGAATGCGTCTTGATCTGCGTCGATTGAGCTGATTGTCGCCTCGAGCGCGCGCAGTACATTGGGCGTCGTGATGTCCTGGTGCCCAAGTGTGTCGCGCCCCGCAAGGATCGAGCGCACGAGAAGGAAGTCCTCTGCCGCGAGTGCGGCGCGGTACTGCTTCTCGATTCCGCGGCCACCGGTCATCGCGTTGTCGTAGACGTCAAAGCCGCGTCCGAAGCCATACTCGCCCGCAAGGAACCAACCTGTCCACCAGCCGGCGGTGAACCAGTTGTCGGCACGAAGAATCTCGGGCAACGTGGCGTGCCCTTTATCCATTGCTAGATCATCCCACTCGACCCCATGAAGGGCTGGTGGCGCACCCGTGAACATCGTCGTGTGGCTTGGCAAGGTCCAGCTTGATGGCGCACTTGCGGCCGTGAAAATAGTTCCCCGCTCCGCAAGTGCGCACATGTTCGGCGTAGTCTCGGAATCTGTGAACGTTAGAAAGTCGGCGCGCACGCTGTCTAGCGAGACAAGCAAGACGGTGCGCGCACCGCTTGAACTATCCTCTTGGCCGTCGCCGCAGGCGAACAGCCCCAAGCAAAGGGCAAGGCCCAGCCCCGTCCATTGCTTTTGGATGGGCGGGCTGGACAGGGTTATTCGTTGTTGTGTTCGATGTTCGGCCATTTGCGCCCGAAGTGGAAGTTGGGATCATTTTCAGAGTCGTGGCAGACGAGGCAGGTGTGCTCACCGCCGCGATCAATGTCAGCTACGTTCGCCGAAGCCACATGTTGGGCGCCGGGACCGTGGCAGCTCTCGCAGCCAACACCAGCGAACCCATTGAGGGTGTCCCAGCGCAAGTCGTCGGCGAGCTTCTTGGAACCATACCCGGAATCGAAGCCAAAACCCACGGAATGGCACTCTACACAGTTCGGATCCTGAGTTGCTGGCGCGCCATCGCGCAGGTCATCAGCCAGTGTCTCCATGGCGTGATGGTGAAGGCTCTCTTGCCAAATCTCGTACGCGTCCACATGGCATTTGGCACAGGAGTCCGATCCTGCGAAGCCGCCGCGCGGAGCTGCGCCTTCTGACCCAGCAACGGCGTCGCGTGCCGCGTAGCTCTCAAGCATCATGCGATACATTCCTCGCATTGAAGAAAGATTGGGGTCACCTGGGACATCTTCGCTAACGGTGGACAACTCGAACTCCGGACCCGCTTTCCCAGAGCTCAAACGCACGACATAGCGAAAGCGTGTGCCGAGTGCCGCAGTGGCTGCAGAGCCGGGCTCTTTTTGCAGCATTTGGCTGGCCTCGTACTCATCATTGACGCGCAGGACGACAGAATCCTTACCAAGGTAGCTCGCGAGTGCCGCAGCGCTCGCGTCGGTGCCTTCGAAGAGAGCTAGGGTTGTTGCCGTTCTGTCGTGGACACCTTGCGATGCGAGCTCCTTGAGTGTTTGGACCGCATTCTTAGTCGACCAACTGACCAAGTCCTCTGTCTCCATACTCCCGACGACACCCTTTGCGCTTTCAGGAAGGAAGACGTAGATCTGTTGCCCCGTCACCGTTTTGTACTGTGGCTCGAATAGCGTCCGCACATAGTTGACGGCAGGGCTGTCCTTCAAAACCTTCATCTCTATGTTCGTCGCGATCAACGGTATCTGGCCAAGTAGCAGCTTGGCGTCCTTGAGCTCGCCAAGAAGAGAGAGGTCGCTCTCTGCAACTCCAACCATCGCAATGTCCATCATGCCGTAGGACAGCCAGAGCGTCTCGAGCTGCGCGCGCGCCCAAGCGGGATGCGAAGCCGCTTCAACCGAGACGGCACCGCCAGAGGCGATGCGGCTCACGCTGCGCCCATCCATGGGGGCGGCGACACTCAGCATGGTCTGTAGGCGATCGATGCCACCCAGCTGCCCGCCGGAGCAGCCACAGGGTTCCAGTTGACCGCGTGGTGGCCCTATGAACAGCGCGCTCCAGGGCGCTCCGTCTACGGGGGCGGCAGCTGCTACAACGATGTCTGGTTGCGGCTCATTTATTGGGGGAGCTTGCAGAGTCCTGGCGCCCATGATGGCAATGGGTGCGCACAGCACTGCGGCAATCACATACTTACTGGTCGAAGCCAAGGCCAACATAGTCGAGTTCCATCTTCTTGTACTGGGGGTCGTCGAGCTCGAGCACAACGGTTCCGGTGAATGAGGGTGCGGACAGTGTATCCTTTGCGATTAGGCTCAGATCCCATTCCTTACTGCTGCCATTTGGGTTCGGTCGCACGGGAACCGCGTTGAACTCAAGCTCGTCCGCGTGATCTCCCTTGATTTGGAATCCGACGACGCGCAGAAAATGACCGTCGAGGTGTGTGCGTAGCTTTCCGATTGTCATGCCCAGGCCGTCCTCGGTCTTGACACCAACACCTTTCGGGTTCGGGCGCAGGAATAGTCGCTCGGGTGAAAACGCTACATCGGGCGACGTTGTCCCAGCGACGAAAACTTGCAACGGCTCGCCCGGCTCGCCGTCCTTGCGAACCGTGTCGATCCAGATGCTGAACGCCTGCCGGCCAAGTGGAACGGGGGGTGTAAAGCCCGCCTCTAGGAGCCAGATCGGATCCGTGTACTGTTCCTGGCGTGTCAGCGTGGCCGTCGTGCCGGAGGGTATTTCGCGGATATCCCCTAGCAGCAAGCCACTTGTCCCAAGTGCCTTGATCGTGACGCGTCCGGTCGCGCCCGCGCCTTGGGGGATCCGAGGTAAGTTCAGGCTAGAAGGTGCGAGCTGCCACGGCATATCGACCACAAGGTGGCATTCCAAAGTCAGGTAGGGTCTGTCCACCGAGTCCGTCGAGACGCGAACCATGAAGTGCTTATCAGTGTTCTTAACTTTCACCTCGTCCGTGTCGACGCGCAGAGCGATTTCCACAACTTGGCCGGGATCTAGGATGATGAGCTCTAGCGGATTTTTGGCGAGGGGCGGTGTTCGCGTCCCATCGTCTTCGACCTTCATGATGCGCGCGACCGTGCATCCGCAGCCGGAATCGACTTTTTGGACGATCAACTGGCGAGGGTCCATGTTCTTCAACACGAAGGTGTGTAGTGCGAACTGACCGTTTTCGATGACGCCAAAGTCAAAGTACCCCGGCCGTTCGGGATCCTCGTCGGGTTGGATTTGGACGACAAGGCCAGCACTGGCGTCAGGGCGAATCGGAGTCGCCCCTGTCTTCGAAGCGGCGATTTCTGAGGTGGCCGAGCCCGAGCAGCTGGCGATTAGCGTGAGGCCCAGACCGCATAGGGAGCCAAGGATTCTTGAAATAGGGGGCATATGGTGGCCAGTGGGGTACAAATGTGTGGACATAATTCTAGTCCAGAACTACGTTTAGGTCTACCAATGTCGAATGGGACTAAGATCAGAACGCACAAACATCCGATGTAAGCCGTCCGTAGTAAACCACTAGTCGCTTACACAGTCAGCGTAAACACCTCCATCCATGCGCAAGAATCAAAAATTGGCCACAACGGCCGCAGTTGCCCTCGCCCTCAGTTTTGGTGCCTTTAAGGTCCTGAACTCTTCGGATAACGCACAGGCAAGTACACCCGTCAACCCCACCGATGTAGTCACCCGCGAGGATCGCGCAGAAAGGCAGCGCCAAATGTTTCTCGACGCGGGCGAAGTCCCGGAGAAGTTCAAAAAGGTCCAAAACGGCCTTGAGGATCGCTGGGGATTCCTAGGCGAAGAAGTCCTGACCGCCCCGTCCGTCGACGGTAATGGCGAGATGGTCTACTTCGACAAAGAGCTGAAGCCTGGCAAGAACAGTGATGGCGAGACTATTTGGGCTCAGGGCGCGCACCGCGCGTACTTGTTCCAGGGCGAGCTGCTTCGCACCGTCAAGAACAAGCCGATTACGCTTACCCTTGCGGGTGGCAAAAAGCCTGGCGACGGCTTCTTTGCTAAGGCTCTACAGCAGGGTGGTGAATTCGATCGCAGCAAGGCTCCTTCGGCGAAGGTACCCGCTAGCGAAAAGTAAGTTCAAGATTGGCCGCTGACTCTAGAAAATAGGTCGGCACCATCTTCTAGAATGCCGGCGCGGAAGTTAAAACTTCCGCGCCGGCATTCGTCTATTCTGGCCACCGCCGCTACCCCAAAAACTCTCCCCTCCCCGGTCAATATCATGGACTTCCAACGCACCGACGCCGCCATCTGGAGCGCAATCGACGCCGAGACCAACCGCCAAGAAGAGCAGCTTGAGCTGATCGCCTCGGAAAACAACGCTTCCGCCGAGGTCATCGCGGCGATGGGGACGAGCCTGACAAATAAGTACGCCGAGGGTTACCCGAAGCGGCGCTATTACGGTGGCTGCGAGCACGTTGATGTTGTTGAAGATATTGCACGTGACCGTTTGAAGGAGCTGTTTGGTGCAGCACGCGCGAACGTGCAGCCACACAGTGGGACCCAAGCTAACGTCGCCGCACTAATGACACTACTAAGCGCGGGTGACACCGTACTTGCGATGGACTTGAATCACGGTGGCCACTTATCGCATGGGCACCCGAAGAACTTCTCGGGCGAGTTTTATGACTTCCACGGTTACGGTGTCGAAGAGGCTTCCGGGCGCTTGGATATGGATCGCGTTCGCGAGCAGGCGGTCGCGCTGAAGCCGAAGATGATTCTCGCCGGGGCATCGGCCTATTCTCGCGCGATTGATTTCGAGGCATTCCGGAGCATCGCTGATGAAGTTGGCGCGCTCTTCATGGTCGACATGGCGCACATTGCCGGACTTGTCGCAGGTGGGGTTCATCAAAACCCTGTGCCCTTCGCCGATATCGTGACGATGACCACACACAAAACTCTGCGCGGCCCGCGCGGTGGGGCGATTGTTTGCAATGATCTCGAGTGGCTCAAGAAGATCAATACGGCGGTCTTTCCCGGCGGACAGGGAGGCCCGTTGATGCATGTGATTGCCGCTAAGGCAATCGCATTCCGCGAGGCTAAGACGGACGAGTTCAAGACCTATGCAAAGAACGTCGTGGTGAACGCGAGCATCTTGGCAGAGACGCTAGTCGAACGCGGAATGCGCTTGGTCTCTGGCGGCACGGACAACCACTTGATGCTGGTCGATGTCACTGCCCAAAACCTGACGGGCGACGTCGCCGAAGATCTCTTGCACTCGGTCGGCTTGACCTGCAACAAGAACCTGATTCCATACGACAAGCAGCCGCCCATGAAGGCGTCAGGCGTCCGCATTGGAACGGCCGCGATCACCACACGTGGGCTCGATGGTGACGACATGCGTACGATGGGTAACTGGATTGCCGATGTGCTTCATTCGCCCCAGGATAGTGAGCTGGCGAAGCGCGTTCGTGGCGAGGCCTCTGAGATGGCGCGCAGCCACCCTCTGTACAAAGGCGAGGCCGCCGCGGCCAAGTAGCCGGACTCTTCGATGGCAGACATGCGCATTCCGGTCACTCTGCTTACGGGCTTTCTTGGGAGCGGGAAGACAACCCTTCTCAACCGCATCCTGACGGACCCTTCGAGCCCGCCGTGTGCCGTGCTTGTAAATGAGTTCGGGGACGTTGGCATCGACGGCAAGCTTGTCGTCGCTGCGGAGGATGATTTGGTTGAGCTGCAGAACGGGTGTGTCTGCTGTACAGTGCGCGGCGACTTACAAAAGGCGCTCGGGGAGCTCGTGAAGAAGCGCGGACGGATCTTGGGTAGAGCGAAGTTTGATCGCATCGTGATCGAGGCGTCGGGTTTGGCCTCGCCGGGTCCCATCGCACAGACACTTGAAGTCGACATTGACCTATCGGAAGCACTTGCCCTCGACGGAGTCGTGACACTTGTACACACCGCGAAGATTGAAGAGCAACTACTGGGCTATCCCGAGGCGCGCGATCAAATCGGCTACGCGGATGTAGTAGTGCTCAACCACAGCGACCGATGCAGTGAGAGTGCTTTCGCGCAAGCAGCACACGCTGTTCGCCAGGTCAACGGCGCGGCCCCGCAGCGGCGAGCGACACGCGCGGATCTTCCCATTGAGACCCTGTTCGGGATCGAGCGGGTCGACCTTGCGGATGTTGTCGCTTCGGAATCCGAACACGCGCACGCGAGTGGTGTCTCGACATTAGCTCTTCGGAGCGATGATGCGCTTGATCTACACAAGCTCAAGATGTGGCTACGTTTTTTGACAGGTCGCCAAGGGACAGAGATCCTGCGATTGAAGGGCATCTTGCGCTGCCAAAACCAAGCTGCTCCTGTAGTAGTGCAAGCCGTCTATCAGTGGCTGGAGATTGGGCCGGGCGAGGGCGAGCCTCCGCAGGAGTCCAACCTTGTCCTGATTGGCAGGGGGTTTGATCCAGACGAGTTCGAGCGCGGTTGGGCGGCCTGCCAGTTACCAGCCAGTATTTAGTGCCCATGCAATAAGCAAATGGCCCCTGCTGCGGTGTGCGCGGCAGGGGCCATTCAGCAATTGTTCACTGGGTGGTATTGTCCCTATTCTGTCTTGGACCAACCCATCTCGACCGTCGCGCCAAAGACCTCGCTCCAACTCGGGAAAAGCCGGCCCGACTCCTCACGCAGCACCGTAAGTGCCGCTTCAAACGTTGCGGTCAGCTCCTCGCGATCGCCCTCGAACGTGTATCCCAACCCCTCGAGCACGGGGAAAATTTCCTCGAACTGCAGGAATGAGCGCAACTGCTTGCGCTTATACAGGTCGAGAGCCGTCAGGAACTCGATGGTCTCATCCGAGAGTTGATCAGGCCGAGGGGGGCTCGTCCGACGGGCTAGGGCCTTCTTCGTACTCTTGGCTTTCGAAGTGACCGGTTCTATTTTTCGTGGGGGCATGGGGCTTTTTCCTTCCTTCAGGGGGGGCTTCCTTACCCCTACCCTTCGGAAGGTAGAGGGCCGAATCTGAAACCTCAGGTGGAAAAATGGAAGAGCGCCCCTCTTTTTGCGCCACGCGCGCTAAATGACCTTGCGGCCTGCCCATAAATCAAAATGCAATGGGGCTTGTCCATATGGACCGTTCCCAAAACCCCTCGAGATCCTCTGAAGCTTGACGGTCAAGGCTTCTCTGTGGGATGAAAGGGGAAGCGAAGCGCGCTCCCTGGCGGAGTCTCGTTTGGCCGCTAGGCCCTCCTCTGCGATCTCTCTAGCTTGTTGCGAGGGATGCTATTTCTGCATGAGGGCCAGGATTTTTTCGGTTGTGGGGGATTTGATGATCCCCGCCTCCGTGACGATGGCTGTGACTAGGTTGGCTGGGGTTACATCGAAGGCGGGGGCGTAGACTTTCGCTCCTTCTGGAGCGGTCCTGTTGCCGAAGCCCTCGGTGATTTCGGCCGAGGGTCGCTCTTCGATGGGGATGTCTGCACCTGTCTCCACTTCGACATCAATCGTTGAACGTGGGGCCACTACGTAGAAGGGGATGTTGTGGTACTTGGCTAGGACGGCTACGCCGTAAGTGCCAATCTTGTTGCAGACGTCACCGTTGCGGGCAATGCGGTCGGAGCCGACGATGACGGCGTCGATTTTGCCTTCCATCATGACTCGGGCGGACATGTTGTCGGTGATCAATGTGACGTCGATGCCCGCTTGCATAAGCTCCCAAGCTGTCAGCCGGGCGCCCTGGAGTAGGGGGCGTGTCTCGTCTGCGAAGACCGCGATTTTCTTGCCCTGCTCGTGGGCAACATACATAGGGGCTAAGGCTGTACCCATGCCACCTGTCGCTAATGCGCCAGCGTTGCAGTGGGTGAGGAGGGTCATGCCGTCCTTGATCAACTCTGCACCTAGCTCCCCCATTTTTCGGCACTGGGCAGCGTCTTCAGTATGGATTTTTTTTGCCTCTTCAAAGAGGCCGGCGACGATGGCTTTACTCGATTCGTCAGCTGCGAAGTCGGCATCAGCGCGGCGACTCATGCGGTCCAACGCCCAGAACAAGTTGACCGCAGTGGGGCGCGCTTTGGCTAGTGTCTCCGCGGTCGACTTGATGTGAGTCATGAGGTCGTCGCGATCGCGCCCAGATTCGGTTTGGACGCCTAGGAGCATGCCATAGCCTGCGGCGACTCCGATTGCGGGGGCTCCCCGTACTGCCAAGCGCCAGATGGCGTCGACCATGTCGGGCACGGTCTTGACGTCGATTTCGACGAACTTTTTTGGCAGTAGGGTCTGCTCGACCATGCGGCAAAAGCCGTCGTTGTTCGAGCCATCAATCCAAGAGAGAGTGCTGACGTTCATAGCTATTTTTTCGTTAGGCGAGACGCGCTTGAAGAGCAGCGTCTTTGGCCTCGACCTTATTGGCCATTTCTTGGCGGAACTCGACTAGGCGCCCAGCAAGTTCGGTGTCGGACAAGGCTAGGATTCTCGCCGCGAAAAGAGCCGCATTCGCGGGCCCTCCGCCTCCGACCGCAACGGTAGCCACAGGAATGCCGCTGGGCATTTGTACGGTAGCCAGTAAGGCGTCTAGGCCTCCGAGTGGAGCGTTGTCCATGGGGATACCCATGACTGGCTTTAGGGTGTGGGCGGCCACGACTCCGGCAAGGTGGGCGGCGCCCCCGGCCGCGCATAGGAAGACCTCAACACCCGCGGCTTCGGCCTCGATTAGATAGGTCACCAGCGCGGCGGGTGTGCGATGGGCCGAACGGACTTTGGCCTCGAACGGGATGCCCATCTTTTTCAAGTGGTCAAAGCAGGGCTGCAGACGATCGGCGTCGGAGTCAGAGCCCATAAGGATAGAAACTTTAGGAGAGGTCATTTGCGTTATGCGTTTTCGGTAAGTCCGGCGACAAGGCCAACGGGAAGAGAGCCGGTTAGGGTCTCGCAGATTTCAGCGTAGCTCGAGGCTAGCTTTGCGGAGATTTCCGGGTCAATGTCAGGGCCCGGCGCTTCCTTGTTCCAATCGAGGGTCTCAAGCCAGTCGCGTAGGATTTGCTTGTCCAAGCTCGGTTGGTTTTGGCCGACTTTGTATTTGTCGGCGGGCCAGAAACGGGAGGAGTCAGGGGTCAGGGCTTCGTCTATAAGGATGACGTCACCGTTCAAGATCCCGAACTCGAACTTGGTGTCCGCGAGTAGCATGTTGTGGGAGGCAAGTACTTCAGTGCCGCGGTCGAACAGCGCCATCGTTGCAGTGAGCGCTTTATCGAAGACGCTCTTGCCAACGGTGTCGCAGGCGACTGCAGGCGAAATCGCCATGTCGTGCTCGTCGTCTTTTGTCGTTGGCGTGAAGAGCGGCTCGGGCAAGCGCTGGCAGAACTCCAGGCCTTCGGGTAGCGCGATGTCGCAGATCGTCCCCTGCTTTTTGTACTCCTTCCAGCCCGACCCGACGATGTAGCCGCGCACGACCCACTCGACAGCGGTCGGCTGTGCCTTTTGGACGATCATGATGCGGCCTTCGAGAGCGCTGCGCTCCTCTTCCGAAATACCTGGAATGTCGTCGACGTTAGTCGAGATTAGGTGATTCGCGATCAGGTCTTCCGTCTGTCCAAACCACCAGCAGGCGATGTGCGTCAGGACGCGCCCTTTGTTCGGAATCCCGCTGGGCAGGATGACGTCGAAGGCTGAAACGCGGTCGCTCGTGACAAACAGGAGCTGGTCGTCACCAAGCGGGTAGATGTCGCGGACTTTACCCGCGGTCAGGAGAGTGAGGTCGCCGATATTTTTACGGCGGCCGTGATAAATTGAGTCTTGCATGGTCCCGGTGTTTTTAGGGGGGATGCTGGGGGGGGAGGGGGTGGGAGCGTCTTGAGATCGCCTTATTTAATGAGGCGAGATACGGGATTATGTCAGGCGGCTGCCGTCGCTACAATGGGTCCATGCGCCAGACCTTTGACTCTTCTGAAATGGGCCGCTCTCCGGGGCCAAGAAACTCGTTTGATGACCCATCTTTGCCCCGCGGATTTTCTCCGCGGCGACCGATTTCGGGGACTTTGACACCGCCAGTATCAAAGTCATTGGCCCAACGTGCGTTACTATTTGCCGGGCTTGCGACAGGTAAGACGAGGATCACCGGTGCGCAGCACTTGGGTGCTTGTGATGACATCATCGCAACAATAGGCGTTCTGGAGAACCTAGGGCGGCCGCTTGATTGGGTCGGACCGCGAGCGGTGACGGTAACGGGGTTGGCGCCCGGTCATATCGGTGGCTTGCAGCCAACGGGGCCGTTTGAGGTTGGCGAGTCCGCCACACTCGCGAGGTTAGCCTCTGCCGTCGCGGGCTTCTGCTGCAGTGGAAGTGCGTCGGTTCGTGGCATCGGAACACTAGAGCGGCGACGCAGCCCCGCGCTTTTCTCTGCGCTTGAGCGCGCGGGTATTCGTTTGCGACAGAGCGAAGTTGGCGCGTGGCCGGTCGGAATGGACTCGATCGGACCGCCATCGGACTTGTTCCTCGAGAATCCGTCGTCCAGCCAAGAACTCTCCGCCCTTTTATTGGCTGCTGCTTGTTATCCAGATGCGATACAAGTGCACGTCCGGGGCGATCTGCCGAGTCGTCCGTATCTCGAGTTGACGCGCAGTATGTTGAAGACGTTTGGCGTGCTTGCTGTTCCGGTGGACCCGCGTTTCGAGGGTGGCTCTAGCTATGAAGTACAAGGCGTCTTGACGTCACCAAAGGAGCCGATTCACCTTGAACCCGATGCGTCGAGCGCGGCCGTCGCACTCTGCGCCGCAGCGATTACGGGCGGCGATCTTGAGGTACCGGGGCCTTGGGGGAAGTCGACGCAAGGCGATCGGCAGATCGTGGACTTCTTGGTGCAGTTTGGCGTGAATGCGGGACATGTCACAAGTGGCGAAATGGAAGTGGACATCGAGACCCTTGCGACGTCGGGGTTGCCGATTCGCGGGGCGATCCTCGACCTTTCCCGACACCCGGACCTGGCGGCTCCACTCGCAGCGGTTGCCGCTTACGCTGCGCTTCATTGCGCTGGGGTGAGCGAACTACTCGGACTCAAAACGCTTGTTGGAAAAGAGAGCAATCGACTAGATGTCCTGGCGACCGGGCTCGCAGCACTTGGCGTGAATGTCGAGGTGCGCAACGATAGCAAGGTCTGCGGACTGCGAATCGGGCCGGGCGAGCAGGCCCCGCAGGATGATGTTGAGCACCTGCTCGACCCCAAGGGCGATCATCGCATGGCGTTCGCTTTTGCGCTCTTCGGACTGCTTCGTCCCGGCATTCAAGTCGCCGATCCCATGTGCGTTTCGAAATCATGGCCGGGCTTCTGGGAAGACCTTGGCGCACTCTAACGCTATCCTCTTTAGCCTATGACTACTCCAAGCGATATGGAAGCTCTGAACAACGCCGCTCCTGAAGGCCCCGTACTCGTCTGCGGTGGAGCCGGTTTTATCGGCAGTCACACAGTAGAGCTGCTCGAGCGACGAGGCGTCGAGGTTGTCGTCCTCGATAACTTGAAAGCGGGTCATAAGGAAGCAGTCCAGGCTCCTCTTGAAGTGTGCGATCTTGGCGATCCCGCAGGCCTAGATCGCGTCTTCGCCAAGCGCAAGCCCTCGTCGGTGATTCACTTTGCCGCCTTGTGCTATGTCGGCGAGTCTGTCACAGATCCGGCGAAGTATTATAAGGAGAACGTTACGAACACCTGGGAGCTGCTCCAGGCTATGCGCCGCGCAGAGTGTCGCGACATTGTGTTCAGCTCGACGTGCGCGACTTATGGCGAGCCGGTGGAGATGCCGATTCCCGATGGGCACTCGCAAAAACCGATCAACCCCTACGGCAACACGAAGTTGCACATGGAACACATGATGGGCGACTTCTCGCGCGCCTATGGAATGCGGTTCGCTGCGCTGCGTTACTTCAATGCGGCGGGCGCTTCGACAACACGCGACATCGGTGAGGCCCATGATCCCGAGACGCACCTGATCCCGCTCGTGCTGCAAGTTGCGCTGGGACAACGCGATGAGATTTTGATGTTTGGCGACGACTACGATACGCCGGACGGAACGTGTGTCCGCGATTACATTCACGTCGAAGATTTGGCCGACGCGCACTTGCGCGCCTTGGTGAAATTGCAGATGGGCACCGAGCGCCTGGCGTGCAACTTGGGCACCGGAACGGGATACTCCGTTTTGGAAGTGATTGAGGTCGCGCGCAAAGTGACTGGGCACGCGATTCCTGCGCGAGTCGTCGGCCGCCGTGAAGGCGACCCCGCCATGTTGGTGAGCGGCGGTACAGACGCCAAGGCTATCTTGGGGTGGGAGCCGAAGCGTGCCGAGCTAGAGCACATCGTCACCGATGCGTGGCGCTTCTTGCAGGCACACCCGAACGGTTACGGGAGCTAGGCTTGGAGCTAACCGTACTCGGTGCGGGTTGCGCACTACCTCAAAAGGGCCGTGGACCCGCAGGATATGCGGTGCGTGGCGATCAGCTCGAAGGCGCTCTTCTCTTCGACTGCGGACCGGGGACGATACGCAGCCTCGCCGATTACGAGATCGGATTGCTCGACATCACGTGTGTAGTGATCAGTCACTTTCATATCGACCACATCCTAGATCTTTTTGCGCTGGCCTTTGCGCGTCGCAATCCCAAACTGGAAGGCGAGCCTCTATCGAAGCTCAGAGTGATCGGGCCCAAAGGACTGCGCGCGCTGCTTCAGTCGATGCCGCCGTCGATGCAAGTACTCCGCGAGGATAGCCTTACCACTTGTATCGAGGTTGATCTCGATCGGAACGGCGAAGGGGCTGTCGCCATTCCTGGGGCGAGTTTGCGTTGTTCGCGCGCTTTCCATGTGGAAGAGTCCCTCTCATGGCGGCTCGATAGTGCGGGGAAGAGCCTGGTGTATTCAGGGGATACAGGGGAGACAGTCGCTCTCTCTGGGCTCGCAGCCGGCGCTGACGTATTGATCGCCGAGTGCGCGCTTTCCGGGGCGGAGAAGCCGCTTCGGCATCTAAATGGCCGAACGGCGGGACAGATTGCTCAGGCGGCGGGTGTCTCGCGCTTGGTGCTCTCTCACTTTTATCCGCATGTAAGCCCCGCCCACGAGGCCGTTGAGGCCGCCAAAGTGTTTGGTGGGGAAG
>Ga0315322_10000839_pt1 | contig 23490 bp, 17 predicted proteins | sample M110021515metaG_FD_203461 | JGI IMG/M metagenome (GOLD analysis project Ga0315322, IMG submission 203461) | Ammonia-oxidizing marine archaeal communities from Monterey Bay, California, United States - M1 100m 21515 | ecosystem: Environmental > Aquatic > Marine > Intertidal zone | place: USA...
ATTCACCGAGGGCGATGTACCCTGAGAGCATTAGTTCAGGGTAAGAACTGAAGCCAGGCCTCAACACACAGAGAGCGGGCTGGTGACCAGGAGAATCGCAGACTACCTGAAAATTTTTGTGATGCACGACCGCAGAAACAACTCTATCATCTGTTGTACGGAAGAAACGACAGCATAAAAATGGCTCTTTTTGTGTTGATCGACGCCACTGTTTCCTTGCTATGTATCAAAAAGTTCTATTACAAGTTGGAATGGTAAATACTTCGCTTCTGTTTTCTATTGTGGCTGCAATCTTCGCCCTTGGCTTCGCCCTCGCCAAATATAAAGGCATAATGAAGTGGGACGAGGGAGACGATAAGATGAGGGAGATCGCGAAGATGATCCAAGAGGGTGCCTTCGCGTTTTTGAAAGCGGAATATAGATGGCTATGTGTTTTTGTGGGGATTGTTTTCGTCGCGATCGCGGTTTCGCCAGAAGGTCAAGGGTTGGGGATTCGGACGGCTATAGCATTTGTAAGCGGAGCGTTTGCGTCAGGGCTTGCGGGCTTTTTCGGTATGCATACGGCGACGCGCTCTGCGGTGCGTACCGCTGAAGCGGCTCGGAAGGATTTGAAGGATGCGTTGTCGGTATCATTTAGCTCGGGAATCGTGATGGGGTTTTCGGTAGTGGGACTGGGTTTGGTAGGCATCGCGGTATTCGTTTCACTCTTTTCTCAAGGCGGTCCGATTACGGAAGGCGTTTTGGAGCAGGTTCTGGGCTTTAGTTTTGGAGCGTCGTCTATTGCACTATTTGCTCGTGTTGGCGGAGGTATATTTACGAAGGCGGCTGATGTGGGGTCAGACTTAGTCGGAAAAGTCGAAGCGGGTATCCCGGAGGACGATCCGCGCAATCCAGGAACCATAGCCGATAATGTGGGAGACAATGTGGGAGATGTTGCGGGTATGGGAGCGGATCTTTTTGAGTCTTACGTGGGATCGATTATAGCGGCTATGATTCTCGGGGCGGCGCTATTTGCAGGACAAGAGAATGTATCGAGCGTCATTCTACTGCCGATAGCGGTCGCATCTTGCGGAATCGTGGCTTCGGCGATTGGCAGTTTTTTCGTATCCGCAAAAGACGAACACTCACTCCACCTAGCGTTGTTTCGTGGGTTGCTCGCGGCTTCCATCATATCGATGGGTGCGGTATTCGTATTGACGAAATGGGTTTTCAATTTCGAAGGGCTCCGTTTGAATGGTCAGGACATTGGTGGGATGAACGTATTTTGGGCTGTAATCGCAGGTTTGATCGCGGGAGTAGCTATTGGGAAAGTAACGGAATACTATACCGCATTGGAGGCGAAGCCTGCTCAGTTTATCGCTGCTCAATCTAAGACCGGCGCTGCAACGAATATTATCCATGGTTTGGCTACGGGCATGGAGTCAGTAGCATTGCCTGTATTGTTGCTGTGTGGGGCGATCTATTTCGCTTACGATCAAGCGGGGGTTTACGGCGTTGCGATATCGGCGGTAGGTATGCTTTCGACTTTAGGAATCTCGCTGGGAGTGGATGCTTATGGCCCTGTTGCGGACAACGCAGGAGGCATGGCCGTTATGGCCGGTCTGCCTGAGGAGGTCCGGGCCCGGACTGACGCTTTGGATGCGGTCGGCAATACGACGGCTGCTGTAGGAAAAGGTTTTGCGATTGGATCGGCAGCCTTGACGGCCTTGGCCCTTTTTAATGCATTTTGTGAAAAAGCGATTCCGGGTACTGGTAAGCTGGTGCTCGATATCAACAATTCTGATGTGATGATCGGGCTCCTCCTAGGCGGGTTCTTGCCATTTCTTTTCAGTGCATTGACTATGAGGGCTGTCGGAAGAGCTGCAGGGGCGATGGTTGACGAGATTCGCCGTCAATTCCACGAGATCCCGGGGATTCTTGAGGGTACAGGAAAGCCGGATCCGGCGCGTTGCGTTCAGATTTCAACAACCGGTGCACTTAAGCAGATGGTTTTACCTGGGTTGATGGCGATCGTTATTCCCATCGTGGTTGGCAAGTTAATGGGCGCCGAAATGTTGGGAGGTTTGCTAGCTGGGGCGCTCATCACGGGTGTTATGATGGCTATTTTTATGGCGAATGCGGGGGGAGCTTGGGACAATGCCAAAAAATACATCGAAGAAGGAAACGAAGGCGGCAAGGGCTCTGAAGCTCACAAGGCCGCGATTGTCGGCGATACGGTGGGCGATCCTTTCAAGGATACGTCTGGACCAGCTCTGAATATTTTGATTAAGCTGATGACGGTAGTCGGCTTGGTATTCCTGCCTTGGTTTGTTGGATGAAAAATTAGCGGTCGCTCAAGGTCGACCGCCACTGCTTTACTGAATACGGCGAAGAGGAAGGTTCTACTGTAGGACCTCTTCTTCGAAAATGGTGCGTTGGGACTCGGGCCTGGTGATCTCGTGATCCGTTATTTGCGGCCGCAATTCTCCTGCTCGTTCCATTGCGTCGAGAATCTTGATTTTCAGATGCGCCTTCACTTTGTTGTGCGAGGCGTAGCCGATAAGGTTTTGAAGCTCGTAGGGATCGGAGTGTAGGTCGTAGAGATAGCTTTCGGTGTAGGTGTCGGAGCGGGACTCCGTTTCGCCGTCAGCATCGGGAGCAACGATTCCGTATTTCCATCGGGCGGTCCGAATCGCTCGGCCGACTTGAGATTCGCTTATCTGGATGAACGCTTCCTGCTCCCATTCGTGGCTCTGGCCACGGAGGATTGGCATGAGTGAGCGTCCAGGCAGAGAATCCGGCGGAGTGATACCGCATGAGTCGAGGAGCGTTGGGACGAGGTCCACTAGGCTAGTGACTTCCTGGCGTCGACCGCCTCCATCGAAGCCGGGGCCGCAAAACGCGGTCGGGACGCGAACGGATGCTTCGTGACCGGAGCGTTTGTACTCCGAGTTGCGCGTCTTGAAGTGGCAGGCGTGGTCGGCCGTGAAGAGAATGATGGTTTCCTTGTCTATTCGGAGGCTCTTGAGCGCATCCATGATGCGACCGAGCGCTTCGTCGAGACGTTTGATCATGCCCAAATAACCGCCGAGGTGCTGCCCAGAGCTGCCTCCAAGGGCTTGAAGGTCGGGTGGTATCCACTTGCCTGTGTAGCGTTCGCGATAGCCGTCTGGGGGCGGGTAGTCGTCTACATGGTTCTGGTGATGCGGCTCGAGGTAGGAAGTGAAGAGGAAAAATGGTTTGTCTTCTTTGCTTTTCTCGTCGACGTAGCGGATAACCGCATCGGTCATAGCATCCACGCGATACCCTGGAAGATGGACCATTTCGTTGTCGTTGTTCCAGAGGTTGCAATCGTAGGCGTCCGATTGGAATTCGAGTAAGTTGGTCGCGAGCCAGTAATCGTATCCGCCGCGTTCTTCGGCCGGGACGAAGTCATCGTTCGAGCCTAAATGCCATTTGCCGATGTAGCCGGTATTGTAGCCGGCCTCGGTGTAGTGTTGAGCGATGGTCTTGAGGGTTTTGTCGAGCGGGATCCCGTTGCGCCAACTTCCGGTTTGGGTCGCGTAGAGACCTGTCTGTAGACAGGAGCGGGCAGGGCCGCAAACAGGTTGGCAGGTGATCGAATGGTCAATGTGAGTCCCGAAATTGGCCATTCGATCAAAATTCGGTGTCACATCCAGTGGATTGCCGTGGGCTCCACAAGTGTCCCAGCGTTGCTGGTCCGTGAAAAATACGATCACGTTGGGTTGTTTCGTCATAATGTGGGGTCCGAGTATCGTGATATTTCCTACATTCGTAAAATCCTAAGAAGATGAGAATTGGTTCGCGGTGCGATTGCAAGTTGGATTTACGAGGTCTCGACAAGATTGACGCTTGAGAAAGTCCGGTTGCTAGTTCGTTTTGAAAACATGCCAGATCAATTGCTAAAAGGAAAGGTGGTGCTCATTACAGGAGGAGGACGCGGCCTGGGTCGCACGATAGGGCTCGGCTATGCTACAGAAGGAGCTCAAGTGGTTGTTTGCTCTCGCACGTCGAGTGAGGTTCGGGAAACGGTATCGCGGATACGCGAAAACGGTGGAGAGGCTATTGGCATAGCGGCGGATTTATCGGAAGAGGCGGAGTCCGAGCGGGTAATGGATGAGATCGAAGCCGTGTTTGGCAGGCTCGATATCGTGTTTCTCAACGCTGGGGGTAATTCCTGCGGAGCGCGCGAGCCAATCGAGACTGTAGATGCGAAGGCTTGGATTAAAACTATAGAGATTAATCTGTATACGGCGTTTCATGTCGCCAAAGCATCGATACGCCTGCTAAAGCAAAGCGACAATGGAAAAATTCTGACAATGGGCTCTGGAATGGGGAGGAAGCCTAATGGGCGAAGTTCTGCTTACAGTGCCTCGAAAGCAGCGCTTTGGATGCTGACCCAATCGTTGTCGATCGAGCTTGCTGAATATGGAATTACGGTCAACGAAATGATCCCGGGGCCGGTGAAATCAAATGTTCCGAGCGACGAGCTTTTCGAACCCTATTTGATCGAAAAAGGTGATTGGCAGAACGAATGGATGAAAGGTTCGGAGGACGTCGTTCCGATGGCTATCTTTTTGGCGAGTCAACACGAATTCGGACCTTCCGGACAGAGCTTCGCTTTGAATCGAAGGTTGCTTTGATTGCACGTGAACAGAGCGTCGGTGCAATACCGTTTGCTACTAGCCCTGACGAGTAAACCCACGCCACCATTTCCCCATGAAGGATTTGAAGTCTTCTAGGATGAGATAAGCGCACGGTACCAAGAGGAGGGTGATGAATGTCGCGAAGAGTACTCCAAAAGCAAGCGAGGTGGCCATTGGTATCAGAAACTGGGCCTGAAGGCTGCGTTCGAGGAGAATAGGGACTAAACCAGCGAAGGTTGTAATCGACGTCAGAATGATTGCCCGAAAGCGTTGACTCCCTCCAACATGAACGGCTTCGAACACGGTCATGCCCCCGTTTCGCAATCTATTTATCCGTTCTACCAATACAAGCGAATCATTCACAACCACCCCAGCCATAGCAATAATTCCAAGCATTGAGAGAAGGCTTAAATCTTGGAAGGTTATTAAGTGTCCATAAATGGCTCCGCCGATTCCAAACGGAATAATGGATATGACGATCAAAGGCTGGAGGTAGCTTTTGAATGGAATCGCCAGCAATGCGTAAATTAAAACCATAACCAGAAGCATACCGCCAATTATAGCCGGTATTGACTCTTCCATGTCCTTAGCTTCGCCGCCTTTCATTGGGATGACCCCTGGGTATTTCGCTAAAACACGACCCAGTATGCTGTCAGGATCGCCCGAACCCTTTCCATACAATGCGACATTAATAGAATCGGTATTGGCAACATCCTTGTCGGCATCGGCTTGGACGTTGATGATGCGTTGGCGGTCCAGTCGTGAAATCGCCGGATATCCTACGCCATAATTTAGGTTCGCCACTTCGGAGATGGGAATGCGTGAACCGTTCGGTGCGACAATACGCATCGACTCGAGGTTTCCGAGTGATTCACGCTCTTCTTTGGGGTAGCGAATCATGACGCGAACATCTTCTTTATCTCGCTGGACGCGTTGGGCTTCGGCTCCGTAAAAGGCGTATCGGATTTGACGGCCCAGATCGGTTGAAGTGAGGCCAAGCGATCGAGCATTGTCCTTCAGCGACACTTTGAGTTCTCGTTTTCCTTCCGCATAGGTGTCGCGAATATCAAGGAGTCCATCGTATTGTTTGAGTTCTTCTTGAATATCCATGGAGGCCGCTTTCAGGTCGCGGAAGTTTCTTCCGGTAAGGCGAATATCCACCGGGAGACCAACGGGACCGGCAGCGCTGGAAAGGAAATTGAGTTTTCGAGCTCCTGGTATTTCACCCACTTTTTCTCGCCATCGCTGAGAAATATCATCCGCATTGGAATCGATAAGCTCGGCCTTGGCTAATTCCAAAATAATGGAAGCTATGTTGCCGCCGCTGCTAAATGAGGCCGGGGTTGGGCCGCCTGATAGAACGCTGTATCCAAGGAAGGAGGCCCTGTTCTTTACGGGGTCGATAAAACCTTTGGCAATTTCCTCTTCGGAAATTTCCGTCAAAGAATCTTCGATACGTTTAAAGGCTTTTTGCGTTTCCGATAATGGTGTGCCTTTCGCCATATTCAGTTCTACGAAAATATAGTCTGAAGGCACGTTTGGAAAAAACACGAATCGGACCGCTCCGAAAATGACTAGCGCGAATGAGAAAATCAGCATCGCCACAAAAGCGGATAAGGTCACCCAGCGAAATGTTAGCGCTTTATCAAGAATAGGCATGTAAACGTTCTGAATGAAACGTTCTAACCCGTCTGAGAATCGTCTCTGCCATCGAGAGAAAATGTTGAGGTTTTCGCGACCGTCTTTGTCGCCTACATGGCAGAGTGACAAGTGGTAAGGAAGCACTAGCTTACTTTGAACAAGCGAGAATAGGAGAGTGGGGACTACGACGATTGGGATAACGTACATGAATTTCCCGATCATGCCTGGTAAGAAAAAAACGGGGATAAACGCAACGGCGGTCGTGATCACTGCAAAGGTTACCGGCATCGAGACGAGCTTGGCTCCCCGAACGGCGCTATCGACTCCGGGTCCGCCTTTTTGAAACTCTGTAAACACACTTTCGCCTACGACGATGGCGTCATCGACAACAATTCCCAAAACTAGAATGAAAGCGAAAAGCGAGAGCAGGTTGATTGAGACTCCAATGAGCGGAGCTATTGCGATGGTTGCCAGAAAGCTGACCGGGATTCCAATTGCCACGAAAAATGCAAGTGAGGGCCGCAGGAAAATCGTCAGCGTAATGAGTACTAACAGGAATCCAATAAATCCATTCTCGAGGAGCATGTCGATACGGCCTTGAAGGTAGAAAGACGAATCGCTCCAGGCCTCTAGCTTTACGCCATTGGGGAGCCAGGTTTTAGAGGCGTTTTCTACGTAATCGTAAACTAACTTCGAAATCTCCAGAGGATTTTCGGACCCGACTTCTCGAACTAGAATTATCCCGGCAGGTTTTTCGTTGAACTTGGTGATCATATCCTGATCGGCGAAGCCATCTTTGATCGTCGCAACATCTCCAAGATAAAGTTTTCCACCATCCGGATTACTGAGAAGTACGATGTTTTGGAAGTCTGCGCCGACGTAGGCTTGTTCTTTGGTTCGCAGTGAAATCTCGCCCCCATCGGCTTTGATAAGTCCTCCGGGTAGATCGAGCGAGTTCGATCGAACGGCTTGCACTACTTGCTCGAAGGTTATGTCGTAGTTGAGTAGTTTAAATTCAGATACTTCTATCGATATTTCATAGTCGCGCACACCTTGAACTTCTGCCTGACTGATACCTTCTAGTTCGACGATTTCATCTCGCACGCGTTCGGATATTTTCTTGATTTCCTTTTCGCTCGCGTCGCCGTATACGGATACGCGAATGACGTCTTTTTGAATGAGTGGTTCGTCGACGATGGGACGTTCAGTGTCGGCAGGAAACGAGATAATCGAATCTACTCGGGATTTGATGTCGTCTTTAACCTTAGCGAGATCGTAGCCTTTGTTGATGGTAGCCGTTACGGCCCCGTAACCTTCTTGAGCCGTCGAGCTCATTTCCTTGATGCCATCGACGGCTTGGATGGCTTCTTCGATGCGAATCACGACTGACTCTTCGACTTCTTCGGGCGAAGCTCCCAAGTAGGGAACCCGCACCGTTACCAAGTCCAGCGAGAATTGCGGAAAAAGCTCCCGCTTGACAGACATATAGGAGGCAATTCCGCCAATGACGAGGAGGAGCATGACAAGATTGGCTGCGACTCCGTTTCGTGTAAACCAGGCTATCATTTCAGTATATCGATTTTAGCGGTTATTAGTCTTTTTCGAAAGACGTGGGTGAGATCGTTTCAGGCTCGATTTCGATCTGCATTCCCATCACTGCGTATTCCAGCGGCGTCAGACAAACGCGATCGCCGTCATCGAGGCCGCCCGTAATGATGGCCCATTCCGTATCCGTTTTATAAACCTTTACGGATATAAATTCCAAGCGGTTTTCTTTATCGACGATGTAGACCGTGTTATCTTGGCGTAGTGCTTGACGAGGAATCTTGATGGCAGTTGAAAGCTGTTTCCCTTCGATTGTCGCCTCGACAAATAGACCGACCTTTAGTGGAGGGCGGTCGCTGCCATTTTTCTTTTCGTATGGAGCATCGATCTGGGCGACCACATAGGAAAGGCGGGTTCGGGAATCGATCGCTCCTTCGGTTCGGTCGATAACCCCTTCCCAGGTATAGGTTTCGTCGCCGAAACGGGCGTTGATGGAGACCTTGGGTTTCGACTTCGTTTGGGCGTTGTTGCTGTAGGCTTCCGGAAGATCGAGATATTGAATGTCGTTCAATGCGATGGGCAGTCTAATTTCAGCGGTATCAGTAGAATAAATACGAGTGAGCTGGCTTTGTCGGGCGGAGACCATTTGGCCTACGTCGACGAATTTCTCACGAATGCGTCCATCGTAGGGCGCTCTGACAGTGGTTCGCTCTAGATCTCTCTGAGCCATTTCCACACCCACTTTGGCGGATTCGAGTCGAGCCTTGGTCATTTCCAATTGCGGCTTGCGAAGGGCTAGGTTTGAGCCTTTGCCTTTGCCGAGTTCGTTCCAATCTTCGATTGCTTGTTCCGAAAGCGCTTTCTCCTGCTCGTAGGCGAGTCTGGCTTCAGCGTAGCGACTTTGTGCTGTAGCGAGACTCCCTCGGTAATCGATAGGGTCTATCTCGATGAGGGGATCGCCTTTCTTGAAGTAGCCTCCTGCGAAAAAGGAATTGGAAATTGATTGAATACGACCCGAGACTTCGGCGATGAGCATCGTTTCCGTGCGCGATTCGACGGTACCTTGGCTCTTCGCCTCGACGGTTAGTCCAGTGGATTTGGCCACGAAGATCTCCACTTTAGGAAGAATGGCTGTTGGCTCCTTCTTTTCCGGCGTTTCAAGCGTGAGTATCGCTAAGGTTACTAAGGTTATTGCCGTGAAGACGATAACGAATGGCAATATGTATTTTATAAGCCAAATGGTGTTTGATTCCTTATTTTCGGACATGCTAAAGCGTGTGTTGAATCTAGATTCTGGTGACAGGTTACTGTTTTTTGAGGACTATTGGAAATCGCCTCCGAGCGCTATATGCAGATTGATGCGATTTTGAAGACGTTGGTTTTGGACGGAAATGAGTTGGCTTGCGCTGTCGTCGGCACGGCGTTGAGCGTCAAGCAGCGTGGTAATGTCAATAATCCCCCGTTCGTATTGATCCCAAGCGAGATCTTCCGCCTTTTCGTTTTCGAAAGCGGCAATAGCAGTGTCTTGCGAAAGTTGGGCCAAGTCGGACTCAGCGGAGAGGGCATTCTCGACTTCTTGGAACGCTGTGAGCGCAACATTGCGAAATTGGGCAAGCTGTGCTTCGGCTTGAGCCTTGGCCTGATCACGTTCGCTTTGAAGGCGACCACCGCTAAAGACGGTAGTCGCAAGATCACCCGCGATCGACCAAATGGAAAAATCGGTGTCTAGCAATTCCGTGAGTTGGTCGCTTGTGGTTCCCGCACTCCCGGTGAGGTTCATTTGAGGAAGCCAGTTGCGATTGGCAACTTCGCTTTGAGCAAGACTGGCAGCCAGTCTGCGTTCGGCGGCGTAGAGGTCCGGGCGACGGGCAACGAGAGCGGATGAAAGTCCTGAAGGAATTGCATTGGCGATCTCAGGCAGTGTTTGATCGCTGTTTTGCCTAGCGGAAGGGTAGCGACCGAGCAATGTTTCGAGAGCCCGTTTGGAATTATTGAGCGCGGTTTTTCGTTGCTGAGTAATCGCTCGACTGCTTGCAGCCTGGGCTCTGGTGAGTCGTAGGTCTAGACTGGTTACAAGACCACGTTTGTAACGTTTCTCCAAAGAGGAGAGTTTTTGTTCGCGAGAGAGAGACGAGTCTTGGGCGAGTCGCCATTGATTGTCCGATTCCAAAACATTGAACCATGCTTTGCCTACTTGTCCGGCAATTGATAACTTGAGTGCTTCGACATCTGCCTGGGCGGCTTCCCAATTGGCCAAACCGGAAGCATGCGTTTTTCGCAGTTTTCCCCACAGGTCGAGTTCCCACCTGGATCCGAGCGACAGGGAGTGTGACTCGCTATCGATTTCTTGAAAATTGAGAAAGGAAAGTCGGCTCTGTTGGCGTGAAGAATTCAAACCGAGGGAAGCGGATGGCATTTTGAATGAACCGGAAATACGAGCCGCGGCGTCGGCTGCACGAGCATTCGCTTTGGCGGCTTCCAGACCAATATTCGATTCGAGGGCTTCGGCGATTAATGCTGTTAGAACATCATCATTAAACCCCTTTGCCCATTGATAGGCGGGATCGTCGACGGATGGGGTCTTCACTTCAAACGCTTCGTCCCGACCCGGTAGATCGACGCTTTCGGTTTTTAGCGGCGTGGTGGCACAACCAGCGATGCCAACCGTTATCAACGTAAGGCCTATTCGAGCGAAGGATTTCCCCTTCAAGCTCGTTAGCCGTTTGGTTGGAATCGTATTGAATCTTGAGAATTCCATTGCGTATCAGTTTATTGGTTTCACTTCGGACACAGCTTTTAGGCCGGCGGAAATAAAAGCGACAAGATGATCGACCAATCCGTCTATGTCGTTCAAATCTATTGTGCCTCCAGATACCATTGCGAGACGCGTATGCTGCATCATTTCTCCAATTATACAGCAGGTCAGAAAATGAATTCCGTAGGCGATTTTATCGAATTGCGGATTTCCGAGGGAATTGGATATCGCACTGATAAACTTCGGCATGATCTCTTTCAACATATCCTGTTGAAGGTCCTTCATGAATGACCGTTCCTCGACCATACCTTTGCCCATGGCACGCATAAAGTGAAAATCATTGCAACTTTCGCTGATGAGGGCTGCAAGAAGTGGCCTGACGATAATGTCGACGACTTCCTCCAGGGGAAGCGGCTTGGAATCGTTGTTCGCGAGAGCATCGGCAAGCAACGTCATTCTCACCTGATTTATGGGCTCTATATGATATAGTACCATCTCTTTGAATAGAGCTTCCTTACTTCCAAAGTGGTAATTGATAGCTGCAATGTTGACACCTGCACGATTGGTTATTTCTCGTATTGATGCTCCGGCGTAACCCATTTCAGCGAATTCAATTTCCGCTGCTTCTATGATTTTTATCTGCGTTTCGGTTAGCTTCATTTTAAAACGATCGTTTTAATCAAACGATCGTTTAAAAAATGCAAGGATTTTATGGGGTAGAACCCGCATTGGTACACAAGCTCCTAAAGCTGTTAAGCCATGTTCTTCCTCTAGAATATTGTTAAGTTTTATCTAACTCGATTGTCCTGTTTAAAGTACTGCCAACAAGGTAGTTGTTCTGTCTGCAGTGCAGTTTATTGTCGCATTCCCTCTACACTTTTGAGGGCGAACTATTGTAGAGGGAATAATCTAAAAAAGCTCCTTTCCGAGTCCGCTTTAGCCATCTTAATTACCGGTTTCCAATATCATGCCATGAGAAGGCGACGATCGCATAGAATCGGGGCAAGGCCTAACGACGCTTCATGAATCCTGGTCTTGTGCGATTGCTTTGCTAGCATAGACCTTGCTCGTGGATAGTGTTTAATGAAATTAATCGTTTAATCTAGGGTAAGGGCCTTTGCTGGTGCTCGTTCCGGTAAAGGAATCGCTAACGTTGCTAAAAGCGTATGAGGCTCAAGGGAGTGCGTCGGTTAAAGGGAATATAATATGTATCAATTGCTAAATGAAGTGCTTAATCATAGGAGACGCTAGATTTTTCGGCTCACTAGTTGCTGAGGAATTGTTGGCGTATAACTGCCAGGTTGCGATTCTCGACCAGAATCCGCTTCCCGAGAAATTAAAGCACGATTTACTGGCTTTTTGAGGGCTTAGGCGCTCATTGAGAACGTGGCCGCATGCCAATGGCCGGTTTCGGTTTTCGAGACCCCGGCGGTTCCATTTGCTGCCATGTGGGTGGCTAGTTTATAGATCATTTCTGCGCTGTCGCTTTGTCCAATTGCGGCTGCCAGGGTCGGAGCGTCAAAGCTTTGGCCTCGGTTTGCCTTCAGTGTGGATAAGATTGATCGACAAAGTTCGATTGCCACTCCGGCTGCTTTTTTACCAGCTTCGACCCCGGGTTGGTGATAGGCATTAATTCCGACCAAGGTGGCGTAGAAACCGACAGCCCGCTCGTAGAGGCCGATGAGTCGGCTTACTGATTCCGGAGTTATTGCGTCTGTGGTGATTGTGATTGAAGTCCGGCATTTTTCGCTTAGAGCTTCGCGCGTTCCCAAGTAAAAGCCTTGGAGGAAGTCACCCGAGGTTATGGCGTCCTCGACTTGCATGGATTCGCCGGTTCGATCTTTCAGGATTTCGATAAACGTAACGAAAAAATTGGGGACGCCTTCCCGTAGCTGCTGTACGTAGGCATGTTGATCGGTGGATCCTTTGTTACCGTAAACGGTGATGCCTTGATTGACTACGTTACCTTGCAGATCGAACTCCTTTCCCAGGCTCTCCATTATCAACTGCTGCAAATAGCGGGAGAACAGCAAGAGGCGGTCTTTGTAAGGAAGGACTACCATGTCCTTGCGCCCCTTGCCGCTGGTGGCATGAAACCAGGCGAGCGCGAGTAGAGCGGCGGGATTTTCTTTTAGGCAATGCTTTCGTGTGAGGGCGTCGATTGCTTTGGCTCCATGCAATAGGGCGTCGATGTCGATCCCTTGAAGCGCGGCTGGTACGAGACCGACGGCGCCTAGCACGGAGGTGCGTCCACCGACCCAGTCCCACATGGGAAATCCGCTCAGCCAATCTTCGGTTTTGGCAACTTGATCCAGCTTGCTGCCTTCGCCAGTGATAGCGACAGCATGACGGCCGAAGTTTAAGCCATTCGCCTCGTAGGCCTTTTTCGCTTCCAACATTCCGTTACGCGTTTCAGCGGTGCCGCCGGATTTCGAAACGACTAGTGAGAGTGTTCGATTGAGATTGTCTCCGATTTCGTCGAGAACGAGATCCATGCCATCGGGATCGGTGTTATCGAAGAAATGAATACGTGCTTTGTCGGTGCTAGGTTGTCCGAGAGCGTGAGAGATGAACTGAGGACCTAATGCTGATCCACCGATTCCGATGACTAATACGTCAGTGAAGAGACCGCCATCTCCTTGAATACCTCCTTCGTGCACTTGAGTTGCGAACGATTTGATGTTTTCGATGGTCGAGCGGATTTCGCGGGCGAGGTCTGCGGTAGGAGCTAGATCTGGATCACGCAACCAGTAGTGACCGACCATGCGGTTTTCGTCGGGATTGGCGATCGAGCCTTTTTCGAGAGCGTCCATTTTCTCGAAAGCATTAGTGAATTTAGGTTCGAATGATTCGATGTCTCCGTCTTTCAAACCAAGTCGGCTTAGATCGAGATCGAGGTCTACTTCAGGAAAACTGAAGTTGTAGCGAGTGAATTGGTCCCAGGACATTTTTTAAGGCAGAAGAATAGTGAGGCGGCAGGGCGATGAAGCGGCTCAAGTTTGGCGGCTTCTTCGCTCTGCATTCTCGATCCTTCAATTGGTTACAGGTACTTGTCTGTGACGGCTCCTTCGGATGCGGAGGCTACGAGTTTGGCGTATTTACCGAGGACGCCGCGTTTTTCGCCGGCACCTTTGGGTTGGAAGGCATCCATACGGTTTTTGTAATCGTCTTCGTGAATATTGACCGAAATCGAATTCTTGATAGCATCGATTTCGATCTCATCTCCCGTCTTAACGATGCCGATCGGTCCACCTTTAGCGGCTTCTGGGGTGATGTGGCCTACGTCGAAACCGTGACTGCCACCGGAGAAACGGCCGTCAGTGATGAGAGCAACGTCATTGATCAACCCACGTCCAGCAACGGCTGAAGTTGGCGAGAGCATCTCGCGCATTCCTGGTCCGCCAACAGGCCCTTCGTTGCGAATGACGACGACGTCGCCTTTGACCACATCCCCAGCGAGGATGCCTTCGAGAGCATCTTCTTCCCCTTCGTAGACCTTGGCAGTTCCTTTAAAGTGGAGCCCTTCCTTGCCGGTGATTTTTCCGATTGCTCCAGTAGGAGCCAAATTACCGCGCAATACGCGTAGGTGACTGGTTTCCTTAATCGGATCGTCCCAGTCGCGGATGATGTCTTGTCCTTCCGGGTAGGGTTGAACGTCTGATAGATTTTCCGCGATGGTTTTACCGGTGACGGTCATGCAATCCCCGTGGAGTAATCCGCGATCGAGGAGCATCTTCATCATTGGTTGAATACCGCCGATGCGGATCAGGTGGGACATGTTGTATTTTCCGAATGGTTTCACATCGCTGAGAAGTGGAACGGTTTCGCCGATGCGAGCGAAGTCATCGATCGTGATGTCGATACTGGCGCTGTGAGCGATGGCCAGCAGGTGGAGAACGATGTTCGTCGAGCCTCCGAGGGTGATACACGTGGTGATCGCGTTTTCGAATGATTTCCGCGTGAGGATGTCGCTTGGCTTGATGTTTTTTTGCAGAAGATTGCAAACAGCTTTGCCCGCGTTTTCGCAGTCGTCTCGCTTGTCTTGGCTGACCGCAAGTTGAGCGCTGCTTCCGGGCAAGCTCATCCCGAGCACTTCGATCGCACTCGCCATGGAATTGGCTGTGTACATACCGCCGCAGGATCCAGGGCCGGGTATCGCGCATTTTTCGATTTCCTTCAGCTCTTCGTCGTCAATGTCGCCACGAGCATGACGGCCTACCGCTTCGAAAACGCTAACGATATCGACTGGTTTATCTCGGTGAATACCAGGGAGGATACTGCCTCCATATACAAAAACAGCAGGCCGATCGAGGCGAGCGATCGCCATCATGCAACCAGGCATATTCTTGTCGCAACCGCCGATTGCTACCAGGCCATCCATACCTTCGCCGGCGACAACCGTTTCGATGCTGTCGGCGATGACCTCGCGGGAAACTAGGCTAAAGCGCATGCCTTGCGTGCCCATGCTGATTCCGTCGGAAATAGTGATCGTGCTGAAGTTGACGGCTTTACCGCCAGCCAAATTGGCCCCGCGCGTCGCATGAGTCGCAAGCTCGTCGATGTGCATATTGCAAGGCGTGAGGTCGCTGCCAGTAGAGGCGATCGCGATTTGTGGCTTTTTGAAATCGTCATCGTCGAATCCGACGGCACGTAGCATAGAACGGGCAGCGGCACGATCGTTGCCGTCGACAACGACTGCTGAGTGAGGACGTTTACTATCTTGGTTTTCCGAGGTCACGTATAGTTGTTTGTTGATAACTTTGCGTTGCGTTCTGGCTGAGAGCTTGTACCTCCGTTGCCACAATCGCGGATGTTTTCCTGAAAAAGAGACCCTTTACATCAGAGGTTTTAGTTGCGATCAAGTTATTCCCTCGCTCGAATCATACAATTTCCGGTTTCTAATTTTTCATGGCATTCAGTTTAGACAGAGTATTGAAAGCGCTTCTTTTCGGAGCGTCGGGTCCTTTGAGTATTAAGGACATTCAAAAGGTATTCACCAAGTTTCACGAGCAAAGCGAGACCTTGCCCGAAGAGGAACCTGCGGTAGAGGAGGAAGAGGGCTCCGAATGTGTGGAAGCTCCGTTTCTCGAAGCGGAGGGAATGCCTACGTCCGACGTGCCTTCTTTGGTTACCGCGAGTCAGATTCGCGAGGCAGTTGATCGAATTTCGGCAGGATTGGAAGAGCACGACGAGGTTTATCGCCTGATGGAAAGGCACAATGGTTTCGTGTTAGTGACGGCTCCGAATATAGGGGAATGGATTCGTCTCCTACGCGATGAGCCAAGGCCGATGAAACTAAGCCAATCAGCATTGGAGACTCTTGCAGTTATAGCCTACCGTCAACCTGTGATTCGATCAGAGGTTGAAAAGATTCGAGGCGTCTCAATTGACAGCGCCTTGAGCCGATTGTTGGAGCGCGAGTTCGTACAAGTAGTAGGGCGTGCGGATTTGCCAGGAAGGCCGATCCAGTACGGAACGAGCGAGACTTTCTTGGAGTTCGTCGGAGTGAGATCGATTGAGGAATTGCCTGCGTCGGATGTACTTTCGCCGCGCCAGATAGATGAATGGCTGCATGAAGTTTCCAATCAGCACGATGTGACTGAAAAGGAAATGGGTTTGCCCGAAGGCGAACGCGTGGACAGGGAAAAAGAGGTGGCGGTTGAAGAAAGCGTTGGCGAGACGATTCCTGATGGCGAAGTTGCCGCGGATGGCGAGAGCGAAGTGGAATCTTTGGAGACCGAAGTCGTATCACCCAAAATCGAAGCGGAAAACGCTGGTGAGGAAACGGTTTCCGAAGAGGGGGTCACTGAAGAGGTTCGAGAAGAAGTTGAAGACGAATCCGAGAAGCGTGTAAATCCAGTAAGCTGAACGTTATGAACCTAGAAGATCTCCGTAATCGAATCGACGTGCTCGACGAGCAAATTTTAAAACTGCTCAATGAACGTATTCGCTGCGCTGCGGAAATCGGTGCGATCAAACGCGGAAACGGTGGTCAAATTTACGTAGCCAGTCGCGAGCAGCAAGTCTTCCGTAAGCTCGAGGCCTTGAACGAGGGACCACTCGATAGTCCGGCTATTCGAGCGATCTACCGCGAGGTCATGTCGGCTGCAATTGCATTGGAGAAACCGATGCTGATCGCTTACCTCGGACCGGAGGCGACTTTTACGCACCAGGCTGCAATGCGCAAGTTCGGCCAAAGTATCGATTATCTGGCTACGCTAACAATTCCCGATGTTTTCCACACGGTCGCGAATGGTGAGGCCGACTACGGAGTGATTCCGATCGAAAATTCGACTGGCGGATCCGTATTGGATTCAATGGATATGTTCTTCGATTCCGATCTAAAGATTTCCGCCCAGATATTTCTCACAATCACCCAAAACCTGATTTCGCAATCGCCTCTCGATAAGGTCAAGAGGGTGTACTCGAAAGATCAAGGTATCCTGCAGTGTCGTAATTGGTTGCACGCGCATATGCCCCAAGCATCGCTGCACAATTGCGACAGTACTACGAAGGCGGTTCAGATCGCATCGGAAAACGAAGACTGCGCGGCGATCGCTAGCTCTATCGCGGCGGATCTCTATAAAGTGCCCGTAGTGGCCGAGAGCATTCAAGATCGTACGGGTAATACAACGCGGTTTTTGGTAATCGGGAAAAAGTCGAGCGGCTACATTCCTAGCATTCAATTTAAAAGTAGCTTTCTGGTTTCCATCAGGGACGAAGTAGGCGCTCTCGAAAACGCGTTAGTCGTTTTCGCTAAACGCGGACTGAACCTGAGTAAGATTGAATCGCGTCCTAGCGGGAAAGCCGCTTGGGAGTATTGCTTTTTCGTCGACGTGATTGGCCACTATGAAGAAGCCCCTGTAGCTGAGGCGATTGCAGAGCTTAAGCAGAGCTGCCCATTCGTCAAGTGGTTGGGGAGTTATCCAGCTGAGTAGGTTGCGGAAAGTCTATTTCGGGGCAGCGCGATTGCAGTTCCCGTGACGATTGCATTTTAGATCATCTGTTCTTTAGCGACTGCTTCGGTTAAGCCGACACTGGCTACTTCGGGTTCTGTGTAGATGACATTAGGGATGACGTCGTAATTCACGTGTCCCGCTATACCGGCTAGCATTTCGGCGATAACGGTTGGTACACCATCGGCTTTTCTTATGTCGGTCACTTTGGATTTGGTGTGGAAATTGAGGCCTTGCTTTGTTAGGGAACGTTCCAATTGACTAGATACGTCATCATCGTAACCAGCCGCTATCTTCGGCGAGAATTCGACTACAGTGACATCGCTTCCGTAGCGGCTCCATACCGAACCAAGTTCGAGGCCAATTGCTCCTGCTCCTATGACGACTAGTTTCTCAGGGACTGAGTCGAAGGCGATGGCTTCGTCGCTGGAGACGACGGTTTCGGTATCATAGGGAAGAAAGGGGTTCCACAACTGCTGAACCTGTGGCAAGAATTGTATTGGTTGTCTGGATGCGAGTTTCAACTGTTTCCGTTTGTACTAGTATGGATCTGTCGCCTTGAAGCGTCGCATGCCCGGTAATGTGCTCGATGCCACGTCTCTTGACGAGTATATTCACGCCACCGGTTAGCTGAGCGACAACCTGGTTTTTCTTTTTCAGAACCGTTTTTAGATTCAGGCCTACTTCGCCCAATTCTATGCCCTCGGCAGCCGCGTGACTGCCTGCGAATGCATAATGTCCGCTTGAGTGAAGCAGGGCTTTACTGGGAATGCATCCGAAGTTGAGGCAGGTACCGACGAGTGCTTTGCACTTGTCGATAAGAACCGTTCTTAGCCCTAGTCGAGCACAACGAATGGCGGCGACATAGCCGTCAGGTCCAGCACCGATTATGGCAAGATCGAATTGGGAATCTTGTGGTATTATTTACAAAATTAGATTTCGAGAAGTAGGCGATAAGGAACTTCGAGGAGTTGCTTAACTTGAGCGAGGAAGGTTACCGCTTCTTTGCCGTCGATTATTCGGTGATCGTAGGATAGCGCCAAATACATCATTGGTCTGACGACCACCTCACCATTGACTGCGATAGGACGATCTTGAATGGCGTGCATTCCGAGAATCGCACTTTGCGGTGGGTTGAGGATCGGGGTCGAAAGCATGGATCCAAAAATACCGCCGTTAGTGATCGTGAATACGCCGCCCTGTATATCATCGAGGGCGATTTTTCCGTCACGGGCTTTACCTGCATAATTGATAATTTCCTTTTCTATTCCGACAAGTCCGAGTTGTTCGCAATCGCGTACGACCGGAACAATAAGTCCTTTTTTAGTGGATACGGCTATTCCAATATCGAAATAGTTATTTTGGACAATCTCGTCACCTTCAAGCATCGTATTGACAGCGGGCACCTCTTGGAGTGCACGTACAACCGCTTTGACGAAGAAAGACATAAAGCCGAGCTTAATACCGTGTTTTTCGACGAAAGCTTCTTGGTGCTTGGATCGGATCGCTTTGATGGCTGTGAGGTCGATCTCGTTGAAAGTAGTCAGCATGGCGGTTTCCTGCTGGGCGGAGACTAGGCGTTCCGCTATCTTTCGACGGAGGGGAGTCATGCGTTTGCGAGTCGAACGGGCTCGTTTTAAGGCACTTGCGGCGGGTGTCTCAGTCGGTGTGGCGGAAGGGGAATCGGAGGTCTTAGTCGGAGATTCCAGGGCTGCGAGCATATCGCCCTTGGTAACGCGTCCAGCGTTGCCAGTACCGTCGACATTTTGGAGGTCGAGGTCTTGCTCCGAAGCGATGTGCCGCACGGCGGGGGAGACGGCATCGCTGTAAGCTGTTTCGCATATGGACTCGGTTTTGCCAGGAGTCTCGGCTTTAGAATTCTCAGGAGCGGTCGCGGTTTCGTCGATCTCGGCGATTGCTTGGCCAATTTCAACTTCATCGCCTTCGGCAGCTTTCAAACTGATCCTACCGGCTACTTCAGCGAGTCCCTCGGAGGTTATCTTATCGGTTTCGAGTTCGTAGATCGCTTGATCTCGTTGGACGTAATCTCCGTCCTTCACGTTCCATGCGGCTATGATCCCGCTTGTGATCGATTCGCCGAGGGCGGGTACTTTAATTTCGGTTGCCATGATGAGCTATGGTCAGGTTATTGAGGAATTAAGGTTCAAGAAGAAAACGCTTCGCTGAGAAAGGTCTCCAGTTCGCTTTTGTGGAGGGCCATGGTTCCGACGGCTGGGCTGGCGCTCGCGTCGCGTCCGGCATAGATTGGCCTTATGCCGAGGATGGATTCCAGTTGCGGAGAAATGTATGTCCACGCCCCCATGTTTTCGGATTCCTCCTGGCACCAGACTATGGATTTCGTTTTCGTGTATTTCGAAACGGTTTCCTTGAGTAGGTCTTTGTGGAGCGGATACAATTGCTCGACTCGGACGATTGCCGTATCTTGAACTTTGTTCAATTGCCGATAGTTAATGAGATCGTAGTAGACTTTACCTGAGCATAGAATCACGCGTTCGATCTTTTCAGGATCCTGATTATCGTCATCCAGAATTTCATGAAAAACGTCATCCTGAAGAGTCTCCCAGGAAGATACGGCTTCCTTGTTACGCAAAATCGATTTTGGAGCCATAATGATTAATGGCTTTTTGAATTCGCGCATCATCTGCCGCCTCAATACATGGAAATACTGGGCGGGCGTAGTCATGTTGCAGACTTGGATGTTATCCTCGGCGCCGGCTTGAAGGAAACGTTCGAGGCGGGCGGAAGAGTGCTCGGGACCTTGTCCTTCGTATCCGTGGGGTAGAAGCATTACAATGCCGCTGACTCGTCCCCATTTAGATTCGCTCGAAGTTATGAACTGGTCGATGATTACCTGGGCACCATTGACGAAATCGCCGAATTGAGCTTCCCAGATGCAGAGCATTTTGGGGTAGTCGATCGAGTAGCCGAAATCGAATCCTAAAACGCCGACTTCGGAGAGTAGGGAGTTGTAAACGCAAAACCGTGCTTGGTCTTCGGCTAAGTTGAGCAAGGGGACATAGCGTTCGCCGGTCTCTTCGTTATGGACGACAGCATGGCGCTGACTGAATGTGCCACGCTCGCTATCTTGGCCGGAAAGGCGAACGGGAGTGCCGTCGACGAGGAGGGAACCGAATGCGAGCGCTTCCGCATAAGACCAATCGATCGGCGTGCGTTCCTCGAAGGCCTTTCGACGCTGATTCAAGAAGCGTTTGATTTTTCGGTTCGCCTTAACCGTCTCGGGAATGGTCGAAAGTCCACGAACTAGCGTTTCCAGTTTCTGTTTACTTATATTTGTCTCGACCGGATCGAAGGAATACTTCGGCTGAAAGATCGCCGTGGAACCTGCAAATTGATTGCGGCCGCGGATTTTGGCCTCGGCAGCTTTTTTTACTCGATCCAATGAAGATTCCAGCGATGTCTCGTATTCCTTCAGGATCGCTTGAGTCTCTTCCTTGGTGAAGGTGCCGTCTTTTATGAGAGCATCCGAGAGTTTGGCGCTGACCGGAGGGTGCTTTGCGATCCGATCGTAGAGCTCGGGATTAGTAAACATCGGCTCGTCGGCTTCATTGTGACCGTGCTTACGGTAGCAATACATGTCGATCACGACGTCGCTTTGGAACGTGTTGCGGTATTCGACAGCGAGCATCGTCACGAATACCACAGCCAGAGGGTCGTCGCCATTGACGTGGAATATCGGTGCCTCGATCATCTTGGCGATATCGGTGCAGTAGCGAGTTGAGCGCGCTTCTTTGGGGGTTGTCGTGAAGCCGATTTGGTTGTTCACGATGACGTGCAAGGTACCGCCGGTCCGATAGCCGGGCAATTGAGAAAAGTTGAGAACTTCCGACACCATGCCTTGGCCAGCGAATGCGGCATCTCCGTGTATGAGGAGCGGCAGGACTTGCCTGCGTTCCTTGTCGTTGAGGATGCGCTGCCGCGCTCGGGCCTTGCCTTGGACTATGGGATTGACCGCTTCGAGATGGGAAGGATTCGATGCTAGGCGAATTTCGACGATGTGGCTTTCTTTGGTTTCGATAACCTTTTTGTATCCGAGGTGGTACTTAACGTCGCCGTCGCCCGCCACGGTGTTGGGTACGTAGTTGTCGCCGAACTCCTCGAAAACGAATTCGTAGGATTTCTTGAGCGTATTCGCTAGCACGTTTAGGCGACCGCGATGAGCCATGCCCATGACGACTTCCTTGATGCCTAGACGTCCACAATGCTCAAGGACGTTATCGAGACAGGGGATAAGGGTCTCGCCGCCTTCCAGTGAGAAACGTTTTTGTCCAGTGTAGCGGGTGTGGAGAAAACGCTCGAAGGTTTCCGCCGCGTAGACTTTGCGGAGAACGCGATTTTTGATTTTGTCCGAAAATTCAATACCACCTTGGAGTGGTTCGATCTTTTGCTGAATCCACCGACGAGCTTCGGTGTTCTGCATGTGAATGTATTCGTAGCCAATTGTGCCGCAGTAGGTTTTTTCAAGCGCTTCGATTAGGCTTTTAAGTTTGATTTTACTCCCGTTGAGGAAGTGACCAGAGTCGAATTCCTGATCGAGATCGCTTTCCAATAGGCCGAATTCTTCAAGGTTGAGGTCGGGATTGGCAGGAGGCGGGCCTGATAGGGGATCGAGATTTGCCTGGGTGTGGCCGACACTTCGGTAACGGTAGATCAAGCTCGAAACATTCATCTGTTTCGAAGCGATAGTATGTCCCTCAGTAGCGTTCGCGCTCTTGGACGGTGTGGTAAGACCTAGTTCGAAGCCCTCGAAGAATGCATTCCACTTTTCGTCGACCGAAGTCGGATCGAGTTTCCATTTCTCATAGTACTCGTCGATTAGGTCTAAGTTGGAACGTGTGGCGATCGTTACCATTGGATATTGGTCCTCGTTTATGGAATTGATTGTTAACCTGGTTTCCCGAACGCCTTAACAATTAAAGCACTCTGAAAGAAGCGTTAGAGCTCAGCGATTTGCGAGTAAAGCAAAACGAGTGAAAGTGGACCTCTTTTTACTAATTTTAGTCACTCTTATCATAAAGATCCTCCTTGAGGCTTGTTCTCGGTTTTTCCCCGCGTATGAAAGGAAGAGTTATGATTGAAGATGAACTCAAAGAAGCGCTTATTTCGTTGGAGGATGCCATTAGCAGTTCTGATGGATCAACCGTTTCGAAATGCTTGATTTGCTTGGATAGTTTGGTGAACGAAAACAAGCGAGTGCTGGACCCGCAACTGAAGCACTATCTCACGCGAAGAAGCTATGCCAAGGCATTGATGTTCCTAAATGCGGAAGGGGATATCCCGAAGGGTTTGTGTAGCAAAAAGAATGCATGAGTCATGGGGAAGCGAAACAAACGAATTAGTACGGAAGGCGACGGAGAAAACTTGGCGAACAATCCGTTTGGAGGTTTGGATCTTGGCGGTTTGACTGAAGCGAAGGTATCGCCAATCGATAAGGTCGCTACGCCGAAGGCCGAAACGAAGAAGAACCGCGGTCGAGTCGATGTGGTGCGCCAACGTTCTGCAGGCGGCGCCGGGTGGACGACCATAGTTAAGAATTTCGTTGGAATATCCAACGAGGAGAAAAACGATCTGAAAAAGCAGATTCAAAAACGCTGCGGCGTTGGCGGTTCCCTTAAGGGCGGCGTGATTGAAATCCAAGGCGACAAGCGAGACGACGTTAAGGCAATTTTGGAAAAGGCTAGGTTCAGAGTTGTATTCGCTGGGGGCTGATACTGAGAGGGTATCATTTTTGAATACGCGACGGAGCGGGACGCTTTTGTTCTACCGGTATTTAGCGAGGTGTCGGCCAGATTAGGTCTCCTTGTTTATTGAATTCGTAAGGACGTGGCTCGCTACTTAGCCTGAGGTCGGGATTGTTTTCGATCTCTTGCAGGTAAGCTGTAGAGAGCAAGATGTTCTCAAGGTCTTT
>Ga0315322_10000845_pt1 | contig 23429 bp, 20 predicted proteins | sample M110021515metaG_FD_203461 | JGI IMG/M metagenome (GOLD analysis project Ga0315322, IMG submission 203461) | Ammonia-oxidizing marine archaeal communities from Monterey Bay, California, United States - M1 100m 21515 | ecosystem: Environmental > Aquatic > Marine > Intertidal zone | place: USA...
CTGGTAGGCGGGCAGTTTAATCGTTCGGTAGCGATCATTGCTGCAGCTGGCGCCATCACCACTTTCGTTGTTACTTCCAGCTTCCTTTTCACTGCACCAGGATGGGAAGCAAGCTTGGGGGGGTTCCCTTTTCTCTCCGTAGTACCCGGACAGTTTTTGCTTAAAGATCTGGTCTTACTCGCAGTGTCGGTGTCATTGCTGGAGAAGGCATTGCATCGTTCGCCAGCTTAAACTGAGCAACACATTCGAGTGAAGAGAATACATTCTGAGTTCGCGCAGAGATTAACTGATGAAAAAAGAAAACATTCAATTTGAGAATAGTGCCGGTGAGAAACTCGCCGGCATTCTTGACCTGCCAACCTCAACGCCTCGTGCCTATGCACTTTTCGCCCATTGCTTTACCTGTTCGAAGAACATTCGGGCAGCAACCATCATTAGCCGCGCCCTTATCGAAGCTGGATTTGCCGTGCTTCGATTCGATTTCACCGGCCTTGGTCAAAGTGAGGGAGAATTTGCTGATAGCAATTTTTCCAGCAACGTGGAAGATCTGGTCGCTGCAGCAAACTACCTGGAAGATACCTACGAAGCACCTTCAATATTGATTGGTCATTCACTAGGTGGAACGGCTGTTTTACAGGCAGCGCACAGCATTCCTTCTGCCGTGGCAGTCGCCTCAATCGGCTCTCCAGCCAACCCGGCTCATGTGGCGCATTTGTTCTCTGACAAGCGGAAAGAGTTGGAGAAGACAGGCAGCGCCGAGGTGAATCTTGGTGGTCGTCCACTCAAGATCAAACAGCAGTTTTTGAAGGATCTGGAACAACAAACCATGCCCGAATCACTGGGCACATTACGTAAAGCAGTGCTGATTCTGCATTCACCTCTGGATGAAACCGTGGAGATTGAAAATGCGTCGGAACTATTTCTGGCTGCGAAACATCCCAAGAGTTTTGTTTCTCTGGACAATGCTAACCATCTCCTCACCCGAGAAGAAGATGCTCGCTATGCCGGCGAAGTCATTCAAACCTGGGCGGCACGATTTCTACCTGCGCCTGATGAAGAAGCAAGTGTTGAAGAAGGTGTTGTCGTGGCGCGCACGGAAGCAGGCGGATTCTTCACCAGTATTCAGGCCGGCCTTCATCATCTGGTTGCTGATGAACCAGAAACTGTGGGCGGAAGCAATCTTGGGCCGACACCCTACGGACTGCTCTCTGCGGCATTGGGTGCATGTACAACCATGACTCTACAGATGTATGCCGCGCGTAAAAAACTGGATTTACGTGAAGTCTCTGTCGAGGTGACCCATGCCAAGGTGCATGTGGATGACTGCGTTGATTGTGAAACCCAATCAGCTAAAGTGGATGAATTTCAAAAAGTTATACAGCTGGAAGGTAATCTGAGCGACGAAGAACGTCAACGCCTGCTTGAGATCGCCGACCGCTGCCCAGTCCACAAGACGCTACATTCTGAAGTCCAAGTGAAAACGCAGTTGGCAGACCCAACTCTCAGCTAGTCGGAAAAACCAGGGGGCGCTGATAACTTAGTGTATTTTTTGAAAGGATGTATTAAGTTACTAAGTAATCAGTGTTCTCTACATTCATCTTTCAGATTTTGATTAGGCTATATACTGTGGCAGCATGGATAAATCACTAATTCGTACACCACGGTCATAGGCTGCGTTTCCTACCGCGAAGGCTTCATCAGGTCGATCCGTTGTAGCTATACCAACTTTCTCAAAAGCCTCCCTGCATCGATCACGACCCGCTTGATCAAGGCTTGGAACGTATTTCTCCGGTAGATTGTAATCTGCCAGCAACCCGCCATTGCCACCTGTTAGCCATTTAAGATACTTGATATGTACCCAAGGATGCCCGCCAATGCTCAAAGACGGTGCCTGTAAATCATAGAAAGCACTGGTCACGGGTTCATAGTGCCAGTACAGATCATAGGCTTCTTTGTTTTTACCCTTGCTCAATAAGTTGAGAAACTGGCTAACCCAGGGTTGTTCTGGTGATTGCAGGGAATCAATCCCCCACTGGCCGGTCCATTGCATGGGATATTTAAGGGAAAGAGGCAACATCAATTCCAGATCAACTACTCCCAACAACAAGCGATCCCCCAGTCGTTCTGACAATGCATAGGCGGTAGCCGGACGCAGCAGTTGGGTAAACTTCACCGCTACTACCTGGTCCATATCTGCTAGTTTATCGAAGGCATCCAGCGGTAAACCTGTAGGATCAAAGCGTTTCAGGTCTTCGGTAGGGCGCGCATACAAAACCACTCCTATTTCTGAGCCTTCGATTACCGCTTTCATGTGCCTGTATATTTCAATTTGGGAAGACATGCCGCTGGGTGCAGAAGCTAGGCCATGAGAAACTCCTCCGTCCTTTGAAGATGCTAACTGTTTATGCGCTTGATCAATATCAGGGTTTCTGGTGGGGATTTTGCCAACTAAATATATTTTACTCTGTGCTTCGTCTCTCACAATATTCTGTATACGCCTTGCGTCATTTTCAGTCACCCCGTGTGCGAGTATATAAACAGCACAGAGTTTCTGCGCAATCGAATGACGTACGTCGTTGCGTATTCCCTCTTCGTCAATACTCTTAAAATCCGGCGTGAAAGACGGCATGATGAAAGCTTCTCCACCCCTTAGATTCTGAGAAGCCCATTGCTTGATCGATCCGCGGACGGGTAATGGTAGCGGGGAGTTCGCTGCTTGCACTATCTGATTGGTCGGGGCAGCATGTGATAATCCACTGGCAAACATAGACATGCCAAGGGCGGCACCCGTTTTTATAAAATCTCTTCTTCCCGGCAACGAAGTGATACTGTTATTTTTATTCTTAATCATTGACATGACCTCTCATTGAAGCAGCTGTGCTGTGATTTCAGCACTGAAGAAGAAACTAAATAACTGAGTTAATCTCGGCAAAGAAAACTCCCGGCTGTACAATTCTTTTTCAAAACACTAGGGGACATTGATAACTTAGTGTACCCTTTTTTTGAAAGGATGTACTAAGTTGCTAAGTTATCAGTGTCCCCTGCATTCTACATTCTTTCAAAAGGTTTCAAACGTTCTTCCGTAGCCGGGTGTGTGGATAAATAGTCCCAAAGTATATTAATCTGATTCTCTTGCTGTTCTTGAACATTCTTTCCAGGTTCTGTTGCGGTACAAGCCTCTAGTTCTAATTCTAGTTCGTTATCGATATCGGATTGCCTGTGTGCTGATTTCTCACAGCGATATACTTTTTCCATGCGACGCATAATCGTAGCAAAATATTGAGGATCAATACTTTGCTCTCGCAGAAAAGCCAGCGCGTAAGCATCTGCCTCACGCTCAAAGCCGCGTGAGTAAGCAGTTTCTGTAAGTACTATCGGTAACGCTAAAAATAGCTCCGCTACCGCAGATGCATCGCCAACAAGTAGGGTTAGCAGAAAAAATAATAGTGAGTCCTGAACCATCATGCGCATGCCGTGTCGGTGTACGACGTGGCCGATTTCATGGGCAAATATGGCAAGAATTTCATTCGGGTGTTGTGATAATTCGATTAGCTGATCGGTAAATACGATACTGCCATCGGGCAGCGCAAAGGCGTTGGCACCAATCTTCTCCCCTCCGCGAAAATGAATTTTCAATTTTAGGTCAAGGTGTTGCAGGGGCTCGATAGCATCTAGTAAATGATTGCGAACCTGATTTTGCCTTTCGATACTGAGTTGGCTTTCGTCGAACAGCCAATCGTCTAGGCCGGATAGGGCTTGATCACTGACCATATCTAAAGCTACCGTTGGTACAGCATGTGCAGTCCATTTCGATAATGTAGGAATACCAAATTTAACAATTGCCCAACTCATCACAACGAGTATTACGAAAAGAGGTAATACATAGCGTATACCCGATTCCATCAGATGGACACGATCTAGCCAGTGGCTCTCTCCGCATTCGCGCCGTAGAACATCCACAGCATCATTGTCGGTGGTTTCAAATTTTCCACCATCCGGAAAGGTTAGATAGCGTGCCGTATTACCCAAACGAGGAGATATATCGAGTTCATTATAATGGCAGCTGATAAATGGCTGGTGATCAGTGTCGTCGCGAACCACTATCGTATGATCGGCGCCCGTGAGCAATTGGGCCGACGCCCGATGGGAGCTTCTTGGTTGATACCAATATCCATTAATTAACGACACCACATCCCCTTCTAAGCCAATGAGCGTACTCGCATTGCGTAAAGATGAAGTGTGGGTTTACAGACCGATATCAAAGTCAAAGACTTCGCCCACCTCTTCACCCAGTGCATTGATCTGTTCTTCTTCAGCTGCCACAAAAGTATTCAAGTCACCATCGGCAATAAATTGAATATGTTCAGCTTTATAACGTGCCGTCCGAACCGCTGCCCAGGGATAAAACAAGCCCAGCGTGAAGACAAGACCAAGGGTATTGGTAATCAGTAGCCAGGAAAAACCTTTCAATTCTAGAATGGCTGAAAAACCTTGTGCACCAATATTGGTATTGTTAAAGCGTAGGTTAGTAGTGCTGATGACAAAGTAAGCGAAGATTACAAAGTAAGCCAGTATTATTAAAAGGGGTGCAACCGGTCCTGTCACCATAGCCAAGCCTAAAGCAACCAAAGCCCCTAGAATGATGAAACCGAGAATCTTGTAGTAATCCTTGGCCTTGCCGTGAAAGGTAAAGGGAGTCGTGCCGAAGCAATGGTTTTCTAGCAGGAATCGCTGTTGCCGATAGTAGGCGTAGGGCCCTAGAATTCCGATGGTCAGCAAGGCTAGAAAAGGAAAGAGAATAAACACCTTCGCCGCCTCTGGGGTTTTCCCTTTAAATCGTAGTGTTACGTTTCGATAGCAGGAGTAATGCGCATTAAAGGCCAGTGAGCGCACTATAAACCAGGGGAAAATTGCTAGCAGTAACAACCCCATAACGAGACTCAGTATTGGACTGAAATTACTTGCCAGGGAAAAAATTATAAAGAAGACAACTGCAATAACGCGCCCTTTGAGAAGCTTGATAGGGTCGGCTAAGTAACTGAACGAGGATTCATCAAGCCAGGTATTGCCATAAAAATACTGTTTGTTGCGGACCTTAGCCCACGGCGAATAGAAGCCTAATGTAATGACCGTTAAAATAATATTAACAATCCAAATTTTGAAATATTCCCTACCATTACCGGTAAAGGAAAATTCCATTTGGCGCATTGATGGAGCTGTTGCAGGCTCTGCAACGGTGTCTTCTTGAGCCGCTTGAGGTTCAGTGTTAGCCCCGGCCGGAGTTTCTTCTTGTGATTGCTCTATGCTAGAGTTCTGGGCCTCTTTGGGTGAATCACTCTGAGACTCCAGCTCAATCACCATGCCAATCTTATTGAGTATCGATTTATATTTTTGTGCAGTGCTTTGCTCCAGGTTGCGTTTGATGGTTACCCGGTCAGCACTAAATATTTTTTGAATAATTTCTTCAGCGAACGCTGTTCGTTTTGCAAATTCTTCTTCAACACTTTTGCGTTGAAACCCTGGCAATAACTTGCCATAAAACACCACATCCCATTGTGCTTCTGCCATGCGGCTTCTCCCTAATTATTAGAATTATTAGTATGTTTCCTTATACCATCAAATAGGGGGTGCTCATAGTTTCTTTGTTGGTTTAATGATTTAAGAGTTTGTACTCAACCGAATCTTTGAATTACTTTCAAAGCATGGCAAGGGTTGGCCGATTGCATGCACTCATATGTCTGGCGACTGCTATTGTGCTTTGGGTTGGCGTGTCCCGGGCCAGGGTTTAGGCAACCCGGCTTATCTCAAAAGTAATGCCGCCGGAATCTTCACCCAGGCTGCCGCGTTGAGAGCTAAAATATAATCGCTGGAATCCCGGATCAAAAGCTGGTCCTGTTACTTCTGAATCCTCATGCCCGACAAGCTGTAACACCGGTATTATTGCAGATGATATCAGTGCTACGATCTGCAAGTTGCCACCATCTTCTGCTACCAGTACATCACCTGCGGGAGAAATGACAATATTGTCGACACCGGTCAGTTCGGGGGTGCTGTAAGTGGCGGCATCATAGAGTATTGAAATTTCCTGAGATGCCACATCGTAAGCCCAGACCCGATTGTCATTTTTTGTGGAGAAGTAAACTATACCGTCATGCATGGCAATGCCTTCGCCACCATCAAAAGAAGTATAACCTGGCGCTTGATGTCGGGTAGGGGTTTCGCTGGCGCTGGCATCGGGCACTGTCAGCCAGCCGACTACGGTGTGACCTTCTTTCTCTTGCAGTGATGCAATTTCCAGAGTGCCGCTTGAGAGATCGGATAATTCATTGCCGGGCCGGAATCGATAGAATCCGCCATCAGGACAGTCTTCGGTTAGATAGAGTGTTTTATTTGCACTGTCGACGGCAACGGCTTCATGCTCGAAGGCACCCAGTGCTGGTCGCACGCTGGCTGCCTTTTTCCCAAAAGGGTCGCATTCATACACCAGGCCCATTGGGTGCTCTTCGCAAGATAGCCATGTCCCCCAGGGAGTTGCTCCTCCCGCACAGTTGAAGGAAGTGTTTTGTAGGATGGAATAAGCATCTACAACTTCAGCATTTTTATTAAATCTTAGCGCGCCCGCGCCGCCAGCATTGTCCGCAAGCTCGCTGTTGGAGACGTAAATCCAGCCACCATCATCGGTGGCAAAACAAGCACCGCCATCTGGAGAGTCATGCCAAAGATAGCTTGAGTTTGAAGTAGGAGGCTTGCCTGACTCTGCAATGATGCGGGACTTGAATCCGGGCGGTAGCATGATGCCATTTTCATCAGGGTGCTGTAACGGGCCTATATTTTTCAGGCTGGCAAAGGCTGCGCTTGTATTGGGGGCGGACTTCTGTTGCTGACGTAACAAGCCGCCAGCTGCAAACAAGCCTAAGCCGGCTAAACCCATTTTAAGAAATCTTCGACGAAGTTGCTGTTGTGTATTCATGGTATCCAATGTAACTAAATTGTGTTGCATTATTATGACAGCTTTTTGAGGATTTTGTGTTTTAGCTGGCACTTTGAGCATTGGTTTTTTGTATTTATATTTTGTATTTGGGGTTATTTCTTAACTTGAATCATTGGTTTAAATTGAGGTGAGTTATGTAATGAGTCCTTTGGTGTGATATGGGGCGGTTTTTTTCTAATATAAAGATCTATTATAAAAGATCTATCTTGTAATATTTTTGCAGTCTCCGGAAGCTAGCATCGGTAATTCAATGTGGATGGATGTTGGGAGTGAGTCAGTGAACTTGAGGTATAGAATAATTGCGTTATGTATATTGCTGCCAGCTTGTAGTGCTACTTTTTCTCCAGTGCCGCCTGCTGACGCAATTGCTGCTGCCAGTAATCGCTCGGCTAATACGATTAGCTTATTTGCTATCGACTTTTCCGGAAATCTCACTTGGTTGCTGGATAGTGAGATCGAAACTGGGCTGACTGAAGTGTATGGTCTTTGTATGTTTTCCAATTCTCATGGTATGCAGGTCTTTGTCAATGACAAAGATGGTCGCTATCAGCAGTGGGGCTTGCATTGGGTAAATTATGACCACGAAACCGATCTTCCCCAAATTGAAGCGACTTTGTTAAGAGAGTTCAGAGTTTCCAGCCAGCCGGAAGGTTGTGTGGCCGATGATGAGCATGAGCGACTGTTTCTTGGTGTAGAAGAGATAGGTGTTAAGGTGATGCAGGCTAATCATCAGGCTGGCACGCAAATACAATCTATCGCTGATATTGACGGCATTGTATTGGCAGAAGATGTCGAGGGGATGAGTTTGTTTGCTGATGGGAAAGCGGGTTATTTGGTTGTGTCTAGCCAAGGCAATAATAGTTATGCAGTATACGAGCGGCTGCCACCATTTACTTACCGTGGTAGTTTCGTAGTTTCTGCTACTGCGGATCATGCTGTGGATGGAACTCAAGAAACTGATGGCTTGGCAGTGAATGGTGTGTTGCAAGTTCCGAGCTTTCCGAAAGGTTTGTTAGTATTGCAGGACGGACATAATACAAATCCCACTTCCAATCAAAACTTCAAGTTAGTTTCCTGGCAGACCGTTTCAGAATTGCTTGGTTTGTAAGTTTCAGTTTGATGAAAGGATTGACATTTTTTGTTCTTAAATTTGTCATATTTCTGTCTTTCTATTAAATATTATATATGACCCCTTATATATTTTATTTCATACCTTAACGCTGTAATAAAGTCGTCACGATGTTGGTATACGGTTCCCCTTGTTTGCTATAAATTTTTTATTAAAACTATTTAGGGAATTATTATGTCTCGTCAGAAATTGCTTAAGAAAGTTCTCATAAAGGGGGTTGGTTTGGCGACTGTGGCAACAATTGCCAATACAAGCTTGGTGCAGCAACAAGAAGTTATTGAAGAAGTTGTGGTTGTCGGTAGTCGGGCCAGTCTTATGGGTGCGCTGCAAAAGCAACGCGCGTCAGATAAAGTGTCCGGTGTGGTAGATTCTGATGCAATTGGAAACTTCGCGGATATCAATGTGGCGGAATCATTGCGTCGAATCTCTGGAATCATGGTTGAGAACGATCAAGGAGAAGGGCGTTATGTGTCGGTAAGAGGAATGAACACCGACCTAAATGCCATGACAATTAATGGTGTTAGTACTGCAAGCCCTGAAGACCGTCGGGGAATTATTCTTGATGGTGTGCCTTCTGAATTGCTTGAGGCCATGACGGTTTATAAAACACTTACACCAAATCTCGATGCCGATACCATCGGTGGTGCTATCGATCTGGAAACTATCACTGCATTTTCCTATGGCGATAGTTTTAGCCGAATCAAGGCTGAAACTTCCTATAATGATTTCAGTGAAGACAGCAGTAATCCAAAATTATCAGCCACGTTTGCCAATCGCTGGGATCTGAATGGTGGTGAGTTCGGAGCGGCATTAGTGCTGAGTGATCAAACTCGTCGTATTGTTGCCCACAATAATGAGAATGGTGGTTGGGGAGATATTGCCCCGAACGATGACTATGAGATGCGTTTCTATGATTTAGAGCGTGATCGTAGCGGCATTGTGTTGAATCTAGATTATGTTGCGGATTCAGGTAATAACTATTACCTGCACATGTTTCATAATGAATATGTAGATGAGAAATGGCGTGCTAAATGGGAAACCCGGGATGGATTGGAAGACAATGCCCCGGTTATTAATGGCAATGTTTTTTCTTATGCAAACAGTAAAGTTGATACTGAGGGTAAAAGTAGCTGAAACCTTTGTTAACGCAGGAGATAGTGATATTCAGGGTTTCGAATTTTCATTCCAGACAGTGCTGCAAAACGGCTTTGTGTTCGTAGCCAATTACACATACACCGATGGGGAGACTGATTTGCCTTTGAGCTCGTCAAGCGGGCAAAGAACGATTCCTTTTTTCAAACAGGCAGAGGACTCCTGGAATCTGTCCTTTGGCTATGACCGGGGCCCCTGGGATGTCCGCTTGGCGGCGAACTATCGCAGTGAGTACCTGGATGAAATTGGGGGTGAGGCCTTGGATGATCGTTACACCGATGAGCATATGCAGGTGGATCTGACAGCCCGCTATGAGTGGAATGAAAACCTCACTATTACAGCTGAAGCGATTAATCTCAATGATGAGCCCGAATACTATTATTTCGGTAATAGCCGAAGGCTATCTCAATATGACGAATTTGGTACGACATATGGCGTTGGCTTTCGTTACAGCTTTTAGCGATAAGCTTTACGTTTGAAAAAGGGGGCGTAAGCCCCCTTTTTGATTCCTTTGATTCCTTTGATTATAGCCAATGGCGAAGGTGACCAGCGGGTGGAGAATCATCCTGCCTTACAGGGTATGGATTTACCACCTCTCGGCGGTGGTGGTCGTAATCCTGTGCTGGTCACCTCCACGCTGTTGATTCATGCACACAACGATGGCGATGACACCCGACTCCTGGCAAGAGACAAGGCAACCGGTGCCGTATTGGCTTCAGTTAGTTTGCCAGCGGCTGCCCGGGCAGCGCCCATGACCTATGAATCCAATGGCAGACAATACATCGTTGTAGCGGTACTCTCTGAGCCAACGCCAGAATTGATTGCCTTTGCTTTTCCGGATGGTGGGTGAATGTGTTGGCAGCGGTGCGCCTGGCAGGGTGGCTGGGCATTCATCTCAATTTAACCACGTAATTGCCAAATAACCCCTTGCTATAAACAAGTTCTTGGAATCATCTAATTTACATTGGTTTAATGATGGTTCTGGACATTAATAAATACATGTGATGAAATCAAATATCCAACTGTATACAAGTATCCAGTTGGATATTTGTGTTTTTAAAAAAGACTTATACACCGTAAATACGCACTATTTGTGATGAGTATTTACTAATTGCTACAGGGGATTCGCATGTTTAGAAAAACAAAGGAAAGTACTCTGACCCTTGGCACGGAGCCCTCTATGAAAATCAGTAAATACAAAAGGTCAAAACTTTACGTTGCCTGTCTTTTTATGACGCTGCTTTGCAGCTTTCCGGTAGTGGCACAAGAACACCGCCCCAATATTGTCATCATGCTGGTGGATAATGTTGGCTGGGGTGATATTGGCATTTACGGAGGAGGAATACTTCGGGGTGCGCCAACACCACGGATTGATCAACTTGCTTCAGAGGGTCTGCGGCTATTGAATTTTAATGTTGAACCCTGGTGCACCCCGAGTCGTTCCGCTTTGCTGACAGGCCGTTACCCGCTTCGTACTATCAAACCGGGCAGCCCCTCCTTGCCGCAATCAGAAATTACCATCGCAGAGCTGCTTTCTGAAGCGGGATATGTCACCGGCATGTTCGGAAAATGGCATCTTGGTAACCAGCGAGGTCTGTTCCCGACAGACCAGGGATTTGATCAATGGTTTGGTATTCCTGAAACGTCTCTTACAGCGGAATGGAATACCGAGGTGCAATATGATCCTGAATTGGCGCCCATGCAACATATTTTACAATCAGAAAAAGAAGGCCTGCCGAAAGAAGTAAAAGTATACAATACTTTGGCACGACGCCAGATTGACAGTGAATCGACACAGAAAGCTATCAGCTTTATGAGACAGCAGAAGCAAGCCGGAAAACCATTCTTTTTATATTTGCCATACACACAAACCCATTCTCCTACTTTACCGCACCCCGATTTTGAGGGAAAAACCGGTAACGGAAACTATGCGGATGTATTGGCTGAACTGGATTACCGTACAGGCGAAATACTAGATGCTTTGGCCGATTTGGGAATAGCCGATAATACGATTGTTATCTGGGCCAGCGATAATGGGCCTTCCGCCTACTATCCACATGGCGCCACAGGTTATTGGCGCGGCACTGTACCATCGGCGCTGGAAGGTGCTATACGCGCGCCTTTTATGATCCGTTGGCCGAACAGGATTCCTCCGGGCCAGGTCAATAACGAGATTGTCCACATGGTCGATATACTTCCAACACTGGTCAATGCTGCTGATTATAAGCTACCCGCAGACCGGGTGATTGATGGCGTTGACCAAATGGATTTTTTTGCCGGCAGACGCGAAAAATCTTATCGGGAAGGGTTTCCCATCGGTGCCAATAAGCACCTGTATGCTTATAAGTGGCGCAACTGGAAAATTCACGTTGCCAAATATGCCAACAAGGATAGGCTGCTGAGCAGCAAGAAACAGCATATTGACTTGGGCATTTATAATTTGCTTGTTGACCCAACGGAAGAACATCCGATGGGGCGGGAAGCATCCTGGGTGCTGAAGGTAATTGGTAAGGAGATAAAACAGCTCGAATCAAGCCTCGGTTTCACTTTGGAAACAGAAGCAAGAGGTGGAGAATAGGAAGTATAAACGCTATATCCAAATCCAAGTCTTGTCGAAATGTGTGATTTTTCAGTCCGAGCCCTGCCTGGGGGAAGCGTCACTTGCTCAGCGCTCGTGTCTTTCAAGGCGAGATGATCCAGGATCTGCCGAATGACCGCAGGGTCTTCCACACAGGCGATTATGCGCACCGGGCCCTGACACTTCTCGCAGGTTTCGATATCAATGTTGAATACCCGTTTCAGGCGCTGAGCCCAGGTCATGGCGGCGTGGCGTTCGGCAAAACCACGGTCGTCATCGTCACTGCCAACCTTCTTCCTACCCTTGCCTCTTCCAGCCGGGGTAACCAACACCCGATATTTGCTGTTAGGCGCGAATACTCCATGAAATCTGGTCAGGTTGACTCTCGGCTTAGGCACCAGGGCATCCAGTCTCGCCATGGCCCCTCTTGCGCATCCTTGCGCCCGCGGCATACCGTACATCCTGCACATAAAATCCAATGGCTCGAAAATGACATGGGCAGTGCCGTTTCTGAATGGTGTTTTGAGTTCATAACGTACCTTGCCACTAGGGGTCAGAGACAGGCGCTTGCCTAGCCTGATGGGGACAAGGTCTTCGAGACCGTTTCAGTGTTGTAGGCGGCTAGGTGCGGATCTCATTAGGGACCTGAAGTGAGAGAACACTTCAACTGGAGTCCGGATATATGATCTGAACCATTAATTCTGTACACCGCGCTAAGTGAGTAAAATCCACTTAACGAGGTGAACAATGAGTCAAAAGAAGAAATCTCGCAAGCAATATTCGGAAGAGTTTAAAGCAGAAGCCCTGAAGTTAGCTGCCAAAACCAGTGTCGCGTCCGCGGCCATAGAGCTGGGCCTTTATGAATCCCAGCTTTATAGCTGGCGCTCAGCAAGGAATAAGAAAGCTTCTGTGTCCGAGCGAGAAAACGAGCTGGCGGCAGAAAATGCCAAGTTGAAACGTCAGTTGGCTGCCCAAGCCGAGGAGCTGGAAATCCTAAAAAAGGCGGCCACCTACTTCGCCAAGAACCAAAGCTGAAGCGATTTCAGTTTATGCGTGAGTACAAGGGCCTGTTCTCTCTCACGAAAATGGCCGCAGTGCTTGATGTATCGCGAAGTGGGTATTATGCATGGACAAGGGTAGGCTATATTCCTGGTCCTCGAGCACTGGCTCCCCAGGAGCGGGATCGCAAGGTGAAGGAAGCCTTTGATAAGAGTAAACAGAGAGATGGCGCTCGACGCATTCAGGTTGAGCTGGCAATGCATGGCGACCGACATGACGTGAAGACCATAGCGGATAGCAATCACAAGTTATCGGTTGCTCCCAACCTGCTGGCACAGGACTTTACCGCGAGCGGACCAAACCAAAAATGGGCCGGTGACATCACCTATTTATTGACCAGTGAGGGCTGGCTTTATCTTGCTGTCATCATTGATCTTTACTCGCGCGCTGTCATTGGCTGGTCGATGAATACCCGTATGACGGCCGACTTGGTTTGTGATGCGCTACAGATGGCATTATGGCGTCGCGGTTTTCCGAGGGATGTGATTGTCCATAGTGACAGAGGTAGCCAGTATTGCTCTCATGCTTACCGTGACCTGATTGATGAGCAGGGGTTAAGGCAAAGCATGAGCCGCAAGGGTAACTGCTGGGATAACGCATGCGTGGAAAGTTTCTTTCATTCACTAAAGGTGGAAGCGATTCAATACGAGCCCTTGATGGATCGGGAAGGAATGCGCCAGGCTGTTTTTGAATATATTGAAATTGATTACAATCGTAATCGCAGGCACAGTGCTTTGGGCTATCTCAGCCCGGAGAACTTTGAGAAGCAAAAGGTCGCTTAGCAACGTGTCCAGTATTAGCGGAGCAGATCACTCGTCGGGCTGAGCTAATTTAAATTTGAAGCAATCTGGGCTTTATGGCTCCTTTAGCGGGATGGTTTAGTATAAAACTGATTCAAAATAACCATTAATTTTGATGATAGTAAGATACAGGTTTATGTTTCTTGTATCCGAGATATATAATTTGTACAGGTATTAATTCAGATATTGAGCTTTTCGAATGACATCATTTCGCACAATGCCTCAAAGGCACTTACTGACAGATCAGGTAAGGGACTATATCCGAATAGGTATTGCAGAGGGCCGTTTTCTGCCTGGAGATAGCTTTCGGGAAGGCGATATAGCCGATTCACTTAAAGTTAGTCGTACACCAATTAGAGAAGCGGTGCGGATCCTGGAAACGGAGGGTCTAATTGCGAGAGAACCGTGGAAGGGTATCACCATAGCTTCCCTGAGCCATAAGCAAATTTCAAATTTTTATAATTTTCGAGAAATTATAGAAGGAGTCGCAGCCGAAATGGCTGCCAATTTGATTACAGACGATGATATTGAAAGGCTAAGGAAAATTTTGGAACTGCTTAAACATGGATTCGAAAAATCGTGGTTCAAAATGGGTCGAGAAAATGAACAATTTCACGAAATGATATTCGATATCGCAGGAAACAAATATCTTAAGAAATCAGAACAAGTAATTAATACGGCTAAAATATTAATCAGGAAACCCGTTTATCGCAATTATGAACGTTGGAAAGAAGCTCAAGTTGAGCACCGCAAAATATTTAATGCACTGCGTGCTCGAGACCCTATTGCCGCTAAAGCCGCGGCTCGAGAACATGCACGCAATTCAGGATTTCATCGTGTAGCAGTTATTGCTAGCGAAGAATTAGAGTTGTACGAACCTGAATGCTAATTCTTTAAAAAAACTGAACTGAATAAGATGTCATCCTTCAGAGGTTCCCTAGAGTAAATTCCTTTTATCATCGATTAGTTAGGCTATTGCCGCTGTAGCAAAGGCTTGCTGTTTATGCAAGGGTTCCATGCTCAAGTAGCGCTTCACTCCCCATTTGGTCCCAGCAATATGCCTTAGTCTCGCAGCCACCAGCATCAAGGCTGATTGGTCATAAGATTCAAAATAAGCTATCAAATTTAGCGTGCGACAGATGTGCAGAGTGGCTGGGCATTCATCTTAATTTAACCACGTAATTGCCAAATAACCCCTTGCTGCACACAAGTTCTTGGAATCACCTAATTTACATTGGCTTAATGGTTATTCTGGACATTAATAAATACATGTGATAGAAATCATAATATCCAACTGTATACAAATATCCAGTTGGATATTAGTGTCCAAACAGTTGGATTTTAGTGTCAAAAAAAAAGACTTATGCACCGTAAATACGCACTATTTGTGATGAGTATTTACTAATTGCTACGGGGGATTATTATGTTTAGAAAAACCAAGACAAGCTGGCTTCTTACGCCAGTGATATCGCTAGCCACAATGACTCAGGTTGGAATTTCACCTGCTGTAATGGCAGAAGAGGCAGCAGAAATCGAACAAGTTATCGTTACTGGTTCCCGAGGTAGACCTCGAACAGTAAGCGATTCTCCAGTACCTATTGATGTATTTAGCGCTCAGGATATTGAGGCGATTTCGTTTACCGACACAAATGATATCCTCCAGACGCTGGTGCCCTCATACAATGTTTCCCGGTCTAACTTCTCTGGCGGATCCTACATTCGCCCGGCGACATTACGTGGTTTACAGAGCGACAAAACACTTGTACTCGTCAACTCGAAGCGACGACATCGCTCTCCTTATGTCGATTTCAATGATCAAGGCGCTCACGCTGCGGATGTGGCTACAATTCCAGGTGTGGCGATTAAAAACATTGAAGTTTTGCGGGATGGAGCGGGAGCCCAGTACGGCTCTGATGCTATCGCCGGTATTATAAATTTCATACTCAAGGACAATCGCGAAGGTGGTGCCTTTACCGTTGATGTTGGCCAGTACGATGCAGGTGACGGCGACTCCTTCAATGTACAAGGCAACATTGGGCTGCCATTAACTGAAAATGGATTCATTAGCATTTCTGGTGAATATACCCAAGCAGATTCAACCAGTCGCGGGGAGGAATACTGTGAAGCTTTCTTCTGTGCAGATCCGAACGGTGAACAGTACCAAGCCTTCCTCGACCGTGTTGCAACCCGTTCAAGCTACGCATTCCGGGGCGCCGTTGCTCAGGACCCGACATTCCTGACAGCGTTTAATAATCATGAGCCCAATAGTGGCGATGGTGATGTCGTTCAGCCTTGGGGTCAGCCGGAACTCGAAGGCGCTCTCCGCCTTTTCTACAATGCCGGTATTGATTTAGACAACGGCAGCGAGCTGTATTCATTCGGTAACTATTCCTACAGCGAAGCCAACAATGGCAATTTTTATCGTTACCCTGGCCATAGAGATGTTCGAGAGACACGTCAGGCCGACGGGTCCATCTGGAGCCCATTAGACATTTTCCCCGGAGCCTTCTCTCCGCGTACTTTTGGTGAGGTAGAAGATATTTCACTGCTTGTTGGTCTGCGAGGCGAATGGGACAACGGTCTGGCATATGACTTCAGCGCCCGCGGTGCAGAGGGCGAAATCGAATTTCAGGGAAAAAACACTATCAATCCCTCCCTGGGCGCGGCCACCCCCACTAGCTTCTCAACTGGCAACAATGTGAATACTGAATATCAGTTGCAGGCGGATTTTACCTATGAATTCGAATCCGGCCCGCTTTTAGCTTTTGGCGCGAGCTGGTTGGATGAAGAACATGAAGTAGGGACAGGCGACGCGGCTTCTTCAGCTGTGGGTCCCCACGTTTTGGCGGATCCTTTTGGTTTTTGTAATGATGACGGAACATCTACGGCCGCAGGCGCAGGCGTGATCGCTAATGGTTCAACCCTTGATTGTTCGAACTCCAGCGATCCGGTATTTACCCAGGTTGCCGCAGGTACTAGCGCCGGTGGTGGCACAACCGCAGAATTTGCAGGTACCTTTGACCGACAATCCACTTCGGTCTATGCCGACCTTAGCCATTATGTGACCGATAATCTGTTTCTGCAGGGCGCGGTGCGTCTCGAGGACTATGACGATTTTGGAACAGAAACGGTTTGGAAACTCGCTGGTAAGCTGGATGTGACCGACAACTTTGGCATTCGCGCGTCTGCTGGCACGTCTCTTCGCGCTCCTACCACCGGTCAGATAGGTACCAGCAATATATCTTCTCGAATAGCTAATGGCGTGCCGACCGAACGCGGCTTGTTTCCGACCGTCTCCCTGGCTGCTCAATCTCTCGGTGCGCTGCCGCTTGAGCCTGAGTTTTCTGATAGCTACACGATTGGTTTCACTGCAGAAGTGGCTAATATCGACCTGACGTTGGATTTCTATAAGATAGATATCGAAGACCGCACTTTCATAATAAGCCCCTTGAGTGTGTCTACTAATCCGACAGCGGGTGCCTCTTATGATCGTTTTCTCGCTCTCCAAGGCGCTGGCGTTGCCAATGCCTCATTTATCGGCCAGGCATCCTTTTATGCCAATGGTTTCGATTCCATCACGGAGGGATTTGACCTTGTTGCAAGCACACCGATTGACTGGGGTGACAATGGCGTTACTACCCTGACCGCTTCGGTGAATTACACCAAGAATGAGTTTGATAGCCCGGTAAGCCAGGTAAGCGATTTCTTGAATGCTGAGGATCGGTTTGACTACGAAAATCTGGTACCAGAGTTGCGTGGTGTGATCACCGCACGTCACGATGTGGACAAGCTCTCGTTAGTTACTCGGCTTATTTATTTTGGCGACTCCGAGAACACCACCAACGGTACTAATAGACAGGAGCTGAATGATATTTGGTATACCGATCTAGAAGCTCAGTATAGGCTTAACGATAGTATCCGCTTGTCGGCTGGTGCCAGAAATCTATTTGATGTGTTTCCCGAGACGGATAAGCTCAACGATTACTGTTGTGGTAATGTCTATGGCTTCCAAACCAATTTGGACTACCAAGGCAGATATTTCTACGCTCGTGTGAGTTATGATTTTTAAATACCGAACCTTCACTTCAAATCGAAAATTAAAAAATAAGCTTCCTTCGGGAAGCTTACTTTTTTAAAATAATAAGAATTTTCATGACACAGTCTGATAGGTTGTTTATGCAACGCAGGGTGCTAGTGAAATTTGGAGTCACCAGTCTTGTTTTTGCAGGTTATGGTGCGAATGTTGCTCAGGCGGATAACTGGAAACCAAGTCGACGGGTAACTGTGATTGTTCCAACCAACCCAGGTAGCGGAGTTGATACCTATGCTCGCGCTGTTTCTTTGGGTCTTGCGGAACGCTTTGGGGTCCCCTTTGCCATTGTTAATAGACCAGGATCCAGTGGTATAGCTGGTACAATAGAGACCTCAAACGCAAGTCCTGATGGACAGACGCTGCTGATCACTTCTATAAGTACCTCTCTAATCTGGTCAATGTTCAGCGGTTCCTCAGTCAATCCCATCGACAGTTTTGATATTGCTGCGCAAATTGGCAGTATCATTCTGGCGGTTGCAGTACCCAAAGATTCTCCAATTCAAAATGCTCAAGATTTACTAGATGCTGCGCGCTCTAATCCAAGGAGGTTGCGCTGGGCTCATGCCGGACGAGGAAATATTACGCATATTGCTGGACAGATACTGCTTGATAGAAATGATGTAAAAGCTATTGATATTCCGTTCAAAGGTGGATCAAGAGTCCGCGCAGCAATAATGGGCAACCATGTTGATTTTGCAGTTCTTGGTATCCAGCAGTTATTTGGTTATGAAAATTATTTTAGACTCATTGGTTGTTTTTCTGACGAACGCTATCCCCTTGCTCCGACACTGCCGACGCTTAAAGAACAAGGGATCAAGAAATTTGATATTGGTAGTAACCAAATTGGACTTTTAGTACCAAAAAAGACGCCAATCGAAATTGTTAAGGCTTTAGAAGTAGCTTCAGCTGAAATTGTCAGTTCTACAGAATTCGCTGATTTTATTAAGCCAAAAGGCTTGGTGCCGGATTACAAATCTGGGGCTGACGCTATTAGCGATTTGGTCGCCATGCGAAACAGATTAAAACCAATTCTGAATTAACTAAAAGCGAGAAGTTGAGTTCATGAAGAACAACTGGGATATCGGCATTGGAATAGCATTGGCCCTAATAGGGTTTGCGATTTTTACAATGTCATTTAGCCTTGGTTCCCAGCAGTGGGGGGCCGAGAGCGCAAGAATTTTCCCCCAAGTTGTCTCAGCGGTTATATTTTTATTGAGTTTGCAACTCATCCGAGAGGGCTGGCATTCTGTAAATTTCAGACCTGTGTTTAATGCAATGTCAGGCCATGTGTTTTGGCTATTTCTCACAGCAACCATATACATTGCCCTGATCGAAAAAATCGGCTATGTCTTGGCAACCGCAGTGATAGCGCCAGCAGCTTTTTGGTTATTTGGGGAGCGATCACCCAAGTTCCTTTTGGTTTCGTCAATTCTATGTCCTGTTGCGATGCATTTAATATTTTTTGTTGGGCTCGAAATCTATCCACCGGTGGGTGAGTACTTCGATCTTATTGAATTCTTTCAGGCAGCTAAGTGATGGAAATTTTCACTGGTTTGTCAGTTGTCCTATCTTCACCGACTCTGCTTATGTGGATCTTCGCTGCGGCGGTAATTGGTATGGTATTCGGAGCTGTGCCAGGTCTGACCGCATCGGCAGCGATCGCAATGATGCTTCCGTTAATTTTATATATGGACCCATTGTCTGCACTGGCATTTTTTTACGTGATTGGAAAATCCGGTCGGTACGGCGGTTCTATTGCTGCAATTCTTTTTAACACACCTGGAACGGCTGCCTCAGCGGCAACTCAGCTCGATGGTTTTCCCCGATCCCAGATGGGGCAGTCCAGCAAAGCGATGAAGGTCGCTACAGTTTCTTCTGCCATAGGTGATTTCATAGGAGAGCTGTTATTAATAATAGCAGTTGGGTCGCTGGCATCTATTGCTTTAAAACTGGGGCCACCTGAGCTCTTTGCAGTCTATCTCGCCGCTTTTATTATAATTGCGTCGGTCATTTCAGAATCAGTGGTCAAAGGGCTGTTGAGTGCAGTGATTGGAGTGTTATTAGGCACCGTTGGATTGGATCCAATTACGGCTGAAGGACGATTTACGTTCGGCTGGTATCAGCTGGACGGTGGCATCTCACTGATTTCCTTGATGATTGGAATCTTTGTCTTGGGAGAAGTATTCGAGCAACTTGAACATCTCTACGAAGATGTAAAATTGACCAGTAGGAAGAAGGCAAGTAGAAGCGACAGTAATTTAACCTGGAAAGAATACCGACCCTGCCTGCCCCATGTATTTCGATCGTCACTGATTGGTTCCGGGATTGGATTAATACCAGGTCTAGGGTCAGCGATTGCAGCATTTGTTGCTTATAGTGAAGGGAAACGGCGTGCTTTAAATCCGCAGGATTGGGGGAAAGGTGCGCTGGAAGGAATCGCTGCTCCAGAAGCCGCAAACAATGCAGTTTCCGGTCCCTCCATGGCTCCCCTCCTCACATTAGGAATTCCTGGCTCTACGATAGGTGCCGTACTGCTTGGGGTGTTTATGATGTTAGGGGTTCAGGTGGGGCCCACTCTTCTCTTAAGTTCTAAATCGCTGGTATACAGCCTTTTTGCTGCTGGCTTGATAGGAATAGTAATCTACGGATTAGTCGGCTACTATGCAGCATCATGGCTTGGTCGCATGATTTTAAACGTTCCTACTAGAATTCTTTACCCTTTGATATTTCTGATCACTTTTATATCGGCATTTTCCAGTCGTGGAAGCCTATTTGATGTCTGGGTAATGATTTTTGCCGGTTTGATTGGGTGGCTTATGCGAAAATTAAAATTCAATTTAGCTGCGTTAGTTATTTCATTCGTTCTCGCTGGTGGGGCTGAAGAAGCTTTTAGGCAGTCCCTGCGCTTGTCTGAAAATGGTGTCCTGATTTTTGTAGAAAGACCCATTTCTCTAATTTTTCTACTTTTGGCTGCAGTCGTTGTTATGTGGCGTGTGCATCAGACGCGCAGAATTCGTAATACTGGAAAACCAAAGCTCCATTTAAGTCTAGAAGAATAACAACTATCTGAATTTGTAAGCATTATTTTTCTTTTACATTAATCTAAATTTTATAGATAGGCATTTATGAAAATTACTTTGCTCGGTACAGGCAGTCCAACACCAGATCCTAAACGAGCAGCTTCGGGGTATCTTGTCGAAATCGGAGAGGAAATGATTTGCTTTGATCATGGGGGCGGTGCGCATGAACGCTTCCTTCAGGCTGGTAAGCGAGCTGTTGATCTTAATACGATATTTTTCTCTCATCTCCACAGTGATCACTGTCTAGACTACGCGCGCCTTGTCCTCACCCGGTGGGATATGGGGGCCGGGCAGGTTCCTGAATTAAAGGTTTATGGCCCTCCTCAGATGAAGAACATGAATGAGAGTTTATTCGGAGATGGAGGAGCATTCGAAGTTGACTTGCATGCTAGAACACATGCGCCAGGCAGCTTAAAACTTTACCAAGGTAGAGGTGGCGCTCTTCCCAGGTTACGCCCTGATCCGGATTTCACTCCTCTTACTGACCAGCAGGTCATCGAAACTGATAATTGGAAAGTAACCGTTCGCTCCGTTTACCATCAACCGGATGTCATAGAAGCATACGGATTTCGACTGGAAACAGACGAGGGGATACTGGCCTATTCTGGTGACACGGGGCCGTGTCAGGGTGTTGACGACTTGGCAAAAGATGCTGACCTTCTTATTCACATGTGCTTCTACATCTCGGGTACTTTCAGAAGGAAAGGGCGAGCAAGTGTTTGCGGCCATTTAGAAGTTGCTGATATTGCCGCAAGAGCGAATGCCAAAGCGGTTGTTGCATCGCATTTTTCTCCCCAGTTCGAACCACCAGGTGTATTTGAAAAATGTATAGCCGAGATGAGTCGAGTTTATTCCGGACGAATAATATGGGGTGAGGATCTAATGGAGTTATCTTTGCACCCGCCAGAAGCCAAAGAAGTTGGTTGAACATCATTCAAGCTAAAAAATGTATGTTTACTAGAGCTCTGGATTAATTAAAGTGGACACCCTGATTTTGGACAATGACACTATTACTTGGAATGTTTATGAATCAGAAACGTAAATATAAAAGCTATTCTCTATCCTTTAAAGAAGAAGCCGTTGCCTTTAGAGAAACGATTGCCTGTGCATGCACGCGTTTGTGATGTGCTTCGCAATTGCTTTTTCTGTTAAATCTGGATCGTGAGATTTGAGAGCTTCAAGTATAGCCACATGTTCTTTGTATGAAGCATTTATACGTGCAGGCGTATCAAAAGCTTGTACTTTAAGCAGTCCCATTCTAGTCCTTAAAGGTTTCAATGTTTGTAATAGGTAATCATTGTTACTGGCGTTATAAATTATGTTATGAAACTGGCTGTCAATCTGAGAAAGCTTGTCGGGTTGACTGCGTGCTTTGAGGAATAGTGATAAATTGGCATTGAGCATTTCCAGTTCTACATCTGTAATATTTGCAGCGGCAATGCGTGCAGTAGCAATTTCCAGTTGACAAAGAGCCTGATAAAAAATTTCTACTTCCTCAGCCGGCAATGGGATTACACGCACTGCACCACTGGGTAATAATTCAAGTAGGCCCTCAGTAATAAGTTGGCGTATCGATTCACGAACAGGTGTACGGCTTGTGCTTAGATCGCGAGCTAGTTTAGATAAATCGATTTCCTGATCAGAGTTAAAATTTCCAGAATGTATTGCATCGCGAAGATGGGCCATAATCTGGTCTGTCAAGGTCTTATTTTTACGTGTCTTTGTTGGTTCACTCGGCGAGGATTTATTCATATTGTTTTGTAGATCAAAGAATTTTTAATTTTTTGTGCAAGTGTTCTTTTTGACACCTAATGACTAGACTGCTGTTAGTCATTAGGTCCAGCCTTTAAGTTATAGCTTCTCAATATTAGAGATCTTATTGAGATAGCATAAAAATTGCCAGATTCTGACCTTTCCCCTGAATTTAATATCTGTTTCTCAGGGAATTTTTCAAGTACTAGGTAGAGCTTAACCCATTTGCTCCAAAGTGGGCACATCTTAACGTATGGTTGGATGAAATAGGCATTTGTCATTCCTTCCATCAGGGTTAACAGAATGCCATTTACACAGGTTTTTTTACACTCTCCTTCACGAGACTGTAAATTCTTCCGTGTAAATGGCGGTTGGTCATAGCGAAGCTCTGTCGCCGTACAGAATCATAAACTGACTCATCGCCTGTTTCCAATCCCGAATCGGCATCGTCCATTTCTTCGCAATATTGTGCAGAGCCAGGTAAAGCATCTTCATCACAGCTTCATCGTTCGGAAATGAACGTCTTGTCTTAGTGACTTTTCGGAGCGATGCATTCAGCGACTCTACAGCATTCGTCGTATAGATAACCTTTCGAATCTGAGGCGGGTAATCGAAAAACGTGCTCAGTCGGTCCCAGTTGTTGCGCCAGGATTGGCTGATGTTCGGGTGTTCCTCGTCCCAGCGTTCACTGAATTCAGTCAGGGCCTACTCAGCGTCGATTAGCGTGGCCGCTGCATAGATACGACGCAGATCAGCCGCGACTTCCTTGCGTTGCTTCCAGCTCACAAAGCGAAG
>Ga0315322_10000846_pt1 | contig 23426 bp, 38 predicted proteins | sample M110021515metaG_FD_203461 | JGI IMG/M metagenome (GOLD analysis project Ga0315322, IMG submission 203461) | Ammonia-oxidizing marine archaeal communities from Monterey Bay, California, United States - M1 100m 21515 | ecosystem: Environmental > Aquatic > Marine > Intertidal zone | place: USA...
TTATCTTTTTTCATATCGTTGGTTGTTTGTTACTCGTCGTCAAATGTGATTTTAGCGAGTGCCGTCTCGTTGTATCCTAGCGCTGATAGCGCGGGTAACAAAAGTTCGTTCAGTATTGTTTTGTATTCTGGTTCGTCTGTTTGTATTTCAATTGAAACGGTTTTAGCTGGTCTTGTTTTTAGCTGGGTAGTTTGTGTTTCTTGTAGTGTTATTTTCATATGTTTAGGTTTTTACGATATTTCACTATATGCTTTAGCCATTTTTGGGCTTTTTTTTCTAGATTTGATGCGCTGTCTTCTAAGATTTTTTTTATATTCTGATCTTCGGTTTCATTTGCGGCTTTTCTGATTAAATCTACTTCTTTTTTAAGGTCGCTTTTTTCCGATTGCGTGTCTTCTTTCAGTGTGCTGTATAGATTTTTTAAATCTTGCTTAACAGTTTTATTATATCTGTTCATTATAATGTGGAAGTTGTGGTTGCACATTAAATTAAGAGGATTTAGCTCTTGGAATTTATATTCGTCTTTTAGGCAGGTTCGCGCGGCTTTTCTTTCAGATTCTGAAGCTTCTAAGTAGAAGGCGAGGCCTGCTTTATGCTGGTTGCTGGCGTTATGACTATCCGCGTAGTCGACAGCTTCATCAAAAACGTCTACTGGATGATCTTTTTCTAGAAGTTCTTTTGTTTTAGGGCTTAGTGTTTTCCAGATGTCGGGGTGTCGATAGTCTAGCCATTCTTGTATTGTTTTGTGTTCGTTCATTTTGGTTCTTTTTTGCATTTGCATGAGTTTTTTCCAAACCCGCAATCTGGACACCATAATGGGGATGCTGAAAACTTTTTATGATCTACATCTTGGTTGGAAGTGCTAATGGGGAGGGTGTTCTTCCCTGTCCAATCACGTTGTTCGCTTCGCTTGGTGTATCGCTTTGTTCCGTTTCTTGGTAGTTTTGGCATAATCTTATTTGTCTTGTGGTAGTTTTGTTCTAAACTTTAAAAACTCTTTGTCTAGTATTACATTTAAGAACGCTCCTGTTGATCCTCCGTGTCTGTCTTTTTTTACAGATAAACCTATGTGTTTCTGGTAGTCCTCTGATTCCTTGTCGAGTATTTGAGCTATATTTACAGCTGCGTCTGCGTCTTCATTAATTGCCTCAGCATATTTATGGTTCCCGTCTCTGTTTAGTTGTGAGAGGAGAATGATACAAACATTTAGTTCTTTTGCTAGTGCTTGGAATGCGTGTGAACATGCTGCCATTTCTTGTTCTTTTGTTAATCCTTTCGGCCCCCTGATTAGTTGTATGTAGTCTACAGCTATGACTCTTACGTTATTTTTTTTGACGTGCTTTCTTATTAGGATGCATATGGTTGATAGCCTTGCTCCTGTTGGATCTTCAAAAAAGATTGGGGTTTCTTTTAGTTTTCTTGCACCTTCTCTGATTCTGCTTAGTTGGTTTTTGGTTATTCCTTCTTTTCCTTTTTTTCTGGCGTATTCGTGTGGGTCGTTAACAGCTTCTGCTTCAACTTCAGATGCTATTATCAGGTTTCGGTTTGCGATTCCCTCAGCTGGCATTTCTAGTGACAGCATTAGGGTTGGAACTCCTTTGTTTGCTATGTTGAATAATGACTGAATTGCCATTACTGTTTTTCCTGATGTAGGGAAACCTCCTACAATAAATATTTGTTTGGGGTGTAGTCCTTTGAATGTTTCGTCTATTTCATAGATTCCAGTTAGCCAGCCCATAATGGATTCTTTGTTTTGAACCCTCTCAGCAAATCTTTCTATTACTGCAACTACAATATCTTCCCTGCTTCTTGATGGTGATGCCGCTTCAGCTACTTCAGCCACCTTCTCCATTGGTATTCTTGTTTTTTCTATATACATCTCATCGTCAGACATGTCGTATGCTGACTCTAGCAGTTCTAGTGCTGCTTTAATGGCCTGTCTTCTTGCTGCGTATTGATGTAATTTTGTTAAGTGTGAGCTAAAGTTGGTTGATGTTGGCTGATAAGTAAATATCTCAGTAATTCCTGATGCTCCACCAACATTTGCTATTGTTTTTTCTTCTGTTAATTTTTGAACCAGAACAATAATATCTATTGGTCTTCTAAGCTTTTTGATTTCTTCATAAACTATTTGATGTGCTGGGTGAAAGAATAGGTTTTTGTTGATAGTTCCCTCTTCTGGCAAATCCTCATATTGGAATAGGCACGACAATACTGATTTTTCAATTGATGTGCTGTGTGGTGTGGGTTCTTTTTCCCACGGCATACTTTTGTGTGACATGATTTAAAGTCGTCTTTTTGTTCGGCGGGTGGTTGATCTTTGGCGTTATTTAAACTGGTTTGGTATTTTCTTTTCTACGCTTTTTGATTTTCTTGCATCTTTTCTGTTTAGCAGTCTTTCTAGTGTGTCTGGTTTTAGAAAGTAAGCTTTATCAGCAACCCAGTTTCTATCGTTGTCCCCGAGACAGAATGGGTCAGTGCTCATGGCTTCCATTCCTTCTTTCCAATTCTCTCTAAAGAATCGGCTTTTCATTCTCGTTCTGAATTTTTCTTTGATTGATGGAGAAATTGGTGCGTTTCTGCCTTTTATTGGCACGGGTAATTTCATCCACTGATCATTGAACTCTTCAACGTCACTTAGGGTGGCTCTGTTTGCCCCGTGCGCGGCTTCTACGGCTTCTTGGATGTCTTTCGGTGTTGTTTCACTAAAGTCCTCTTTAAAGGTCTTAGAAGCCTTTTTATTCTTATTTTTAAAGGCAAGAACTCTTAACTGTCCGTCCGTGAACTCACTTAGAAGCGATTCTATTATTTTGTTTTTAGCGGATAATAGCATTTCTTCGATACCCGCTTGATTTATTTTAAATTCAATATCTTTTCGTGAATTGTATTCATCTGCTATTTTATTTATGCGCTCACGAAGTATTTCATCAATCAATTTCATTGAAGTGTTTAGTGTAACTTAACGGTTCAACTTTTCTTTGAGATCCCTTATTTGTTCAATTTTCTCCCCAAGCTGTTCAAAAATGAAGTTCTGGAACGGTCTTGTCATGTCGCTTAGACCAGATTTAAGGTGGAAAAACTCTTCTAGAATGGTTACAGCCAACTCTCTCGGCCCTAATTTGAAGCATTTAGACTCAATGAAGATTTTTCCATCCTTAGCCAGTCCAAGTAAAGATGTGTTTTCAGATTTGAATTTAATCAACGGGAAGCCTTGTGTGTAATACCCTGCTGCCTCCAGCATTGAGTAGCAATCTTTAAGGATCATCTCTTCTTTTTTGGTGAGGTCTTCGGCTTGATCTTCTACCTTGGTGGGGTTTTTGGCTTGTAAAACGGAAATCAAATTTCTATTTTTCAACTTTCCCTTCTTGTTTAGTTCGTTTGCCACCTCAATAAATTCTTCTGACGCATTCCTGTCTACGGAAAACTCGGAGTAGCTAAGCTCTCCCTCAAACGTTTCTTCGCCTCTTTTTAGGATGCGGTTGAGAATCTTTTTGTCTCTGAGGGTTAAGATTACATCAGCCACGGAATCATCCCACTCAAATTGGTATTTAAGAGTCCTGTCCTCAGTGAGCTTGCAGTCTTTAGTGATGTTGTATTGAAACAGCATTTCTTGGTTTGACGCCCCTACTTTAACACCCTTGTAATACTTGTTGTTTTGGTTGTTTGTTTTTGGTGCGTGGATTTGACCTTTATCATTGCTCCATATTGGATCGCTATGGAAAAGAAAGTTTTCCCACCTATTGCTGTATTGTTCGTTCATCCTGTGGTCGTTTACAGAAATAACCGTTTGGTGATCAGCGTTGACTTCTCCACCAACTCCTACCTTTCCTCCTTCGTCAAGAGTGTTGCAATAAAGCTCTCTGAATGCTTGCTCAAGTGTCCATGTTTTTCCAAACTCAGTTGTGTAACCAAGTTCCTTCTCATTGCACAGGATGAGATTAATATCTTCACCTCGGAAACTCCTTTTTTCAGAGTAAAACTTGTATTCTTTCCCGTGGGTTTTGATGTTGAAATCAACGTTGTGCCTTAGCATAACTGCAATGGCGTATTTTAACCCTGATCCAAAGAATCCAATGGCTGAGTCGTCTCCTTTGACAGAAGCTCCCATTACAGAGAATGAGATAGGGTCTAGTTCTAGCTTGTTGACGAATGTTAGTGTGTTGTTCATGTTGTTGTTTTTTTGTTTTTTGTTTTTTAGTGATTTGTTTAGCAGCCCATACGGCGCTCTGATTCTTGTTCTTCTTGGTAGCTGTGCATTTCTGCGTAGTGTTCTTCTAGTTGTTGCTGATGTTTAAGCTCTGAGGGATAGGGGATTACTTTCTGTCCTGAACAGAGCCTGCATTTGATGTCATATCCTCCGTTCATGTATGTATTCCGTTCCTGTTCATCCCATTCATTCCATTCATCTGCTGAGAGGCCATGACTATCAATGGAGGGGTTGACATAGCTCCCGTCTCCTTGGCATGTGTGGCAAACATCAAATTCAAAAGGAATGCTTTTCTCTGTGAATAGTTCTCCGTCAGAAAAGATTCCTTTTTTTGGCTTTGCTGTTCGCTTCCTTTTGTCGATTGATGTCCACCAAATGTATTCGTGGCATGTGTCTCTGCTGTCCATAATGTTAATATCCGTCTCCGATGGTGATAATTGCTAAGCATCCACTATTGGAGACAGAATAAGGGATGCCGTTTTGGTTTAATGATTTACAGACGTTGCCAAATGCATCTGATTCAGCAGATTGACTTAGATCAAATTCTAAGGTTTTTGTTTTCACTTAAATGATGAAGATGTGATCTTCTTTGTAGTTGTTAACCTTTGTTATTAGCCCTGAAATCCATTTTTGTATTTTTGCTTCATTACTTTTAATTTTGACTGGTTTAAGTAGAAAAATACTTACTTTTTCCATGTAATTATTGTATTGATGGGCTGATATTTCTTCTTCTTGGGCTTTTACTAGGTATTCCATTATTTTAATTATTTCAGTTGCAGATTCTAGTTTCTTTATCTGATTGAATCGGTATCTAGTGACTTTTATTCTTCCGTCTTTTAGTTCTAATGGCTTGTTCATTGACTTTTTAGGTTGCTGTAAATTCTTTCACCCCTTCAAGGTAAGCTTTGTCTGAGGTGCTTCGTGGATGGTCTACTATACCCGCTTCAGCGTCTAGGTAACCAGTTTCATAGGCTAACATTTGTTCTTTGAATGAATCTTCAAAATGTAAATCATAGCATTTGTCGTCTCTTCCTTTGAACCATTCTTCAATGAGAGCAAGCTCCCATTTTGGTGGGTTATCTGTTATTTTTGCGTTGTAGCCTTGTTGATAGGCTTCTTTTGGTGTTGGTTCGTCCATGATATATTGTTTTTAGTTGTTTTCGGCGTTCTTTTCTTGTTCACACTCTTCCTGCTCGTTTATTAGCATTTGGCATTCAAGAATGAAGTCAGCGTTGCTTGTTTTATTAACGTCTCTTAGGGCTTCAAAATACCTGTCGTTTAATTTACAGAACATTGAGTGGATGTATCCTACGTATGCTTCTGCAACATAAAAAACATTGTTTTCCCATCTGACAGGTGGAAGCACTTCTAGCATTTCCCAATATCTTTCTTTGGTTATTTCCTCTGGTTTTTGATTGAAGGTGGTTTCATAATATAAATCTACTCGTTTTTTTAGCTCTTCAATTGTCATTACGTTTATACTGTCAATGCACACGGGCTCTAATGAGTAGTTTGTGAATCTACGATCATATAATTCCATTATGCTGTTTGCGTTGTTTTCTCCATAATATATCCATAAATCACTTTCGGGTGAGCTCCATTCCTTTAGTCCTGTAAGGGCTTTGAGCTCTTCTTTTTTTGTTCCCATGAATTTTTCATGTATGTAGGAAACAACTTCTTTTAGCCCTTTTCTTGTTATCTTTTGTAGGCTGTGAATCGTAGGTGTTTTTTCTTCATCTATATTGATGTATAGCTTTGTTTTACTGTAAATGGTTTTTTCTCTCCCTGTTATTTCAAGAATCTGCTTTTCTCCTTTTTCTCCAAAAAGAATTACGTTTCCTAGCTTTTCGTCAGCTTTTACTTTTTTTACGATTTCGTTGTTTTTCATATTTTTCAGTTTAGTTCACTTATTGCTTTGTCGAGTTGTTCTTGTGTTAGTTCTACGTGTTCTTCTTTTTCGTTTATTGATTCTATGATTTCTACTTCATCTTCATCATCTGGGGTTTCTTGCAGTCCATATACATCTTTCATTCCTTTCATTCCTTCAATCAAAATCGCTTTTATGTGTATAGCATTGTCGTCATCGTCAAATATTGTTGTTTCTACTTCTCTTGTGCTCATATGATATTTGTATCTTTGATTTAATCAGGTTTTTGATGAAAATGACCCCTCACCTATTTTACCAGATGAGGGGTCGCACTATTATCACAACATCCAACTTTTAGTTGAAATTATTTAAAATGGAATATCCTCTTTTTGGGGCTCAGTGATTTCACTTTGATTGCTTTTGGGGATGTCTCCAGTTTTGTTTCCTTCCACATGTGGGCATGTTCCATCAGCAAGGATTACTTTTTTCTGAATCCACTCTTTGAGTTTTGAAAAGGACTCTTCAGTGTGGTTTTCTGGGTTGTAACACACAAGCTCTTGTTCTGGTTCGATGGGATCTCCTTTATACTTGGAAATACCAGTCACGTTTGCATATGTTTTGTCTGCGTTCTGGTTTTTTCCTTTTGAGTGTCCAATCATCAATCGGCAGCTTTGACCAACTAAGTCGTCGGTGTCAAAACCTTCAAAGTCTTTTTCACCAAGCCATTGCTTGAGGTCTTTTACTAGGTTTGATTTTTCATTGAAGCTTACTGTGTATTCTTTTGAAATGGTTGCTGGCCCTTCAAATTTTTCACCCTCTTTGTTCTCCCATTCTCTTCGCTCTTTTGGGATTTCCCATAATAGGAGCATTTTGTTTAGGATCTTGGTTTCTCCGTTATACACGAATGTTTGCTTACCGATTCCGATTGAACCGATACACACTGCTTCGTGTAGGTCTTCTGATATTGGCTCAAATGATGAGCTTTTTTTGTTACTTTCTAGTTTCATGGTCTTGTTATTATTTCATGTTTGTTGTTTTGTTTTCTGTTCCTTTTTAGGATAGAGATTTTTTGTGTTTCTGGTGTTTCTTACTGTTTTTGATAACGAATGTTCGTTTTTTTTCGTTATTGATTCCTCTTTTGTTTTGTCTTGCTACTATGAGTCCGTCTCGTTCTTTGTAGAGTTTTTTAATAACAGACACAACGTTTTTTAAAGCTGTGCTTACTTCGTCTTCTGTGGCGTTTACAGTGGCTTTAAGGGTTATCATGTTTAGCTGGCAATGCTTGAGTATGATTTGCCCTTCTGACTGTTCTTGGAATCGAATAATACTTTTAAGTGAAAAGCCTAGTTCTTCTTGTATTTCATCTTCATGCACCCAGTCTTCTTTATTTAATATGTAACTGTAAAGTATCTTTTCTTCTTCTGTTGTTTCTTTGTTCATAATCGTTAATTCAATCTTGCCCAAGGGCGGGCGAAGCCTGCTTGGAGCGAAGCGACCTATTTAGCGTATCTGGGAAGAAAACAGTTTTCGAGTTTCCCTGTTTTTTTGTTTAGGTGTTGATCAATGCCATAAATGTCGTGTGCCAATTGGTCTAGAGGAGCTTTAAGCATTGCTTTTAAGTTTAGTGGGTTTTGTTTATTGACCTCGGACAGGTTCATGAATGTATCAAAAACATCGATGTTGTTATTGATGTCTTCTTTTGCCCGTTTTGCTATCTTTATTATCGTTTTGTTTTCGTTCATTGTTTTGTAGTGGTTTATTTGTATTTGCGAATTTCTGATTTTGGAACAAAGTAGTAATTTCCTCCCACATGGTATTTGTGAGATATTTCGCTCGGTTTTTTGCTTGTATCCTTTTTTGTTCTGATACCCATTGCATTTATTGCGCTATCATAGCTTTCTGATTCTTTGCAATAACCTGTCCCGCATGTTTTCCCGTGGAAAACTGTTATGTGTTTGCCTCTATAATCATGCATAATTGTGTGCACTTGAAAGCCCATCGCGCCCGCTCTTAGCGTCCAATATTGCTTAATTGTGACTTGATCGCCAAAATTAATTTCCTTATGGGGAATTTCTCCACATAGTTTTTTTACCTTGTCGTAGATTTGTGTGACTTGTTTGTGTTTCATTTTTTTCATTCTATCGTTATTGCACCGTAATTTTTCGACATTCTGGATTTAACTATGTTTTGCGGTGTAAATTGTAAGTCTCCAATTCGGAACGTGTCACCATTTACGTGTTCAAGCTCCCATCCCTCCATGGTTGTGTGCCCATCGTGGTTATGTTCAACTGTAACTTCTTTTCCTACGTATTTTTTTAGCTCTTTTGTTGTCATTGTTTTTTATTGTGTTCTTTTTATTTTTCTCACTACCCCCCCTCCCCCCGTAGGCTTGCTACAGTGGCGAGAAGGAGAACCCCCTTGATACTTTTGTTCTTTTTAGAGTCTCGTATCAAACAAGTGGATCGCTTTCGTGATGTCACTTGCCCTTGTCAGACTATAGAGAAGCGTTTTACTGTTGCACTTATTGAACAGCTGGAGGGTATAAAAAAACCCAACCAGATGAAAGTGTTTCGCGGCAGCTTTCTGGTTGGGTTTTAAGGAGCTTTAAGGCTCAAATTCCAAAGGTTTTGATTACCGCCGCGAAGTAGCTTTCGGGGGGAATTAATCATAGAATTAATTCTCGTTCAAGACCTTTCTTTAATTTTTTTGATTTTTCTTACAGCAGATTGCTTTTGATGGTGAGGATAGCTAGGTTCTCGGAACTCTTCTAGCCGTTTGATGATTGCGTATAATGTTCCGTCCGAATCATCCTTATTACTTTAGTCGTTAAATATGTCTGAGAAGCTTTTGATGGTGAGCTCTTTTTCTCTATTATAAGGGTTGGGGAAGTTTTGTTTTTCAATGCAGTCAATGTATTGGTCTAGAGCTTCAAATACTTCGTCTTCTCCTCTTTTGATGTCGTCTTCATGCATTGTCAGCAATCCGCATCCGTATGGATCTTCTGCATCACTTATCATGAACTTCCATTTTTGTCTCTCTTTGCCCGTAGCTTCTTTGTATAGCCACCTGTATAGTCCTGCCTGCCAGTGATACTTAAATTTCCTTATGATGCCTGAGAAGGCTCTAGGAGCGAATGCAGAGGTTCTTTTGAGGTCGACGATTGAATCACCCGACTCTCCGTTTTCATCGGGGATCATGTCAAACATTCCCTTTACAAGGAATCCTCTGTATTCAGCAATACACACGGCTTGTTTGCTTGAGTTTTCTACAATTTCATTGCATTTTTTATTGGCTTTGATTTTCTTCAATGCTTTTTTAGCATTAGCTACTTGGTTTTTTGTAATTACCTCTTTGTTTTTTGATCTTAAATCAAACTTTTCCCAATATTCTATAGATTCTTTAGCCTTATCTGATTTTTTCTCAGCATTGATTTGAGCTTGTGTTGGCCTTCTTGGGGCATCTTCTGGTTTTACGATAAATTCAGTCTCTATTAATTGAGGTGTGAGAAGCATACAATCCAGCAATGAACCCTCTGTCATTGATGCTGTTTTGATGAAGGGTGGGTTTGTGATCCACTTCTCTGGGTTTTCGCTGAACTTAGTCAGCATTGATTTGCTTGGGATGATATACTCTAGATCATCTTTTTTTGCGTTTTTTAATGCGAAGTATTTCCACGGAGTTATATTTTCGTAGATTCCTTTTTCTGCTTTTATTTCTATTTCTAGTTTCATTTGTTTGTTTTTGTGTAGTATTTTTTAGCTGTTGCTCTTCTTTTCTTGGCGTTGGTGATTGAATCTTCCATCACCCCCCATGTTTTTAATAGCTTTTTTTGTTTTTCTACTGGAAGTTTTGAGAATGATATTGCTTGTTTTTCAGCTTTTGCTTCTTCAATGCTTATTCCGTGACGTTCTGAGTAGGTTATTATTTTATGGCAGGGTTTGCAGAGGTATCTCATGTTGCTTATTTCACAAAACAGGCTATTGCAATATTCTGATATGTGTTGAATTTCTGTAAGTTTGTGGTTTTGCTTAATGTGATCTACTTCTAGTTCAGAAGCTTTAAACGTTTCTTTACAGTGTTCGCACAGACCTCCTTTTATAAGTTTGCCGTTTCTTCCTAAAGGGACTAGAGATAGGTTCTGTGAAGCGAACACTCTACGTGGAGGGTATTGCCTAGACCACATTCTTCTTAAACCGCTTCTTATGAAGCTCATAAATTGGCTTTTTGTAGCGAATCCTCTAAAATCATTATTGTTTTCTTTTTTCATGTGTGTTTATTAAATGTGCATGAAGACATTCAGATACAATGAAAAATTTGGTTTTTCTCGTCCTTTGGTTTTAGATGAGCAAGGTTACGAGATTGTCGCTACAAGCTTTAATCATTATGTCAAAGAAGTTTATAAGATTAGAAGTCGTGAAGGTGGGGACTTGAGGCCTAACTGGAAAGATCGCTTGGCAACATCTTTTTGTAACAAGCATCTTTTGGATGGATGTCACGAGACTGACATTTCTGTAAGAAAGATTTCTCTTGGCGATCTTCATCAGTTTTATACAGCAATGAAGAGATGGAAAAGAAACAAGGGCAGTCTTGTTACTTCTGCTGTTGCTGAAAAGAGAGCTTCTATTTGTTCTTCTTGTCCTAAGAATGTTCCTGTAGTTGGTTGTTTTGGCTGTTCTAATATTCTTCCTCAAATTTTAAAAATGACCAAGGGTGCTTCTACTTCTCGTGATTCTGAATTGAAGGGGTGCGCTGTGTGTGGTTGTGCTTTGCGCTCTCTTGTTCATATGCCTTTGAGCATTAAGGAGCACACAGCCAAATCTCTTAAGCACTATCCTGATTCGTGCTGGCAGAAGCTTGAGTTTGATTCTTGATTTCCCATTGGATCTCAATCAGGGAGTTTAATGCAGCCAGCTGTGCTTTTTGCAATTGTTCAATTGCCGCTATCTTTGAGTCGAGCAACATGGATTTTGCATCCATTTTTTCTGCTACCACCATTGTCCTGCGGACGTAGAATGGCAGAAGAAAGGTTACTACGAGGTATATGAGGGCTAATACAGACAGTATTAGTGCTAGTGCCATAGTTATTATTTCCATGATGTTTGTTTTTAATTGTTTGATTTATTAATTGATCCACCGATAGTGCAGGTTATGCCTGTTATAAATCCCCAGTCATACCATCCTCCGTTATTGTATGTCGCGTAGATGGCTGTGCTTTCAGAGAATAGGCTCACCACCCATGCAAATGGCAGTATGGCTCCGTGAAACAATCCATGTAGAAATCCTACCTGTTTCATTGAAGCTATTTGATCGGGGCTTACGCTGTCTGCACAACTGTTTAGTGACAGTAGTATTGCTGATGCAATAAGTAGCATCCATGTTTTTTTATTTTTCATTGTAGTTTAGTTGTTGATTGTTTTCATTTCATATTTCACACCGTCCACCTCTACAACTTTACCCTCGCAGGTCTTGGCTGATCGCGGTGTTCCCTTCTTGTAGCCGTCGCTGTTCTCGGAGTATGTCTCCTTACCTTCTGAGTCATACTCATTCTTATACCAGTAGCCTTGGATGTTCTCGTAGTATGTCTCATTGCCTTCTGAGTCATACTTTCTCTTCCAGCAGCAGCCGTTGCTGCTTTCTTCGAAGTATGTCACCTTGCCCGCTTCATTTTTAATCTTGATTGGGATGGTAAATTTCACTCCCATTTCTTTTAGTGTATCACTTAGTTTTTTCATTTTGTTTTTGGGTTGTAAGTTTTGCCTTCGTGGTTGCCGACGTGGTTACCCTCGTGTTTACCTTCGTGCTTGCCAATGTGGTTTCCGTAGTGGTCGCCCCAGTGGATGCCTTCGTGGATGCCGTAGTGGCTTCCTTTGTGTTTGCCGTAGTGGTCGCCGTAGTGGCTTCCTTTGTGGTCGCCGTGGTGGTTGCCGTAGTGGCTTCCTTTGTGGTCGCCGTGGTGGTTGCCGTAGTGGCTTCCTTTGTGGTCGCCGTGGTGGTTGCCTTCGTGGTCGCCCTCTTGGTCGCCGACGTGGTCGCCGATGTGGTGGCCTTCATGGTTGCCTACGTGGTAGCCTTCATGGTCGCCGACGTGGTCGCCGATGTGGTAGCCTTCATGGTCGCCGTAGTGGTTACCTTTGTGTTTGCCTTCGTGGTTGCCGACGTGGTCGCCTTCGTGGATGCCGTTGTGGTTGCCGTAGTGGCTTCCTTTGTGGTTGCCGTAGTGGTTTCCGACATGGTCGCCGATGTGGTGGCCTTCATGGTTGCCTACGTGGTAGCCTTCATGGTCGCCGACGTGGTCGCCGATGTGGTAGCCTTCATGGTCGCCGTAGTGGTTACCTTTGTGTTTGCCTTCGTGGTTGCCGACGTGGTCGCCTTCGTGGATGCCGTTGTGGTTGCCGTAGTGGCTTCCTTTGTGGTTGCCGTAGTGGTTTCCGACATGGTCGCCGTAGTGGTTTCCGTAGTGGTCGCCGTCGTGGATGCCTTCGCGGTTGCCGATGTGGTTGCCTATGTGGTTGCCTATCAGGTCAGTTTTCAACTTTGTTAAGACTAGCTTTCCGTCTTCGTCATATCCAAACGTCGCAACCTTTGATATTTCTTCCAGTGTTGGTATTTTCATCACTATACTAATCTGTTTCGTAAATCTTCTAGGTTTCTTAGATGCCCTGCCATGGCGATGTTTACATCTAGCAACTGCCCTATTAACGGGGTTTCCGCGATCGGGTCATCGCAAATTTCTGTAGGGGGTTCTGCTTGGCGTGTATATCTACTACACTTTTGTTTAATATGTTCGGTTACCACACGCATGTCCTCGCTTATTTGATTAAAATGTTCGAAGCACTCTGCTACTGGGTCGTCAGTAGCCGTGCATGCTTTTAGCTCTCCTGCTATTTCATCTATGTTGTTCATAATTGTTTATTTTTTTAGTTGTTGATTGTTTTCATTTCATACTTCACGCCGTCCACCTCGACAACCTTACCCTCGCAGGTCTCGGCTGATCGCGGTGTTCCTTTCCTATATCTGCCGCTGTTTTCGAAGTAAGTCTCATTACCTTCTGAGTCATACTCTCTTTTGCACCAGTAGCCGTTGCTTTCTTCGTGGTATGTCTCATTACCTTCTGAGTTATACTCACACTTGCGCCAGTAGCCGTTGCTGGTTTCGTGGTAGGTCTCATTGCCTTCTGAGTCATACTCATACTTGTGCCAGTAGCCGTCGCTGCTTTCTTCGAAGTATGTCACTTTGCTCGCTTCGTTTTCAATCTTGATTGGGAATGTAAATGCAATCCCTAGTTCCTTATATACTTCACTTAGTTTTTTCATTGATTTGCTAGTTTGTTTTTATATTTAATCTATTATAGTATTAAATTCTTCACTTAGCTTGATTAGCTCTTTTTTGTGCTCACCACTGGCGCCCCATGCCACGGCGGTGTCTAGATTGGAAATTAAAATATTCACTTCTCGTTTTGTTAATGTGATGTTATAGCTGTCTTTTGGAGCTTCTGTGAGCTTTGAGGCTAGGTTCCATGTTGTCCATGCACATGTCTGCGCTACATGTGCGGATCCCGAGCCGTTAAATAAACTAAGATATTCTTGGTGAGACTTCATGTCTTCAGGTGTAGCGAAGATCCCTACTTGTTTGATTTTAGTTGTTTTTTCCATTTGTTTGTTTTGTTATCTTTTCGTTAATTTCTTTTATTCTAGAGCGGGTTATGCTGGTATAGTTATCAATTCACCTACTCTGCTATTCAATGGCACATGGTTAATGATCATTTCTTTTAAGTGTTGAACATTATATTTTTTGTAACCATTTATTTCATGATCAATTGCATTTTTAGCTTGTGGCAATAGCTCGCTTTTTTCGTGATCATATCCATAGAAGCCATAACAACTATCTAATTGTTCCCCTTCATGGTTTTCAATATGATACCCATACACTTCTCCACTCGCTGCATCGCTAAAAGTTTTTACTTCATTTTCCAAATAACCTTTGATCTTTTGCACCCATGCGGGGGATATGTTTTTAATGCCATATTCTTCTCTTACTTTTTCTTTACTCACATAGATAAAACCGTTCATTCCACTATCCCAAGGGCAAGAAAAGCCGCTTGTATTATAGCAAACATTCCCATGTTCGTATCTATATACTGGCAACAATATGTATTTTTTTTCTAGGTTTTTTTGTGCCTTGTCATGGTCAATACTATACCCGCAATAATCTTGATCTTGTGCAATCCAAGGGCGTATTTCTTCATGTTCTAGCAGGTTTTCATATAGTTCATCTGTAGATGATATATTTTCCTCAGCCCAAAAGTTATTGTTTAGTGCCAATGTGCCCAAATTGCACCACTCGCGCGGATTTTCATCATTCCACTCGTCTTGATGGATATTTATTTTGTATCCTCTATATTCGACTGTTTCACTCATTGTTTTATAAATTAAAATCTTGATTCAAAATCAACAGCGGCTTGGAAGTCATTGATTACAGCATTGGGCTTGATTCCTATAATCTCGCAGTCATCATCAATGAGCGTATCGTCAAGGTGATACAATACACCGTTGTGCATTATCATGTTGTCTGTGTATGACGCTGATTCAAATTGTTCATTTATAAAATCTATTGCATCTTTTTCGTCATTAAATTCATACCATTCATTGAATGGTGATGATCCAGAGGTTGATGCAAAATAAAGTTTGGAATCATCTGATTGATACCAATCTGGCTTACTAGCTTGCTGTGTATATTCCATTGTTGTTAAAGTTGAAGACAGGAGGCAGCTATTCTTACAAGCTTACCTCCTGTCACTTCATTTGTTCCTGTGTGTGGGGAACTTAATTTTTTTATTTGCTTGGATCATGAGTGTAAGCAATTTTCCTGCATACGCCTAATAGCTCTTTGGCGTGTTCTTTCTCTAAGCCGTTTTTTTCTGCAAAAACTTCTATGCTTAGATAATTGTTAAACCATTCTTTGTATATGCTTAACGCTAAGGTTCTTATTGATATATCTATTTCCATTTTTTTTGTTTTTAAATTATCCATATACTAGCTCTCCAAACATTGCTGCTTGGATAATGCAATCACAGCATTCTATATCAATATATGATCCATCATTATTGTAAACTCCTGTTAAAATTTCTTTATGCATAGAATCACTCACTTGGAGTTTGTTGTTTACGATTTTTTCGATGCCTTTTATGATGAAATCTTTGTCTACGGTTACCCATTCCCCGAGCTCTTCTTCAAATGCCCCTTCTTCATCTTCTCGTATAAGAACAGATGGTGTCTGACCGTTTAAATCCACAATGTAGTTTTTCAATTCAGCCCAGTAGTTTATGGCTGCTGATTCTACTGTGTTTGTGATGATGTCGTTCAGAAACTCATCATAAATATCTATCTCTGCGGTTATTTTTGTTTTGTTCATTTTTTAAATTAAATTAGATTGAATACTTTTTTGTGCTTTGCTTTGAATTTTGCTTTTTCTTTGTTTTTCCCCTCTAGCCCTTCGATTAGTTCTTCATATGTGTATCCTGATGCTTTTATGTGTTTGTCTTGAATTTTTACAGCTTCTGAGTGGCTTTTTGTTGTTACTATGTATTTTGCTGGAGTTTTTGGTTTTTGGGGTAGTTTTACTATCCAGCTACCTTCAATATCAAGAACCTGTTCGTTGATTTTTCTTGTTTTGAAAACAAATTGAATCCACATTCTTGGGGATTGTGGTCTGAGGATGTTTTCTGGTGGGCTTGTCGTTTTGTTTATTTTCTTTTTATTTTGTTTTGCGTGGTTTGATTTGATTCCCCTTTTCTCCATTGCTTTTTTAGCAAGCATTATCGTTTTTTGATCCATTGTCTTTTTTAGCTTTTGTTTGTTGTTCTTTCATTGAATTGAAATCTACCAAGGGTAATAGGCCTTATCCTGATGCGGGTTTAGTATTTTTTCAGATACATCTTGTGGGACTAGTAGCTCAGATTTGCCACCCACAATTAAGAAGTAGTGCCATAATTCTGAGCACGCCTTCATCTTAATGTATCACTTACCATTCTGTTTCTTTTGCGTAAACGCTTTGAAATCGCCTCTCGGTAGATCTCAATTCGATGAAAAATTAATCCGTCATCTAGGTAATTAATCTAGACACGGATTGCTCAGGGTTCATAACTTCCATTTGTTGTCTCATGCTGGTCGCCAACGATGCTTCATATAACCCTGAGGGAACTCCCCCTGATCTCTTTGTGGCTAGACATGTTTTAAATTTGTGTTCGATTTACTCTGACAGTTTCCATATATACTCTAGTCTGCCGTATATACCGTATCTTTTATCTTGTGTCTTAGTCAGGTATCCTGCTTTGGTAAGGGTGCTCATAGCTCTCCTTACGCTAGTTATAGGCGCGTCTGGTAGTGCTAGATGCATTACTTGTGATGGTGAATATGCGCTTTCACTGGACTTATCTTGGAACAGTTCCATCACTCTTAGGTTTTGATAGTTTGCTTTAGATATATTTTTACGCAGATCGCCGCCTTTTTCGTTTGTTGTGTTATAATATGTTTTCATTGGTTTTTTGTTTAAATTTTTATAAGGACAGCTAGTTGTAACTGCTTCTAGCTGCCCCTTGTTTCACTAAGAATAATCACATGACTAATATGATAATCTCACTAACGAAAGAGAGGTCAATCCCTTCCAAAAACGTCTTTTAATGACAATGACAAGTCGGTTTTTTACACGTTTACTCGTGCGTATTTTCTCATATGTGAGGCGTTTCAGGATGCTCTGGGATCAGACTCGGATTTCCATGAGGGTTGATAACGCAACTCCATCGGTTTTTGTGGTTTCTGACTTTTCATTTCACCTGCTACCCGCTGGGGCAGTGGTTGATACTGAAATGTTTTTCACCTATCAGCTTTCTCTGATATTCTATATAGAAAATTTTAATACCAAGCGAAATAGTAATATTCATTGTCTTCATTCCAATCATTGATGACTGGTTGAAGCTCTTTTATCGTTCTCTCAAGGCTCATGAAATAATATTCATCGTATTCTGTTCCACCAAAGAAGAATCCTGACTCAGTGGGTAGAATTTCTTTTCCTTTATTATCTATAGCTCTCTGGCAAAGGTTACTTAAGTCTTCTAAGTTTTCTTTGGTGATTTCTATTTCTTGGCAGTTATCTCCATCAGGGAGATCATGTAGTTCAGTGAAATATTTATGAATTGCATTAGCCTTGCGCCAATAAATCAACTCATCTGAATTGTCTTCTTGTTTTTGCTTTTTTGTGAGACCTTTAGGCCTGCAGCAAAGGTATTGGTCTAATCCCATAATAAATATAAGAGGGGACTTTTCAGCCCCCCCTTTTGTTAAGTTTACATGCTTTTTTCTGCTCCTACTGGAAGATGCTTGCTTAGTGGTGTTTTTACCACTTTGTAGCTTCGATCATAGCTAAGTAGTCCACCGATTTCTTCGTCAGTGTATTCCTTGATGAACCGTTCTGGTGTGTTGAAGAACTGCTGGCAGTTTACCTCAATCACCTCGTCGGCCGCTTGTGCCAAGTATGAAGGGATCATGTTTCCTACGAGGATTTTTCCTCGGACATCATCTGCTTTGATGGTGCCTCTTTTAGCTTCAGATTTATCATCTGTTACGATTTTGCATCCCTCAACGCCGAAACGCTTGCTGAGTTGCTCTCCAAGGGTCTGGAGTTGTGATAATGGCTTCTGTGAGTAAGAAGCTAATACGATGTAGTCATTGCTACGTTCTGTTTTTTTGTTTTCAGTGCTCATAATGTTTTTTTTTTAATAATTGTAGTTCTTTGTTTTTGGAGGATCAGATGCGAACCAATTTCTAATCTCAAATCTTTCAAAATATACCAAGAGGACGAAGTCCGAGCGCGAAGCGCCAACGAAGAATGGCTGAAGCCAACAACCCAAGGAATAACCTCAAGTTGCCGACTTCTTGATAACCAATCATTACACTTTTAACCAAGAGGACGAAGTCCGAGCGCGAAGCGCCAACGAAGCCCTTGTGTCTTGTTATTAGCCATATACAGCTTTGTATCCGTGATATTGCTCTAGCATCTGAGCTTTCTCGCAAACGGCTGTTCTTATGGTTTCGTCCCATTCATTTGATCCTTCATCGTGGGACGAGTTCAGGAGTTTTGTTATGCTTAGTTTTATCATCGCTTCATCCATCTCTCCTTTGGTCTTACCCCAAAGCTTCTTGATGTGTAGAGGCGACCACTTATCGCAGACAATCGAGAAATGCTTTTGTTGAGCATCTTCATATTCATCTTTGGCAGACTGAACGCATGTCTCAAAGTAATCGTTTTTGATCAGTTCATCTAGCGTTCTGTAGAGGTATTTACCCCTCCTTTTGTTGCCTTCTTTGTCATTCCAGAATGTTCCAAACAACTTGTTGGCGTGTTCTGGGTTGAACCAGCCTCCTTCCCATATGCTTTGGGCAATCTCGTATGTAAGCTCAAAATCGCTTTCATCTTTGTCAATACACTCATCAATAATGTCGAACCTGCCGCATTCTTTGTGAAGCTGGATGTAACTCCATGCGGCTTCTGATACTTCAGATCGTTTGAAGCCATATTGCTTTTGCAACTTCTGCGACTCCCATGAGTAGTATTCCATGTTGGATACATCATCCAGAAGATCTTCAACTTCATCATCATTCTGTGTATCATCTTCATGCTCAAATGTGGAGGCAATCAAGTCTTCTGTGTCAAATGCTCCATTCATTATGGCTCTCTCAAGATCATAATGGTTCAGCGCGTTCTTATCATCACATCCGTCAGCATTTCTGAGGATGTATTCATTGAACTTACTAGCATCGTCTCCAACCTGCGCTTTCTCCAGCAATGCTTTGTTCTGCGCCTTGCTGTATTCAGCGTATCTAGTTGCTTCTGTAAGCTTCCTGTGAATGCCAAACACCAAGGTCTTGGTTTCAACCTTACGCTCTTTACATTGAATATCGCAGAGACTCATTTCCAATCTCACGCCTTTCGCTTCACAGAGATCATCAACTGCTTTCTTTGTGTGCTGATAGTTGGCAAGGCTACCCTTGAAATCAGGGCAGTTCTTCTGAACAATCCGTGCATAGACGAAACTACGCGCTTCTGTGTAGTTTTTCCAAGTGGCAAGCTTGCGCACACCCTTCTCGGTTGTCCAACACTGGTGATAGTCGATTCCAAACTCAGGAATGACGGCTCTTACCAGAAACTCTCCTCGTAGGACAGAGATTATTTCAATGTTCTCTGTTCTCCCACAACGAGTTATGAACTTGTTGAGTAGTTTGTTGTCCTCATAGTGACGTGTGATGATCTTGCCTTTATACTCAATCTTCACTATCCAATAGCTAAGACTTGGCTTCAAAGCTAACCACTCTTTCGTTCTACGCTCATCTTCTAGCTTGTTCCATATGTCCAGAGACGCTGAATCATCAACGTCAATCCAGTTCAGCTTGTTTTCTGGCGTGTTCAGGATCTCATCTTCGAGATTGCCCGACTTTTCTAGCGTATTATGCTCTTTCTCAGCCAAGTAAGGCTTAGAGACGTATGAAAGCGCCTCACAGACACTCTTTTTGTCTTTTATGCCATCCATAGGCACTCCAGCCCTGTCTGCCACCAGCTTTATACTGTCAAGCATGTCTCGACGCTCTTTGTCTGATGGACTAGCTTCTCCAGTGATATACATATCAAGCTGACGCTTACCATCATTGGATGGTGTGTATTCTCTTTCTAGCTTCCTTTTCGCCTTCTCTGCCTCGTGGTTAACATCTTCAAGGGCGTTTTCTGCTTCACAACGCTCTTTATTTACCATGATTCGTGCTTTTGCTGTATTCACACGACTTTCGCTACCAAGGAGGTTCTCCCTCAATGATCCAAGCTGAAATTCATGACTCCCATTACGGTATGGCAATCCATTCGGCTTTGTTTTTAACGGCTGACTAGCAACCCAATCCTTATAACTATTAGTTTTCATTTTTGATAATAATTTTAGTTTCTGACTACCTTTCAGGGGATAGCCAACCCTTCAACAGGAACATGCATCCAGCATTTCCATATTTAAAAATTTCACCAAGTCCAAGAGGACGAAGTCCGAGCGCGAAGCGCCAACACAACCATAGAAGCTCTCTTCTTGCATTAAACTACCATTTGTGATTCTATCACCACATGAACGAGAACTATAAAGAGAACGACAAGGGACTCCCTTACGCCGATTGGAGCGATTTCACCGATTCCACTTGGGAATGCATCAGAGACGACTACGAAGCACACAATTGCTCAATTCAGGATGTAGCAGACAAATGGAACATCCCAGCTCCAATCCTTAAATGCAGAATCAAAAATAACAAATGGCTCACCACCACAAAGGCAAGACAACTAGAAGAACACCTAGAAAACAATCCTCTAGAATGTAAAAAACTCTCTTCTCATAGAAATAAAGCTCATCAAGAACTTACACCAGCCGAGAAACTAGTAGTCAAAAAAGCCAAATCCACTATCGACTACCAATCAGATATCCTCGACATCACACTCAACGCTCTAGCCGAACTAAAGGCAGATGGTGGACTCAAAATTAAGTCGGCTTTCGACCTAGAGAAGATAGACGCAGTAGCCAGAAGAACACTCAACCTAGATGACGATCAATCCAAAGATCAAATCATAGATACAAACTTCACTTCAGCTAAACATAAACCAGTGATAATCGATGTGGATTAATTCACTCATTACAAAATACAAGGGAGCGAAGCGACATATTCGACAAATATCTCAATCAGAAGTCTCATGTTAAGTCTCATATACAAGACTCAATCAGAAGTCTCAATGAGAAGACTCAATTAGAAGACTCAGTGACATCACCATTCATATAAGCTATACTTTATAAGTATTACCTTACTTCGCAGCTCAGTCGCTCTCTACGTTCACTCCTTCGCTACGCTTAGCCTATTCCCGACCCACCACTCGTGTAAAGATCTTTATTTCAAATACCTCTCTAACGCCCTAATACCAACACTTCTAGACTATACTTTTTTTTAAGCAGTTAGACTCTTTCTGTTAGCATTATCGACTATATTGCAGTTTGACTCATTCCATATACTCCAAATTTACCCAAATTCCCCAAAATATACAGCTCCAACCACTCCCCGCAATACCCATATTATACCACTCAACACTCACTCCCATACACCCTTTTTCCTGCTCAGGACTCAATATCCACAAAGAAACCAAGATTTACTCACTTTGCTCATTGTTTTGAGTCGCTTCCGATGCTTGTGAATGTGGAATTAGATAACCTCAATGAACAGGGGGGATCTCGTGCTCGTTCTCCTCTTTTTCGTCGATGTAGTCAGCGATGATGCGCAACTCCTCTGCTGATATGCTGTATGCTCCTATGGTGGAGAACATGAATCCTCCTCCGAAAACAGGCTCTAAGCATTTGTAGTATTTGCTTATCACCCGTTGCCTGCGCTCGTCAGGCATGTTGTTGACATGCTCGTTGGGCTCAGAGTAATCTTCAAGCTCTTTACTGAAGCGTTCCTGCTCGCTCTCAGTAAGCGGCTCTGGTTGCTCGTTGGGGTCATCATGCTCTAGACGGTAGTCATCGCTCATGAAGTGGAGCATTTGCTCCAGCTCTTCGATGTGGCAGGAGGTGCCATCAGGCCATACGCAGAAGGCTTTTACGTGCTCCTTAATTGTCTTGCCTGCGTTGTCGCTCGGCGTTTTGTTTTTGCTCATGGTGATAATTATAGTTCTCCGTTAATGATTGCTGCGTAGTCGTCTGCCCATGGATCAGGGTAGCAGTCTTCCCATGACGGCTCATAATCCCTGCGTGCAGCGTCACGCTCGTTTTCCTGCTCAGCCATCTTGGAATGGCCCAGCAAGATTTGTGCTTCCCCCCTGATGCTCTCAGGGGTGCTTTGGTAGTAATACTCAATAAACCCTGAGGCGTCTTGAGTGGTGTTACAGCAGCTCAGTGCGTCGTCTGCTATTTGTTGTGGTGTCAGTTTATTGCTCATTGGTTTAGTATCGTTGGTTCCAGCGCTCTTGGTCTGGATAGACTGTTAATAAGTGCTGAAGGTGCTCAGCTACGGCTTTCATTTCTTCCTTGTCCCCTTGCTTACGCCAGTAGTCTAGCTCTGCACACAGGGATTCATATTTGCTCCATACGGTGGGAGGGATGACCCTCGCCCATGTTGATGAATCGCTCATGGTATTAGTTGGTTGGTGGCTAAAGAAGCTCCAGAACGCTGTGGGGGCGCTCCAGAGCTTCCCTGCAGCTTCTTAGCCAAAGCATACGATGGAGAACGGCACGGTGTAACCCTTGGTAGCAGGGCTTCCAAACTCCACCTTGCTCCCATTAGGAGAGGTGGCGCGGTTCTTCCAAGGTGCGATGAGACGCTCATGGATGAGGTCCGCTGCGGCAGCCCTGTAGCCTTTGGAGCCATTGGGGGCTTTGCGCTTGGAAGCGCGGAGATGGTTGATTTGAGTCAACCTGATGCTCTCAGAGAGAGAGCTGTCTACCTTGAAGTAGTAATACTTCAGGTAGATTTGAACCTGAACCTCGCCAGCTTTCACTGGACGCTTTGCTTCAGGTTTAGATGCACGGGCGGCTTTGGCTCCTTGGTTATCGGTGGCCTTTGTTTTTGCACTCACAATATCAGTGGTGTTCTGTCATTGGAATTAACGACAGACTTCAGCCCTCCCCTCGTGAGGAGAGCTGTAGGTCTATGGTTGTTACTCGTAGTGAGCTGGGATGTAACGCTCCCAGAACGTTTTTAGTGGGACTTTGAAGGTAACACTGTATGCTGCCCACAAGCGCACATGCGTTCTATTAAAATCAAGGACTTTTAGGCGTTGCCGTGTCCTTAGATTGATCACCCATCCTGAGACAGGTGTGCTAGGGCTGTCATCAGCATTAGCTATTAACTCATCTAGGTTACTCATCTGAGTATCCTTTCATAGTGCCGTAGCACCTGTAGTAAGAGCCCCTTTCACGGAGCTCTTGTTGTTGCTCTTGATTAGCTTCTAAGCCGTCAAGAGCCTTGCCTATGAAGGTTGTTAATAACCCTAGTGTGGCGAGCACTAGAGCAACCTTTATTGTGTTTTTCATGATAGAATATGAGCAGTTTAGACACTTGCTCAGGTGTGGCGGTAATTACTTCCTCTTAGCGTGGAAGCGCGCCACTCGACGATTGAGTGACTCCGAGCGGAGCTTAGCCATCTTACGCTCATGGCTAATGGCGTGTAGGATCATCATGCCAGCCATGAAAGACAAGCAAGCTATGATGACGATCTCATATGTCTTCATTGTATTGTATTGGTTGTTGGTTAATGTATGTGAACAGCAAGAGCGCTGATACATACAGA
>Ga0315322_10000847_pt1 | contig 23411 bp, 20 predicted proteins | sample M110021515metaG_FD_203461 | JGI IMG/M metagenome (GOLD analysis project Ga0315322, IMG submission 203461) | Ammonia-oxidizing marine archaeal communities from Monterey Bay, California, United States - M1 100m 21515 | ecosystem: Environmental > Aquatic > Marine > Intertidal zone | place: USA...
ACTCTGCGGGTGGAGGCACGACCTCGACCCTCGCCAACGAGCTGGACATCGATGCGGCGGTGGTGATGGCGGCGCCACCAGCGGTGTCTTCTACGGTTCCCGTGCTCCTGCTCGACGGAACCTGTGATGGGATCGTGACCGAAGAGGGTGTGGTGGAGGCGTTTTCCGATGTCTCTAACGGCAGTCGGGTGCGCATGGTTGGCGCGGGTCACCTCGCGTTTTCGGACATCTGCGACCTCGACTTCGGCACCCTCGCCGAGGACCTCCTGGGCCCTCGAGACGACGTGAACGCGACTCTTCTCGAACAGCTGGTGGCGCTCGGCACCGACGGCTGTGTGGGAGGCACCGTGACGGTGCCCGACTGTGGCACCGAGTTTCTGCCGCTGGAGACGTCGCATCCGGTGGTGCGGGCGTCGGTCACCCAGTTTCTCGATCAGCATGTGCGCGGCGTGGGGACGGGCCTGTCCTCTGACTATGGCGCGGCCTTCGAGGTCACGCTGCCTTGAGCGGCTCGTCTGGTGCTACAGCACGTGGGTGACGTCGTCGTCTTGGCTGATGCGGGTGGCCACCCAGTCGAAGTCGCCGTGACTGACCTTGCTGTCGCAGTAGCCGCAGACGCCGCTCATCGACATCTGGTCCAGGGCACCGCCGCAGCTCGGACAAGCCATTAGGTCGGTCGAGGAGCGGGTCGCACCGATGCTGCGCACGAAGGTCCAGTACTCGGAGAAGATGCGTCGCTCGGTGTTGGAGCCACCGCAGACCTCTCCGGTGTCGGTCTGCTCGGTCCAGTCGAGGCAGCTCGCGTAGATGCGCACCGTGAGGGTCTCGACCCAGGAGTCCGTCTCGACGTCGACCAGCTCCGTGCGCGACACCTTCATGCCCACGGTGCGGTTGCGGAGTCCAGCGGCAGCGAGCTGGTCAAGCCAGCCCTGATTGGCCGTGAACAGCGCATCGGACATGAGCGGTCGGGCTTCCTCCCACTTGCCCTTGGTCCAGGCCGACTGCAGCTGCACAAACATCGCGGAAAGCCGCTTCATCTCGTCTTCGACAGTGGTCTGCGGATGGCGTGCTGAAAACGCCTTTCTTCGTCGGGCGAGCTCGGGGTGGTGGACGGTGGGGTTGTCGAGACCCGGCTCTCGCCCGGCTCCCAGAGCGATGTGGAGGTCGGGTGCGCGTTCGTTGTGGACGATCTCGATGCGCATCACCCGCCAGCTTGGGCTGCCGTCGGTTCGGGGCGTGTTGCAGCTCACGCAGTGGCCGCTGAGCCCGGGGTCCTGGGTGTCGCCGCAGCTCGGACAAGACAGAGTGCGCAGCTTGTCTGGTCCAACACTCTGGGTGCCGCTCGGTCTGGAGAACGTCCATCGCTCCTCGCGGTCGAGCACCACCTCGCTGCCTGCAGACACCCGCACGTTGCTGAAGAAGGTCACGACCAGATTGTCGATGTCCTGGTGGGCTTCACGATGGACGGTGTGGTGGCCGATGGTGGCAAGCCCGATGCGGGTCCAGCCGATGAAGCTTTCGCGCAGCTGCTGGACGGCGCGCGAAGACAGCAGCGTCGACAGAGTGCGAGCGCCCTGTTTGTCCCGGAGCAGCGACAGCGCGCGGGTGTACACCAGCAGTGCGTGGTCTCGAAACAGGGCGCTGGAGAAGCTGGGGTCGTGGCGACGAATGGTGTCGGCGAAAGGAGGGCGTGGACTTCTCGGGTGCGTGTCCCCTCCACCGACGGGCTGGGGCTGGAAGTCGGGGTCGTTGAGCAGGTCGGCCATGCGCCGGGCCCGGGCCTCGCCCTGTTTGTTCAGAACAACCATCACCGTGAACAGCAATATGAGAGGAAAGCCAAGCAGCATGCCGTTGCTGCCGCCGCTTCCGCTCGACGACGAGCGGTGGGAACGCGACGACCGCGAGCTGGAGCCCGAAGATCGCGAGCTGCTGGACCGGGAGCTCGAAGATCGCGAGCTGCTGGATCGGGAGCTCGAAGACCGCGAGCCGCTGGACCGGCTGGAGCTCGAAGACCGCGAACTGCTGGACCGACTGTGACCGCCGCCCACCCGACCATCGCTGTCGGTGGGGAGCAACATCGCGGTGCCTGCGCCGAGGAGGCCAAGGAGGAGGGTGCGTCGGTTGGTGGGCGCGCTCACGGCAGCATCCGGGGTGTGTTGTCCAGCTCGTCGGGGTTGTCGTCGGGGGTGGCGGGTAGGGCGTCGGCAAGCAGGAGTCCCATGGCTCGCGTCCCATCCAGAACAGCCTGCAGATTGGTCAAGTCGCGTCCGTCCGTGCCTCCGCCAAAGCGCACCTGGGCCAAGCGCCCCATCGCAAGCGCACCTTCTACACCCGTGTCGACGACGATCTCCACCCGACCCTCTTCTTCATCGATGAGCAGCAACACGCCGGTGCGTTCGCGGGTGCGGTGGACCCCTTCAGCCACAAAGGCAGCCCGTGCGCGGTTGAGGGCGCGGTGACGGCGTGCGGACACATCTCTGGCAGACCCCGAGAGGTGGTGCGCGAGGACTCCGACCGCCACGCCCAGCACCGGCACGATGAAGGCGACGCCGGCCTCGGGAATCCAGATGGGCGCCCACAGGCAGGCCGCGAGTGCGGTGAGGCTCGTCACGCCGCCGTACAGCACTCCCGCCCATGACGGCTGCGCACGGGGTGCCTGCACGGCGACCACGACTTCCGCGGAGGTGTTCTGTTCGACGTTGGCCACCACGCCAGGAACAGCCAGCGAAAACGCCGGTTCCAGCGATACTCGAGGTCCCACAGTGCGCTCCTTATCCGAGGGAGAAGTCTACACGAAGACCCGGACGTCTATCCCAAGTGCCATCCGACCCGGTCTGTGCTGCCTGACGGAGTCTGTTGTTTCGCTTCCCCAAGCCCATGCGCTCACCGGAAAGCGAAGCGGTGCCAGGTGTGGATTGTTGCTTGGACAGGTCCGAGCAACAATCTGCACCTGGCACCTGGCAGGGGGTGAGGGGGCTTCCCGCGGTGAGGGTGAGTCGGATATCGGGCGGTCCCTGCATTGGTTGAGGACGTCTCATGTCGCTGCCCACGCCCCTTCGCCTCGCCAACCGCATGGGACGTGCGTGGCGCAAGCTTGGTGGACCGGTGCGTCCGCTGGATGCCGATGCGGTCATCGCCGATGTTCAGAAGGCCACTGGCTGCAGCGACTTAGGGGCCGACGATGGCTGGCGAACCGGGCTCCAGCAGATCTGCGCGGATGTGGCCTTGCCCGACCACCTGTCCACCGTGGGCCGCTTCGCCTTGCGTCGTCACGTGGTCTCCGGCCTCCACCAGCGGGCCCGGCGGATCCAGTGGCAGGCGCAGTCGCCCGAGCGCTTCCAGACCGAGCTGCGGCCGCCCCTTGTGGTGGTGGGACTGCCCCGCACTGGCACCACCTTCCTGCATCGCCTGCTCGCCTCGCCCAGTGGCGCCCGAGGACTGCCGATGTGGCAGGTCGCCGAGCCCTTCCCGTCTGTCGAAGGTCCCGACCACCGCCAGCGCCGTACCCAGCAGCTCTCCTCCACTCTGCATCGGAGCCTGCCTGCATTCCAACACAAGCACAGCACGGCCAGCGATGCGCCCGAAGAGTGCATGCACACGATGGCCTCGGCCTTTTACACCTGGACCTTCTGGTCGACCTGGCGTGCCCACGGCCACCAGGAGTGGATGCGGACCGCCGATCCCGCGCCGGCCTACCGCGTATGGGGAGATGTGCTTCGGTTTCTTCAGGCCGACGCGCCAGACCAGCGCTTCGTGCTCAAGTCGCCGAGCCACACCGCCCATCTTGCTGCGTTGATGGCCGAGGTGCCGACCGCCCGCATCGTGTGGACCCATCGCGCCCCTGAGTCGGTGGTCCCGTCTTACGCGAGCTTGATAGAGACACTGCGCACGATGGCGCTTCCGAAGGGAGTGTCCGCAGACCGAGCAGCCCTGGGTGCCGAGGTGCTGGCTCATCTAAGGGATGTCTGGAAGCGCGCTCATGCGCAGGCGGATGCCATTCCGGCTGAGCAGCGGGTCGATGTGGACTTCAAGGAGCTGGTGGCCGACCCCGTGGGCGTGGTGCGGCGCATCCATGGTGCGTTCGACCTGCCCTTTGACGCTGCACAGGTCGCCCGTGATGTGGACAATAGGCCACGCAATGCGCATGGAAAGCATCGGTATGGCCTTAGTGACTATGGCCTGACTGACGTTGTCTTGGGGTAGAGACTTGCGCCCGCTTTGGGTGGGCAACGGCCTGTGGATGGGGATGGGTAGGCGGGGTAGAAGTACGCCGGGAACAACATGGCTGGCGGACACGCCGGTGTCCTGTCAAGCCGCTGCCTGGCGTAGGAAAGGGCGGAGTGGGACTCCATTTTGGGTGGCTTTGAAAGACTCCGAACCCGTGGGTTTCTGAGGTCTCTCGCAGCCGCCCCCATGCATCGCACCCACCGGGGCTCACTTCAGCTGTTTTTCTGGAACGTGGGCGAGGCAGCGGTGAGAGGCCGAGCCGGTTAGCGGCGGGAGTCCCCGTGGCTCCCACCGGGGCTGCCCTCCGTGTCAGTCGAGAACCCCATGAGCCGCGCGTCCCAGAGCCTGTTTCCTCACCACAAGCTAGACTGGACCATCAGCCGGCTCCGGGAGCGTGTTGAGGCCACTCCCGACGACCCCGCTGTCCGCATCCAGCTGGCCAGCGCGATGGTGTCCCGCGGGCTGTACCACAGCGGTGGAGAGCGGGTCTGTAATGACGCGCTGGCCCACGTCCGCAAGGCCCTCGCTGACGACCCCGCCAACGTGGATGGTCTTGTGGTTGCCGCGCTCGCACTGTGCGGCATGGACCGTCCTCGCGCGGCTTCCCGCTACCTCGACCAAGCGGTCCGCGTCGATGGCGAGCTGCCTCTGCTGCGCCTCGCGATGGGCAAGATGGAAGGTCTCCGCGGCGAGCATGGTGCCGCTGTTCGCCAGCTCGAGACCGCCTGCCGGCTGGCCCCCGAGGCCTGGGAGACCCACCTTGAGCTGGGGCGTGCGCTGATGGCGCTGGCCCGCCGCAAGGGGCATCCCATTCGTCTTGTGGAGCGCGCTCAGTACCACCTCGTGCAGACCCTCCAGCGCGAGCCTGCCAACGAGCGGGCGCCTGAGGTCATCCGCGACCTCGGCATCGTGTGCATGCGCACCCGGCGCTTCCGTGAGGCCGAGCGCTTCTTCGGTCGCCTCAAGCAGCATGGCCACCACCGCGCCACTGCTCACCTCCACCTCGGTGAGGTCAGCTACGAGCTGGGAAAGTTCAACAACGCCATCCAACACCTCCGCCGCTACCTTCGCGAGCATCCCGACAACGCCGATGTGTTGTCTCGCGTGGCCTTGTGTTGGTTTCAACTCGGTGAGTACACCCGCGCTCGCGAGGCCTGCCACCAGGCTTTGATGGCCGACCCCGACCATGTCGAGGCCCGCTATGCCCTCGGCTGCGCTTTGATGGAAGAAGGCGCCCCCGGGGAGGCCATGAAGGTCTTCCGCGATGCGCTGAAAGAGCGGCCCGACCACATGCCCTCCTACACCGAGATGGTGCGCGCACGGAGAGCTTCCGGCGATTTTCGCTGGCTCCAGCAGGCGCTCCAGGCCGAGGTGGCCAACCACGACCGCCTCGCGCCGGGTGGCCAGACCGACGCCCGCTCGGTCACGCGTGAGCGGGTGCATGTGGTGCTCGACGAGATGCGCACCGTCGGCGACAGCATCGTGCCGGCCATTCTCGGCGCCATCGCTCACACCCAGGACGAAGGGCTGCGCTTCCTGCTGTGGGAAGCCGCCGGCGACCTCGCCCTCGACACGGTGGCTGGCGTCGCGAGCACCCGTCTCCAGAATGCCGCGGAGAGCTATGGTTCTGGCTTAGGTGGCCTCGCGCTGGTCACCGCGGCGGCGGTCCCCGAGACCCACCTCGTCGCCGGACTTCGCCTCGAAGAAGCCGACCTCAAGCGTGCCGCGGTCGACCGCCACGGCCCAGCCCACGATGTCCGTGCTCATCGCGACAACCTCAAGACCGAGCGCGACAACGCACGTGCCCACCAGGCCCTGCTGCTGCTCGCCCTCGGCCAGCGCGGCACCCCCTCCGCCACGGACCTCCTCCGTCGCTGGGCGGATGCTGCGGACCCGGAGCTGGCGACTGCGGCCTGGGTTGCCCTGGCGATGTCCGGCGACCCCGACGCGGGCGCCCGCTTGCAGACCCTGGCGCGCAAACACGGCGAAGATACCCTTGTTCAGGGCCTTCTCGATTCAGTGTCACCGCCGGCCGAGCCTCTGATTCCCCGCAAGGTGTCTGGCGACAGCGAGACCCGGTGCTCCACTTGCGGCCGGTCCCACGAAGAGGTCACCCACATGATTGCGGGCGGCGCGGTCGTGGTCTGTGACACCTGCGTGGTCCACGTCACCACCCACCGGGCCACCCTGTCAGCGCCCGACGATGCCACCTGCAGCTTGTGCGGGCGCACCCACTTCGAGTCGGCGGGTCTGTACCGCTACAACGGCGTCGACATCTGCAACTCGTGCATTCAGCTGTCGCTTGGACTGCTGGAGCGCGAGGAGATCGAAAAGTTCCTGGAGCATTGGCGCGCGAGCTGAGTGTCTCAAGGTGAGAGACCTCGGATGGGGGGATCCACAGCCCACGGACCTCCAGCGGCAACGGCCGGCCCGTCGATTGTGTGAGGTCCCCGCTCGGACATCGGCGGACCCACTGGCCCTTGATAGAGGTCGTCATGCGTCGACATCTTCGCCACAACGCCGTCATCTACGTTGTCTTGGCTATGCTCCAGGAGAGCCCGGCGTGACCGAGCCGCTCATTCACCTTCGGAGTCTCTCCAAGACCTACCCGTCGGGCGGTCGGCCGGTCCAGGTGCTCCGCAGCCTCGACCTCGACATCGCCGGTGGCGAGAGTGTGGCCATCGTGGGCTCGTCGGGCTCGGGCAAGTCCACCCTGCTCAATGTCATCGGCCTGCTCGACGACTTCGACAGCGGAACCTACCGCCTCGACGGACGCGACGCGCGGGGCCTCGACGATTCCACCGCCGCCCGAATGCGCAACCAGCTGCTTGGCTTCGTGTTCCAGAGCTTCCACCTGCTGCCCGACAAAGACGCCGTCGCCAACGTTGCTCTGCCGCTGGTTTACCGTGACACCCCTCGTCGCGAGCGCCTGCGCCGAGCCCGCGAGATGCTGGAGCGCGTGGGCCTTGGCGACCGCTTGGACCACCTGCCCAGCCAGCTTTCTGGCGGTCAGATGCAGCGGGTGGCCATCGCCCGCGCGCTGGTGACCGAGCCCCGTGTGGTGCTGGCCGACGAGCCTACCGGTGCGCTCGACACCGCCACCTCGCTGGAGATCCTCGCCCTGCTCGACGAGATTGTGGCCGACGGAAAGACCCTCGTGCTCGTCACCCACGAAGCGGAGGTCGCGGCCCGCATGCAGCGCACGATTCGGCTGCGCGATGGCTGCATCGTGCCTGGAAAAGACTGAAGTGCGGGGCTGGCGGAGCCTGGATGGGTGGCTCGACGCGCTGTCGCAGGTGCTCGCGCGTCCGCTCCGGTCGGGACTCACCGCCTTTTCGGTGGCCTGGGGTGTGTTCATGCTCATCCTGCTGCTCGCGGCGGGCGACGGCCTCGAAAACGCGATGCGCTGGAACTTCCGCGACGACGCCATCAACAGCATCTGGCTGTGGGGGGGGCGCACCACCAAGGCCCATGCCGGTCATCCCGAAGGGCGCCGCATCGTGCTCGACGATGGGGACACCGAGCTGGTTGAGGCCCTGCCGGAGTCCGGCCACGTCACCGCCCGCTACATCCCGCCGGGCGACACCCGCATCGCCCATGGCGCCCGAGTGTCTACCTTCGACATCCGCAGCACTCACCCCGACCACCGCTACCTCGAAAGCACTCAGCTCGTCTCGGGTCGCTTCATCTCGGACCGCGATGTGGCTCACCGGCGCAAGGTTGCGGTGCTCGGCCTTCGAGTGGCGCAGTTCTTGTTCCCGGACACCGCGCCCACCGCGCCATCGCTCGTCGGCGAGGAAATTCGCGTTGCAGGCATCGTGTTCACCGTGGTGGGCGTTTTTGTGGACGAAGGTGGTGAGCGTGAGGAGTCGATTGTCTACCTGCCCATCACTACGGCCAAGGCCGCATTTGGGGGCAAGGACCGCATCGACCAGCTCATGTTCACCGTTGGCCCCCCCGACCTCGACGCCGCCAGTCTCAAAGCGGCCGACCGGGCCATCGCGGCTGTGCGCACCGGCATCGCGGCCCGGCATGGCTTCGCCTCCGACGACGGAGCGGCGCTGAGAGTGCGCGACCGAGTCCACGCTTATGCTGATGTGCAGGCTGTCTTCGTGTGGTTGCGGCGCTTCACATGGCTGGTCGGACTGGGCACCGTCCTGGCTGCGATGGTCGGTGTGGGCAACACGCTGCTCATCTCGGTGAAGGAGCGCACCCGCGAGCTGGGCCTCCGACGCGCGCTGGGGGCCCGCCGGTCGGACCTCGTGGGCATGGTGATGCAAGAAGCGCTGCTGCTCGTGTCTGTGGCGGGCTGGGCGGGGCTCGTGGCGGGCGTCGGATTGGTGGAGCTGGCCCGGCGCTTCGTGCCGCCCGACAGTGGCTACCTGCGCTCCCCCGATGTCGACCTCACCAGCGTGGGCATCGCGGTCGTAGCCATTGTGGGCGCGGGGGTGTTGGCTGGGCTGATGCCGGCGTGGCAGGCGGCGTCGATTCCTCCCGTCGTCGCTCTGCAGGACGAGTGATGGTCGCGCGTTGGCTCGACGCCTGGCAGGAACTGGTGGGCACCTTGGTGCGCAACCCCCTGCGCACGGGGCTCACGGCCGCTGGCGTGGCGTGGGGCATGTTCATGTTGGTGCTGATGACCGGCTTTGGAGCCGGGCTCGAGCATGGCGTTCGCGCGAGTCTTGGACGTCGGGCGACCAACGCCGTCTACTTCTGGGGACGCACCACCTCGCTGCCCTACCGAGGCACCCGTCCCGGTCGACCGATTCTCTTCCAAAATTCCGATACAGAGGCCATTATCGCGCAGGTCGATGGGATTGCTGCGCTCGCCCCGCGCAATCAGCTCGGCGGGTGGCGGGCCGAAAGTGCGGTCCACCGAGGCACTCTGAGCGCCACGGTCTCCATCACCGGCGAGGTGCCCGACTACCGGGCCATCTTGTCGGTGCGCATGATCGACGGACGCTTCCTCAGCCAGCGCGACCTCGACGCCCGCCGAAAGGTGGTCGTGGTGGGGGCTCAGGTTGCGGCTGAGCTGGCCCCCGACGGCGAGTCGCTGGTGGGCGAGGGCATCTCTATCGGCGACAGCCACTTCACCGTGATTGGCGTGTTTGCCTCGCGCACCGCAGGCGACATTGCGGACCGGGTGGAGCGGGGCGTCCACCTACCGCTCACCACCTTTCAGCAGGTGTTCCGACAAGGCGACCGCGTGCGGTGGTTTGCGGTTGTGGCAGAGCCCGAGGCGTCTGCGATCGAAGTGGAAGAGTCGGTGCGGCGGGTGCTTCAGACCCGCCACAGCGTACATCCTGAAGACCTCCCTGCCATTGGCTCGCGCAATGCCGAGGCCGAGTTCCGGCGCATGCAAGACACCTTCGCGGGCATCGAGGCGTTTGTCCTCTTCGTGGGGGCGATGACTCTGCTGGCGGGTGCGTTTGGGGTCACCAACGTGATGCTGGTGTCGGTGAGCGAGCGCACACGAGAGCTGGGACTGCGGCGGGCGCTGGGCGCACGCAAGGCCCAGGTTCGGGCGATGATTCTGCGGGAGTCGCTGCTGCTCACAGTGGTCGCAGGCCAGACCGGTCTGCTCGTCGGCGTGGGCATCATCGAGCTGGCCCGGGTCACCGAGCTTGCGGCCGACACCCCCCTCGGCAGTCCCCACGTCGATGCTTCACTGATGGCGATTGCGTCAGTGCTCATGGCCCTCGCCGGTCTGCTCGCGGGCTACTTGCCGGCAGCGCGGGCGGCGGCCATCCATCCTGTCCAGGCCCTGCGCGGCTGACCTCCGCACGAGTCAGAGAGAGTCCATGAACACCCGCACCTTGCTGCCATTTGCCGTTCTGGGCTTTCTGGTGCTCGGCGTGCCCGCCACGGGCGCTCTGCTGTGGTTGCGCAGCCAGCCCGTGGAAGCCCCGCCTGTGCTCGGCGCTCCCGAGGTCCGCGATGTCGTGGTGAAGACGGTGGCCACAGGCTCCGTCGTCCCCCGCAATGAGGTGGCCCTGAAGGCCCGTGTGTCGGGCGTGATCGAAGCCCTACACGTCGAGCCGGGGGATGTGGTGGAGGCCGGTCAGCTCATTGCCGATATTCGCGTGATTCCAGACTCGGCCCGACTGGCTGCCGCGAAGGCCGATGTGCGCGAGGCCCGGCTGCGACAGGGCGATGCTGTGCGGTCGCTCGAAGAGGTGCGCGGACTGGTCGGCCAGGGGGCCGCGTCGGCCAATGAGCTCGAAGATGCGGAGATGCGGGTGGCGTTGGGACAACAGCGCCTCGATGCAGCGCGCACCGACCTCGCCATCGTGCGGGATGGGGCCAGCCGGTCGGTGGGGGCCGTGTCCACCTCGGTGCGGTCGACGGTGGCCGGAATGGTACTGACCGTGCCCGTTGAGCCGGGCGACAGCGTCATCGAGGCCAACACTTTCAACGAGGGAACCACCGTGGCCGAGGTCGCCGACATGGACGACCTGCTCTACGTGGGGGCCGTCGATGAAGCCGAGGTCGGTCGCCTGCAGGAGGGCATGGCGCTCACCGTTACTCTGGCGGCCTGGCCCGATGCGCGACTGCCGGGCACCCTCGAACACATCGCGCCCAAGGGCCTCGACGTCGCTGGGGCGGTGCAGTTCGAGATCAAGGCCGCGCTCGACCTCACCCTGGCCGGCGACCGCTTCGTTCGGGCCAATATGAGCGCCAACGCCGATATCGTGCTCGACGAGCGGAAGGCTGTGCTCTCCGTGTCGGAGGCGTTTCTGCTGGGCGATGTGGAAGGCACCCAGGTGGAGGTGCAGGTGGGCGATGGCTTCGAGGTGCGCGATGTCGAGCTGGGCTTGTCCGATGGCATCTACGCGGAGGTGCTCGGTGGACTCACCGCGGGCGAGGTGCTTCGGCGTCCCGAGGGCTGAGGTCGTCTGGGCTGGAGCAACTGACGACGCGCTGTTTCTGGGAGACGGGAGCACCTGGAACGGCGGGGCTTTGCCCGACTTGTCCTCGACTTGGAGTAGGCTGCGCTCATGCAATGTCCCCGCTGCTCTGACGCTCTCCGCGCCATCGACACGTCCGAGGGCCCCACAGTGGACTTCTGTGGGGCCTGTGGTGGCACTTGGTACGATGATGGTGAACTGGAAGCAATTCTCGGCCTTTCTCGTCGAGTACGCATCCGCAAGCTGGCCTTTGACTCGCAGCCGGGCCCGGACTGCCCGAGGTGCGCAGTAGGCATGGAGGAGGTCGGCTACCCCCCTGAGCAGCCAGTGCGCATCGATGTGTGCACCTCCTGCCATGGGGTGTGGCTCGACAAGGCCGAGCTGGCCCAGCTTCGGACCGCCCGAGGGCAGAGACCGCGCACCACCGAAGTCACCCATGACGACAGCGTCTTCATCGTTCCAGTGCGCGCCGACCGCGGTCGTTTCGAGTTCGGTACTTTTCTGATGTCGCTCTTTGTGCTCGCGTTCTGCACTGCTGTGGTGCTGGGCCTGCTGTCTATTGTCGGCGCGCTCGAACACCTCGTGGACGACGGGAACACCCATGCCGACGAGCTTGTGGCAGTTGGTGCGGCCTTGTTGGGACTGCCGGCCGGTGCGGCGATCGTGGGACGCATCTCTCCTGGTTTCACCATCTGGGAGCCAGCGGCGGCAGCCGTCCCGGTGCTGGTGGGCTTCGTGTGGTTCTTCACCGGCGTGTTGAGTCCGCTCGCGCTTGCTGTGGTGGGACTTGCTGGGCTGGTCTTCGCGGTGCTGGGTGCTGTCGTGGGAGAACGGCTCCAGGAACGCTGAGGTCATCGCCTGCTCAGAGTTGCGGAACCCATCGAGGCGGTCTGACCACCGTCGGTAGAAGGGCCGGCTCTGCGCTACGGCGCGTGTGAGCCCGCCATGGCGTCGGCCAGCGCCTCGCGGCACAGCATTCGGCTCAGCTCGGCACTGGCGAGACGGCTGAGGTGGTCTGTGTCCACCCAGCTGCGTCGGCTGGTGGTCCAGTGGTCGATGTCGGGGCGGTACAGCGTGACTTCGTGGGCCTTGGCCAGTGCGGTGATCGCGTGTTCGTAGGCGTCGGTGGCCTGCTGAGGGATCTCGTCCTGGAAGCGTTGGTGGAGCGGAAGATCGATCAGAATCACGTGCACACCGGCTTGCTTAGCAGCGTCGATGAGCTGTGCAAGGCCGTTGATGGCCCGTCCCTTTTCGGCGTTGTAGTCGGCAAAGCGCTCGGTCCCCACGCGCGGGAGATCCTGCAGAGAGCGGTCCCATCGCCGCGCGAGCACCTTCTCCAGGTCGCGATTCTGGGCCTCGCAGGCCGGAGAGCCAGCGCACCACTGGCCGCCGCCGTGGTGGTCCATGATCCAGCTGAGGCGGGCTTCTCCTAGGTGGCGTTGTGCGAGGAAGAACGGGAGGGTCTCCGCACCGCGAACCACCGGGCGCAAGGCCGCGACGACCTGTGGAAGCGACCGCGCGCCGAGCAGCTCCGACGCAATGTCGTCCACGCCGGCGCTGCCCTGCACACTCGCCCGCATCATGGGATTGGTGTCGTCGAGTGCCTCTGCGGTGACTCCCACCACCAGAACCTTCGGGGGATCATGCGCGAGCAGGTCGTCGTAGAGGTGGGACATCGTGTGGCCGGTCGCAAACACCCGCGCGAGGTTCACCGTGGTGGTGGGCCGCCCGACCTGCTCGGCGAGACAATCGTCGATGACTGCGGGGGTGAGGTCGAAGCTGGCGCGGCTAGAGCCCAAAATGGCGACGTCGAGCTGGCGGGGGGCCTGCCGGAGCTCCAGCGTGTGGAGGTCGGTGGGCCAGATGACGCCCTGCACGTACTTGAGGCCCATGCGGTCGGTGAGGGCCGTCACCATCAGTCCGAACACCAGGGTCCACGCCAGCAGGGCAAGGCCATGGCGTGTGGTGCGTCGGGAATCGACGGATGGCTCACTCAATGCCAATACCCTTGGTCGCGAAGCAGCTCGCGAAAGGCTGCATTGCCCATGCGGTCGGCGGCGGAGGTGGCCCGGCGCTGCTGCTCCCAGCTTCGAAGGGTGGCGTAGAGCGCCGTGGGGTCGAGGTCCGTTGTGGGGCTGCCGTCTACGGCGCTCAACAGGGCGTCTTGGGGGACTTCTTCGGGAAGCGGGAGCGCGGTGTGGGAGACTTGGAGGACGTGGTGGCTGGTGCGAATCGCGAGGTTGCCAGGACGGTCTTGCTGGAAGACGGCGAGGGGCGCTTTGGCGGGACCTTCGGCGACGACTCCGAAGAGATCCACCCCGCTGGCGTCGCTGGGAACCACGGCGCGCGCGGCCGGGAGCAGAGTGGAGAGAATGTCGACCACGCTGGCCATTCCAGTGAAGCTACCGTGGGCCCCAAAGGGACTGGCCAGCCAGAGGGGGATGCGGGTGTCGGAGGACCCCAGAGGGGCGTCGTCGGACTGACCTGTGAGCCCCACCACTGCGGTGATTCGGCCGGGTCCCGGGTCGTCGAGCAGCTTGCGCAACGCGATCAAGGTCTCGGCCTCACCCCCCGCGCACCACGGCCCAGCGATGACTGTGAACACTGCGACATCGGGCTCTTTTGGGTGGAGGCCACCCACACCTTCCTCGAGCTGCTCCGCGAGGCAGGTGTGGGTGGCCATCGGCTCGGCTTCAAGCCCTTCGGCAAGCCAAGGGGCGTCTCTTGGGAACATTTGGGAGGGAAGGGAGCCGACTGTGCGGTAGCCGTAGAGCGCGAGCACGCTGTGGGCAGAGCTGGGACGCGCGCTGCTGGTGGTGCCTGGCCACTGACCGGTCAGCAGGGCCCGCATCGACGCAGCGGGAGACGTGTGGACGGCGTGGGCGTCGGTGAACTGCACGACCTGGTTGGTCAGCTCCGGAGGAGGCGAGGGGCTCGCACCAGCGGGGAGCACCACGATCATCAGGTCGGGGGGAGCACCGTCGATGGCGCGGCGACTGCTGCTGCCAGTGCAGCCCAGGGCGAAGAGCGCGAAGACCAAGCGGTTCATTGGTGGTGCCGGGCCGGAGCGGGGTGGCTGCCGCGGTGATGCGGACGCGGGCGCGGACCTGCCGGGGGACCCGGAGGCTGTGCTCCGATGGCTGGCGGCGCATTGGCTGCGTCGAGCGAGCGCTTGTCGACACCACCGGGAAACTGGGCGGGTGGCGCTGTGGTGAGTGTGGTGGCGTCGAGGGTGCGCGCAGCGACGGAGGCGTTGACTTCTTGGTTGTGCATGACCATGGCGGCCCCGATGACTCCCAACCAGGCGGCGACCACTCCTGCTCCAATAAGACGGCCCGTGCGGAGAGCCGGCATGTCGGCGTCGGCGGGAGCGCGGAGGTGGGCGTCAGGCATATCGGTTCGGAGATCGGGTGTGGCGGTGCTCACGCTGTGGGGGCTAGTGCTACCGCAAAGCGAGGTGACGGGCTAACTACCTTGAGTCTCCGTACAGACCCTAGCAAAGTTTGCTGTGGGTGCGCGCGGAGATTTTGTAGTGCGTGTTTGATCCGGTAGAAGCTCGTTATCGTACTTCGTTATGTCTCGGACTGGTTCGCTACCGGTGTGAAGACGCCAACCCCAAATATTCATCTGGAGAAATTTTGATGACCACTTTTAAGCACCTGGGGGCACTGGCCGCAGGGCTGCTGCTTGCCAGCCCCGCGCTGGCGGCCGACCACGGAGAGGCACCTGGTGCCGCCGCTGACCCTGTCGCCGACATCGCGGACTTCTACGCTTGGAACACCGGCGAGTCGATGGTCTTTATCGTCACTTTCGCCGGTCTGGGTTCCACTACCACCGCGCCGATGCTCGACTCTGACGTGCTTTACGGCATTCACATCGACCGCGACTTCGACCAGGTCGCCGACGCGAACCTGTGGGTGCGCTTTGGTCAAAACGGCGCGGGCGACTGGGGGGTGCAAGTCACCGATGTCCCCGGCACCTCCGGCGCGGTTTCTGGCGCCGTGGGCACGGTCATCGAGTCCGACGGCGTCAAGCTGTGGGCGGGCCACGCGGACGACCCCTTCTTCTTCGACCTCGCTGGCTTCACCGACACCCTCAGTACCGGCGACCTCGCGTTCACCGGCGCTGATGCACTCGCTGGACTGAATGTCAGCGCGGTGGCAATTGAAGTCGACACGACCGCTCTGGTCGATGGGGCCGCACGCGTCGACATCTGGACCACCACTGGCCGCAAGTGAGGGATGACATGAAGCTCAACAATTTTTGCATGCTCTTTGGCCTCGGCCTCCTTCTCCCCCTCGCAGTCGGTTGCTCTGGCGACAAGGGCGACTCCGGGGCCTCTGAAGAGGCCGACACGGATACCGACACCGATACGGACACGGACACGGACACCGACGCCGATACCGACGCCGACACCGACGCCGACACCGACGCCGACACCGACGCCGACACCGACGCCGACACCGACTTCGACTTCGCCACCGACGACATGTCTGCCTACACACGGGTCGATCGACTTGGTATGCCGGCTGTGGCCACCGCGCTGATCGCCAGCAAGGATGCCTACAACGCTGCCGATCCGGCAGACGACGTGCTTGGTACCTACGTGCCCGAAATCGTCGCCACCATCGCTTTCCTCCACGGCGCGCTGGACGACGACCTCATGGGAGCGGGGCTCACCCCGTGCAGCGCTCCTGGCGATGGCACCGGCACCTGTGTGGCTCAGGGCGCACCGCTCGTGATTCCGGACACCCTTGGCATAGACATCGCGGGAGGCTCCAGCTTCCCCAATGGTCGCGGACTGCCCGATCCCGTCATCGACGTCACCTTTGCGGTGTTGCTGCTTGATCTTGGTGTACACAGCCCAGACATTCTGGTGGGAGTGCTCAACCCCGCTGCGAACGACGTGCCGTTCATGACTGAGTTCCCCTACCTCGCGCCGGCCCACTGACACTACAGGGGCCCTACTCGAGCTGTCTCTGGGGAGCGATTGTCCTGTTCATTGCAGGCTGTGGCTCCCCAGAGCCTACGGTGGTTGCTCAGGCCCCAGCCGCGCAGTCCGACTCTAAAGAGGCGCGCGCTCCGGTCTCAGTGGCCGCTGAGGTGCCCGACTTCGCCGCCGTGCTGGCGCAGCTCGACAAAGAAATTGAGGCCGGGCGGCAGCAAGTCCAGGCCCAGCCCGGCGACTGGACTCGGTCCGAGCGTTTGGCCGCGCTCTTGCAGCGGCGGTTCCACCTCACCTCGAATCTCGACGACCTGGTGGGTGCGAAAGCGGCCTTGGACAGGGCGTTTAGGGTTGCCGTAAAAGGGGGCGGTCCTTGGGCGGGGAGGGCGGCTCTCGCGGGTACCCTCCATGATCTCCCGACCACTGAAGAAGCGCATCATCGCGTGCTGTCACGCCCCTTGTTGTCCGCGGTCGGTCGGGCAACCGCACTGCGTGGCCTGTCTGCGGCGGCGCTCGCTAGGGGAGAGGTCGACGAAGCTCGTGCCAAGCTCGACGAAGCCCGAAGCTGGTCCGACGACTTCGCCCAAGCGTGTGCAGAGGCTCGGCTGTCTGAGCTGACGGAAGGCACGTTGCCAGCGGATGCCCACCTGGAGACAGCCGCAGGTCGGCTTCGGCTCGACACGGGTGTCTCGCCAGCCTGGGTGTCCCTGCAGCGGGCCCGGCTCGCGCTCAACCGGGAGGACACCGACACCGCGACGATCCATGTGGAGGCAGCCGAGTCTGCACTGCCTGGCTGGTGGGCAACCGATGCGGCGAGGGCCGATATCTTGTTGGCTGAAGGCGACCGCGTGGCGGCCACTGAGGCTCTCCGGCTGGCGTCTAGCGCCACTCCCCATCCCGAGTACGCCGCCCGTCTGGCGGTGCTTGTCGCCGAGACGGACCTGTTCGCAGCCGAAGACCAGATGGCGGAGGCTCGGTCCCGGATGGCGGCTTGGCTGCTGCTTTCCCCTACGGCCATGTCCACCCATGCGGCCCAGCTGGCGTTGTCGGAGGGCGATGCACACCGGGGCTTGCAGCTGGCCCGCGCCCACTCTGAGACCCACGCGGATGTGGATGCTCTGGTGCTGCTGTCCCGTGCCGCGACTCTGGCGGGCGAGCACGAGCTGGCCTCGCAGAGCATGGCGCGGGTGCGGTCGGGGCCCTGGGATTCGGGGCTGGTGGACCGTCTGTGTGCGGCGGGGGCTTGTCCACAGTAGGTCGCTTAGGTCGGCATGCTCGGGGTGTAGGCCCGCAGCCAGCGGTCGGGATCTCGGGCGCCTGCTGCCGCCAGCTCCACGATGAGATCGTCGTCTGGCAGGTCGCTTAGCCGCGCCAGCTGGATGTCGCACACAAGGGCATGGAGCGGCTGGTCGAGGTCCATGTAGTGCTTCCGGGCCTCGTCGAGGTGAGCGCGCGCGGTCTCGATGTCGCCTTCGATGACGGCAAGCGCCGCGTCGAGCATGGTGGCTTCGGCGATGCTCACCGCTTGCTTCTGGTGCTTCTGGGCCCGCAGTCCCTTGGCGGCAGCGGCGATGGTCTGCTTGAGAACGGTGGGCTCTGGCAGTCCCTCGCAGGGCTCCACCAAGGCGAGTGCAGCGGCATGACCGCGTCCGACTTGCACCAGGCACTCCGCGAGTGGGTAGCGACGGTAGCCGGCTGCCTTGACCTGCTGGCCCAGCTTCTCGGCTCGGGTCCACGCCACACGCGCATCGCCCAGGTAGCGGTCGGTCTCGCCTTCTCGGGCGCCCAAGAAGAGCTGTCGCCAGCCAAATTCGTCGGTCTCGCAGAGAGTGCGCGCTGTCTGGCACACCGCGCGGGCTTGGTCGGGCTGGTCGAGCGTGAGCCACGAAGATGAGCGCTGCATCAACATACTGATCACGCCGTTGCGGTCGCCTGCCTCTTCGGCTTGGCGCAGCGCGGTGCTGGTGAAGGCCACTTGGTCGTGTAGAAGGCCGAGGTGCTGAAGTGCCGCGCCCATGTAGCTCTGCACCGCCGTTCGCTCGTGGCTGGTGTCGGGGCACTGGGTGTCGAGCAAGGTGTGGGCGGCCTCTCCGTGGTCCCAGGCATCCTGCCAGCGCGCGGTGTGGAGCGCGGCCCGGGCATCGGTGGAGTGGATCATCGCCTGAGCGAAGGCGTCTTCGTGGTCAAGCAGACCCACGCAGGTGGTGCGGAGGGTGTCGCCGAGGGGACGCTGCAGCGACCGAAGGGTGGCCGACAGCGACAGCCCGATGAGGCCGGCGAGCCTGCGCTGCCCCGCGCCACCAGCCAGTCGAAAGCCGACTGCCGACAGCCAGAAGGTCCGCTGAGCGTCGAAGGTGGTCAGCCCTTGGATGCCGGACCACACCAGCGTGCCTTGACGCCGTGACTCTGGGGAGGGAGAGATGTCCTTGATGAGCTGGTCGGGGCCCCGCAGCCACAGCCACAGCAGCTCAAGGGCCAGTCGGATGCCCAGTGTCGTCCCAGACCGTGGCCAGCTCAGGCCCGTCTTGGCCAGCTCTTGTTCCAGCAGCGCCACTCCCTGCGCCTCCTGGCCGCCTTGTGTCCGGATCTCGGCGGCCAGTCGACGCAGATTGGGGTCGTCGTGCGCCTTGGCGAGGGCTTCGTAGCGGTCTGCGGCCTCCGCGCAGCGGCCGGCGTGTGCGTACGCATCGGCGCATTGACGGGCAAGCGTGGGGTCGTCGAGACCACGCAGAGCCAGAGCATACAGCTCGGCTGCTCTCCCAAACGCGAGCGAGGACCAGGCGCGGTCTCCCGCGGTGCGGGCGAAGGGGGCCGCCCGGTCGAAGGCCTTGGCCTGCGCAAACAACAGGGCGATGCGCTCGGGATCATCGGGTGCGTGGACCACAAGGGCTTCGCCAAGCTGTGCGCGGTGGGTGGCGATACCGAGCGGGGTGAGCAGCGCCAGCATCGCGTCGCGGATGCGGTGGTGGTGGATCTCCACCCACACGTCGTCGGGCTCGTGCAGGAGATCGATCAGCCCGGCGCTGTGGAGTGCGTCGATGGAATTCCCGCTGCCTCCACCTGCGGTCACCAAGGTCCGCAGAGTCACTCGGTGGCTGGTGACCGACGCCAGCGACAGCAGTGCCCGCGCCTCACTGCCGAGGACTTGGAGGCGCTGGTCGAGCGCGTCGGGCAGGGACAGTGCTCGTTCATCGCGCGTGCGCCGGCTGAGCTCGGTGATGTGGAACGGACTGCCATGGGATTCTTTGAGAATGCTCTCAGCAAAGACGTCTTCGTGGGGTCCCACAAGCGCTGCTACCAGCTCACGCACCTCGCTCGCGCCAAGGGGAGGCAGCGGCAGGCGCGCGACACGTCCTTCCGCGTCGAGGGCGGCGAGCAGCTGAGTCCAGGCGTCGACAAAGGGGGAGAGGACGGGCGTGTCGCGCAGAGTGGCGAGGACCAGCACTGGAGGGGCATCTTCGCCGGTTAGCAGCCCAGCCAGCATCCGGGCAGACTCTGCGTCGCCCCACTGCAGGTCTTCCAGCACGATGCACACAGGCTGGTGGGAAGCCAGCACAGCCAGCAGGCGCTGCAAGGCCCCAAGTGCGCGCCGACGCACCCGCTGAGGGGGCACATCGTCGGGAAGCGCATCGTCGGGTCGAGCCTCCAAGACCTTCTTCAGGTCGGGGAACAGACGCAGCAGGTAGGGCACGTCGAGCAGCACTCCGAGCGGCGTGGTGCGACTGGCGAGATGGCGTGCCAGCGCGTCGATCACACCGTCGATGGCTTGATGAGGCAGCGACTCTCCTCGGTGGCATCGGCCGGTCAGCACCACCCCCTGGCTCTGGGCGAGGAAGTGCTTGACCAGACGCGACTTGCCCCCCCCGCTGGGTCCCGACACCAAGCCGATGGCCGGCAGCATGCGGGTCGCGAGCTCCTGTAGGACTGTGAGAGCAGGGACACGGCCGACAAACACGGAGGGTGAAGGCCGCTGGTTGGGCACGCCAAGGACCGCTTGGATGTGAGAACCGGGCGGCCGGTCTGCGGCCGATGGAGACCGCGTGGGCACGCTCTGCTCGGGGGGCTTGGCGTGGACGTCTTTAGGGGCGCCTTCGCCGGGTGCATGGGACTGGATGAAGCGGTCGAGCACAGGCATTCGCGGGCGGGTTCCGAGTTGCAGCGGGAGTCTACCGGGCCGCTACTCGGTCTCGAGCGTGATCATCTCGACATCGTCCCAGTAGCTCGGCTCCAGCCAGCTCGACAGCTCGGTGCGCCCTCTGAGCTCGACCTCGAGCGCCGCCACAGTGAGCGTGTTGGTGTGCAGCTGCGCTTCAGGCACATCCGCCCAGCTGTCGTCGCCTTCGTCGCACTCGTCCCACAGGGTGCCGAGCAGCGCGCAGATGTCGCTGAACGGGTAGTGGCCGGCCTGGTGGAAGGTCGCGAGGCGCTTTGGCGACGCCAGCCGCTCATAGGTGGGGCGGGCTTCTTCATCGTACTCAAGTACGTCGTCGCGGTCGCCGGCGAAGATGAAGGGACGGCGCACCGACTGCAGGCCCTCGCCGTCGCGGCCAAACGCGTACCAGAGGCCCGGTGAGTAGGGGAGGGTCATGGTCACCCGAGGGTCGGCTTGGCCGTGGTCTTCGAGAGCGTCGGGGTCGAGGTCGGAGATGTAGTTGCACGCCTGGCTGCGATGGCTGGAGCAGTAGTCGAGCACCCCATCGTAGTTGAGCACGCCCCCGCCGAGCACCAGTGCGGTGTAGGCGCCGAATGAGTGCCCCAGGATGGTCCACTCGTCGGCCGTGTCGACGAGTCCGCCCAGGTAGGGGTCATCGGTGTTCGCGCGTGTCACCAGCTCGTCGATGCTGTGGCGGACATCGTCGGGCCGCTCCAGCACCACCTGGGGGACGGCATCGATGTCGAGGTCCATGAAGGTGTTGTGGGGATGGTCGGGGGCGACGACCACATAGCCGTGGCTGGCGAGGTGCTCGGTGAGGGTGACCGACTGGAAGCGAATGCCGGAGAAGCCGTGGGAAAAGCCCAGCAGCGGGTAGGGCGCGCCCCGGAGGTCGGGGGCCGCATTGCGCACGCCCGCGGCGGTGAGCGTGGTGGGCTCGTAGGGGGACGGAGCGGTTCCAGGCTCCACGTCGCCCGGATACCAGACCTCGACGGTGAGCTCCTTTCCGCGGGCGTCGGTGAACTGGAAGGTGGTGACGCCCACCGCGTAGGGACCCGCGCTGCTGGGGTCGTCGCTCGGGTCGGGGGCGGGCTCCAGAGGGGTGCCGCTGTCGGCGAAGGAGTCGCCAGTTGAGGACTTGTCGGCGGTACAGGCGGTGGTGACGGCCAAGGTCAGCAGCAGAGTTGGGCGCATCGTGTTCTCCGGCGCTGGAGGGTAGCGCGCCCGGTGGTCATCGGCGGGTCCACAGTGCAATCAACAGGCCCGTTCCAGCGAGGGACAGCGCCCCTCCGATGGCGAAGTGAGCGGCGTAGCCAAGCGGCTCGGCGACCAAGCCCGACACTCCTGCGGCCACCCCGGTCGACAGCACCACAGCGCTGGCTTGCAGGGTGTAGTCGGTGCCTCCCGATGCAGGGTCGCAGCGGTCCATCATGGCGGTGAAGAGCGCCGCCGTGGCCACGCCGCCGATGAGGTGCTCGACGGAGACCAGGACCGCGAGCGGCACGGTGTCGGTGGCGATGCCAACAGCCGGCAACAGGTAGGCCCCCACGGTGACCGCCTGGAGCACTCCGGCCGCGATGAGGGTGCGATGCCGACCGAAGCGTCCGGCGGCCCAGCCCCCGAGCAGTGCCCCTGCGAGTCCGGCAGAAAAGCCCGCGGTCCCCAGCAGCCATCCGATGTCGGACAGTGCCAGCCCGAGGTCCACCAGCATGGGGCGCAACATCGCTCCAGCGAGTGCTTCACCAAACTTGTAGGCCAGCAGCACCACCAGCCAGGTCCGCATCCCAGGGCGTCGAAGCACGCTGGCGACCGACGCGCCCACCACGGACTCGGGTGGGGGCGCAGGGGCTTCTTTGTGCAGCGCGATGGGCACCGACGCGAGCGCCAACAAGGCGGCCATCGACCCAAATACGCCTGCCCAGCCGATGTGGTCGTAGAGCACCAGCAGCGCGCCCCCGCCGATGATCATGCCCACTCGGTAGCCGGCGACTTGCACCCCGTTGCCGAGCCCGCGCTCCGACTCGGTCAGCAGGGAGACCGCGAGCCCGTCTGTGGCGATGTCTTGGGTGGCCGCGAGCAGGTTGGCGACCAGAAAGCCCACCATCACCCACGTGAGGTCTGCCGACGGGTCGACGACGGCCAGCACGGCCATGAACACGGCGGTCAGAGCTTGCAGAGGCAGAATCCAAGACCTGCGCCGACCCATCCTTGGCGACCACCAGCGGTCCACCCAAGGCGCCCAGAGGAACTTGAGCGCCCACGGCAAGGCCAGCAGGCTTGCGGCGCCGATCTCGGGCAGGGAGCGTCCGAGCTGTCGGAGCAAGGCGGGCAAGGCCTGGGTGAAGAAGCCGTAGGGGAGGCCTTGGGAGAGGTAGAGCGCACCGAGGAGACCCAGCTTGTGTCGGGTGGTCATGCGGTCAGCCACGCGTCGACGAGCGCGTGGAGTGCCGGGGCGGCTGCGCCAGGTGGGATGGTGCCGGGGGCGCTGGCGTGGAGACGAAAGCTGCCTTCGATTGCGGCATAAAGCATCACGGCGATGCCCCGGAGGTCTTCGGGGGGACGGCCCGGAGCGTGGGCAGACAGCGCTTCGGTGAACCGGTCGACTTGGCGGGCGACCGCTGCGGCGTAGACCTGGCGCACATCGTCGCGACGGGCCGCCTCCGCCCCGATGGCCGCCCAGCACAGCACCGCCTGGGCATCCGCTCCGGGCCCAGGGAGCAGCCACGCGTCGATGAGCGCGTGAATGTCGGCGGGGCCCTCGCTGGTCTGAGGGGCTCTTTGCTGGAGCGCTTCGGCCAGGTCGTCGACCACTCGCATCAAGATGGCTGCCTTCGACGTGAAGTGGTGGTGCACCAGTCCCGGCGCGAGCTGGGCTTCTTGGGCGATGGCCTTGATCGACGCCCCACTGAAGCCCTTGGTGGGCAGCAGGCGACGAAGAGCCGCTGCAATCTGGGCTTGTCGCGCGGGGGTTGTGGTGGGGCGGGGCATGGTCGCTCCGAAGATTGGTTGTTCGACCAATATACATGTTTATTGGTCATTCGACCAGCTTTCGGCAGGAGTCTCCAGAGCCAAGAAACCGACCGGTCGGCCGGTCGGTGCAGAGGCGCTGTCTTCGGAAGCGGAGGTCAGTCGGCGAGGAAGCGGTCCGCCAGGTCTCGGCCAGTGCCCACTCGGGTCA
>Ga0315322_10000848_pt1:0-12500 | contig 23392 bp, 19 predicted proteins | sample M110021515metaG_FD_203461 | JGI IMG/M metagenome (GOLD analysis project Ga0315322, IMG submission 203461) | Ammonia-oxidizing marine archaeal communities from Monterey Bay, California, United States - M1 100m 21515 | ecosystem: Environmental > Aquatic > Marine > Intertidal zone | place...
GTGGGACGATTGCGTTTTTTCGGCACGGATTCTGGCTCTGGGTCGACTTCGGGGTGGAGTTTTGCCTTGCGGCCTTTGGAAGCGGCCCGTCCTTCTGCAACGAGAGCTTTGGTGGCGTCTTTTTCTTCGCGGGCGAGACGTTTTGCCTCTTCTCGTTGTTCTTTTAGACGCTCCTTGCGTTCTTGCTTGGCGAGCTTTCCGAGGCGTCGGGCTTCACGTTTTTCTTCGCGAGCGGATTTCCAGCGTTCCAACCATCCGTGAAAGCCGCTTTCGGCGTTTTCGACAGAGCCGGAAAAGGTAGGGGCTACAATTAGGGCGATGCTAACAATGTAGATGGCTACGAGAACAAGCGTGGACCCGACATCGCCGATATAGTGTTGAAGGAATTTGGAATAGATTAGCTCGCCTAAAGCCCCTCCTGAACCCGTGGCGTATATTTCGCGGCTGAGGAAAATAAGATTTTGTATAGCCAAGAGGCTTGCGGCGCTGATGACGCAAAAAACCATAGCGATGAAAATAGTCCAAGTACCCTGGCGCACTTTGCGGAGAAATAGCCAAGCTCGCCATGCGAACAGAACCGGAATAAGCCAGGCAGCTCCACCTAGCAGTTTGAAACAATAGATCGAGAAATAGGCTCCCAGTAGACCGATTGCGTTGGATTGGACATTGGATGATCGGGGGGAGAAGTTGGTCGGATCCTGAGCGGGAACGTAGTCGGCGAATGATATTATAAACAGCGCCGCTAGCAATAAGCACAGACCAGCCCAGAGCCAACGGCTCTTCAGACTCGGCTCTTTGATATCCGACTGTTTTTTTGTATTGGAACTCCGCTTCTTGAGCATAAGGGTAAAAAGATACTGACTAGGGCTTTGAAATGATAGAAAGCCTTTGATTTTTTAACGTAAATAACGAGAAGAGTGTTTTCCGGGAAAACTGCAAGGACTCATGAGCAAACCGATTTTCTTTAAGCCGATTTATCAAGAGCGCGTCTGGGGCGGGCGGACGCTGAGCAGTGCCTTGGGTCGCGATTTGCCGGAGGGGAAGTCTATCGGGGAGAGTTGGGACATCGTCGATCGGCCGGAGGCTATGTCACTGGTTTCAATTGGGGAGGAGGCGGGAACGTCATTGAGAGATTTGATCTCCGAGGATCCGACAGGTATCATGGGAAAAGGTTACGATCCGGAGCGTCCTTTTCCGATTTTGGTAAAATGGCTCGATTGCTCTGATCGCTTGAGTCTTCAAGTGCATCCGCCGGTTTCAGTGGCCGGAGCCTTGGGGGGAGAACCGAAGACGGAAAACTGGTATATCGCGGAATGCGCTGCGAATGCATCGCTGATTGTCGGTTTGAAAAACGGGGCGACCCGCGAGGAATTTAAAAAATGTCTGGAGGATGATTCTCTGGAGGGGTGCGTACACCGTTTTCCGGTGACGCCCGGCGAATCGATTTTGGTCGAAAGCGGCCGTATTCATGCGATCGACGCGGGTAATCTCATTTTGGAAATTCAGCAGAATTCCGACACGACTTACCGAGTTTATGACTGGGGACGTGTGGGATTGGATGGATACCCGCGTCAATTACACGTGGAGGAGTCCTTGCGGTGCATCGATTGGGACGACTTCGAGCCGTCGACAATTCAGCCGGAAGCGGGGCGGTCGGATTTGGCCGATTGCGAGGAATTTAGATTGGTGAAGCATTCGTTGGACGGAGGTTCTGCTCCGATCGTTTCGCCATCGGGCGAGGCTCGACTGATTAGCGTTGTCGAAGGAACGGTATTGATCGGCGGCGAGGTAGTTGAGCGCGGCGATACGGTTTTGCTGCCAGCCAGTGCGACGCTCGATATCACTTCAAGCGTGCCGGCAGCGTTTTTGGTGACGGATCGGTTTATATAATGGAAGCACGAAACGACAGGCAAAGGGAGTTCAGTTCGTTGCGATCGAAACGTGGCGGAGTGTTGAAATCGGCATTGTTTTTGGGGCTGTTTCTTGCAGCGGCTTTCTCGCTGTTGTGGATGATCGCTTTGCCGTGGGCATTTCAATTGAAACTCGAGAAGGATACGGGCTGTTCGTGGACAGCTGAGCGGTTGGCATGCGATCCATTTGGCTTTGAACTTCGAATCTACGATGCGTCGCTGGGCAATGCGGAGGGTTTCGGAGACGAGCGAGCGATGATGGAGATTCGTTCGTTTCGTGCTCGGGCAGACATGAAGTCGCTGATTTCGGATGAAATCGTGGTTGATTCGGCCAGTCTTGACATCAGGCGAATGGCATTAGTTTTGAATAAGCGGGGGGATTTGAATTTGGAGCAATTCGTGCGGGATCTTTTCGGTGAATCGCGCGGGCGCGGGGCGGGGATTCGTTTCCTCGATTGCAGCTTGAAGGTCGATACGGTGGAGATCCTGGATTATTCGAGTGCTCAGCCGAGCCATAAGGCTCTCCGATTGGGAGTAGATGTGGATGGTTTCGAAGGGATGGGGGCGATTAGCCTGTTCGAACCCTTGTTGGAAATCGCTCGTCGAGCAGAGTATTTGCCTGATTCGTCGAAGCGCTTTGGGGCTTCTGAAGTGAGCCCATCTCTCTAATAATTGCGAAAACCAAGCGTGATGTGTAAAAGGGGCTCGACCTTAGGCGAAAACTTTTCGATTCCAGAGGATTCAAACCGATAGAATAACAATTAGTATAACGAATTAGTGTGTGGCTATGAGTGACGCAGAGGAAAAAGACATCAACGAACCAGGAGAAACAGACTTTGCACCCGAGTCAGTAGAAGCGACTGATGAATCAGAAGCGGCTGGCGAGGAAGCGGCTGGCGAGGAAGCGGCTGGCGAGGAAGCGGCTGGCGAGGAAGCGGCTGGCGAGGAAGCGGCTGGCGAGGAAGCGGTTGCAGAGAAGAAGCCGCTGACAATCGAGGAGCAATTGGAAGAGGCAAAGGCTCGGGCGGACGAGAATTATCAGAATTATTTACGTTCGGTTGCGGCTTTGGATACCTACAAGCGTCGCGTGATTCGCGAGAAGGACGATTTGCGCCAGTATGCGTTGTCTGGATTGCTCGAATCGGTGTTGCCAGTTTACGACAATATGGCACTTGGATTGATGTCCGCGGAGCAAGACTCGGATCCGAAGGTTGTGGTCCAGGGAATTCAAATGGTCTTAGCCCAGTTTAAATCGGTCTTGGAGGAAAATGGGATCGAGGAAATCGTTCCTGCCAAGGGTGCTGCGTTTGATCACAATCATCACGAAGCGGTTCAATCGCAGCCTAGCTCCGAAGTTGAAGAGGGGGCTATATTACAGCTGATTCGTAAAGGGTTTATGCTCAATGGACGTCTCGTGCGCCCGGCGACCGTTATTGTAGCTGGCGAAGAAGGGGAGTGAGGGCATTCCGTTTCCTTATTATTTAAGCAAGAGAGATTGAGAAAGTGAAAGAGGACTATTACGAATTGCTCGGTGTCAGTCGTCAGGCGACGAAAGACGAATTGAAAAAAGCCTACCGCAAAATGGCGGTTAAGTTTCACCCGGACAAAAACCCGGGCAATAAGGAGGCAGAAGAGAAATTCAAGAAGGTTTCGGAAGCTTACGAGGTTCTCAAAGACGAGCAGAAGCGTGCGGCTTACGATCGCTACGGTCATGCGGCGTTCAGTAATGGTGGTGGGGGCGGTGCTTCGGCGGGAGGCCCGTTTCATGATCCGTTCGATATTTTCAGCGAAGTTTTCGGCGGCGCTGGTGGCGGAGGTGGCGGAAGTATCTTCGAAGAGTTTTTTGGCGGCGGCGGTGGCGGCGGTTCTGGTAGAGCCGGACCTCAGCGCGGCTCCGATTTGCGCTACGATTTGGAAATCGAGCTCGAAGAGGCGGCGAAGGGCATGGAAAAAGAGATTTCCTTTCGGAAGCCTGTTCAGTGCAAGCGTTGCAATGGAGCGGGAGCTGAGCCTGGTAGCGGCGTAGTGACTTGTCCGACTTGTGGCGGCCAGGGCCAGGTAACGGCTTCAAAAGGCTTCTTCTCGATCAGGCAAACCTGTTCGACCTGCAATGGCTCCGGTCAAAAGATCGAGAAGTCCTGTACGAGTTGCGGAGGCGAAGGTCGCACCAATGAGACGACTAAGATCAAGGTGAAGATCCCAGCTGGGGTCGATACCAGTTCGAAGTTGCGTTCGGGTAATAATGGAGAAGCGGGTGCTCATGGCGGTCCTGCGGGCGATTTGTATATCGTTATCCATGTGGCCGACCATGACATCTTCGAACGCCAGGAAGAGAATTTGTTTTGCCGTATTCCGATCAAGTTCACTCTCGCATCACTGGGAGGCACGATCGAAGTGCCTACTTTGAGCGGACGGGCAAGTTTGAAGATTCCTGCTGGTACGCAGTCAGGCACGACTTTTCGATTGAAGGGTAAAGGCATGCCGAGTTTGCGCGGCGGTTACTTTGGGGATCAAATGGTCCGCGTCGTGATCGAAGTGCCGACCGCTTTGACGAGCGAGCAACGGCAAAAGCTGGAGGAGTTCGCATTGTCTTGCGGCGATGCTGACGAGCCGGTGGGAAAAACGTTTTTCGACAAAGCGAAGAAGTTCTTCGACTGAGACGCTCCTCATCGCGGGAGCGGTATATGGGTGTTGAAATGTCAGAGCCGGGACGGCTCTGCGACATTGTTGGTTTTGGAGCGATCGTAGCTCGACTTTTCGAAGCGAGCATTTATAAGTGAAGTTTAACCCCGGTTCGTAGCGAAGCTTCGGACTCAATGGGTCGTATTTTGGCGACCTTAGTTTTCTTCAGAAATACCGATAATGGCTACGACTAAGCTCAAGAACTATTTAAATCGTAATGAAGTAGAGTATCGTTTGATCCCTCACCCCCGTGCATTTACGGCCCAAGAAATTGCGGCTAATTCTCATATTACGGGGCACGAGATTGCCAAAACGGTGATTGTTAAAATCGATGGTGCATTGGCGATGGCTGTTTTGCCTGCTTCGGAAGTAATCGATTTGGAACAGTTCGCAGCGTTATTGGGGGCGACCTTGGTGGAGCTGGCATATGAGAGCGAATTCGAACGTTTTTTCAACGATTGCGAAGTCGGGGCAATGCCGCCGTTTGGGAATTTATTTGGGATGAAGGTCTTCGTAGACTCCGAATTGGCATTGGATGAACAGATCGCCTTCAGCGCTGGTAATCACGCGGAGTTGATCCAGCTCAACTACACGGATTTCGAAGAACTGGTGCAGCCGATTATGCTAGAATTCGGCGTGTGCGCCTAGAACTGATTTTTCTCCTTCTTAAATCAGCGTTCTTCCGTATTACATTGAACCAATGTTCGAAGTAAAAACTAAGTTGACTCGGAATGAATTCGAGATTGTCGAGAATCTGATTTTCGAATCGGAAGGGATGGAACATTGGAATTTGTATGAGAATTTCGATGACAAAGGGTTTTGGGCACAAGGCGTTTACGATACTGAGGAAGAAGCGATCGCGGGGAAGGCCGAGTTCGAAGGATTGGTTCAGGTCGCTGAGGAGTTGAAGATCGCTGAGTTGGAGGACAAAGATTGGAAAGAAAGCTATAAGGAGCATTTCAAACCTTGGGCGATCGGCGAATTGCATTGGGCGCCTTTGTGGCTGAAAGATGAATACGAACTTCCGGCTGGCCATGAGGCTGTGTGGTTGGATCCGGGAATGGCTTTTGGAACGGGTAATCATGGGACGACGCGTTTGTGCGTGGAGCAATTGATCGCTTTCAAGGAAAGCGGCCGAGATGCGAACATGTGTAGGCTTACCGATGCGGGTTGCGGTTCTGGAATTCTGGCGATTTCGGCGGCGAAACTTGCTTTCGAGCAGATCGTGGGATTCGATATCGATGGCGATGCGGTTCGTATCGCGGAAGAGAATGCGAAGATTAATGGTGTTTCGGGAATTCGTTTTTCGGTGGGCGGGCTTGAAGATGGATTAAGTTCGGAAGGCGCGGATTGTTTGTTGGCTAATATTTTGGCGAACATTCTCGTGCAGAACTCCAAGCTCCTGATCGAATCGGTAGCGCCAGGAGGCTGGTTGATTCTGAGCGGTATCCTCGGGACAGAAGTCGAGGAGGTTGCTGATCATTTTTGCCAAACCGAGTGTTGGACGAACGCGCAAATCGACAGACTCGACGAATGGGCGAGCGTGAGATTGGAGAAGGCGGAGTAACAACTGTGAGGGTGGGGATGCTTAGGCTTATGGGAGTTAGTCGAGTTTTGGTTGTCGAAGATGAACCGTCCATTGCGGATTCGGTCGTCTACGCTTTGGAGAATCGGTCAGAAGGCGGAGCGATGGCTTCGCTTGAGATCGTTCTACAGGATTTACTCAAATTGGAATTCACGTCTTTTTCATCGTGCGTTCATGATAGATTCACAGAGATCTGCGATGATGGGGAATGGATATTAATGAGACCTCTCCCTAGAGTCTAAAAGGCATTGGCCGATTGCGTTCTAGCGCTGCGTTCAAAGCGGTATTGCTGGTGGTTCTTTACTTATTTGTGGTAATCCGACTTTCGCAAATTCATGATTTGCGATCAGAGCGAGAAGTGCGTCAGATGGAAGTGAATGACGAAATAGCGGCACAATGGGGAAAGTCTCAGTCGGTGATCGGACCGATCTTGGTTGTGCCTGCGAGTTACGAGGAGGTCGTGAGCGAATCGATTTTCGAACGTGGAGTTGAGACGATTCGGAAGAAGACGATCACGCGTCGAATCACGGTTTATATGTTGTCGGATCGTTTCGAGTTAGAGGCGGACCTGGAGACGGAATGGCTTTATCGGGGAATATTTCGATCACCGATTTATAAGAGTAGAGCTCATTTAAAGGGATGGTGGAGCCCGCCGGACATGAAAGAACTTGGGCATTCTGAAGCTGAGCCTGAAAGATGGGCTGCTTTTCTTGGGGGCAGGGTTTGGGGTGTTTTTTATGTTCGAGACTTCGCGGCGACTGAATTTGCACCCATTTTTCGGATGGCAACTGAGGGGATTGTTATGCTTTTTCTGCTTCTGCTTTCGCTTTAGGAAGTGATTGCTTTTGGGTGGGCGTCTTTATGGTCTAGCGTGTCGTCGGCTTTATTGGTCGGGCTTTACGCTGGGTCCATTTTTGGGTAGGGGCGTCAAGGCTTGGCATTTGGTGCGGTGATGGGAGTTTATGTTTGGCTTCCTTTATATCGTATTGCTTCACCAGGATTTTGCTTTGCTGGCAGGCTCGGCTTTCGTGTTTTCGGCCTTGGCCTTAGTCATGTACCTGACGCGTAAGCTTGATTGGAGTCGTTCGCTGGAATCTGGCGGGTAATGGAAGCGGGTCGAATAATAAGGTCGGTTAGGGTTCACCTGAAGGCTCCTCAAGGCGTAGCGTAAAATTGTACATAGCGAAGGCGAGTTCTCGAGAGTCTCCTGGGGTAAACGTTGGAGGGGTGTTTGTGGTGAATTCGATTCGGTTTTCTCCTGGCTGCAAAAGGAGTGAAACCTCGATGGGTTCTGTTGTGTTTGGGTATTCGTAGTCGAATGTTTCGACCGAATCGTTGTTTAAGCTAAGTGTGATTTTACGGGAGCTTAGAGCTCTTAATTGGAATTGAAAGAATGCCGGTACAGGTCGAGAGCGATGGATTGTGTATGATAAGGAACTCTTTCCGGAGGACCATCGCCAGTAATCTCCATCGATATGCTCGGAATCGTGCCATCCTTCATCTATTTTCAAGTAGGGTGTGGTGAACGTTTTAGGGTCAGTATTTACGTTAGGGTTTTGGCTTTGTAGGTGTGTGATCGGAGGCGGGGTTGCGATGGTGGCCAGGTGCGTAACTCCTGCTAAGGAAAGCGAGTTGACGAGGATTAGTAGCGGAAGGGCCCGTTTGGTCTTCGGAAGCAAGATGTTAAATGCGAGAGTTATTGGAAGTACGACTCGTATTGCTGCCCCAATGTGCCCTTGCCAAACGGCTTCACCTAGGATGAGCATTAGCAGAGCATACACTGCTCCCATGCGCCACCACTTCGATTTTGGCTTTGGTTTGAGCAAAAAGTATAGAGCTTGCGCCATCAGCGTGACGAGCATGAGGAAGTAGACCCCGTTCCAGGCGTTGAACCCTTCCTGGAAAAGAGTGGAGAGATTGTCTACTAAACTAGAGAACCAACTAGCCAAGGGATAGTCGAAGTTGTTGGCACCTGATGTGCCGTGCCCATTTCCGGTTAGGATAGATACGTAGAGTACCCAAATCCCCAAAGGAATAGCGATAAAGGCTCCACGTTTGAAATAGCGGAGAATGCTGCTTGAGTCTGCGTTTTGGGGGAGGGGAATGAGGGCGGCCGATAGGATGTTCGTTTCCTTGCCGAGACTTGATAGAGCGAGCGCTGTGTAGCCCGTTTTGGATTTGTTTTTTTCAATAAGATAGGCACCGAGGGCTATTAGAAATAGGCTTGGTCCGTCGAGGAGCGCCCGCGTAGCGCTGATGATCATTCCTGGAGCGTAAAGCGTTCCGAGGTATCGAATTGTGTTTTGCCAAGAATTGGGGGGAAACCAATGGAGCAGTAATACTGCTAGCAGGAGCCAGAAAATAGCGTTTTGCACGCTGTATGCTTGTAAAGCCCAATCGGGTCGGCCGAGACCGAAGGCGTAGGCCGTCCAGGAGAATAGGATACGGCGTGCTCTGTAATTGAAAACGTCTAAGGCGTCTTCGATACCGTCCTGGCGGAGAGTTGGCGAAAGCGCTATTTGGGAATAGAATTGTCCATCGTAGCCGTACTTGGAGGTTACGATATGGTTCGTCTTCTTGAATTCCTTGGTTTTTGATTCGTGAAATTCCGTGCCGTACCTTGGTAGCCAGGCGAAGCCGGCAGTAGGGTGATTTAGCGAAATGAATTGAAAGACGAAATAGCCAATTCCGAGGAGGTAGATTCTTATAAAAAGAGGTGGTAGGTTGCGGGGGTGATTGTCGACTTTTGCCATCGAGAGAAAGAGTGGAGGAATTGCTATTCCGTTTTGAAACTCGTTCGCCTTCTCGCTACGGCTCTGCTTCTATTGGCAAAAAGGGTGAGCCGTTCACTATATGCATTGGGGCTGCGTTGTAAAAGGCTGGCGTGCTATTTTTCCTCGCTCGGGAGCGAGATATCTTTTGCTTGAAGAGTAGAGCTGGCGGGTTCGGCGATTGGAACTTCGTCGACGTCGTTTTTACCGAAGCTGGTGACCATTATCTCGATATGTCCAATTTGATCGAAGTTGAGCGATTTTTGGAGGAGCTCGGAAATGCGCGTTTGAAGGCGTTCGCTGGTTTCTCTGAGGTTGGTGGGTGAAGCTAGTCGAAGATCGACGTTGGTATAGATCTTCGCCCCATTGATTTTAACGGTTGGACGGGATGCCTCTACGGAATCGTCCCGCAGGCAGACTTGGCGAATGAGCTCTTGAAGGGCTTTTTTCGATACCAAAACCGATCCGGCTTCACTTGAGAATGCGGTTAGTCGTGATGGCGGTTTTTTTAGTAAACGCCCGAGTCCAATCAGGATAAGCACGAATACGGCAAAGATGCCGATAATCGCGTAGAGGGGGAGTTGATCCAGGATTTCGCTGGCTCGTTGAACGAGTTCGGTCATGTCCGTTTAGGAATCGATTCGTTATTCTGAGCTTTGGGAATCTTCCTCTCCTATTTCGTCGGCCATTTTAACGCCTTCGATTATTACGTCCACGTTGGCGACGGGTTTACCGGTCATGTTTGTGACCTGTTTGGCGACAATCATCTGTAGGGTCTCTGCGGTTTTGGCTAGTTCTACTCCGTATTCCATGAAAACGCGGATTTCGATCTGATAGTTGCCTGCTTCGTCCTCGGAAACGCGTACGCCTTTGTCGGATTCTTTGCTAGAAATCTGGGCGATAAAATTTTCGACGAAGTTACCTCCTACTGCCAAAACTCCGGTGACATTGATCGCAGCCATCTTAACGATTGTAGATACGACCGTATGGTTAACTTTGATTTGTCCGAGAGAGCCTTCTTGGTCGTCTCCTGTTTCGATGGTGCTTTCCTGAGAGTCCATAGCTGAATTGATTTAAGAATTGTGCGTTTAGAATGTAGAGCTGGTAACTGTGAGATTCACCTGAGAACGGGTTTGTTTCAAGCGAAGAGGCGATTTATTGAAAAACAATGCTTTGGGGCGTTTTTTGGCGGCTCTATTCGAAGTCGTGTTTGCGTTTCATGAATTCCTCCATGAATGAGGTGGTTACGTCGCCCGATTGGAATTTGGGATCGCTGATAATCGCTTTTTGAAGGGGGATGGTTGTTTTAACTCCTCTTATGATGTATTCGTTTAACGCTCGATACATGCGATCGATCGCGACCTCGCGAGTGCGCCCATAGGTGATTAGCTTGCCGATCATGCTATCGTAGTAAGGTGGGATTATGTATCCGCCATAGGCGTGCGAATCGACGCGTACGCCGTGTCCGCCTGGAGCGTAATAAAGATCGATGCAGCCAGGGCTAGGCATGAAGTTTCGCGCTGGGTCTTCGGCGTTAATGCGGCATTCGATCGCGTGATAGTTGATTTGAACTTCGTCTTGGCTAAAGCCGAGAGGTTCGCCGCTCGCTATAAGAATCTGCTGCTTGATGAGATCGATGCCTGTGGCCTCTTCGGTGACGGGGTGTTCGACTTGGATGCGTGTGTTCATTTCCAAGAAAAAGAAGTCGCCGTTTTTATCGACGAGAAATTCGATGGTGCCAGCTCCTTCATAGTTGGCGGCGGATGTTGCGTTTACCGCTGCCTCGCCCATTCGTTGACGTAATTCTTCGTCTAGAAACGGAGAAGGAGCTTCTTCGATCAGTTTTTGGTGGCGTCGTTGGACGGAGCAATCGCGTTCGCCGAGGTGGACGACGTTGCCTTGCTGGTCAGCGAGAACTTGGAACTCAATGTGTCGCGGGTCTTCGATGAATTTTTCAATGTAGACTTCGCCGTTGCCAAAAGATTTTTCGGCTTCGTTACGTGCGACGTGAAATTCTTTGCGAAGCGATACGTCATTGTGTGCGACACGCATTCCGCGTCCGCCACCGCCAGCGACCGCTTTTATTATTACAGGGTAGCCAATGCTCGAGGCTATTTTGACGGCTTCGTCTTCGGTGGGGATTGTTCCTTTGCTTCCCTCTACGACTGGAACTCCAGCCTCTCGAACGGTTTTCTTTGCAACTGCTTTGTCACCCATTTTTCGGATGGCAGCTGAGGGGGGACCGATGAACTTAATATTGCAGGACTCGCATTGTTCGGCGAAATCCGCGTTTTCGGAAAGGAATCCATATCCAGGGTGGATAGCATCGACGTCCGCTATTTCTGCGGCGCTGATGATTCGATCGGCTCTGAGGTAGCTCTCGGAGCTTTGAGGGCCACCTATGCAGATGGCTTCGTCGGCTAGTTGGACGTGAAGGGATTCGACATCGGCTTCTGAATATACTGCGAGCGTTTTGATGCCTAATTCGCGGCAAGCCCGAACAATGCGCAGGGCGATTTCGCCTCTATTGGCGATTAGTACTTTCTGCATGAGGGAGAGTCGTTTAATAGCTTGGTAGCTCGATCGGTTCGGCTGCCAGTTTTGTACGAAAATTGAAGCTAATCGGAAGGGGTTAGCTTAGACGATACAGGCGTTGTCCGTATTCTACGGGTTGACCGTTCTCTACGAGAATTTCGGCGATCGTACCGCTTTGCTCAGCCTGAATTTCATTCATTATTTTCATGGCTTCGATGATGCATACGATCGTGTCAGAAGAAACCTGATCGCCACTTTTTGCATACGGAGGATTTTCTGGGGATGGAGAGCTGTAGAATGTCCCTACCATAGGAGACGTTATGAATACCCCGGCTTTGTCTTCCGTTGCAGGTGGCGCTGGCGCCGGAGCGGCGACTGGAGCAACCTGTGTTGCTGGTGCGTAGGTGACGATCTGCGCTTGGGCTTCCGTGCCGGTCTCGCGCTTAATCTTCAACTTGAAATTTTCTTCTTCGACCGCGAATTCCGATAAGTCGGATTTTTTCATTAGGTCGACGATTTGTTTGATTTCTTTTATGTCCAAAGCTCTGTGGGAGTTTAGGTTGTAATTTTTAGAGAGGACGCTTCGTACAGGGTTTTACGGTTGCTGCAAAGTCCATTTTTAAAAGCGATTGTTGCGAAATTGTTGATTTATCGGGATTTGGCGAGCGCGGAATGCCATCGATTCTAAGAGTTTGCTATTCGAGTACAGGAATTTTGGCGAAAAATGGGTTTTGCTCGTGATGGATGAGGGTTTAGAAGGCAGAGTATGGTAAAAGATTTAGTTTTGCTATGATTCTGGAGGTGGTTCGTGTCCGTCTTTGAAGGGGCCTGCGATTTCGATCTTGGTATAGGGCTCTGATAGGATAGAAGATTTGTTCTATTATATAGTAGAGGAAGTTTTCTCGGGTCATAAGTTTGATTTCAGAGAAAGTGAGGATGTTTTCGACGAGAAAGAGTCGTTAAGACCGTGAAAAGATCGGTGAAAGGGCGTTTCGAAGGTTTCGAACGAAATCGGTT
>Ga0315322_10000848_pt1:20000-23392 | contig 23392 bp, 19 predicted proteins | sample M110021515metaG_FD_203461 | JGI IMG/M metagenome (GOLD analysis project Ga0315322, IMG submission 203461) | Ammonia-oxidizing marine archaeal communities from Monterey Bay, California, United States - M1 100m 21515 | ecosystem: Environmental > Aquatic > Marine > Intertidal zone...
TACGATCGTATTGTATCCGTCAGGTTGGTCCTTTATGAATTCATCTGCAAATGCTTGCCGTGCCGCCTCTATAACTTCCTGTTTGGTAGCATCTTGCCTTCCGAGTCGGATATTTTCGGCGATCGTATCGTCAAAGAGCACGGGGTCTTGCGAAACGACTGCTATGTGTTGGCGTAGGTCGTTCGTTCGGAGGTTTCGCAGATTGTATCCGTCAATAGATACAGTGCCGCTATTAACGTCGTAGAAGCGTGGAACGAGGTTGGCGAATGTGCTTTTGCCTGCGCCGCTCGGTCCGACTAAAGCGCATACGCATCCGGGTTCGATGGTCGCGGAAACGTTTTCGAGAGCTATCGCGTCACCGTATGAAAAAGAGACGTTTTTAAATTCGATTTTTCCTTGTATCGATTCTATGGTTACGGGATTGGAGGGTTCTTCGATTTGAATTGGCTCCAAGGTGATCTCTTGAATGCGTTTGAGCGATTCGGATCCTTTTTTGAGCTCGCCGGCTAAATAGCTGATCCGCTTTATTGGCGAGTAGCTGAAGTAGAGAGCGGCAAAAATGGCGATAAATATTTCTCCCGGTATGCCTTGATGATAGCCGATAACAAAAGCTGCCCCAAGACCGATCGAGGAAATGATTTCAACAATCGGAGAAAGTGCAAAGGTGTACTTGACTACTTTCATTTGCGAACGGAAGAGTTCGCTTACTTTGTCCGAAAAACGAGCATTCTCTCGACCTTGAAGATTGAAGGCGCGCACCTCTTTCGCTGCGCCAATATTTTGCGTAAGGTCACTGGTTACATTAGAAAGTTCTTCTTGTTGGGCTTTTGCTTTCTCGCCGAGTTTTTTGGTGAGTTTTCTAACTGGGAAAATGACAAGTGGAAGGAGAGCGATACTGCAGTAGACGTAGACGACGCCATTGTTTTCCCAACCTTCGTAGGCGAGCATTGCAACGGCGCCTAAAAACGTGAGCGGAGCAATTGCGAGGTCTCGACCTGTTATGGTGAGCGCGTATTGCATCGCTTGCGTGTCTGATGTCAGGCGAGCGATTAGGTCGCCAGTTTTCTTCGTTTGGAAAAAGGCTATCGGAAGTCGTTGGATGTGTGCGAATAGGTCTCTCCTTAAGTCGCGAATAACGGCGAGTCCGGCGAAATTCAGGTGATAGGTGCTCAGGAAAGTGCAGACTCCAATAGTCAAGAATAGGAGAGGAAAAATACTCGCTATAATAATGACCTCGCTGAGGTCACGGTCATGCGTTCCATTGAGGACGATTCCGAAAAGCTTTTTCGCGCCTAAGGTTATGCCGGCTCCGGTGCACAGGCCAGCGATTGCTCCGATGAAAAGCGCGAAACGAACGCGCCGTTTGTAAGGGCGAAGTAATTCCAGGAAGAGCTTTAGGTCGTTCAGCATAGTCGGGATCAGACTGACGTTTGACAGTATGGATTCAATCTTTTGATGATTTCACGTCAAGTGCGTCCCTCAGTCCATCGCCTAGGAAATTCATGGCGAAAAGCGTGAGAGAAAAGAAAAAAGCTGGGATCATAAGGAGCGAGGGGAAAACCATCATTTTCTCGGCACCTTCCTTTATAAGGGTGCCCCAGGAGGCGTTGGGAGGTTGAACGCCAAGGCCGAGAAAGCTCAGCGTCGATTCTAGAAGCATGACGGCAGGAATGAGTAAAGTCGCGTAGACGATGACAGGACCGAGGATATTCGGAGCTAAATGACGTAGTATGATTACGCTCGTCCGAACTCCGGTGGCTTTTGCGGCTTCAATGAATTCTTGGCTCTTTAGGTTAACGACTTGCCCTCGAACGATACGAGCCATTGTGAGCCATTCCACCGCTCCAATAGCCATAAATATTAGTAGTAGTTGGTGGTCGGAACCTTCGAAAACGACCATGAGTAGAATGACAAGAATCAGGAAAGGAAGAGCGTAGAGGATGTCTACAAGTCTCATCATGAATGCATCTATTTTGCCCCCCAGATAGCCTGAAATGGAACCGTAAAGTACACCGATTAGGAGAGAAACGAAAGTGGCTAGAAAACCGACGCCTAATGAAATACGACCGCCTTGGAATATTCTCGCCAGAAGATCGCGTCCGTGACCGTCTGTACCCAAAAGGTGGATTATTGGAGATTTTCGAAAGATTATTCCGCTAATATCAAGCGTTTCACCCGAGCTTATACGAGTGACATCGCTTTCGGGTTTTTCGGCATAGAGATCCGAGAATTCTTTTGGGGTAATTATTTCGTCAGGCTCAATTGCTTCTGGGTCGTAGCGCACCTCTATGGCCATTGTGAGTGGAGGTGTCGCGCCGAACGACAATGTTTGGAAAGTGGGAGAGTGCGGGTAGAAAAGTGGGCTCGCATAGCAGAGTAATACCATGACACTGAATATTCCGAGGCCGAACATTGCCAAACGATTCTTGCTGAGCTTTCGCCAAGCATCTTTCCAGGGAGATCGAGGGTGAGCCTCGGTTGAGGGGAGTATGGGTGTGCTCATCCGTATCGAAGTTTTGGGTTTAACATAACCTGGACGATATCGACAATCATATTGGCGATAATTATGAGAGCTGCGTAAAATAGAACAGTCGAGAGAATCAGCGAATGATCTCGGCTAAGGGCAGCTTGGATGAAGTGCCTTCCGAGACCTGGTACTTGGAAAATGGTTTCCACTACGAACGAACCGCTAATAAGGCCGGCCAACGCTGGACCGAAAAAAGAGATTACGGGCATTATGCCACCTCGTAGCGCGTGCACGAGCACGACTGTGGTCTCGGAAGCACCTTTTGCACGGGCCGATCGAATGTAATCCATGTTTAGTGCCTCGAGCATACCTCCTCTAGTAAGTCTGGCGATATAAGCTGCATAGAATAGTCCCAACGTGAGGGCTGGTAAAATTCGATCTGACCACGAGAACCAGCCTGAAATATTGAGCCAGCCCAGCCAGACGCCAAATAAAAGAGCCAGAAGGGGGCCAATGACAAAAGTCGGGAGGCAAATGCCAATCATGGAGAAACTCATCGGAGCGTAGTCGAGCAGCGAATTTTTTTTTGCCGAGGCCAGAATACCTACCGGTAATCCAATCGCAAGCGAGACGAACATTGCAAGTAGACCAAGTTCAAGGGAAACGGGAAACGTGTCTTGAATAATGTCCTTCGACGTGAGTCCTGGATAGCTGGTTAACGGTGGGAAATCGAAGGAGATATGTTGCCATAGCGTCCTGAAATATTGGATATAGGTGGGGTCGTTGAACCCGTAATACTCCATTTGCTGTTCGAGGATATGAGGAGCGACTTTCCGTTCCTGGCTGAAGGGTCCGCCTGGAGCAGCCCTCACCATGAAGAAGGTAATCGTGTATATGGCCAGCAGGATAGGGATGGCTTGACCTA
>Ga0315322_10000849_pt1 | contig 23392 bp, 21 predicted proteins | sample M110021515metaG_FD_203461 | JGI IMG/M metagenome (GOLD analysis project Ga0315322, IMG submission 203461) | Ammonia-oxidizing marine archaeal communities from Monterey Bay, California, United States - M1 100m 21515 | ecosystem: Environmental > Aquatic > Marine > Intertidal zone | place: USA...
GGGCCGGGGTGTTTGCGACTGACGTCGTGATTTTCCCGCTTTGTTTTCCCCGCCTCTAAAAGTAATTTTTTCGAATCAAATGAGGACGCAAGAAAGCTCAGGAAATCCTAGAAGTCAAATTTCCTGAGCAAGTTTTTTTGAAATTTGTTTCGAACCTACCCTTGGGGGAATATGTTTCCTTCTTTTTGGAGGTTTGTCTTGCGATGATCAAGATCCCGAAGATCAAAGGAAGTCTTGGACCTTTTTACGAAAATCTTCCTTGTCCATTTCCTTCAACTCAAGCGAGACGTCTTTCCTTGTATTTCCTTCGGTTATATCGGCAAAGACGCGTCCGTCTTTGCTCAGGAAGTAACCCATCGAGGTGAAACTCCCTCGGGGGATTGAGTTTTGGCCGGTACCTGCGACGAGCGAAATTCTTTCTTTGGGCCAAACTGAAAAGTAGAACGGTCCCATGCTGATGGATGAGTTCGTTTCTTCCAGGCTTGCAGAAACCTCGACTTCGTTGGAGGCGAGTTCATAGGTTTCGTTGCCGCCTCTTTTCCTGAGTTTGTCCAGGTTGTGCCAACCGAGGTTGGAGGAAAGAAACTCTCTTCTGAATTCCAAGTTTACCTCGAGGGTGGCTTCTGCCTCGATTCCCGAATCTTCGTGAATTTTATCGAGCTTATTGCGGGTCCGAAGAAACTTTTCAGCGGCGATTGCATTGTCGGTCCCGGCTGCGATTTGCTGAAGTTCCTCTAAGTTCGCGATTAATTCATTCCACTCGGAATACCGAGTTTTGTCTATGATTTGGTTTCTTAATCGTGGATTCATAAGGATGTTTGCATTTGGATTAATACCCCGGTTTCTGGGGTTAAAATTGGTGAAGACGGTATTTTGTAGAACCGATTTTTCGGCCAACCTTTTGCCGATAGCTTCGCCTTTTTTCATGACTGTTTCGTTCAAGTGATCCATGGCCGAAAAGTTTACTTTGCCCCAACCTCCTAAGGTTTCGCTAGCAGAGAGAGAAGCGGTCAAGGCGGAGACGGGGGCTGTCGTACCTTTTTTCAAATACTTCTCGTAGCTGTACGATTCACCAGAAAGGGATGTCCGCTTTTTAGTGGAGAGAAGCCGGATATCTCCATGGAGAGCCTCTACGGTTGTTGTTTTGCCTTTGCGGTAGGAGAAAAGAGTGGGCTCTCCTGAGTTAATCCAGCCAACAGTCGAAATGAAAGGAACGGGGAAACCTTCTTCTGGAAGGAATACCTTCATTTCGCTTTCGAATTTGAATAGTTTTCCGCTCGAAGCGGGAACTAAAGCCAGCAGGCTTTCCCCTTTGAACCTCATTTCTAAAACTGAAGGTTTGTCTGGGTCATTTGAAGGTTTTGATACCTTTGAAATTTCCAATCGGCCGTCGAAAAGAACAGAAGTTCCATTGGGGAAGCGAACCAACTTTTCTCCTGTAAAAGTCCGATGTCTCATTACCGATCCTAAAAACATTGTTCTGGTTGTCAGGCTGTCCTGATTCATTAGGCAGGCGATTTTCCCAAACTGTGAAAGTTCCCGCAGTGATTCGGGGAGATCGGTAACGGATATCCGCGAACGATCAAGGGTACGTACCTCTTCTTTTTGTTCTACTTTACGCCATAGAATTTGGCCGTCTTCCTTGGTCCCGTCGTAGAGTCCGAAATCGGCGTCGGGCTCGTAAAAGGGGGCAAAGGAAACCGCGGCTTTGGAACCTTCGGTTAGGTTGAGCTTTCTTCCTTGCGAGGTGACTTCCAAGTAAGTCATCCCGCCGGTTTGGAGAGGACCTTGGTCGCTCATGGTGGTTAAGCCCGAGAGCAGGATGTCAGCGAAATCATAAAACTCCCAGATCTTCGCATCATAGGGAGTGTTACAGGGCGTGCCGTCTTCGAAGACCAGAGAACCTGCGGGTATCTTGATTCGGCTTCCTTCTCTGCCGACAATAATTCCGGTAGATGCCGGATCAAGGCCGGTGGTTACGGTCGGGTCCTTGGACTGGAGGGCCATTTCATGAAGGGAGCCTTTCGGAGCATGAGGTCCGTTTTCTCCTGGTGCATTCTTGGCCGGGTTTCCTGGTGTGGAGATTCCAGCATCGGGTTGGAGAGGTGGGTCCAACAGGGGTGGCGCCTCTTCCTGAAAAAGGCTAGCGTCAATAACCAGCGAATCACCTTCCGGAGAATCATCGAAAACCAAGTTGTTTCCAGGTTGCGAAACGCTTCTCGAGGCACGGTGCTTCGTAGGAACGCCAAGAGGAGTTTCTCCCTTTGGACGAGAGATCGCTGCGGTGGGTTGAGTTTGAGGTTTGGCAGGTTGGAAAAGAAGGGTTTCCTTAGTCTTGGTTTGATCGACTGGTTCCTCCTCCTCGGTTTCACGGGCGGCGATTTCTACGACAACTTCCTTGCTGGCTAGGTCTTCCTTGATCGCAGTTGATGGAGCCTTCTTTGTAATTATGAGCACTCCGGTAGCGGAGAAACCCGCCAGAAAAATAAAGAACATAAGCCCGAGTAAAATACGCTGGGGCATGGAAAAGGTTGTATTTTTGTACATAAAAGCAATATACACATATATACTAAATAGTGCAAAAAAAGATATTTGATTTTGATTTTGCTCGGGAAATCTTGGGGTTGCCAAGGCGGGGGATGAACCGGAGATCCTGCAGAGCGGGGATTTCAAAGAGGCATTCCGGGTGGCGGCCAAGAAGGTCAACGAGTGGTGCCAGTCCGGCAAGGGCGGGCTTAAATTCAGTCAGGTGGCGGTGTTGGCTCCGGGGTCGCAAAAAGACCTTTGCCCCGAGAAATTCGGGTCCGTGCCGAGAACCACGAAGTTCGACGATTGGCGCAAGGACGAGGCGGTTTTGTTTTCTTCGGCGAAACGGTTCAAGGGGATGGAAGCGGATGCAGTGGTTATTCTTTGTCATCCGCCCGAGGAGCATGATGATTTAATGGAACAGTACGTCGCCCGTTCACGGGCCAAGCACGTTCTGGTGGTGATCGAAGTGGAAAAAGCCGACGATAGAGATGGGGTCCAGTGTGCGGGCGTTTTGTCCCTGCGGGGTGGATAATGCTCTCTAAAATAAGCTTCGCAGGGTTAATAATCGAAGGGGAGTTGCGACAGAGGCCCGAATCCAAGGTTGATTTTTCAGAGGATATCGTTTCTTGGAAATACCGGTTGTCGGTCAAGGGCATGGAAGATTTTCATCAATTTCTTAAGTGAGACTAATTTGGCGCGTGAAATGATGATTCATTTGGAGTAATCATTTAACTGTTGCAGCCTAGTGCCATGAAACCCATGTCTTTATCGATTCCCGCGTTTCTCGTCTGTTGGATTCTTTGGTCTCTTTGCAACTCACTTCTTACAGGTAAGGAGTGGACGACCAAGATCACAACCGAGGAGAGTTCGCTCGTCTTCGGGGGGTCCCTTCTTGCGGATGAAAAACCTTGGGTAGGGAAATGGCAGGGTATCAACGACAACATGGATAGTTGGAAAATTCTTCGGCGGCCCAATCATGTCTACACCATCGAGATTCACTGGAAGGAGGATGGGGACAGAATGTCTTTTTATGGCCACGGGCTATGGGCCGTGAAGAACGGAAAGTTTTACTACTGTGACGTCCTGGACGAGGAAATGGAAACTTTACAAGACTGGCCGGTGGAAGTGAAAAAAATGATCCACCACGAGGACTACGTGATGGGGATAGAAAAAATCAAATCGGTGGGCATAGACAAAATCGTCACTTCCACGGATCAATCGGGCGATTCTGTTGAGAAAAGGGTGGAGACTTTTGAAAAAGGGTGGATCATCGCCTACGACAAGCCCAATCCGATCAAAGAAAAACAACTGTTTGACCAGGTCGTTCTTGCCAGGATTCGCAATCAGTCGGATATGGTCGACTTCTTTACCGACCCGGCCTATTCGGTCCCCAAAAAACTTGAGGGGTACTGGAAAATAAGCTCGGACGATCCCGATGATGTCGATCCCCCATATGAAATCATACGTCGGTCGGACGGCACTAATACTTCGATCTTTGAAGACGAAGAAGGTAAGCAATTACTCAGCCATAGTTTGTGGACGATAAGAAACGGTCTTTATTACGAAGCGGAAATCGTAGCCGGAGATAAAGTCGTTTCTTTCGAGGACGGATACCTTTTCAGTGAAAAAGTGGTAAGTGTAGGGAATGATGGGTTGGTGACTCAGTGGGTGGATCCCGAAAGGAAGAGGTTGATCGTGTTTCCGCTTGTGGTTACTGTGAACGAACAACGGATCAAGCAGTTCAAAAGCAAGCTCTTGGTTGAGGAAACAAAGAAAAAAACCTTTGGACTCAAACTGCTTCTTGGCAAAATCAAGGAGGCCGAAGCAGGCAAGTAGCTCTTGATCTTGCCTTTGTCCGAGGCATGAGTGAAGTATGCGGGAGGGTGCCTACGCTCCAAGGGCCATTCTTTTGATTTCGAGAAGTGGGACCCAGTCGGTGAGGCCTTGGTGCCAGATCTCGATGTCTTCGTAGTCGATTTTGGGAAGCAGTTCCACAAAGTCGGCGAAGGGGAGTTGGCCCTGTTCGTTTATACTTTCGCGGTTAATCCAGTGGACTTCGAGTTCGGTGGAATCGAGGGGGGTGAGTTCGAGAGCCGAGAAATCCGCGGAGTTGGAACCGGTGACCTTTCTTTGCGAATTGTCGACGATGATGAGGTTGCCCCGGAGCAGTTCTCCAAATAACCGTTGAGCGAGGGGATCGTCCTTGGGGTCGCATTCGAGTTTGAGAATTTCCGCCATGCGCGGTTTGGCGCTTGCGACGAGCTTCATTCGCTCGCCAATGAAAATGGCTTCTTCTTTGGATAACTTTCGGTGCAGGATTTTCATCTTATACTACTATAACCCGACTTCTTCATGATTGCGAAAAATTCCGATGTCATAGCTTTGTCATAGAGCGAGGTATTTGCCACTTGATGGGATTCGTTCTTGAATTCCTTTCTACATCGCGAGAGGGTACTCATTCATGAGTAATTGGAAAGAATCACGAATCATCGTAGGCCAAGAGGAGGGCGCCAAGCGTCAGGTGGTCGCTTACGTAGGAAAGGACGGCAAGGTGGGCATGCATGTTCATGACCTGGGAGATCGTGAATACGAGTATGATCTCTGGGTGAATGCGGACAAGAAGGATAAACTCGTCCTTGTCCTGATTGAACACCTCTATGGTGAGCGTCAGTCCTGCGCTAGTGGATTCGAGGCATTAATGAAAGAGAACGCAATTAGCTGCGAACGTCGCGGTGACTGGAAGGAATCCAAAACGATCGTGGCCCGAGGGAATTCTCCTCACAGAAGAGTGCTAGCTTTTGTTGGCAAGGATGACCGGGTGGGTCTTCAGGTTCATGAATTGGGTGGACCAAGAGGGCGCGAGGATTATCAATTTTATGTGGATGTCCCCGGGGATGAAAAAGACCGTTTGATTATCGCCTTGATGGCGAAAATCTACGGGCACCATGATTCTTGCCCGAGCGAGTTTGAGGTTCTCATGCAGAAGAACGAGATCTCATGGGAACGGCATGTGATCTAGAAAATTTCGTTATGAAAAAAATTCTTTATTTGGACATGGACAACGTGTTGGTGGATTTTCCTTCCGCCTTTGCCCGCTTGCCCGAGGCGACCCTGAGCGAATACGAGGACAATGAAGACGAGATTCCCGGAGTTTTCGCTCTCATGGATCCGATGCCGGGTGCCGTGGATGCGTTCAATTCCTTGGCCGAGGTCTTCGACGTCTACCTTCTTTCGACGGCTCCTTGGGAAAATCCCTCCGCATGGTCGGACAAGTTGGAGTGGGTGAAAAAGCACCTGGGAGAGAAGGCCCGGAAACGCTTGATCTTGAGCCACCATAAAAATTTGAATCACGGGGACTTTTTAGTCGATGACCGGGACAAGAACGGAGCGGGGGAGTTTACGGGGACCTTGATTACCTTCGTTCCGAAGGTTACTTCGTGGCCCGATCTGGTCGAGGAACTGATCGCCCAGGCCTAGAGTCTATTTTTCATCGAGATAGCTCTCGTAACTGGAATGGATTTGGGTGGGGGTGTTGTTGCAAAACTCGTGTTTCATTACGTCGAACTCCGGTAGTCCGAGGTTTTCCCATTCCGCGAAGAGTTCGCGTTCGAATGAGCCGTGGGGGCGGAGGTAGCAGATGCGGCAGGATTTCCAAAAGTTTTTACTGTAAACTTCCAAGAGACTGGCGGAGGCTTCCAGTAGGGTTTTCCCCCGTCCGAAGAGGGTGCGCGGGCGGAAGGCACCGTCGGGGAGTTCGTCGTCTCCTGCAATCAATACCCAATGTCCACAGAGGATAAATTCTTTCGTTGTCTGGTCGTAGTAGACGACGAAGGAACCATCCTCGGTTCCGACTATGCATTCGATGCGCAGGTTACCTAGGTGTTCTTGTAAGGCTTGGTTTTCGTTCAAGGTTATCATACAGCTCACCATATAACCTATCGCTTCTAAGGGAAAGACGCGGCGATGTCATACGCGTCATAGATAAAATTTAGGATTCCAATCGGCGCTGACGAAAAAGTTTCTGGTGTTTGAGGCTTTGGCCGGAGGCTCGTTTACGCCAGCAACGGAAGCTGGTTGGCTTGAGAGATTTCCTCATATGAGCGATGACTTGGCTTTCCTTCAAACCGGTGACTTTACGAATCTCTTCGAATGTGATGCGGTCAGCCCAGGCGGCCCAAATGATCCAATCGGAGCTGTCTTTGGATGGTTCGGGCTTTTTAACCCGGGTCACGGGAAATTTGGATTGCTTGGGTTTCATCGAATGTTTGAAGACATAAAGCTAGTGCTTCTCCGGGGATGGGCAAACAACCGTCTTTCGGTGGTCTCGAAGAAGTATTGCTTGGGCAACCTTTCAAGGTGCCGAGGCGAGATAAACCATGAACCGGAAAAAAACCTTCAGGAGAGATTTTTTTCGCCCAGGAGGAAGTATGTTTCCATGGGGCCTTTGCCTTTGATTTCGATTCTTCTTGGCTTGGAAAACTCGAAGGCATCGCCTAATTTTTCCCGCATGCTTGCGGAGATCTGAACAGTTCCTTCCTCTCCGTGGGATTCCATTCGGCTGGCTATGTTGACGGTATCTCCCCACATGTCATAGATGAATTTCTTCGTGCCGATTACACCCGCCACAACGGGCCCGCAATGAATACCGACGCGTATCTCCAAGTCTAGGTCAAGTTCGCTTGCCGCTTGCTTGATGCATTTGCAAAAGGCAAGAGCGGTGCGGGCGGCATTCGAGGCATGGTCGGGGTCAGTCCTGGGTACTCCGGTCGCCGCCATGTAGCCGTCTCCGATCGTCTTGATTTTCTCCGCCCCGTTGGATTCGCAAACGGCGTCGAAACGCCGAAATACCGAGTCGAGTATCTTGACGACTTCATTGGCTTCGAGCTGGGACGAGAGGTGGGTGAAATTGACCACATCTACGAAGATGATGCTTGCCTCCGAGAAGCGCTCCGCGATGGACTGTTCGCCTTCCTTGAGTCGTTCGGCTATGCCGGCGGGGAGAATGTTGAGCAGCAACTCATCCGCTCGGGCCTCTGCTAGGATGGAATTACGATAGATCATGCGGGCGACCAGTGCCATGAAGCAAAAAATGATCGGACTGAAAAACCAATCGATCATAAAAGTAAGCTCGGGGCCTACGGAGTAACGCCCCGGCAGAGTGACGAACCGGGGCAGCAAAACAAGAACCAGCATGCAAACAATGCCAGTTGACAGTGCGCCGGCGAGGTAAGTCCGCTCGCGTATCCCAAAGAGAACCAGGCTGATCATCATGAAGCCCGTGATCGTCATCCAACTGTCTGCGGGGTCGTACCCGTAGAGGTAAAGAAGCCACCCAGTGATGAGTATGGGGGTACCGTAGGACAGGAGAATCTTTCCCCAGAAAAATCGTCCGGTGGCGTTGAGCAGAAGGATGATTGCGCAAAAGATCAGCAGGCTGATCCCGGCGAAACTCAGCATGCCTTGGTTCGCATCGAAAGCAAGGAGCAGAACCTGACGTATGAAAAGGCAAAGACCGAATAAGCTGATCATGCGGTTGACGATGATGAGCCGACGCCTTTCCTTGGGGCGCATTTTTTTTTGCTGACCGATTTGATCGATGGGGCGGAGCAGGCGTTTTAAAAAACAGCTCCATGCGGAAAGGTGCGACTGGTTCGAACCTTCGTCGCTGCGACTGGCTTTCTTCATTGGGGAAAGGGACAAGACTTTTGCATAATCGATTTCGGTAAGCCATGTCGAACTAAACCTTTGGCGTCTGGTCAAGTTGCATCCCTATGACGCGTATGACCTTCCATGGGCTCGCGTTTCGGGTGATGAGGTTCCAAATAGAACTATAAATTGATTTAAAACCCATCTTGGAAACGAAACAAAAATCATGAGTGCAAACAGACTGCCTGAAGCAAAGAAACCGCAAGGTCGATTGGAAACCCGAACCGTGGTGGAATACTTCCACCCGAGGGAACATGCGATCCTGGCCGAGTACTTTGAATTGGAGAAAAAACTGCCGAAAGAGGCCAAGCCCATCGACCCGTACGAGATCATTCCAAAGGATGCCGTTTGGGACGAAGGGGAAAAGGGTATCGTTTGCCGGCCCGGTTCGCGAGGGGAGGATTGCCCGAGTGAGGCTCTGAGTAATGCCGTCGCCCGAATTGCTTTGGCTCCAATCCGTACAAGTTTGCCGGTTTGGGGAACCTATGGTGACAGGAAGGTTTACCATACCAGGCTCGAAGAGAATGCGAACAGGCTTCCCTTGCGCGGATTCCACAGTGAACCGGTCCTTGCCTTGACCATCAATTGGGCGAGCTCTGGCCCCGGATACAGTTGGCCCGAGTCTTACTATGTCTCGTGGGTTCCTTATTACGATCGTTACCTCGTAACCGCTTCCCTGGACAGCCCGCTAGACGAGGGGTACCTCGATTTGGCAATCGGGTGCTTGTCCGACAAGGCGACCGTGGAGGAGGAATTGAAGGAGGTCATTCAAGGACGGTGGGCAGACTTTTCCTTAACCGGTCAGGCATGGCAGGAATGTTGGAACGAAGGGATCGTGAAAGATCCGTGGGCTTGGCGTTCCGAGCTTTGGTCTAACGAGGAGGGTGGGCAATGAGCGAGTATTTTTTCATTCGCGGATACGAGGATTTTAAAGGTCCGGCGGTTATCCCCGAATCCTTCGTGGAAAAAGCCTACGGTTTTTACGAGCGAAGGGGGGCTCCTTTTTTACAGGAGTTCAAGAAAGCCCGGCACGAGATTTACTACGACGGTGAAGTTCTGCATCTGGGAAAGCCCCAAGAGCTTCCACGCTTGCCAACTTGGCGGAAGTACCTTCTCGAATACGAGGGTTACACCCAAAAGGATTTGAGGAAAAAGAATCTCCGCAAGATCGCTTCGCACCTTGATTACGAGGATTTGGACTCGCTGATGAGTTGCGAATATTTCTATGACCAGTGGGCTCACAATCATTGTCCCGCGGCTGAATTCGCCTACTTGATCGATCGTTTGAGCATTGGGGTTGAAAACCCCAAGGTGGCTAACGTCCTTGGGAGTCTCAAGAGGCACGAGGGTTCCTTCACCGGGGCGGACAATCTCTTCATGACCTTCAATAAACCGATGACTCTGTCCTGGCTCCAATGGGCCTTGCATGCAGCAGGCGAACCGAGCAATGTTCGCCAATTTTAGGAAGTAAAAGCCTGCTGGAAGAGCTACCTGTAGGAAAAGATCTTCTTGAGCTGTTTTTTTCTTATTTTCTTGCCCGGTGGTTTTCCTCGGCGTAGGTCGGAGTGATGAAGATTTTTGCAATCGCTTTTCTTTTTGTCATCCATAACGCAATGGCCGAGAGTCCGGTCTTACCGAGTCAGTCCAAGACCACATTGGATTCCTTGGCAGGTCGGGTAGCTAGCCTCGAGAGGGAGAATACCCAATTGAAAAGACGATTAGGCGAAGATGATCAAGAGAGAAAGGATTTGATGATGAGAGTCGCGGAGCTTGAAAGTGCCTTGAAAAAAAGCGATTCACGCCGATTAGCGGAAATCTTGCCGGATGACGAAAAAGAGAAGAAATCGTTCTTCGAGAACTTTCGTAAGGAATTGAACAGCGATCGTGACCGGGCTAAGGGACCATGGACTTCCGCCGACTCTTGGAACTCGGTCCGCAAGCGCATGTCCGTTTTCGAGCTTCGGGAAGTTTTGGGTAACCCCACCAGGATCAAGCAATCCGTGAAGCCTTCCGTCGATCAAGTCTATCTATACGAAGGAGACTTGAATGCCGATGGTGAGATCGAAAGTGGGTATGTAAACATAAAGGACAAGCGAATCATTTCGTTCAAATCGCCTCATTGAGGTCCGATATCGTACAGCTTTCCGTAGGCGCTTACTCTTCGATTGCGTCGTAGATCAGCCCCTTGAGGGCCCACTCGGTGTTGAAGGAGTAGGGCATGACTTGCTCGAGGGTGAGAACGACGAGGTCTTCCTTCGGTGAAACCCAGTAGTGTGTACTGGCGGCTCCGCCCCAACCGTATTCGCCAACTCGGCCATCGGGGTCCCAGTCGCTCATCTTGACCCGTACGGAGAAACCGAGGCCGAATCCGACCCCTCCCCGGATTTGATCACCAAAGGTTACCCATCCACCTCCCTTTGGTATTTGGTTGGTGGTCATGAGTCGGACGGTTTTTTTCTTAAGCACGCGTTCCTTGCCGAACTTCCCGCCCTTGGAGACCATGAGAAGGAAGCGCATGTAATCCTCCGCGGTGGAGCAAAGCCCGCCTCCCCCCGAGAGGAAGGACGGATTTTCGAGGTATTTACTGGTTTTAGCTGCATCTTTCACGCTGAGCCGTTTGTCCTTGTAGCTGTAATTGACGGCAAAACGTCCAACCTTATCCTTGGGTACGAAGAAGCCGGTATCTTTCATGCTGAGTGGCTTGAAAATTCGTTCCTGAAAGAAGGCGTCGAGCTTTTGACCGGAGGCTACCTCGACCACTCCTCCCAGCACGTCGGTGGCGACCCCGTAGCGCCAGTCGGTTCCCGGTTGAAAGACGAGGGGGACGGATGACATCGCGGAGATCATGGGCTTGAGGCTGACCTCGCGGTCCAGCATTTTGACCTTTTTGTAGGCCTGATCGATTGCTGGAATCTTGGTACGCCCGTAGCTCAAGCCCGCGGTGTGCCGCATGAGGTCACTGACGGTGGGTTCGCGCTTGAGCCCAAGCAATCCGTCCTTGGTGTGAACCTTCAAATTCTTGAGGCTCGGGAAGAACTTGGACAGGGGATCTTCCAATCCGAGTTTGCCATCTTCGTAAAGGATGAGAGCGGCGACGGAGGTGATGGCTTTGGTCATGGAATAGATCCGAAAAATCGTATCCTTCTCCATGGGGAGTTTGGCTTCCCGGTCGCGCAGACCATAGGGTTTGAAATGAGCGATCTTGCCTTTGCGGGCAATGACCACGATTCCACCGGCGAGTCGCTGGTCCTTGACGAGCTCCTCCATCTTGTCGTCGACTCGAGCGAGGGCCTTTGCAGATAGACCTACCTCGGCCGGTTTGACCGTTGGCAGTTCGGCGGCCGCCTGGCCGATGGCGAGCAGGCAGGAAAGAAAAGGAACAAACAAGAGAATGGTTCTTTTCATGCGTGACTCCGGAAAAGGGAGGCGCTTCAGAAAACCTCGTCCGAGCCTCCGTCGTCGTATTCGTCGTAAGTGTCGAAGGACGAGCTGTCGGGATCTGCTTGAACTGGAGCAGCTGGAGCGGCGTCCGAACCCCCTTCAGTCTGAACTTTGTACGCGGCGATCGATGAAAACCATTTGGTTACCCCGTCTCGCCCTTGCCATTCACGCCCGTTTACACGGGCTTCGATGGTTACCCGATCGCCTTTCTTGAGGGTCTGGCTTTTTTCGATGTGGTCCTTGGTGAATTCGACGGCGATGGGGTTGTCCCATTTTCCGTCGCCAGTTTCCACCACGACCTCCTGCTTTCTGAATCCGTTGGCTCCGTATTCGCGGACTTCGTCCACGAACTTGACTTCTCCCTTGATGGTGACTTCGTTCATTATGTTTTTTCGCTAAGATGAATGATTGGATACGTTCTCTCGCCTGGTTGGGGAAGGCCAAAAAAGAGACGACAATTTGGTTGCTAACGAAGCATTTCGCTCTTGGCGATTGAAAAGATACGGGAAGGGCAAAATACCTTCAGTCGAACTTGAGAATGGGGTGAACGGGTGTCCATTCCCGCCGTTTGGAAATCGAGATTTTGTCGAATTTTTGATTGAAGCGCAGGGCCTGATCAAGGCTTTGGCCTGGAGCACGCTCCAAGATGCATTGCAATTCGACATAACTGGCCCGGTAACGCCGGCAAAACATTTGGAGAGCGTCTTCGGTGTACCCCACTCCTTTTGCGTCGAGGTAGTTTCGAAGTTTGGCGCAATCCCGATCGGTCTGGAAGGCACGGATTGGAAGAGTGGGTCCGAGGAGTTTGAACCAAAGGGGATGGAGGTGGGAGGCAACGGCAACGGTTTGATTGGTTTTCAAGAGTTTGCGAAGCGCGGTGAATTGCAGAGGGGAGATGATCTCGTCGACTGCCACGAGACGGTTGTCCCGCAGACCGGAAGCATCGAATTTCTTGCCCATCGTCCAGACCCAAGGCGTTTCATGAGTGCGGAATTGCGGGTGGTGATCGGCGAGGAATTTCAAATTCGAACTTTTGCCCGATCCACTGGTTCCATGAAAAACAAGCAAGCGTTCTTGTTCGAAAGAACGATTGGCCAATCCGAGAAAGTCATGGAAGCGACTATTGGGTTTCGGCTTGCGTTTCATGCCTCGTAAAATTCCTCTTGGAGGAAGGCGTTCGGATCGCCGTGCAATTCCTGGTCTACGAAGTCGTCGACGATCAACTGGACTTCCCAGGCTAAGTCGAGCCCGTGTTCGCTGGATACCATTTGCCTTGGATAGAGGGATTTGAACATCGGCTCGAAACTGAACTCCTGGTTGAAGTAACTGTCGATGGGGGTGCCCCTGGTAATCATTGGTATCCTCTTCGAATAAAGGAGAACCGCCCGGGTGGGGTGGGTGAAACTGACGGTTCGCCGATTGCTTCCGCTTCCCCTGACGTATTGGCCCTTTTCCTGGTTGCAGGCCACGACGCGCAAGGTGGCGTCGAAAAGATCGACCCGGCTGGAGCCGGCAATCAATTCTGCAACGTTTACGGTCGATTCCCGGTTGACCTTGCTGAGCTTTGCTTTGAATCGGAAGGTCATGTATTTCCTCAATTGTTTGCGCATCCCAATCCAGATCCCCACACCGATGGTTCCGCATCCGGTCAATGCTTTCATAAGGGGAGAACTGGAATCTCCGTCGTTGTCGTAGTGATCATAAAGCCAGACCATGTGGTCGGGAGCCATTTGGTCGTGCAACCCGACGAAGAAGTTGGCTACGATTAAAATTCCGCCAACGATCAAAAGACCAAGCGTCGCGATTTGATTATGAATCGGTAAGGCGGTCAGGTTCTTGAAAAACTTGAAGGAATCCTTGGGGTCGATCAGTTCCTTGGCGTTGCTGCTGACCTTCGCTCGCTTTGGGGCTTTGCTCCCCAAATATCCGCACATCCCGCGTTTCACGACCGTATCCATGTAGGGGATTATGCTGTCGTCCACCTTGAGTTCAACCAAGGTCTCGATCTTGATCTTGTGACCGGAATAAGGAAAGGCGCCTCCAATGCTTTTGAGGTTTTCGGGCGAAATCTTGACTTCGTGACCATTAGGCTTGAGCCTAAGCTTCATGCTGGTGAGCGTTGCCTTCCCGTGTACTGGGCGCGAGTCCTTGACTGTTACAGTCCTATTGACCGAGAGGACGGCGTTTTTTCCCACTAAATCAGGGTCTTTGTAATTAATCCTGACAATCAGTCCCCCGTCATCCGTACTTTTGAAATCAAGGTAAATTTTATTGGACATGTAAAAGGAGGGATAACCTTCTATCTTTCATGCAAATGCATTTGGGATCAAGGTAATCTTTTGACCTGATCGTGTGTAAAAAAATGAACCAATTCGAAAGGAGAAGAATTACCTTGATTTAAGATGATTTTTAAAATGTTTTGATTTTATGTTATGGAGATTTGCTTTGGTTTTCTTTTTGCAATCGTTCCTTTTTGTCGTGACCTCCTTCGCACGGGAACCTTACCGCTTCTTCACCGATGAAAATAACCGAACCATGGAGGCCCGTTTCCAGGCTTTTCGTGGAGATTTCGTTGAGATTGTAAGAAAAGACGGCAGATCCTTCCGAGTTTCGCCCAAGGTTTTCTCTGATGAGGATCAGGAATATTTTTCCAAATTGAAACTTAGGATTAACCCGAGGACCAATCGTTTGTGGACCGCTAATGACTTCAAGTCACTCATCTTGAAAACCAAATGGACTTGTAACCTTAAGCCCGGTGCCTACAAACACATCTTGGTTTTCGAATTCGAAAAAGTGGATTTGGACAAAGACGATGTCCCGGATGGCATGAAGATGACCCACCATACGTCTCATGTAAACAAGTACGGAGACGCGAGGTATGGAACTTGGAAAGTAAACGAGGATGGTCTGCTTGAGACTTCGAGGGGTACTTGGATGTATGACAAGAAATCGGGTTTTCTAGTCGGTAGTTGTGGTTATTGCGCCTCTTCTTGTTGCAAGAATCTCCAGCCTCACATCAGGCAGATCGAAAAATAGCATAAGGTCTTCGAGTACCTGAATACTCGAATCCAATCCATAGCAGCTTTACTCGGCCAACGAAAACTCGATCAGGGTGAACTTGCGGAGCTTGCCCACGTTTACGGTTAGCTGGCCATTGGCCACTGTGGCCGGTTTGGACAGCTCCTCGCGACGGTTCAAGTCCTGCCCGTTGTCACGGCTGATGTCCTTGGTCACGATGCGAGCCTGGTATTGTTGCCCGTCTTTGAAACCTTCCCCGCGAAAGTCAGTGCTCGAGAATTCATTGTTGTAGTACCTGCCGTTTTGAATGGTCGAGGGCAGGGTGACTTTGGCATGGGATGTTCCGCCGGCCCCGCCTGCGTACAGGAGAACGATGAATGTCTTTTTGGTTCGGTTGTAGGAGGAAAGCTTATATTGCTCGTTACCCGTAAAACCGGGACCCAGGACCGTGAGGTCGTTTCCAAACTCCCCGCTGACGGCATGCCTGATGACTTCGTCCGAGCCACCGGCAAGCTGGCTGTACCACTTCCAAACGTAATAATGCAAATGATTGGGGTCGCCCGGGTTGATGTAGTTCTTTTCGGTAAAACGGCGGCCGCTTGGCTCGACTTCAACGGGCTGGAAGTTTTCGTCCGTACTGCCCCGCAGGCTTAGTTTGCGGGCTATGATATCAGGGCCCCCGTCCTTGGACGGGACGACCCAGTCGGGTTGTAGTTTCTTGACCCTGCCATTGTAGTCCACCCGTTTAACCAGTCCCATCGACCAACTGCTCGAATTGTCGCACCAAGGCATGTTGATGGTGTTGAGCCCGCGTTCGAGCATTTTCCCGAAGATGGTGACGGTTTTGTCAAAGGCATCGCGTTCATCCTTTTTTCCGTCGCCGTTCACATCGGTGTTGGTTCCTGCCCCGTCCCATACGATCCAGGATTCTGAGGAGAGGATTTTCTTCGAGCGATAGTTGGCGGCATCCAGTTTTCCGCGGGCCAAGTCGTACTGAGTCCAGACGTTGGGGATGATGAGACCGTCCATCATTCCATATCCATTGAAGTGATCGGAAACGTTCTGGTTCAAGGCATCAACGACGTTCATCACCTCCTTGTTGGCAATCAGGCGGTCGTAATAATCGGAGACCGCAACGGCTCCCTTGCCTTTCAATCCCTTGAGCGATCCGCAAGTCTCGCAAGGGGAGGTGCCCGATGTGGAAACGAGGACGGGCGTTTTCGGAGCAGCATCGTAGACCTTTCGGATGGCCCGTCCGCCCTTGGCGAAAATCTCGTCCATCACGAATTCAATGTCCGCCCCGTTGATCATCCCTTGGAGGTTCACCTCGTGGTAGAGCTGGTAGGCACCGACCCGGCCCTTGAAATGCTTGGCCAACCGAGTTGCGAATTCGGCGTATTTACCAGCCTTCGGACGGTGGCCTCCACCTTGTCCCGACTCGGATGCCCAAGGCGGGCAATGCCAGGTTACAAGCTCGGCATGGATACCCCGCTCAACGCATAGGTTGACCGCTTGATCTATGTCCCGCAAATACCCGGACAGGTGGTTTTTGTAATCGGTGTTTTTCTCGGTGGGTTCGGCAGCCCGCCAGCTTACCCAGAACTGGGCGTAACTGCTGTGCTCCTTGATAAGGGGACGGTTGGCATCATACTCATTGCATTTCTTCAAGTTAAACGGTTGCCAACGCACGCCAACATGTAAGTGGTCGGTCGTCCAAGTATAGCCCTGTTGAGCTGCTCCCAATTGGCTCGAGGCAAAAAGAGCGAGGCATGAAAGAAAAAAACAGAATAATGGGAAGCGTGTGGACATTGGTGTTCCGAATGGTGAGAGTGAGGAAAAAGGCCAGCTGAGTTAAACGAGGAGAATTCAGCTCCGATAGTGAACCAATTGTTGTCATATTAAACATAAGTTGTCATTTCTAAAATCCACTCAAACATAAGAGCTGAAAGGCGAGGCCCTCGAAAAATATCTCGTGGAGGAGAATCCGAAGGAAATCATCCTCAGTTTTCTCGAATCGGTATCGCTTGATAGAGAGTTTCCCGCTTCCGAAATTTATTAGATCTCTCTTCTCGGCTGTGGCGGGTTGTAAAAAAATCATGGAACAAGTGGAAAAAAGCGTCCTTGTGTGCTTTATTAGTATAGTAATGCAAGTATGTAACTAGTATATAAATTCCCCTGTAATTATGAAGCTCTCAAAAATTAGTACTATTTTGTCTATCCTTTGTATCCTTAACTCAACCGCTGCAGCGAGTATTCTGGATCGATACCGGGGGAGTGTGCAAGAATCTCGTTTGGATGAACAAATCCACAATTATCGTCAGAAAGCCGGTCTGAATGCAAAAGTGTTTGGCAGAGGGCATACCCATCGACCAGGATACAATCGACACGTTGGTCTCGAAAAACTAAGAAAACCTCTGCCTGCCCATGTTAAAAAAGATGTCGTGCCCCTTCATCGTGTGAAGGCAGGCCGCAAGGCTTCTTCTCCCAAGCCCCTTACGTTCGACAAAAAATGAGGAACTGGTGGTGGTGGATTTGGCTGGTCTGGGCACCGGTCGGTTTCTTCGTGCGGGCTGGAGAAAACTGGACTGCTCCGCACGAGTTGCTGAGCAATTACAGTGGCGATTATACCGATACCGATGGAGACGGCATGACGGACCTTGCCGAATCGAAATATGGATTCGACCGACTCGATCCCCAAAGTTTCCCCAAGTATGATCATGGTGCCCCTCCGGAAGTCGTCTACCCGATTGCCAATTCGAGTTTCAATGACGCAATTATTTCCAAGACCCACACCGGAATCCGGTTGAAGTGGGACAACAAACAGGCCCCCTCCAGTTATTCCAGGTTCTCCCTTACCTTGGAGTCGGGTAACCGTCAGTTGTATTACGGTGGTCACGGGTGGGGCGAAGCAACCGTGGACTATGGCTCGTTCGATTTGAACGGTACGGAAATTCTCCGTGCTAGATTCAGCGAATACGATCCGTCCAACGGTGAATTCGTAAGGGATTACGATTGGTTTGAAATCGACCTTTTGGACTATCCGGTCGTCCACGATACCAAGCTGGGGGAGCCGGGCGACCGCATAACCTTCGGTTTCGATGGATTTGATTCTGACTTGAAAACCAAGTACGAAACTTTTCTCGGCAAAGTCATGCCGATTCTTTTGGACGTCGCCGGGAATCCCGCAGAGACCTTCGTATGCACCTTTGTCATGAGCGAGGGCGGCGGCAGTTCATGGGTAACTCTGGACCAGGGTAGAACAGTCGTGGTCGATGGTTCCTGGATTCCCCGGTTGCTTGTCCACGAGTTAATTCACGCATGGAAAGGCAAATACGCCTTTTCCTACACTGGTAAGGACTGGTCCTACGCCGACGACCTCAACGGATTCGAGGAAATTGCCGAGGGTCTTGCCTATGAAATTCTGCACGATTATGTGGAGGCCTATCCAAACGACGAATTGTCGCGACTCATTCTGGAAAGCGGACCCTGGTGGAATTGGTCCTCCCAGGCGTCGAATTTCGATTTGGTGAAACATCAGCGTCATACGGGTGCCGGGACATTTTGGAGCGGGGAATCCCTCTTTCAAAACGACCGCTACAGCATTTCGGCCATGCTGATCCAGATCATCCTCCAGCACGACCCACAATTTTACGCAAAAGTGATGCGGGCTTACTACGACAGGATCGAATCGGATCCTACTTACCGACCAACCCGCGAAGGCCTGCTTGATCTATGGTCTTCGCAAATACCGAAGATCAACGGGATCGATTCGAGGGCCTTCCTGGAAGCTCTTCCGGTCCTCAAGGGATCCAAGCTCAAGCAAGGTTATTACCCCGTGATTTATCAGTCCGAATCATATTCCCATTCAACCACGAAAATGATTTTTGGTTCTTATGCCTTGGATGGGTACTTGTGGTGGTTTTCGAACAACTCAAAAGAGGAGATTGCGTCTTTCAATCTTCCGACTTGGGTCAATCACAACCTCAGTTCCGATGGCTACCACTATGCCGACAGCAACGGCCAACCTTATGAAGTCACGGTCCAAACTATTTTCGGAGAAAATGTTCTTGAGCACAAGGGGGTTTTGGACACTGGTTACCAAGACGAAAGCAGGACGATTCCCAATAATTTGTTTACCGAAAGAATCAGCGAACTGAATTCCGAAAACCTGCCCCGAGGACTTTACCTCGAGACCATCGAATTTACGGAAATTGCCAAACATACCGAAGAAGCTTCGGAAAGCTTTTACTCCTTCGGACACCAGGGTTTCTCCCAGAAGGACGGCGAGTACAGCTTGTTCATAGGAGTGGATTCGAAGTTTCCCGAGAGGGCGACCGTTCAATTCGGGGACCATTCTTTTAATTTACCTGTCGAGAACGGTTGTGCCGTCCTGCAGACTGACCAGTTTACCGATGATGCCGAAGGAATCCTTACCATCGAGCTTCACTCGCAGGAAGAGACTCGCTCTTATTCGAGGGCTTTGGTCAATGCGGGAAGCTACGATAGAAGACGCCATCAGCAATTCCTCGTAATTGATCGGGATTTCGACGGAGTGGAAGACTTGTACGACCAAGAAGTGGATGAGGGTTCTATTGAACTGAAATACCTTGCGTACAAAAAATCATATCCTAATCGCGTTGATGATTCGGATGCTCAATTAAACGACTCTCCTACGTCGGAAGGGAAGGGCCAGGAGCAGGTTTCGGATTCCTCGTCCAACAACCTGACTAGGTCGCAAGAGAGCAAACAGGAGAAGTTGACCACTTCCTTTTGGTTGAACGGGAAAGACATTGGTGCGGGCTGGAAATACTTGGACTGGTTCGGGTATTACCTGCTTCCGAATTCATCGAGTCAATGGGTGTACCATGCGGATTTGGGTTGGGTTTATCTCACCGAAATGTCATCGAGCTCAATTTGGATGTATCATGAAAAACTAGGCTGGGCTTGGACTATGCCAGCATTCTTTCCCCAATCATACATCCTATCCAAAGGAAATTGGGTATTTCTTGAAAATAAAAGGTATTTTGATTATGCAAATGGTTCTTGGTTGAGGCCCTAAGCCGGAAGATTTGCTCAATTTTATAGCGATTTTGCATTCGGTAGTGGTTAAGAAATTGAGTGATTACTTTGCTCTCAATCGCATTCTTAGCGTCGAATTAACTTGCTTGGTAGCCTCCAGATCTAGACGAGGATAATGGATTTTTCAATTTGTCTGACTTGAAAAACTCTTTGTTCTCAGTTTTCGACATGTGGGGTTTGACACCTTGAAAAAAGGAGGCAACTTTAACCAGATAGATATTTTCATGAAGTTTTTTATGCTTTTCCTTACACCTGCTTTTATGCCTTTTCCGTCTTCTGACATCTGTCTTGCCTTCCACTGTTTTCCAAGCGAAAGGGATAGACCGTTGTCGCAAAGGCTTCGTTGACATTGAAAGTGGGTAAGATGGACTTGGTGGGGCAGGGGATTATTTTGTATGGGTCGAATGATTCGGAGGAATTAGTCGAGCAGTGTGCGTTGGATCTGAAAGCGGGTTTGTCCGATCCCTTCAGGCAAGAGGAATTCCTTGTGCAAAGCAGGGGGATGGGAACTTGGGTGCAACTCCGGTTGGCGGATCGCTTGGGGATCTTCGCCCGGGCAAAATTTCGTTTTCCCGAGGATACGATTTGGATGATTCTGCGGGGATTTGTCGAGGATTGTCCGAAGAAAAACCTGTTCACCAAAGAGGTCATGGCCTGGAAGATTTTCGATTTGCTCTCCGGGCGGATCGAGCGTGATCCTGAGATTTTCGCCGCGGTCGCCCGTTATATTGGTGAGGGTGAGAAAAGGAATGGAGACCGGACTTTCCGGTTGTGTCGACAGATCGCTTTTCTTTTTGATTCCTACTTGACCTACCGCCCGGAAATTATACTCGATTGGCAGGCGGGCAAACTGCCAACCGGTGGAGATCTTTGGCAGGGCTTGCTTTGGAAAGATCTTCGTAGTGCTTTCGGTCAAAAGTCTCTGCCTGAACTCGTGAATGGGCTCGGGAGTGAACCAACTCCGGTCAATCCGGAGAGAATGCCCGAACGTTTGTCAGTCTTCGGCATCTCGACCTTGCCTCCGGTTTTCCTGAATGTTCTTCAAGCCTATGGTCGCTTCCGTTCGTTGCGTGTCTATGCTCTCCAACCAGCCCCCGTTATGTGGGGAGAGGTGCAGTCGGAGAAGACCTTGGAGAAATGGAAGTTGCGTGCTTTGGAGCGGGCCAAGGGACAAGCCGATCGTCCGGTCGAGGAGGACGAATTGAATGAGGAACGGGGAAATCCGTTGATCGGTTCTTTGGGGCGCACGGGTCGGGAATTCTTCAATTTGTTGGTCGACCGGAATGCCCATGACGAGCCGCTTGATTTCCGTGAACCGGAGGGCGATTCTTTACTTGCCCGCCTTCAACGCTGGACCTTCGAGGTTTTTTCCGATCAACCGGAGGAGCGCAAGCCTTTGTCCGGAGAAGACGAGTCGGTCACGATTAACAGTTGCCATGGTCCGATGCGCGAGGCCGAGGTCTTGCGAGACTATTTGTTGCGGCGTTTTGCGGAGGATCCGACTCTGCGTCCTCGCGATGTGGTCGTTATGATGCCCGACCCGGAAGGATATGCCCCCTATTTGCGGGCGACCTTTAGTGGGATGGAGGAGGGGATGCCTAAGCATTTCCCTTATTCGATCGTAGACCGGGAACCGAGGAAGGAGAGCCAAATCGTGGATTGTTTCTTTGATTTGCTGGAGTTTTTCGAGGGCCGGGCAACCAACCGGGAGGTGCTGGATTTACTCGACTCCTCGGTATTTAGAATCAGGTTCGAACTGGACGATATGGACATGGAGGTTCTACGGCGCTGGATTCGGGAGTGTCATGCTCATTGGGGACTGGACGGGGACCACCGGCAGCATTTCGGTTCGACCAAGACCAACGAACACACTTGGCGGCATGCCCTCGACAGGATGGCTTTGGGTTTTTGCCAGAGAGGAAACGGGGAGCATCTCTGGGAGGGTGTTTTACCGTATGACGAGATCGAGGGCGAAAATGCGATCCGTTTTGCCAAGCTCTCGAAGGTCGTCGATTCTTTGCGTTCTTTGGAGGCACAAGCCAGGGGTGATCAAGGTTTGTATGCCTGGGCTCATTTTTTGGAACGCCTCACTAAAACCTTTTTTCCCAAGAACAATAAGACCTTGCTGGACCGTAGGCGTGTGACCAAAGCAATTCAGGCAATCCGCGAGGAGTTTGCTCCCCTCACTGGCAAGCGAACCGTTCCGCTCCGGGCAATCCGTTACCATTTGGGCAATGTGCTTACAGTGGGAACCACCCAGGGCCGCTTTCTTACCAAGGGTGTTACTTTTTGCGGGTTGCGACCGATGAGGAGTGTTTCCGCTCGGGTTGTTTGCCTGCTCGGAATGAACGATGGAGCGTTTCCCCGTCAGTCGTGCAAACCAAGTTTTGACTTGTCGGGTGATCGTGAACCGGGGGATCGTTCGGACCGGGAAGATGATCGTTATCTTTTTCTCGAGACTTTGTGGAGCGCCCGGGAATTCCTTTACTTGAGTTATGTGGGACAATCCATCCGGCGGAACCAAAAAATTCCCCCTTCTGTGGTGGTAAATGAATTACTCGACAGTCTGGACAAGCTCGTTGACTTAGGCGAAAAAACGGACGCCGAGACCATGCGAGTGCATGAGGTTTTGGTTCGGGAACAGACCCTTCATCCTTTTGGGGTGGATAATTTTACTTCCTCCCGTTTGCCCAACTCGTATTCTTCCGACAATTTAAAAGCGGCCTATTCTCTGCTCGAACCTGACCTTGAACTCCCGCCTTTTGTTGCGGGACCGATGAAGCAGCCCCCGGAAACACTTTCCGAACTCATGATGTATGAGCTTTGCCTTTTTCTCGAGAACCCATCCAAGGCCTTTCTTAGAAATAGATTGGGAATGAACCTGTGGGAAGAGGATGGACCTCCCGAGGATTGCGAACCACTCGACTTGAGCGGTTTGAAGAAGTATGTCCTCAAGGACCGAATGTTGGGAATCGAGTTGGAGATGGAAAGGGATGTTGAGTTGTATGATTTGGAAAAGGCGGAGGGGAGCCTTCCGCCTGGTAACATTGGAAAGGTCTGGTTCAACGAAGCCAAGCGGGAAGTGGATAAGTTCGTTGACTTGTGGGGCGAACAATTAAAGGGGGAAAAGAGTGAACCGGAAGCATTTGACGAACTGGTGGACGGGGTGCGTTTGCGTGGTGAATTGGGTCCTTTTGTGGATGGGCGTCAACTTCTCTATCGATGCGTGGAGAAGTCCAAGCTCAAGGGCAAGGATCGTTTGCGGGCGTGGGTCAGGCATATCTTCGCTTGTGCCTTTTCGGAGTCGGATCAAGTGGAAACCCGTTTCTTCTTTCTAGCCAATAAATTCATTTCCTTCTCCCCCCTTGGGCGCGAAGTCGCCCTCGCTCATCTGAAGGAGTTTATCGGATTGTATCGCTCGGGTATGCGGGAGGCACTTCCCTTCTTTCCCAACAGTTCCCATGCGTACCAAGTGGAACGAAGTAAATCCGCTTCCCAAGCGGAAGAAGAGAGCGAACCGGAGGGGCCCTTTTCCCCCGCCATTAAAAAAGCCAGAGCGAAGTGGAAATCCAATGAGTATCGAGGTGTTCTTATAAGGGGAGAAGAGGACGATTCTGCG
>Ga0315322_10000850_pt1 | contig 23376 bp, 14 predicted proteins | sample M110021515metaG_FD_203461 | JGI IMG/M metagenome (GOLD analysis project Ga0315322, IMG submission 203461) | Ammonia-oxidizing marine archaeal communities from Monterey Bay, California, United States - M1 100m 21515 | ecosystem: Environmental > Aquatic > Marine > Intertidal zone | place: USA...
AACGGGTTTCGGGAAACTCGGCCATACGGAACCATCGAAAGGTTCCCCGGCAATCTTAAGCGCCTCGGCAAATCTCTCGTCTTCGCGCAGGTTTGCAAGATCAGGATCGTTCTTGATATGCGGAACCTGGTGAAACCCCAGTTCCACGGCCTTCTGCAAATTCCCGAAAGCTTCGTCAACCTGTTCGCGAATCGCCAGAAGGCAGGCCAAATTGTAGTGAGCGGCTGGTGATTGGGGAAATCTCTCGACCATAAGACGGAGCAAAGTTTCCGCTTCCTCGAAGCGTTTCAAACGCATGAGCGCGACGGCTCGGTTTTGGCCCGCCATCTGGGCAGCCTGAATCTTTGGATAATCAAGAATGCTTGGTTGAGGAAAAGCCTCCTGACAATGCAAAGAGCAGCTTGCCAGAAGAAACGGAAGGATCAAGTCCCGCAAGCGGAACGAACCCTTCACAATTTAGCCTTGCCGGACAAGTAATCGATTCTTCGGGCACTCTCGCCTGCTTTGAGTTTAAGCGCCACCTTCGATGAATCAAAAGCGTATCCGCAAAAATCGCGAAGGTAGACCACTGCATTGAACGCGAGCAGAACTTCCTGAGACGATGTCGACTGGTTCACCACTTTCAATAGGGTGGGCATCGGATCGTGTGCCTTTGTCCTACCGAGAAATTCCGCGGCCCGCACCCGTACCATCAGGTTTTTATCCTCAAGGAGATTCTTGGCCAAGGGAACGAGGGGTTTTGCCGATTCGCCATGCATGGTCGCGCTGATGCAGGCCCAATAGCGCTTCCATGGATTCTCGGAGCGCATGGCCGTAGACAGCTGTCGTTCGGCTTTCGGAAAAGAAATCAAGGAGAGATCGGCAAGATCCACGAGTTCATTGATCTCCCGGGCATGTTTTCTTCCGAAGGCGATCCCGTCCTGCAGGGTATGGGCAACCATATGACTCTCGGGATAAAAGCTCAGGTCGTGAATGCCCTTGACCTTCGCGGTCATTCGTTGACGCATATCCAGAAGAACTTCACGGTGAGCAGGGTTTTGCGAAAGGTCGTTCACCTCGTGGGGATCCTTCGACAGATCGAAAAGTTGCTCTGCAGGACGGGATTCGAAAAATTGGCTTTGGGCTGCGTTGAGTTTGCCCGCCTTGAAAAGCTCGCGCCATTCGGCAAAGGCAAGCATCCGGTAACGGTAGTTGTTCTGCAACCCGTCCGGGTAGAAACCTTGATAATTACGGACATATTCCCACTTTCCCTTGCGGAGGGTTCTTACCAAATCGTACTTCTCGTCGAAGCGGTCGGCGTAACCGAATGCCTCGTCTCGGGAGGCAAGTTCCTTGGCCGTCGTCCCTTTGCCAAGGAAGGCCGTGCCGTCCATTTTCCCAGAGACCGGTAGCCCGGCGAGATTCAAGACAGTAGGCCCGAAATCGATAAAGCTCACGAAGCCATCGGTTCGGGTTCCCCGAACATGGTCAGCCAGGTGTTTGAAATTCTCGGGGATTCGTACAACCAGAGGGACATGCAACCCGCTCTCGTACGCATACCCTTTGCCTCGCGGGAGTACCCCTCCATGATCACCGAAGTAGAAAACGAAAGTATCCTCAAGCAGTCCATCCGCCTTGAGCTTTTCGAGGACTGCTCCCATTTGCCCGTCCACCATGGTCATGCGGTCAAAGTAACGTGCATGCGTATAGCGAAAGGTTGGGGTATCCGGATGGTACGGGTGGAGGGTTACTTGGTCGACGGGTGTTTTCGTCTTTTCGGTTTGCATGAGCTTTGCCGGAAAATGCAGAGAGCTCTCATGGCAGACGGCAAACGACTGCATATGGAAGAAGGGCCCTAGCTTGTCCGGACGATTGCGCCAGGAAGCTTTGCGCGATGATTCGTTCCAAGCCTCTCCCTTGGTGGTGGCGAAATTGTAATCCGTCTTGCTGTTATTGGCGCAATAGTAACCCGCCTTTCTGAGCAGAGCGGTCCATGGCTGAACTCCCTTGGCCAAGGCCGATTTGCGGTGATACTGAAAGCCTGCCCTTGGACCGAGCACACCCGTGGCCAAGGTCGATCGGGCGACAGAGCAAACCGGGGCATTCGAAAAGGCATGATTAAAGGTCAGTCCCTCCTTGGCCATCTTCTCGATATTGGGCATGGAACCGAACTTGGCTCCGTAGTGCTTGAGGTAATGAATTGAATTGTCCTCGGAAACGAGGAATACCACGTTCGGTCGCTTGGACCAAAGTGGGGAAACCATGAGGAGAAGAAGAATCGAAAGTCTCATGTGCCAATATTGGAATGAAGTATGTTATTTCGCCCGAATGGCGTAAAGGTAGCGATGTCCACGAAGGTAGAAACGGTCATGCGCGACGATGGGGGAAGAGGTAAATTGGTCGTCGAGTTTGTTTTTGCCAATGACCTCATAGGTTTTGCCGGCCTTGAGAACGGTGAAGGTACCGTCCCGGGCAGTCAGAAAAATCCGACCGTTGGCAGCCACGGGTGACCCCCGGTAGGTTTGGGCGTGAAAGCGCTCCTGATAGAATTGTTCACCCGTCAAGGCATCCAAGCAAAGAATGGTGCCGTTCTCTTTGCAAAGGTACAGGAGCCCTCGGTAAAGGAGAGGCATCGTGACGTCGGTCGTGCCTCGATCCATTCTCCAAAGCTCCCCCGCCCCACCCTTCTCGATTCGGCCCTTGGCTTCGGAAAGGCGGACGACGGACACGCCCCGGTTCTTGGCCGAAGGAACCACCAGCAAGCCCTGACTCACGACGGGAGAGGCAACGAAACGGAGAGTACGGTTGTATTGATTCTTCGGGTTGAGTCCGGCGACCCGCCAGAGTTCCTTCCCTGTGACAGGATCATGACCAATACAGTAGTCGTTGCCATGAGTAATCAGGACGTTCAGCTCACCCTTGCGGAAAGCCGTGGGGGATGCGTACGAATGCTCGCACTCAGCCACTCCATCGCTCTCCCGTTCCACTTTCCATACTTCCTTGCCGGAATCGGCCTCAACGCAAACGACCAACTGGGCCGCGGAGTGAATCAACTGGAGATACAAACGACCCTCGTGAAGAACGGTGGTGGAATGAAAACCGAAACCAAAGCGGAACTTGCCATAGCGCTCCTGAGCATTGAAGCGCCATTTCTCAAGCCCCTCGAGATCCAAAGCCACGACCTCCCCCGTCCCGGTCGTGACAAAGAGAAGTTTTCCATCCGATGAGGGAGTGGGGGAAGCAAAGGTTTTCTCCCCATTGCCCTTGCCTTTGGTTTGGCAAACGACACGGGTCCACAATTCCCGGCCATCAACTCCTATGCCCATTGCCTTGACCTCGTTATCCAGCTCGAAGGTCAGGAAAATCTTATCCTTCACCACAATGGGCGTGGAGGAGCCGGCCGCAGGAAGAGAGAACTTCCAGTCTAGGTTTTGCGTTTCGCTCCAAGAATCCGGAAGCTTTTGGGAATCGCTCAGCCCGTCGTTATCGGGGCCTCGCCAAGTGGACCATTCAGCCTGAAGAAGGCTGCCAAAGAAAAGAAGGGCAAGTACCAGAAAAAAGACAACGGGCATAGGAAAACTAGGTTAGGATGTCCTTGATGACGTGACCGTGCACGTCCGTAAGACGAAAGTCGCGACCTTGATAGCGGTAAGTCAGTCGCGTATGGTCAATGCCCAGCAGGTGAAGGATGGTCGCGTTCAGGTCATGGATGTGCATGGTGCCAGGTGTCCACTTGTCCTTGTTTGGTTTGATCGTATTTCCATCTTTGTCCGCCAGGTTATAACCGTAATCATCCGACTGCCCGTAAGTTATGCCGGGTTTTACTCCTCCGCCCGCCATCCAAGTGGTAAAAGCGCGCGGATGATGGTCCCGGCCATAATTCTCCTTGGTCAGTTTGCCCTGGCAATAAGTGGTCCGCCCGAACTCCCCACCCCAGATAACCAGCGTATCCTTGAGCAAGCCCCGTTGCTTGAGATCCTTGATGAGGGCGGCGCACCCCTGATCAACATCCTTGCATTGATTTTCATGCTCACGAGGCAATCCCCCGTGGGCATCCCAGCCCCGGTGAAAGATCTGAATGTTACGGACACCTCTCTCGGCCAATCTTCTGGCATTCAAGCAACAAGCCGCAAAGCTACCACCTTCGCGGGCTTCCTTACCATATAACTCAAAGGTGGAGTCGGGTTCCTTGGAAAGATCCATCAACTCGGGAACCGAGGTTTGCATCCGATAGGCCATCTCATGCTGGCGCAACCGGGCCAACACCTCCGGATCGCCAAAGGTTTTGTGATGTTCCCCGTTGAGGGCGGACAAGGTGTCCAATTGAGCCCTGCGGTCTCGGGCCGAGGTTCCTTTCGGATTGGTCAGGTAAAGAACGGGGTCGCCTTGGCTACGGAGCAAAATACCCTGATGGTCCGAGGGCATGAAACCGGTTCCCCACAACCGGCTGAACAGGCTCTGCTCGGCGTGCTTGGATTTGGCGTGCATGACGACGTAATTGGGCAAATCCTCGTTCATGCTTCCCAAGCCATAGCTCAGCCAAGACCCGAGACTGGGACGGCCCGGCACTTGACTACCCGTTTGGATGTAAGTGACTGCCGGATCATGATTGATCGCTTCGGTAAAGGTGCTATGAACCACGCACAAATCCTTCGCCACCTTAGCCGTATGAGGTAGCAATGAACTGACCCAGACACCCTTGTCATTGTTGTCGTGCTTGGTAAACTCGTACTTGCTCGGAGCCACGGGAAGAGTTTTCTGACGTGAGGTCATGCCCGTGATCCTCTGACCATCTCTCACGTGATCAGGCAAGTCCTTCCCGAATTCCTCCACCAACTTGGGTTTGTAATCCCACAGGTCAAGGTGACTGGGCCCCCCGCTCATAAAGAGGTAGATGACCCGCTTGGCCTTGGCCGGATGATGCATCCCCCCGTTCAAGGAACCGGCATTGGCCAACGCCCAACTGGGTGTCAACTGAGCCATCGCGGCGGTACCCAAGCCAAGAGCCGCTTTGCCGAACAGTTGCCGGCGGGTTAGGTAGAGCTCATGTTCGCGAAATGGATTGGTATTCATGTCAGGCAAATTAAATTCGTTAGTAAAGCAGGATGGATAGGTCGCTCGCCAAAGCAGTGCCGGCAACTTGGGCCCATGCCGCCACTTCCATGGGATCGAGATCGGGATCCTTTGGCGCATCCCCGATTCTCAACAAAGCTTCCGCGTCCTCAGCTTTGTCGGCAAGACGGTTCCGTTGAGATTGGAGGAGCTTGGAGCAAGCCTCCCGTTCGGTTGCGGATGGCTTGCGGGAAGCTACCAGTGTAAAGAGAAGGTCCAACCGAGCGTCGTCTCCCTTTTGCTCCTTGATCAACCGTTCCGCCAACTTTCGAGCTGCCTCCACGCGTTGCGGTTCATTGAACAACGCGAGCGACTGCAGAGGGGTATTGGTCCGGGAGCGACGAACACAGGAAGCCTCCCGGCTCGGTGCGTCGAACAAGGTCATCATGGGATGAGGACTGGTGCGCTTCCAGTACACGTAAAGGCTCCGCCTGTAAAGGCGACTCCCTTTGTCCGCGACGTAATTCTTGGTGTTGCTGCCCGGATGCATCAGTTCCTTCCACATTCCGGGAGGCTGGTATGGCTTCACGCCCTCCCCTCCCATGGTCGGGTCGAGAAGCTTGGATGTCCACAAGGCTATGTCACGAAGAACCTCGGCATCCAACCGGTAACTGGGACCGCGACCGTAAAGAAGGTTTGCCGGATCAAACAGATCATCCCGATAGGTTGAGCTTTGCCTGAAGGTTTTGCTCGTCACCAGAAGGCGTAACGTTTTTTTAAGGTTCCAACCTCCCTCCTGGAACTCAACGGCCAACCAGTCGAGCAACTCGGGGTGAGTGGGTTGTTGGCCTTGCAAGCCAAAATCATCCGGTGTACGAACCAAGCCTTCTCCGAAGACCCGTTGCCAAACCCGATTGACCAAAACTCTGGAAACCAACGGCTGATCGCGAGACACCAACCAACTGGCAAGCCCGAGACGGTTGGCCGGAGCGCCCTTGGGCAAAGAACCAAGCGAAGCAGGCACGCCTGGCAGCAAAGGCTCGCCAACCGGCATATCGTATTCCCCCCGATCCAACAACTTGGTTTCTCTGGGCTTGGGTAACTCGCGGGCGATCAACGTAGGGGTAAAAGCTTTCATCGCTCTCGTCTTCTCCTCACGGAGCTCAGCCGCTTCCTGTAAAATTTCGTCTGCGTCTTTAATCTCGCTCTTCAAAAGTTCGATTTCACTGATTTGCATGGCATCAGCCTTCGCTGATGCAAGGCTTGGGAAAGTCAGTTTATGGATCGCGTAAGCACTCGAGTTCTCGATAGCGATTTCCAATCTTTGCCGTCGCGTGGAAAAAACGGGGACGGCACCCTTTGCAATTTCCTTGAACTTTTTCCCATCCTCGGAACCGTAAAGCTCAAAGCTGGTCGGATCCCGGGACGGAACGTCTTCCCCCGCAGTCAGAGCAATCTTCTCAACAACACCTTTTTGACCATGTATGACAAGTCCACTTCCTTGGCCTTCGAAATTGAGGTATTTGGTCTTGGGGTCGTCATCAATGGCCTGAGCAGGCGTTTGGTTTTTGGGAGACTTGCCCGAGGTTGCCCGAACCTTGTTTCCCTTTCGGGTCAGATCATTTGAACCCAAGAGGGCCGACAACTTTTCCAAGTTGTCATGGGCTTGAGGGAATTTCCCGGATTTCCGGGCACGGGCAAGAAGTTCGGACTCTCTCTTCTCGAGAGTCTTCCATGCAAGCCAAGCCTTTTGATCGGCAGGAACTTTGAGATGATCTCCGTATTCATAGCGATTCCCATCCATGGGCGATTCAGCCGTGCTATTGAAGAAGGCCAGAAGTCGAAAGTACTCGGTATGGGTTATCGGGTCGTACTTGTGAGTATGGCACCTCGCGCAAAGCATGGACATCCCGAGCAGGGAAGTGCCCAGGCTTTCCACCCGGTCAAAATTGTTCTTTGCCTGAAATTCAGCGGGAATAGCTCCTCCCTCTGCCGTGGAAGGATTCATCCTGACAAAACCCGTGGCAATTTTTTGGTCCAGAGTCGGCTCCGGCAGCAAATCCCCGGCTAACTGCCATGTGATGAATTCATCAAACGGAAGGTTATCGTTCAAGGCGCGTACCACCCAATCCCGATAGGGATAAATCCCCCTCTTGTTATCAAGGTGGAGGCCGTGCGTATCTCCGTAGCGAACGGCGTCCAGCCAATACCTTGCCTGATGCTCTCCATAACTGGAATCAGCTAGCAACAGGTCGACGAAACGCTCATAGGCGCCGTCTTTCCCATCTTCGAGGAAAGCCTTCAATCGAACAGGTCCGGGAGGCAAACCGGTCAAAGTAAGAGAAACCCGCCTAGCCAGAGTTTCGCGCTTGGCCTCGGGGGCAAAGGATTTTCCCTCGGTCTTCAAAGCAGCCTCGACGTAATGATCAACCGGGTTTCCCTTCACCTTTTCTCTCGCAGGTCTTACAAAAGCCCAATGCTTGGCATACTTGCCACCGGACAAGACCCAATTTTGCAAAGTTTCCTTTTCCTTTTTCGTAAGGCTTTTTTCGAAATCCTTTGGAGGCATAGGTTCGTCTTCATCGAAAATCCGGAAAATGAGTTCGGAATCTTCGGGGGACTTCTCATCTACTGCATGAAAACCGCCCAAGTCTCTTTTGGCAGCCTCTTCGGAATCAAGCCTAAGTAAATCTTTTTTCTTGGTATCGGGTCCATGACATGCAAAACACTTGTTCGACAGAACAGGTAGTACCTCGCGGGCAAAATCAACTTGAGCAGGTTTTGCGATTACGGGATATACGCCAAAAACAAAAAGTAGGCAAAACGAGAGGATTTTCATTTAGTAACGATGGATTGATTTTTGGTGCAACATATCCCTAGGCAATAACCAGTCAATTGCCTAAAGTTGATCGCTTTCATATTTAAGCCAAGTAGACTCAGCAGAGCCAAGAACTTAATCCGCACATCACGCGAAAATTTCGTCCACTACCTTGCCACTAACGTCGGTCAGGCGGAAATCCCGACCGGCATGGTGATAAGTAAGTTGTTCATGATCCAAACCGAGCAAGGCGAGCAAGGTCGCGTGAAAATCGTGGACATGAACCGGGTTCTCCTGAGCGTAGTAACCATACTCGTCGGTGGTACCATATGAAAAGCCACCCTTCACTCCCCCTCCGGCCATCCAGATTGTGAACCCGTGAGGGTTATGATCCCGACCATCCATCTTGGGTCCCTGCACGGTTGGAGTTCTCCCGAACTCTCCACCCCAAACCACGAGAGTGTCGTCAAGCATTCCTCGGGCCTTCAAATCACTAAGCAATCCGGCAATCGGCAGGTCCACTTGGGCAGCCCGTTCGGCATGACCTGCACGCAAGTTTCCGTGCTGATCCCACTGGACTTTCTGATCGCTGTGCGTGACTTGTACGAACCTGACACCACGCTCGGCAAACCGGCGGGCCATCAAGCACTGTTGACCAAAGTCTTTGGTCAGAGGTAAATCGAGCCCATACAGTTTTCTTGTCGGCAAAGTCTCGCCCGAAACATCCTGTGCTTCGGGAATGGAACCCTGCATACGAAAGGCAAGTTCGAATGTGTCGATTCTTTGGTTGAGGCGTTCCTCAAAAAGGCCTCCTCTTAAAGGTGGAGATTCGTTCAAGGCACGGATCATATCGAGCTGGGCCCTCTGTTGGGCGAAATTCAGTCCGTTGTTCGCAATATGCCGAACTTTTGCGTTTTCGGCCAAATCCGAGGCGTTCCCTATTGGGCAACCTTGATGCACGGTCGGCAAAAAGGCCGAGCCCCAATTTTGTGCTCCTCCATGAGCAAGGGTTGGGCAAATGGTTATGTAAGCTGGAAGGTTTTCATTTTCGCTTCCGAGACCGTAGGACACCCATGAACCCATGCCGGGGCGGATGAAATTATCGCTTCCAGTATGCAGCTTCAAGGTGGCCCCGCCATGGGCAGGATTTGTCCCATGAAGGGAGTGAATGAAACAGAGCTCGTCCGCATGATTCGACAATTTCGGAAAAAGTTCGCTGATTGCATGACCGCAATCCCCGTAACGGTCGAAGGACCAGGGAGAAGCAAGCAAGTTTCCGGTCTTGGCAAACTGAACCTTTGGTTTGTCAAAGGGCAAGGGTTTCCCGTGATCGCGTTGCAAGGCGGGCTTGTAGTCAAAGGTATCGACCTGAGAAGGCCCTCCTTTCATAAAGAGAAAGATTACCCGCTTGGCCCGTTGAGGAAAACGGGATGAATTGACCTCGCCTTGCAGAAGTCCGGCCAACGCAGCATACCCCAACCCCATTCCTCCCGTCTGAAAGAAATCCCGTCTGGCAATGGATCCTGTCAACGGACGACTCATCGGAGATAAAGAAATTCGTTCGAACACAACAGGGACTGGGCAAAGACAGAACCAGGAAAACAAAAGTTGTCGGGATTCTTGAACTTACTTAAAAACCGCAAGCCTCTCTGCGTTTCCGCCTCACTGGGTGACCGGTTCAAAATCTTTCGATAAAGAGCGACTACCTGGACTTCCGGTGCCTCTGGCTCGTAGGTTTCCTGGGAAAGAAACTCAGCGGTTTTTCGAACCAAAGGACTGTTCATTAGAAAAAGAGCCTGTTGAGCCGTGGAGGTTTGCATCCTGTCTCCTCTTATTGAATTGGGATCCGGAAAGTCAAAGAGATTGAACATGTCGTAAACGTGGTTCCGGATGACCGGAAGATAGAGAGAACGGCGGGGAATCTCATATTCGGTCTCATCAACCGAAGTATGGTTGAAGACATGTTTGCGGTTTTCATATTCCCAGGTTTTCCCACCCACGGTTAGATCCAACTGCCCGCTCAGGGCAAGCAGAGTATCCCTCAAGGCCTCCGCATCCAGACGGCGAACGGGAAAACGGGAATACCACCGGTTATCAAAATCCTTTTGCTCTGTGCCCTCCGAACAAACGGATGACGCCTGCCAAGTCGATGAAGTCAAGATCCTGCGGTGCAGAGCCTTGATCGAGCATCCGTCTTCAATGAATCGAAACGCCAACCAGTCGAGCAATTCCGGATGGGTCGGCTTGGCTCCCAATACCCCGAAATTATCTGTGGTCTCGACCAATCCCTTTCCGAAATGCCAACACCAGACACGATTCACGATCACCCTGGCAAAAAGAGGATTTCTTGCGGATGAGATCCAATGAGCAAGTTGCAACCTCCCGCTTTCGTTTTCCCGGGGCAAGTCCTCGCGCTTGGAGGGAAAAAGGTTCAGGAACCCACGAGCCTGAAGGTCGCCCTTCAAATCCGGGTCACCGCGCAGAAAAACATGTAGATTCGTAACGTTGCCCTCCTTGACTCCCATCGAGTATTCCAACTCCGGTCTCCGTAACTCATATTCCTCCAACTTCCGCTCCAATGCCGCCAACTCGCCCTTGGTTTGCCTGGAATAAAGGGACGCCGGATTCTTGGGGATTTTTGCTACCTTGCCCAAAGCAACCAATTCTTGATTGGCTCGGCCCTTGAAGGATTCGATCAACTTTTTCTGTGCATCCATGAGAGACTCGTGCTTTTGGGCAAAGTTCATTCGAGCCGGGGAAGAAAGATTGTGTTCGAACCAGCGACTGGGCCGCTTCACCTCCGCAATCGTCACCGTGCTCTTGAAAATACTGGCCATCGAATAGTATTCGGCCATCGAGATCGGATCGCTCTTATGATCATGACAACGGGCGCATCCCACGGTCAAACCAAGGAAAGCTTGGCCGATGACATCGAGTTGCTCGTCGATCATGTCCATCTCCAGTTTGACTGGATCGGGTTCGGCCAAAAGCTTCGGGCCCAAGGCAAGAAAACCCGTGGCGATCTTCAATCGCTTCGCTTCGTTCAAGGGCTTCCCCTCAGCCAAAAGATCTCCCGCGATCTGCTCGATGACAAAACGGTCGAAAGGAACATCCGCATTGAAGCAATCCGTAACGTAATCCCGGTATCGCCAAGCATGGGCATGAGCCAAGTTCTCGTCCAATCCGTTCGAGTCGGCATAGCGCGCAACATCCAGCCAATGCCTTCCCCACTTTTCACCGTAATGCGGAGACTTAAGAAGTCTTTCGATTTCTCGGTCAAAAGCAGGAGTTTCAAAGCCGTTTCCGGGAGGCAATCCAATCAAGGCATAGTGCAATCGGCGTCGGAGAGTCTTGAGGGAAGCCCTTCCCGGCGGCTTGAGTCCCGATTCCTCAAGGCGATGAAGGACAAAGGCATCGATTTCATTTCCTACCCACTCAACATATCGCACGGCAGGCGCTTTCGGTTTCGAGAGTGGTTGAAATGCCCAATGCGAAGAGGCATCGACTTTATTCGTCGATTCAGCATGAGCCAATACTGCAAACAACCAAGCCAGAGCAAGCAATACGCGAACCATGAATCTATTTTGCCCTGTTTCCATGTCATAATCAAGGCTTACGTCCCATGCAGGAAAAACAAGTAACCGAAGTACGAAAATCAATCAGGCCAACTATTTTCACGACCAAGTGATCTGCTGCGGTCAGATATTGAACTCAGGTGAATCCAACTAGTGAATAAATTTCAAGATCATCCCCTTTTCGCATAGATGGAAGTTTTCTCTTTTGCGATTGATTTACAAGGCGTTCCTGTCATAATTACCTCTTTATTCGCTTGTTGGGAGTAAGGTTTCGACCCCATCACTTGACAGGCGTTCCAGGACAATCAAGAAAAATAGTATAATGGAAATATATGTGGGTAATCTCCCTTGGTCGATCAGTGACCAAGAATTAGCGGATGCGTTTGGCGCATACGGAAACGTAGAAAAGGCTTCGATCATCTCAGATCGTCATTCGGGTCGGTCAAAGGGCTTCGGCTTCGTAACCATGAATGACGACGATGAAGCAAACAAGGCAATCGAAGCAATGAATGGCACTGAAATGGGCGGGCGTAACTTGAAGGTTAACGAAGCGAAACCTCGCGAAGATCGGCCCCCTCGACAAGACAATTGGTAAGCACTTTACGATTCATCTTTAACCAAAAATTATAATGGAAATATATGTAGGTAATCTCCCTTGGTCGATTAACGATCAGGATTTATCCGATGCGTTCGCCGCATACGGAAACGTAGAAAAGGCTTCGGTCATTTCAGATCGTGATTCAGGACGATCAAAAGGATTTGGTTTCGTAACCATGAACGATGCGGATGAAGCAAACAAAGCAATCGAAGGAATGAACGGTACTGAAATGGACGGGCGCAGCCTAAAGGTCAACGAAGCGAAACCTCGCGAAGATCGGCCGCCTCGACAAGACAATTGGTAAGCACTTCACAATTCATCTTTAAACTTAAAGTAAAATGGAAATATATGTAGGTAATCTCTCTTGGTCGACCAGTGACCAGGAATTAACCGATGCGTTCGCCGCATACGGAAACGTGGAAAAAGCTTCCATCATTTCAGATCGTGATTCAGGACGATCAAAAGGATTTGGTTTCGTAACCATGAACGATGATGATGAAGCAAACAAAGCAATCGAAGGAATGAACGGTACTGAAATGGGCGGACGCAACCTTAAGGTTAACGAAGCTCGACCTCGTGAAGATCGCCCACCTAGGCAATCCGATTGGTAAGCATACCATTGTAATTCACTTTTAAAAGTCCGCCATTGGCGGACTTTTTTTTTATTTGTTTTGATAGATCAAAATCTTCTTGTTTGATTCGTGTTGAAAATTCCTTCAGGAAAATAGGATGAATGAAACCGAAACAACCACTTTCCTGGAAAGCGTAGATCTTTGCTTCAACAAAGCTGCGGAGGCACTGAAATTACCAAAGGGCTTGGCTCGGCAAATTCGAACTTGCAACGCAATATGCGAAATGAAGTTCGGGGTTGAATTGCAGGGAGGGTACGAAATTTTCACCGGATGGCGGGCAACCCACAGCGAACACGCCTTGCCTGCAAAGGGTGGAATCCGCTATGCCCCCTTCGTCGACCAGCAGGAAGTTGAAGCGTTGGCCGCCTTGATGACCTACAAGTGTGCAATCGTAAACGTTCCTTATGCAGGTTCCAAGGGAGCGCTCAAGATAGACCCGAAGAAATACACCATCGACGAGCTAGAGCATATCACCCGTCGATTCGCCCAAGAACTAGACAAAAGAGGCCTTCTCGGTCCCGGACTGAACGTCCCGGCACCGGATATGGGTACCGGGCAACGAATGATGTCATGGATTGCCGATGAGTATCAACAGCTCCACCCATCCGATATCAACGCTCGTGGATGCGTAACGGGAAAACCCGTTCATTTCGGCGGTGTAGCTGGACGGGTCGAAGCAACCGGTCGTGGTGTTCAGTATGGACTTCAGGAGTTTTTCAGAAATCCTGACGATGTTGCTCTCGCCAAGCTGAGCGGGAGTTTGGAAGGTAAAAAAATCATTATCCAGGGACTGGGTAATGTTGGGTATCATGCCGCAAAATTCCTTCAGGAAGAGGACGGTGCCAACATTATTGCCATTTTGGAAAGGGACGGGGCTCTGTTGAACGAAAACGGACTCAACGTGGAAGAGGTATTCGAGTACAAGAAGGAGCATGGAAAAGTAGGAGGATTTCCAGAAGCTCAATTTTTCGAGAATGGCAATCAATTGCTGGAACATCCCTGTGACATACTGATACCCGCAGCAATGGAGGGCGTCATCAATCATCAAAATGCAGATGAAATCAAAGCCAATGTCATCGCCGAAGCCGCCAATGGCCCCTTGACCTATGAGGCTGACCGGATTCTTTGCGAGAAAGGAACCTTTGTCATCCCAGATGCTTACCTCAACGCCGGTGGGGTGACGGTCTCCTACTTCGAGTGGCTCAAGAATCTCTCCCATGTCCGCTTCGGACGCATGGACAGGCGGCTCGCCGAGGCCCAAGGGCAAAAGATCGTTGATGCCATTGAAAGCGGCATAGGGAAAGAATTGGACGGGGAGTCGAGAAGAAAACTTCTGACTGGACCAGATGAAATCAACCTCGTGCGTTCCGGGCTCGAGGACACCATGTGCGAGTCATACGGTGAAATCAAGGAGCAGTTTCTAACCAATGACAAAATCACGGACAGAAGGATGGCAGCCTATGCCTTGGCCATCCGAAAGATCGCCGACATCTACGAGAGCATGCATTTGTAAAGGTAGGAATGCCGGAAAAAAAGCACCCTGATGCCTCGTCTCATGAAATTGACGAGGCAATGGAGAGCGCCTGGTCCTGCTTTCCATCCTTCCGCAAAGAACCAGGCAAGGGTAGAGCCAAGCTTCTTCGTGCCATCGCAAGGCATTTGGAAGAAAGGAAGGATCAACTCGTCCTGATGGCAGATTCCGAAACTTCGTTGAGACATGACCGACTGCGGTTCGAACTCAAAAGGACCATTTCGGAACTCGAATTGTTCGCGGACCTCGCCGAAAGCGGGAAATGGAAAGAGCAGAAGAAGGAACCATCGGAACCGAACCGCAAGCCCATCCCCAAACCAGGCATGCAAACCACCAACCTACCCCTTGGACCGGTGGTGGTAATCGGGGCATGCAATTTCCCTTTTGCCATATCGGTCGTGGGCACGGATACTGCCTCCGCACTAGCGGTAGGATGCCCGGTCGTGGTCAAGGCTCACCCGGAACATACAAGAACCTGCCAATCTCTTGCCGATTTGGTCAAACAATCCTTGAAAGAAACGGGTATGCCAGCAAAAGCCTTTCAACTGGTACACGGTGTCGAACACTCGGTCACCCAGGCACTGGTCGAACATCGTAGGACTGCATGCGTTGCATTCACCGGTTCCCTCAAAGGCGGGAAGGCACTTAACAAATTAGCCTGTCAACGTCCTACCCCCATCCCCTTTCACGCAGAAATGGGTAGCCTGAATCCCGTATTCGTACTTCCCCACGCCCTCGAGGACAACGGGAAAGATTTGGCCAAGGCTTTCGTGACAGCCGTCAACTTGTTTTCCGGGCAGATGTGCACCAAGCCGGGGCTTCTCGTCCTGACCGAAGGTCCGAGTGTCGAACCGTTTCTCGAATGGATTCGAGAAGCGGTCTATCGAACGGAAAGCTCAGAAATGCTGAATCGGACGGTTCTCGAAAATTACAATTCCATTACCCGTGAACTTGCTTCGTCTCTCAACCTGGTCGCCTCCAATAAGGGTAAATCTGACGAAAGCGGACGACGGGCATTTTGTCAGGTTTTCGAAATCAAGGGTTCTGATTTCATGAAAAACCGGAATCTTCGGACGGAAGCCTTCGGACCCACAGCGATCATCGTACGCTGCCAAGACCAGAACGAGTTCCTCGAAATCGCTCGATCCATGGAAGGAAGCCTTACCGGAACGATCCACGCTCAGCCCGAAGACAACAAATTGGCGGCACGACTCTTGCCCATGATCGAGTCCCGTGTCGGACGACTTCTCTGGGAGGGCTTCCCTCCCGGAGTCGTCCCTGGGATTGCCACTCACCACGGTGGTCCGTGGCCGGCAACGACCGATTCGAGACATACCTCCATCGGACTGTTTGCCTATCGTCGCTTTGTTCGCCCGGTCTGTTGGCAAGGCTTCCCCTCTTCGGATTTGGCTCAAGCGACGTGACGAAGTGCATCCACGGGATTCATTTTCGCCGCCTTGCGGGCAGGGTAGATTCCAAAAACCACTCCCGTGAGAACCGCGATTGCAAAAACCACCGGCAGGGACCAATAAACGACTTCCGGAGTCATTCCCTTCATGGATGGAGGAAGAGATTCGTACACGCTCGGAATAAAGTTTTCCATTAAGTCGATCAAGGACCCGTAAGCGGGTTCGCAAAGCAAACCGATCAGGATACCGAGGACCCCCCCAAGACCCGTCAACGCCATGGTCTCAAGAAGGAATTGCATAACGACATCGGAGCGACGGGCGCCAAGAGCTCTGCGTATTCCGATTTCACGGGTTCTTTCCGTCACGGTCGCGAGCATAATGTTCATTATCCCAACTCCACCAACCAAAAGAGAAATTCCTGCAACAAGCCCCATAAGAGCAACAAAGGTCAGCTTGGCTTTCTCCGCCTGCTCCATCAGTTCAAGCGGAACGGTCACCATAAAATCTTCTATGTCGTGATCTTCCGCCAAGATATCCCTGATCATCTGAGCGATCGTGACCAATTTCTCGGGATCATCGACGGTAAGGGTTATCTTTGATACCAGAGGAGATCCATCGTATCCCCTGTAATAGTAATCGAACACCTTTGACCACATTGTCTCGATAGGTAAATAAACGTTATCCTCGAACAACTCCTTGAAACCTTGATTCGATTCGTCCTTAAGTTCGAAACGAGGGGCCACTTCGCCCACGACTTGGTAAAGATTCCCCCCTATGTTGACCGATTGCCCGATGGCATCACCAAAGGGAAACAAAGTCCGGGACAAAGCTGTGGAGATAACGCATATCTCGGACTGGATCAAATTGTCCTCATGGGACAAAAACCTGCCTTTGGTAACTTTCAACTTATGCAGGTCTTGAAAATTCGGGAGGCAACCCAAAAGCTCAGCCCGTGTCTTGGCGTGCTTCGAGAAAACTGGTCGGTTGTTAATTTCTCTGGTTGGATAAGCGGCCGAAAGATGCGGAACCGTTTTGCTTATCTTGACAAAATCATTTTCCGTCAACCCATACGAATAGAAATATTTCCCTTTGGTCGATCGCTCCTCATCCGAAGGGCGTTTGCTCGAAAGAATCAGATTGTTTGCCCCCAAAGCCATGATCTCGCTTTCCGCTTGGGCCGCAATTCCCTCACCGATGGCAAGCAACCAAATCACGCTTGCAACTCCGATGAAAACCCCGATCGCCGTCAAAAAGGATCTCATGGGATGCGTAACGATACTGAGCAAGGCAGCCTTGCCCAAATTCCTCCAAACTCTTTTTATCTTTTTCCCGAAGGCATCCCCCTTGCCTTTCGTTTCTTCAGGGGACGGTCTTTGCGTGAAAGAAGATTCAGACAAAGGGCGGACACAATCCTCTTTTTCGATTTTCCCATCCTTCATTACAATGGTCCGCCTTGCCCGGGCAGCCACCTCCTTCTCATGAGTAACCATGACAATTGTCTTTCCTCTTGAGTTCAGTTCATCCAAAAGGTTCAAAACTTCATGAGTCGTCTTGCTATCGAGGTTTCCCGTGGGTTCGTCGGCCAAAATAAAATCCGGATCATTCGAAAGAGCCCGGGCAATCCCCACGCGTTGCTGCTGACCACCGGACAATTGCTGCGGCCTGTGATTTGCCCGATCCTTCAGTCCGACCAGTTCCACCAAATGCCGCACCTCATCCTCAAAAATGATCTTTCCCCGAGCATAAGCACGGGGCATCCGAACATTATCCAATACATCGAGATAAGGAATCAAGTTGTAGGACTGAAAAACAAACCCGATGGAACGGCAACGAACCTCCGAAAGTTGCTCGTCCGTCAATCCCGTCACCTCCTGACCCTTCAAGCAGTAGCTCCCACTGGAGGGGGAATCAAGACAACCGAGAAGATTGAGCAAGGTGCTCTTACCTGAACCCGACGGTCCCATGATCGCGACGTAATCTCCGGCAGGAACCTCCAAGTCGACTGCATCAAGGGCCACTACTTTTGTCTCCCCCATCTCGTAAGTCTTGGATAACGATTTAATGGAAAATGCCACACTCATACTATCTTGGGCAAAGTAAGCTTCCGGATACCCGGCTTAACTAGCGAGAGGCAAGAGAAGGCTTGGGAATCTCGGCGAAAAGCTCGGTAAAGGAGGCCGGGTTCACCACCACTTCTTCTCCCTTGCTCAGTCCCGTCAGGAGCAAGGCATGGGTAAGATTCGGGGTTCCAATTTCGATCGATCGCAATTCCAATCCGCTTTCACCTTTTCTCACAATGCAATAAGACTGACCATCCTTGCGGATAACCGAGGTCAAAGGGATTTGAAGGACGTCCTCGTGCTTCTCCGATAGGATCGTAACTTTTGCCGACATTCCGGAACGAATGCCTTCGGGAGGGTGCTCGATTATTATTTCCGTAGAATACTCCTTGATATGGGAGGTATATCTGCTGACTGAGGCAAGTGGGTAATCACTCACCGAATCGACTTCCCCACTCAAGGAAAGCCCTCGGAAAGCATCGATTGTAATGGAACAAAGCATCCCGGGCTTGACTTGCTCGATTCTGCTTTCGTTAACCTTGGCCCGCACTCTCATAAGGGAGGGATTCGGCAGGCGAATTATGGTCTGCCGTTCCCTGACAGGTTTGCCTTCCTCAATCAAAATGCCATCCGCGGAACCGGAATTGCTTCGGTTTGCATAGGTTACTTCACCCGCAGCAGGAGAAAGAATGACGCACTTGGCAATTTGATCGTTTATTTCCCTTTCCTTCGTTGCTTCCAACTCAAAGGAGTTCTCTGATGATTTGAGTTGAGCCCAGGCGGTCAAGATCGAGGCATTGAGGTCGTTGACCTTGGCTTTGTGCGAATGGACCCTTAGCACCTCCAGCTTGGTCATCGCAAGATCAAGTTCCTTGCGGGCCTTTTCGACGGCGAACTGATCTGCTTCAAGCTGTGCCTCGGGGAGGTATCCCTTCGCCGCAAGCTTCTTGCTGTAGGTAAGATATTCTTCAGCTCTCCTGAGATTTTCCCGGGCTACGAATTCAGCACTCTCCATCTGCTCCTCCTCCTGACGGAAGGAACCTGACATGTATTCGTCCAATGCAAGCTCAGCAGCTTCGACGTCGGCCTTTGCCTTGACGAGGGAAGCCCGAGCCTTGTGGACCGAAATGCGTTGTGACAGCAAGTCTTTTTGGAGAACCGCATCATCCAACTTCACGAGAAAATCACCCTTTTCCACAACCGTGCCCTCCCGCACGATTTCCAAAATACTCACGCCTGCAGAACTCCTGCTCTTTACCTCACAATTGATTTCAACATTTTCGGCGCTCTCGATTTCCCCGGGTTCGGTAAATTCCAGCTTAAATTCACCTTTCGTCACTTTTTCGAAAAGAGGTTGAATTTCTCCATCCATCGATGAGTCCTCATGCATCGCCCACCAGGCAAAAGAAAGAATGCCTGCACTGGCCAAGCCAACCAAAGTCTTGGTCGACACAAAGCCATTGGGTTTCGATATTTCAGAGGTCATAGGAGATCAATCTATAAAGATAAGCAAAAATCATCAAGAGAGGATCATTTTTTTGCCCTATTTTCTTTTTTGGAAATTATCGGATTTCAAGGCCGTCTTCGGATCAACCCAAAGCCCGTGCTCTGTGAGTTTCATTGTTCCCAATTCATAATCGAGCCTCATGCGCATCGCCTCGTATCCGACCCAAACCTGCAGAAAGGCGTTACTGGCATCCAAAAGATCGTTCAATGCGTTGACCAAATCCCGGGCCGTCGTCGCACCAAACTGGGCATTGCGTCCCGGTTGGGGAGGTTCGCTCAAACGCAAACGGGCAAGGTCGACTTGAGAGATGGCACCGCGCACCGCAGCACGACTCAATTCGAAGTTCAGTTGGTTCAATTTCGCCAAACGATTAAAGTTTCGAAGAGAGTGCAAAACATCATCCTCAAAAGCCAAATATTTCCGTCGCGCCTGCTGATAACGAATCAAGACGGCACGATATTGATTTCTTTCAAAAACTTTGGAGAGTGGAGTGTCCCATTCCACACCGACCCTCACGCGGCTTTCGCTGGATTGAAAATGACCGGAACCCAACCGATCCGAACCAAGGTCGCCCGATAGCACCAAATCGAGATCCGTGCGCAAGTCATCCCTCGCCAAGTCAGCCTCCCGCCAAACGTCAACCAAGGCAGCCCGTGCGTTCATCCAGTCCAGCCTTTCGTCCGAAGCGATCGCCCATGCCTTCTTGGCATCAACCTCAACCTCCTCCATTACAATCGATTCCAGTCTGGCTGACGCCCGAGCGAGAGATAACTCCAGAAACATCCCCGTCAATTCGTTCAACGACTCAGCCAACCTGCCCCTGGCCTGATCAATGGGCAAGGCATCGGTCGCCGAAAGTAGTTTTTCAAGGTTTTCCCAATAGTCCGAAAAATGTGCTTCCAAGCGGAGGGAAGTTGCATCCAAATCGGAAACGACCCGATCAAGCTCAGCGTCACCAAAGGCCTCCGCACCCATTCCCAGTTCCTGCAAATCCGATCGTCCCCGAAGCTGCGCATACCATTTTTTTCGACTAGGAATAGCACTCTGCAAGACAGTGCGGTCAGCCAAAAAGTCAGCCAGACTCACTTCAACCTCAGTTTTCATCGACAAGGCTTCCCGTCCGAATACCTGGAGATCTTCCTTTGCCGGAGTCTCTTCCGCGTTTCTGATAAACAAAAGCAAACGGTTGAGATACTCTTGCAGCGCCACCAATCGAACGTCAGTTAACCGGAACTGCTCAACATACCCTTCATCCACCTGAACCTGCAAGTCCGGAGGCAGTCCCATGCTTTGCTTGAAAGCATCCAACCGACTCTCAAAACTCGCCTTTGAAGCAAGAAGACCACTCTGCCCTCCGAACAAAGCCTGCCTTGCCTGGTCAACCTGCAAACGGTTGCCAATCCTGCCAGCCTCGAAGGCTGCCTCCAGTTGAGCAAGACTGTCCTTTAGCTTGGCGACATTGGCCTCCTGGTTACGGATCTTTTGGGCATCCTGCAGAAGGCCAAGGTATCCGGAAACAGACGAGGAGAAACGGGATGAGGAGGAAGCCAGACCACTTTTCCCTAGTCCCTGGGATGGATTGCTACCGGTCACCAATCCGAGAAAAAAACCTTGGCGGAACTGCTCCATGCTTCTGGCGTCGTTCAACAGCCTTCGTTCGGTCAAGGTAAGACGTTCCCTGTAAATCCGCTTACTGGCCCCGTTCAGGAGAGGTTGGGTGATGGTCAAGTTGGCCAGTGATCCTCCAAGCTCCGCAGTTCCCTCGCCAAGCTCGTAACTCAAACGACTGGCCAAAGAGGCGACCCAGGTCGCGCCCTGTTGAGCCACGCCACTGAATCCGGTTTGGATTCTCGAGTCCAAGGCACTTTCCGAACCGTCGGAGACGTCGGAAACTTCGGCCGAAGCACCGAAGAACGGCTTGGGTTGCAAACGAAAGCGCTCGTAGGTCACGTTGAGGGCGGACAAGTACAGTTCCTCCTTCTGGGCTTGAAATTCACGGGAGTGAAGGAGGGCAAGCTTCATCGAAGTTTCCAAATTCAGAAGAACATTCCCGTTTTCAAGCAATGGAAGTTTTTCCCTCCATTTTCCGCTTTCTAATTTGATCGATTGGTTTCCGTCTTCATGGGCATCTTCCTGCTGAATACGCAAGGTCACCTTTCGGGCATCCGGATCATCGGTAGGGGAAGGTGGAAACTGGCTGTCGGAAGGGGCCGCCAAACGGGAATAAGGATCGACCTCCCAATCGAAGAAAGGAGCATCACCGAGCAAAGCCCGAACCTCTTGGTCAGCTACTGCAGGATCGATCCGGTTACTGCACCCGGCCAACAAGATGACCCATACCGAATAAAACACCCCAGACCACGGGAAGGTTTTCACGGGAGTTCGTTAGGGGAAGGAAATCGAAAGATCGCCCGGAAATCAGGCGAAAAGTTCGGTAGCGGCCTGTGCCTTGACCAATTCCCGCGGTTGGTTCAGGTGGTTGTAAACGATACTTTCCGGATCAATGCCAAAGCCATGGTAGATCGTAGCCAAAAGTTCGCGAGGATGAATGGGCTTGTCCAGCGGTGCCGAACCGGTCTTGTCCGACTCACCATGCACATAACCCTGCTTGATACCCGCGCCGGCAATGACGCCAGTATAGCAGTATGGCCAATGATCTCTACCGTCTGCACTATTTCCGTTACCGGAGGTACTCACGCCCTTCTGTGGACTGCGTCCGAATTCGCCGACGCAAACCACCATGGTTTCTTCCAGCAAGCCACGCTGATCCAAATCAGCAACAAGCCCCGAAAGACCGGCATCGAGCATGGGTGCCGATTGATCTTTCATTCGCTTGGGCAAGCCCTTGTGGACATCCCATGAATGGTTGTCTGAATTAGCTACTTTGGGCCAAATCACCTCGACCACTCGAGTACCCGCCTCGACTAGACGCCGGGCCAAGAGACAGCTCTGACCAAAAGTGTTACGACCGTAGGAATCGCGCGTTTTTTCGGTCTCCTGACCGAGATTGAACGCTTCTCGGGCACGACCTGAAGCAACTAGGCTCAGAGCCCTGTCATAGTGCTCGTTCAAGTTGTAGTGTTTTACGGCCTTGTCGATCACAGGCATGGCCTCGTTGATTGCATTGCGGAGATTGGCCCGCCTGTGAAGCCTGACCCCGAACATGTCAGGACGCATTTCCAAATCGTCCACCCGGATTTTGGCCATCTTGTTCATGTCCATGTCGCTTCCGGGAGGATAAAGGGTGTATGGATCGTACGCCTTGCCCAAAAAGCCCGCCGCTCCACCTTTCCCGACCACTCCGCTTTCCTGCAAAGGTCGGGGAAGCATGACGAAAGGAAGCATGGGTTCGGTGGGGGGTTTGAACTTGATCAAATTTGAACCGAAGTTCGGGAAATCCTTGGGACTAGGGGGCTCCAATTGACCGGACGGGCTCACCTTGTCCGTAGTATAACCCGTCATCATTTGATAAATTGCGGCAGTGTGATTGAAGAGGCCTTTGGGGGTATAGCTGACCGCTCTCATCATGGTGAACTTGTCATTCACTTGGGCGAGCTGGGGCATTAACTCGGTAAAATTAACCCCGGGAATCTTGGTCTTGATCGGCTTGAATATGCTCCTGACGTTATCTGGGGAATCGGGCTTGGGATCCCACAAGTCCAAGTGACTTGGGCCACCCTGTAGGTAGATCATGATGATGCTCTTGGCCTTGCCCCATCCGGGACCCCCTTTTGACTTGGTCTCATTGGCTTTCAATTCGAGCATGGAGCCGAGGGTAAGACCGAGCATCCCGGAACCTCCGACTTTCAAAACATCCCTTCTGCTCATGGGCAAATGAGCGTCACACAAATCTTTCCCCAAATCTCCTGGTATTCCAATCATGACTTAACCTTTCCTTTGCTTATAATGTGAAAATACAATATTTATTCCAGTTTATCGATTAAATAAAAACGCCGGGGTATTAATGATCGCCCAAGCCAAATCTTGGGCTCCGACAATGCGTTTTTGGGAAAGCTGTCCCTTGCTCAATTCAAGGGCCCTTCGCAACCGGGCAATCTTCGGGGGAAGTGCAACCGGCTTCTTTGCAACTACAAGCCGGTCTTGAAACTGCTTGATTTTCGGATCGGCAGGCAGAGGTTTTCGGGCTTCGGCCAAGGCCTTGGCCAACTGGATCCTCTCGGGATTCGCATTCTTGAAAGAGTCGGACAGTTTCTT
>Ga0315322_10000851_pt1 | contig 23342 bp, 18 predicted proteins | sample M110021515metaG_FD_203461 | JGI IMG/M metagenome (GOLD analysis project Ga0315322, IMG submission 203461) | Ammonia-oxidizing marine archaeal communities from Monterey Bay, California, United States - M1 100m 21515 | ecosystem: Environmental > Aquatic > Marine > Intertidal zone | place: USA...
CTCTGGAAATTGTTGAAGTAGATCTTGAGGGACCCAAACAGGGCGAAGTTCTAATCGAGATTAAGGCTACCGGCATTTGCCATACAGACGCGTTTACTCTTTCCGGTGACGACCCAGAGGGTGCTTTTCCGGCCATTCTTGGTCATGAAGGCGCTGGTGTTGTGGTGGAAGTGGGGCCTGGGGTTAGTTCACTCCAAGTAGGAGATACAGTAATCCCTCTTTACACTCCGGAATGTCGACAATGTAACTTTTGCCTGCACCCAAAAACAAACCTTTGCCAATCCATACGATCCACACAAGGTCAGGGGCTGATGCCCGATGGCACAAGCCGTTTTTCTCTGGATGGTAAACCTATTCTTCACTACATGGGCTGTTCCACTTTTTCCAACTACACGGTATTGCCGGAAATCGCCGTTGCCAAGGTTCGCTCCGACGCGCCTTTCGATAAGGTCTGTTATATCGGCTGCGGAGTTACCACCGGCGTTGGCGCAGTAGCATTCGACGCCAAGGTAGAACCCGGTAGTACGGTTGCCGTATTCGGCCTTGGCGGCATCGGCCTCAATGTCATTCAGGGAGCGCAAATGGTTGGCGCCGATCGCATAATAGGTATCGATTTCAATGAATCCAAAGCCGAACTAGGCAAGACTTTTGGCATGACCGACTTTATCAATCCCGCCGATGTTGATGATATTACTCAGGCCATCATCGACATGACCGATGGCGGCGTTGATTACAGCTTCGAATGTATCGGCAATGTAAACACCATGCGCCAGGCATTGGAATGCAGCCATAAAGGCTGGGGAGAATCCTTCATTATCGGTGTGGCCGGAGCAGGCCAAGAAATCTCAACCCGCCCCTTCCAACTGGTTACCGGACGCTCCTGGAAAGGCAGCGCTTTCGGTGGAGCAAGAGGCAGAACAGATGTACCCCGCATAGTGGACTGGTATATGGATGGCAAAATTCAGATCGATCCACTAATCACCCACACCATGCCTCTCGAGGACATCAACAAAGCTTTTGACCTCATGCACGAAGGCGCAAGTATCCGCTCGGTGGTGCTGTTCTAAGCCACGCAAACAATACGCAAGCGAGAAAGCGCACACTAAGAGGAAGAGGAAATCATCAATGAAGTATCTACACACCATGGTGCGAGTGAGCAATCTGCAAGACTCACTGGGTTTTTACTGCGACAAGCTAGGCCTGATAGAGGTTCGTCGCCGGGATTTCGAACAGGGAAGATTCACTCTAGTCTTTCTCGCCGCAGAAGGGGATGAATACGCCCAGGTGGAACTCACCTATAACTGGGATCCGGAGAAATACGGTGAAGGCCGAAATTTTGGTCATCTGGCCTATGCTGTCGATGACATTTACCAGTGCTGCCAGCGACTGATGGACGGCGGCGTCACCATTAACCGCCCTCCCCGCGATGGCCATATGGCATTCGTGCGCTCACCGGACAATATCTCCATCGAACTGCTGCAAAAAGGCGACGCCCTGCCCCCACAAGAGCCTTGGGCAAGCATGGAGAATAGCGGCGACTGGTAAGCCGTAAATCAGTCCAAAAATTGCAAATATCTTGAGCGAAAGCCGCTGCTCGGCTAGAATACAGCGGCTTTGGTTGAGACACCCCAGCGTCAATCTCACCTGACGCTACATTTTTAATTCTCTTTCGCAGATTGAATTTTCTGCATTACTAGCAACAGCACATATACGGGTATATCAGTATGCAACTACTTGACGGTTCGGCATGTTCCGAACAAATTCGCCAGGAAATCGCAGAACAAGTTTCAGAGATCAGGGCACGGGGTGAACGTGTCCCTCATTTAGCGGCTGTGCTGGTGGGTAATGACGGAGCCTCACAAAACTATGTCGCCTTCAAGATTAAGGATTGCGAGCAGGTAGGATTCAACTCCACCACCGTGCGCATGGAAGAAAAAACTACCGAGCAGGAGCTGCTGGACAAGATTGCCGAGCTGAATGCTGACGATGATATCGATGGATTTATCGTGCAATTGCCGGTACCCAAGCATATCGATGAGAACAAGGTCATTCTGGCCATAGACCCGCGCAAGGATGTGGACGGCTTCTGTCCCGAAAACGTAGGTAACCTCAACCTGGGCCTGCCCACTTTCATATCCGCCACCCCGAACGGCATTATGGAATTGTTCCGCCGCTACAATATTGAAACCGAAGGCAAGCATTGCGTTGTTCTCGGGCGCAGCAATATTGTTGGTACGCCAATGGCGGTATTAATGTCCCGCAACACAAACCCTGGCAACGCCACAGTAACAATCGCCCATAGCCGCACAAAAAACCTCAAGGAGTTGTGCGCAAGTGCTGACATTCTAATAGTTGCCATCGGCAAGACCGAGTTTGTTACCGCCGACATGGTAAAAGAAGGCGCTATTGTCATCGACGTGGGCCAAACCCGCGTGCCGGACGACAGCAAGAAATCCGGTTTCCGCAATGTCGGCGACGTTGATTTTGAAAATGTTAAGGACAAATGCTCTTATATTACTTACGTAACCGGTGGTGTCGGTCCCATGACCCGCGCCTCATTGTTACAAAACACGCTGAAAGCCCACCAGAGAAGATAGAGAAATCATCATGTTTCAATCACTCAAGCCCCTACCCGCTGACCCAATTCTTGGATTAATGGCCACTTATCGTGCCGACACCAACCCGAAGAAGATCGATCTGGGCATCGGCGTCTATAAAGACGAAAAAGGTAATACACCGGTAATGACCGCTGTGAAAAAGGCCGAAGAGATGATTCTTCAGAGCCAGCTCACCAAGAGTTACGTCGGACCAACCGGAGCCGCCGATTACAATGACAGCGTTGCCGAACTAATCCTAGGCAAAGGCCTAAAAGATAGCCTGGGAGGACGCCGCGTTACAGTGCAGTCTCCCGGAGGTTGTGGCGGTCTGCGACTCGCCGCCGAATTTCTTAAGAAGGCCAGTCCCGATGCAACGGTCTGGGTAAGCAACCCCACCTGGGCGAACCATGTTCCCCTGCTCGGAGAAGCCGGCCTTAAGATTGCCGAATATCCCTACTACGACTATGACAGTCACAGTGTCCGCTTCGACGAAATGGTGGAATGCCTTAACAAGGTAGGCAGTAATGACATCGTGCTTTTACACGGTTGTTGCCATAATCCCTGCGGCGCCGACTTGAATCAACAGCAATGGCAGGCGGTGCGGGATATAGCACTGGAGCGCGGCTTTACGGTATTCATCGACATGGCCTACCAAGGCCTGGGAGATGGTCTGGATGAAGATGTCTATGGTGTAAGACTACTGGCCGACTCCCTGCCGGAACTAATCGTAGTTAGCTCCTGCTCAAAGAACTTCGGGCTGTATCGTGAGCGGGTTGGCGCAATGACCCTAATCTGTGACAGTGCAGAAGCCGCCAAGGTAGCAACAACTCTTGTCGCCGCCGGGGCTCGCGCCATGTACTCCATGCCACCCGATCATGGAGCAGCCATTGTGCAGCTAATCCTCAACGATGCCGACCTCTGGGCAGAATGGGACACGGAACTAACCGGCATGCGTGATCGCATCAACGGACTGCGCGCACAACTGGTAACGCAGATTCAAACGGCAGGGATCGAAGCCGATTTCAGTTTTATCGAAAGGGAAAAAGGAATGTTTTCTTTTCTTGGTGTGAATGTGGATCAGATTCAGTCACTGGTAAACGACTACAGCATCTACCTGGTTAACTCTAGCCGAATAAATGTTGCAGGAGTTAATAACGACAATATCGAATATCTTGCAGAAAGTCTGGCCACAGTAATGAAAGCCTGAGCCAGCTTATTCGATATAAAAGGAAGGCGGCGTTACGCGTAGTTTGTTTCGCTAATGCCGCTAGACTTTAACGGCCATCACATCTGAAGGCATACCCTGAATCACGCAATTGGTAGTTGCACCGGGCAAATGAAAACAGTCATCGTTTTTAACGTGGCTCCCAACTATTACCAAATCCGCACCGATGTCCTTCGCCAGCTTTTTAATTTCGAAAGCAGGCTCACCTCGAAGTAAATGAATCTTTTCTGGGGAAACCCGAATTCCGTGGCGAATTAACATCTCGCGAACACGGATTGAAGTATGGTCTTTTTGTCTTTGGGCGTGACAATCATCGACAGCTTCGCTGGAAACCATTTCGCCGTCATGCATGCCTTGTTTGATAACATGAATGACGTGGAGGTTTTTCACATCCTCTCGGCAAATCTTTACAACTCTTTGCACAAGAGTTTCCGATCTCTCCGATAAATCCAATGCTAATAGAAGCTTATTGAATTGCGTCAAAGCCTCTTCTCCTAGGTTAATCAACCTGATGGGGACTATTCACCAATAGGAACTAAGCTTAGAGAAATATTGCCAGATAGCGGTTGATCTATATCAATCAGATCTGCCTTTAAGAGAAGCAGAAATAGAGGCTCCAAACTCTCTGAGCGCACGCTCTGTATCGCCCCAGTTAATACAGGCATCGGTAATCGACACACCGTATTTGAGATCTGCCAGGTCGTCAGGAATCGGCTGGTTGCCTTCTTCGAGATTACTCTCCAGCATGACTCCGACAATAGACTTATTACCGGCGTTAATCTGCCCGGCAATATCCTTAAGCACATCAATCTGTCTGTTGTGATCTTTATTGGAATTACCGTGACTACAGTCAATCATGATATTTTCTTCATGGCCTGCTTTTCTTAATTCGACCTCACATTCGGCGACACTCTGCGCATCATAATTGGGAGACTTGCCCCCTCTTAAAATTACATGGCAGTGTGGATTTCCCTCGGTGCGAAAAAGCGCAACCTTGCCCTCTTCCGTTACACTGATAAAACTATTATTGGCCGCAGCCGAACGGATCGCGTTTACCGCCACCATCAAACCGCCATCCACATTGTTTTTAAAGCCCACTGCAGAAGAAATACCACTGGCAAGTTTTCTATGAGTCGGCGACTCAGTTGTTCGAGCACCGATCGCCGTCCACGCAACCATATCCTGCAAATATTGAGGCGAGATCAAATCCAGGGCCTCGATAGCAATAGGCAAGCCGATCTCTGCAATATCCAGCATTAATTGTCTGCCAATATGAAGTCCGTGATCGATTCGGTGACTACCATCCAGATGAGGATCGTAAATAAGGCCTTCCCAACCGACGGAGGTTCGTGGTTTTTCAAAATACACCCGCATCAGGATCAACAAGTCATCGGCTAACTCGTCCGCCAAAGGTTTTAACTTACGAGCATAATCCAAGGCCTCTTCAGGGCTGTGAATAGAACACGGACCTACCACTACAACCATTCTCGTATCTGTGCGGTCCAGAACATTTTTTACAGCGCGATGGCCGGTCTGCACAGTTTCAAGAGCATTGCCCTGCAGCAACAACTCGTCTTTCAATTCGCCGGGTGCAGGCAACTCCTCGTATCCGACGATGTGAAGATTGTCTATTTCCTTTATACGCTCTGCCATTACCTGGTCCCGCTGATTTGTGATCTGATATTTTTGGAGCTGGGATTATGGTGTAAAAAGCCCGTTAACTCAAAGTCTATTTAGCCATTTCAGCACTCAGCTAGCCCCCGCTGTTTACAGTCGGCGGGTCATTGGGTACATTGCCTGCCTTGCAACTAGACATACAAAAGTACAGGAGCAGAACGTGCCCAAAGCCAGTGAACTAAAGAAAGGAATGATTGTCGAGATCGACGGCGTTCCACACATCACCAAGCAATTGGAGGCCAAGAGTCCTTCATCCCGTGGTGCTGCCACGCTTTATAAGGTGCGCTTCAACAATCTCCAGACCCACCAGAAACTGGACATGTCATTCAAGGGCGACGACATTCTAAAAGACGCAGATTGCAGCCGGGTTGGCGTGCAATTTTCCTATCGTGAAGATGACATCTTATATTTTATGGATATGGAAGACTACAGTCAGTACGGCATCAATGCGGAACAACTGGAAGGGCAGATCGAATACCTTGTAGAGCAACAGGAAGACATTATCGCCTTGATTATGGAAGACAATCTACTGGGCATCGAATTACCGAATTCGGTAAATCTGATAGTAGAAGATACGCCGCCGGCAGTTACCGGCTCATCTGCCACTAACCGAAGTAAAACAGCCAAACTGTCAACGGGTTTGGAAATTCAGGTCCCTGAATACCTGGAAGTGGGTGAAACAGTGAAGATAAATACCGTGACCGGCAAGTTTATGTCGCGGGCCTGACAGTCCGGCATAAAATTCGATTTTGCTCAGACAGAATCGCCCGTCCAACCATTATCAACCTCGCTGTCACCAAGCTAACTGCCACCAGAGAGAGGCGTCTGACAATTCCAGCAAACAGCTAACTCACCGATAACGCTCTCTCGACACTTTGAACAAATCCAATCCGCCATCCTGGGCTCTGTATCTGATTCCGACTTTTTAGCGATTTCCCGCGCCCTTTCATATACAGACTCATCCACCCAAACCTCCGGCAGACATTCTGTCACTGGCACTTCTCCGGAAACAGAATAGAGCTGATCATTTTTAACTGCGGATTCAATATTGTATTGCTCCAGCAGATTTTTAACATTCCATGCTGAGGCCGCGTTGTCTGCTATGTAAACCCTTTTCTTCATAGTTCTCTTGTTAAAACCCTAGCCGAGCCTTTCAATAGTTTAGCGATGAAAATCCCTGAATCGAATACCACCAGCCACCAAGGCTCCACCATAAATAACAATACCACCGGCAACCAGTATTCCCAATTGGGTAACCCGGTCCCAATTACCCCACTCAAGCCATTGCTGCAATTCAGCGGGATAACTTACAAGAAAATAAGCCATGGCTGAGTTGGCCACAATCATTCGCAAAACAAACAGCAACCAGCCCGACTGAAAACGGAACACCTCTTTCTTCTGCAAGCCGCGCATCAATAAACCGGCATTGAGAAATGCTGCCAAACTGGTAGCCAAAGCCAAACCCACATGGGCAAGCCCTGCCAGATAAAAAGTAATATTAAGAACCATATTACTCACCATCGCAATCACACCAATCTTTACCGGTGTGGCTGTATCCTGGCGCGCGTAATAACCGGGCGCAAAGATTTTGATCGACATAAAAGCAATCAGGCCAAAGGAATAAGCCCTCAAGCTACCTGAAGATCTCGCCACATCGTTGGCAGTAAAATTATCATTCTGGAAAAGAGTCACCAGCAAGGGTTCTGCAATTAGCACCAAGGCAACAGTGGCGGGAATAGCGATAAGGCAAACCAAACGAAAAGCCCAATCCAGAGTTTCTGAAAACTCTTCCATGGAAGATTCGGCATGCTTACGTGACAAGCTGGGCAACACAACAATTGCGATGGCTATACCAAAAGTCCCCAATGGTAATTCCATCAAGCGGTCTGAGAAATACAACCAGGACACACTGCCTGCAACCAAAAATGAGGCAATCATGGTATCCAATAACAGGTTAATCTGACTTACCGAAACACCGAACAGGGCAGGCAGCATTAGTTTCTTGATGCGTTCTACCCCTTCATGTTTCTTGGCTAGAACAGGCACCGGTAACAAACCCAGCCGAGCCAGAAACGGCAACTGAAACAAGAACTGCGCGATACCAGCAATCAATACCCCCCATGCCAGAGCCATTTCCGGAATCTCCATATGGGGAGACAGAAACAGCGCGCAACTTATAAGGGAAATATTCAGCAGAGCCGGCGTAAAAGCCGGAACAGCGAAACGGCCATAGCTGTTCAAAATAGAACTACATAAGGCCGTCATGGAAATCAGCAGCAGATAGGGAAAAGTAATGCGTAGCATGTGCACAAACAGATCAAACTTTGCCGCTTCGTCGGAATACCAGCCGAAGGCAATAGGAATGGCAATAATCGGCGCTGCCAGCAACATAATAAGTGTTAGCAGGCTCAGAAAACCACCGAGACTCCCCGCCACAGCATTAATAAGTACTTTTACATCGCCAAGAGATCGGGTACTTCGATATTCAGAAAGAACCGGCACGAATGCCTGATTGAATGCCCCCTCGGCAAACAGCCTTCGCATGAAGTTGGGAATCTTGTTGGCAAAGAAGAAGGCATCGGCTGCGTCGCCGGTGCCGAACATACGTGCAATGACAATATCACGCGCCAACCCCAGAAACCGCGACACCATGGTCATGGACCCGGTGATCCCGCTGGACTTAAGCAGGCTGGATTCCTTTGCTGGATAATTCCTCGCCTGAAGTTCGGTATTAGCTTGTTCTGACTCTGACATTCCTGCTTTTATCGTTCCTGACTCAATAAGCTGAAGTGGCGAATTGCACCGAATCCGATTATCGCAGTTCTTCCCTGTCAATAGATAGGATTCCGCTACCGATTATTAGACAAAACAAAAAATCGCGCGAGGCTAATAAACCGATAATAGTTAAGGGCTTAGCAAAAGCTTCCAGTTACGAAGCCTATTGACATCATTGGTCGAAAACGGCATAGTGTCGCGCTCAGAATTCAGGGGCGGGACAGCTTCCTCCACCCTGTAAACGAATAAACATTAACAGCACCGGACCGACAAAAGACCCGGTCAGGCACAAGGAGTCACAATTGGCTAATTCCGCACAAGCCCGAAAGCGTGCAAGACAAGGCGAAGTTCGCCGTCGTCACAATGCGTCATTCCGATCCATGGTTAGAACCCAGATCAAGAAAGTTGATACAGCTATCGCCAGCGGTGACCACGCTGCAGCTACTGAAGCCTATAATGAGGCAGTTCCTGTAATCGACCGTATGGCTGACCGGGCTATTATTCACAAGAATAAGGCTGCACGTCACAAGAGCCGTCTGAACACGGCTGTCAAAGCGCTTAAATAGAGCCCTTAAACAGACAGACCGCTAGAGAATTCATAAAAAAACCGGCAATTGCCGGTTTTTTTATGATGGTTTAAAACCGCCCAAGACCAATTCAGTCACTAATTACCAGATTATCCCGGTGAATGACCTCTTCTTCCGCCGAATAGCTCAGCAGTGATTCAATATTCTCGCTGGACTTACCCTTGAGCACCGAGATTTCCCCGGAACTGTAATTCACCAAGCCACGGGCGATTTCCTTGCCGCTGCTATCAACGCAGACCACCACCTCTCCGCGGGAGAAATTGCCACTTACTTCACTAATACCCACCGCCAGCAGACTCTTGCCTGATTCTTTCAGCACTGCCACCGCACCATCATCTACGGTGAGGCTGCCTTTTAAGCTTAACTGGCTGGCCAACCACTGCTTTCTCGCCGTTACCGGCTCACTGCCCGCCTCAAGAAACGTGCCCAGCGACTCGCCTTCCCGTAATCGGCTAAGCACCAATTTTTCCCGGCCGTTGGCTATGACGGTGGACGTTCCGGAACGTGCCGCCAATCTGGCAGCAGATACTTTGGTTTGCATGCCACCGCGACCCAGACTGCTGCCCGAGCCAGCCATTGCCATTAAGCTGGAATCGCCAGCGGATCCATTGCGCACTAGCTGTGCTTCTTTATTACTGCGGGGGTCACTGTCATACAAGCCATCCTGATCGGTAAGGATGACCATCACATCGGCATTAATAAGATTAGCCACCAGCGCGGCAAGCGTATCATTATCGCCAAAGCACAGTTCCGCTGTGGCGACTGTATCGTTTTCATTTACCACTGGCACCACACCCATTTCCAGCAATGTAGTTAAGGTACTGCGGGCATTGAGATAGCGGGTACGGTCAGACAGGTCGTCATGACTCAGAAGAATTTGCGCGGTGTGCACATTGTGTTCCATAAAACAGCTTTCATAGGCCTGTACCAGCCCCATCTGCCCGACGGCTGCAGCAGCCTGCTGCACATGAACCTGCTCCGGCCTGGCCTTGAGCCCGAGGCGGGACACCCCTTCGGCTACTGCACCAGAGGAAACCAGCACCAGCTCTATACCGGCCTCGCGCATGGCAACCAACTGACTGGCCCAATGGGAAATAGCCTTGGTATCAAGTCCGCTGCCGTCATTGGTAACCAGCGAACTGCCTACCTTGACTACCCAGCGTCTGGAGTCTTTTATGCTGTTTGCCATTGGCTGAACCTAATGCTCAAAACTTTATTATTCAATCTACAGATATTGTCTGCAGCTATTAACTTCAACTATTAACTACAATTAATAGCTATTCCTCGTCCCAATCTTCGTCCCAGTCCTGCTCATCTTCGAGATCATCTTCCTGATGTTTATTGCGGGACTTCTTTGTCGCTTCAATGCTGCGTCGAATCTCGAACGCCATGGCCGCTTCTTTCTCCAGCTGTGCTTCTTTATATTCTTCATCATCGAGCAGGCTCTGGCGGTGCTCTTCAACCGAGTCCATCAGGTCATTACACAGCTTGTCACAACCCTCGGAATTCAGCGCCGATATCTCATAGATCTCGCCTTCCCAAGACAATGCCTCTCTTAAAGATTGCTTCAGGGCCTCGGCGGTTTCTTCATCAACAAGATCCAGCTTGTTCATCACCAGCCAGCGTTCTTTCGCCGCCAGTGTGGGACTGAATTTCTCCAACTCCTTAACAATTTGTACCGCATTCTCCACCGGATCACTGTTATCCGCCGGCAGTACATCAATTATATGCAGCAATAAACGGGTTCGCGAAAGGTGCTTCAGAAAGCGAAAGCCCAATCCGGCGCCTTCCGATGCACCTTCGATCAGGCCGGGAATATCTGCCATTACGAAGCTGCGTTCCATACCCAGGCTTACTACACCGAGATTAGGCACCAGAGTAGTAAAAGGATAATCGGCAACCTTGGGCTGGGCCGCAGATACCGAACGAACCAGTGTGGATTTGCCTGCATTGGGAAAACCCAGCAGGCCCACGTCGGCAACCAGACGCAGCTGTAGTTGCAGCAGCCGAGCTTCTCCGGGGGAGCCTTTGGTGGTCTTTCGTGGCGCCCTGTTGGTGCTGGACTTAAAACGGGTATTGCCGAGACCGTGAAAACCGCCGCGGGCAACCATTATTGGTTCATCCACATTATTCAGGTCGGCAATCAGCTCTTCGGTTTCTACATCAATGACGCTTGTACCCAGAGGTACTTTTACCAGCAAATCCTCACCACTCCTGCCAGTGCACTTCTTGCCCATGCCCGGCTGGCCGGATTCGGCGCGATAGCGAGGCTGAAAGCGAAAGTCCACCAGAGTATTAAGACCAGAGTCTGCCTGCATGAAGACACTGCCGCCGTCGCCGCCATCACCACCGTCGGGGCCGCCCCGTTCGATGTATTTCTCACGGCGAAAGCTCAGGCAGCCATTACCGCCTTTTCCTGCCTCTACAAATACTTCTGCTTCATCTACGAATTTCACGATGTATCCGGTGTGTAAGAGTTAATGTTGCTGTGCTAAAAAGTCACTACAGGGAATTAATGTCCCAAAACAAAAAAGCCCCGTCTATCGACGAGGCTTTTAGATCACGAATCGTTATTCTAGGCCGTCTCGACAATTACGAATTTTCGATTGTGCGGGCCTTTTACGGCAAACCTGATAACGCCGTCGGCTTTAGCAAACAAAGTGTGGTCTTTGCCACAACCTACGTTTTCACCCGGGTGGAAGCGAGTTCCGCGCTGACGCACGATGATGTTGCCGGCTTTAACTACTTCGCCACCAAACATTTTCACACCAAGTCGCTTCGATACCGAATCGCGACCGTTATTAGTACTACCACCTGCTTTCTTATGTGCCATCTGCTAACTCCTGGCCTTAAGCTTTAATTCCAGTGATTTTTACTTCTGTAAACCACTGTCTATGACCTTGCTGCTTGCGAAAATGCTTGCGGCGATTAAATTTGATAATGCTAACTTTCTTTGCACGACCCTGATTCAGCACTTCGGCAGTAACCTGGCTTCCTTCAACATAAGGAGTACCAACTTTTACTGATTCGCCTTCGCCAACCATCAAAACCTTGTCAAATTGAACTTCTTCACCGGTGGGCACTTCAATTTTCTCAAGCTTGAGGACTTCACCTTCCTCAACTCGATGCTGCTTTCCACCACTTAATATTACCGCGTACATATCCGTCTCCAAGACCTTGTGAAACGGGCTTCTTGACCCATTCCTTTAGGGGCGGGCATTTTACGGGAACAGGGGGCCTGAGGCAAGCGTATTCGCCGCATAAATTCACAGTATTTTAACTCCCGGGCTCGGGCCGGATTTGCGCGATGCGGGATTCTAACAAATCCAGCGGGAAAGCCATAAAAAAGAGCCCCCTAATCGCCCATTTGCCCCGTCTTATCTGGCTTTGCTTGACAGTATCAGGCTGGCTCCATAGCATGCCACATCACGAGCTTAATCACTCGGATCACCTGCGCCACGGCATCAGGAATTTCCAGCCAGGTGAAATAATTAACAACAAGCAGCGAAACGTAAGAACCCAGCCAAACCATGTATCAGCAAATCCGTTCAGCCGTCGAGTCCGATTTCGAGCAAGTCGACAAATTCATCATAGACCAGCTCTACTCCAATGTTCCTCTGGTTGAGAGCATTGGCCACTATATCGTGGAAGCTGGCGGCAAGCGCCTGCGACCCATGCTTGTACTGCTGGCTGCCCGCTGTTGCAATATCCAGACTGACCAGCACATCTCCCTGGCCTCGGTAATCGAGTTTATCCATACCGCCACCCTGCTCCATGACGACGTGGTGGACATGTCCGAGCTGCGCCGTGGCAGACCCACAGTCAATGCCGAGTGGAATAACCCCTCCAGCGTATTAGTTGGCGACTTCATCTATTCACGGGCTTTCCAGATACTGGTGAAGATCGGCGACATGAAGATCATGGAGATCATGGCGGACACCACCAATCGCATCGCCGAGGGCGAAGTGCTACAGCTGATCAACAAAAACAACCCCAATCCCAACGAACAAAGCTATATGCAGGTGATTGAGAACAAAACCGCCATACTGTTTCAGGCCGCCGCCCAGTGTGGTGCCATTCTCACAGATGCCGACGAAGAAACCCGCGACGCATTAAAGGAATTCGGCATGCAAATGGGTATTGCATTCCAGTTGGTGGACGATGTGCTGGACTACGATGGCGATGCCGAGGCTATGGGCAAGAATGTAGGAGACGATCTGGCTGAAGGCAAGCCTACTCTGCCGCTTATCTACGCCATGGAGCACAGCAGCGAGGCAGATGCCCAGCTAATCAGGAAATGTCTGGCCGACGAAGAACTGTCCAAAGAGAGCCTGGACGAGGTTATCCGCATGGTCAACGCTTGCGGAGCTCTGGATTATACCCGCGAGAAGGCTCGCGCCTGCTCCGGCAAAGCAAGAGCCTGTCTGGAAAAACTACCTGCTTCACCCTACCGGGATGCCCTCGAGGTCATGGTGAAGTTTTCAATTGAACGCACGGTCTAGGTAAGTAGTAAACAACCAATAAACCAAACGATTATCACAAGCAATCACAAATAAGACGGAACTTATTATCCGGAGGTACACCTTGTTAGACTTGTCAAAAATACCCTTTCCCGAACCAATAATGGATGTAATCGAGAATGTAGAAGAGTTTGAAAAAACTCCACTGCAAGAGCAATTTTCATATGTTGACAGTTATAACATCATACACGATAGCGCCGAGAGATTTGGCGAAACCACCGCACTGGAGTTTCTATTGCAGGGTTTGCCGGATGAGCCCAGCCATGTAGTTACCTACAAACAACTGGGAGAAAATATAATCCGGACAGCCAACCTGCTCACCAAACTCGGAGTGAGCCAGAGCGATTCAGTTTCAATAATCCTGCCGGTATTACCACAAACCCACTTTGCAATATGGGGCAGCCAGGCCGCAGGAATTTCAAACCCCATAAACCCCATGCTCGAAGCCGAGCACATCGCAGAAATAATCAATGCCGCCGAATCAAAAGTAGTTATCTGCCTCGGCCATACGGCACACAGCGACATTCGTCAGAAAGTACTAGAGGCGACCCTCGATTGCGAAACCGTGAATACTATTCTTGAAGTGAATGTGCCGGGCCTATGCGACCCATCCTCTGCAGAAGCCTATAAAGGAACAGCCCAAATACTCGACTTCGACTCTTCCATTGCGGAATTACAGGGCGACGCGCTGGACAATAACCGACAGTTCGCTGCGGCTCAGATTGCAGCATATTTCCATACCGGCGGCACAACAGGTCGACCCAAGCTAGCACAGCTAACCCATGGCAACATGGCATTCCTTGGACAAATGATGCAGGTATACACAGCCCACATGGAGCACCACACAATCCTTTGTGGCCTGCCCCTTTTTCATATCTATGGCTGCATAATCCAGGGCGTATCAGCATTTGCCGTTGGCTACCGAATCATCCTGATGACACCTGCAGGGTTCCGCACGCCTCAGGCAATGGGGAATTTCTGGAAGCTAATCGAACGCTTCAAGGTAAAGCAATTTTCAGCAGTCCCAACCGTACTCATGGCGCTGGCAGATATTCCTGCAGCCGATGCAGACATCAGCAGCCTGACAAATATAAACTCAGGCGCGGCGCCACTGTCCGAGCCATTCAAAGTGGGCTTTCAGAATAAACATAAAGTGGCTGTATCCAATGGCTACGGCATGACAGAAACCACCGCGCTGATTTCCAGGGCCCCCGAAAACCAGCCTCCGGGCAGCGTAGGAATGAGAGTCCCCTACTCCCAGATAAGAATCGCTCACTTAGATGGCACAACAGTAACCCATAACTGCGCGCTGGAAGAAAGCGGCGTGATACTGGTAAAAGGGCCACAGGTATTCATCGGTTACAAATCGGAAAGCGATAACGCACAGGCATGGACAGAAGACGGCTGGTTTAACACCGGCGACATTGGCTATCTCGACGACAAGGGTTTTCTCTATTTGTCCGGCAGGGCAAAGGATCTAATAATTCGCAGCGGCCACAACATAGATCCGGAATTAATCGAGGAACCACTCAATGCCCACCCCGAAGTGGTCACATCCATAGCAATCGGCTTGCCGGACTCCTATGCAGGCGAACTACCCATGGCCTATGTGGTACGCACACCAGACAGCCAGGTGACAGCAGAACAACTAATAGCCCACTGCGCCGAGCACATGTCGGAACGTGCGGCCGTGCCCAAACGCATAGAATTTATAGATGCCATGCCATTGACAGCGGTTGGCAAAATATTCAGACCAACCCTGCGACAACAAATCTCTGAGCAGCTAATCGGTGAAATACTGGATGCCGAAGGAATTGCTGCAAGCGTAGCGGGCGAACAGGAGAAGAAACGGGGGCTAGTAATTCGCATCTCAGTCGATAACAAAGAGAATATCGACAAAGTTAATGAACTGGTTCAAAGCTATACATTTACTTGCGAAGTAAACTAAACCAACTCACAAACAAGGAGAGCGCCATGTTACTGGGCAGACAATCCATCGCAATAATCCTGCTATTGGCTCTGGGCTCATGCACTGCAACCGGGCTCGGCAGCGGCTCGCCCACCGAACGCAGGCAAGCTATCCAGACCATGCGTCAGGAAGTACTGACAGAACTAGCGGAAATCAAACCCGATACCCGGGCTCAAATAGCAAATTCCGCTGGATATGCCGTGTTCTCCAATGCCAACATAAACATCATCTTCGCCAGCTTCGGCGGAGGCTTTGGCGTAGTTCGCGACAACAGCTCAAGAAGTGATACCTATATGCGCATGGGCGAGGTAGGCTTCGGAATCGGCGCGGGGGTTAAAGACTTCCGCGCCGTATTCGTATTCCACACAGCCGACGCATTGGAAAGATTCATGGACGTTGGCGTATCGGTAGGCGGGCAGGCAGATGCGGCAGCGAAAGCCGGCGACCTGGGTGCAGCAGTAGGAGGCGGAGCAGTTGTCGACAACATCACCGTCTACCAACTCACCCAAAGCGGCCTCGCACTACAAGCCACAGTAATGGGAACAGCCTACTGGGAAGACGGCGAACTAAACTAAACCAAACCTAACGAAGAGTAGAATCACCAAACAGAAAAATCCTGAAAGAAAAGATCGCATCCCCTCTCAGTCTAGTGATGTCAGTTATGGAAAGGGACCCGCTTGCGGGTAAGGTTCCATCACTGACCCTTCTCTAGAAAGAAGCCAAAGAAAGAATCAGCAAAAGCAAAGCCCCAAAGAAAAGATCGTATCCCTCTCCAGTCTGGTGATGCCAGTTATAGAAAGAGATCCGCTTGCGGGTAAGATTCCATTACTGACCCCTCACCCTAAAGAAACATAAAAAAGGATCAGAAAAAACTACATAGCAGGATAGTTAGGTCCGCCCCCGCCCTCGGGAACAACCCAATGAATATTTTGTGCCGGATCTTTGATATCGCAAGTCTTACAGTGCACACAGTTCTGCGAATTGATTTGAAATTTCTTGCCGCCATCGGCATCTTCCACAATTTCGTAGACACCGGCAGGACAATAACGCTGCGCTGGCTCATCATACATAGGCAGATTGCTATTCAAAGGAATGGACTGATCCTTTAGCTGTAAGTGACAAGGCTGATCTTCCGCATGATTAGTATTGGAAAGAAAAACTGAAGAAAGCTTATCAAAACTAATTACACCATCAGGCTTGGCATATACAATAGGCGTTGCCTCGCTAACCGGTGTCAGCTGCTCATGATCTTTCGACGAATCGTGAAAGGTAAATGGAAGCTTGCCAAAGAAAATATTCTGTTCGATAAACACAAGCGCACTACCCAGCCAGAATCCAAACTTGTGAAAACCCGAACTAAAGTTACGCGTCTTATGCAGCTCTTCTTTCAATTCAGAATTATCAAAACGCTCCGAAAAATCTGTTAATTCAGCAGTTTGAGAATCATCGGAAAGAGCAGCGAACAGAGTCTCCGCCGCGATTATTCCCGACTTCATGGCAGTATGGCTACCCTTGATCTTGGCTGCATTCATGGTGCCCGCATCACAACCGACCAACAACCCGCCAGGAAACGTCATCTTCGGCAGAGAGTTCAGACCACCCTTAATAAGCGCTCGGGCGCCATAGCTAATACGCTTGCCACCTTCGATATATTTTTTAATAACCGGATGATGCTTGAATTTCTGAAATTCATCGAAAGGACTGATATGAGGATTCTTGTAGCCAAGGTCCACGATCAAACCCAGAGAGATCTGATTACCTTCCAGGTGATAAAGGAAACCACCACTGGCACTTGCAGCGCTGGCACCTACCATCGGATAACCGGCAGTATGAACAACCAAGCCTTCCTGATGTTGCTCTTCAGGAACTTCCCAAACCTCTTTCAGTCCGATGCCATAGTGCTGAGGGTCACTGTCCTTATCCAGTTCAAACTTGGAGATTACTTCCTTACCAAGATGACCACGACAGCCCTCGGCAAGAATCGTGTACTTGGCATGAAACTCGAAACCCGGCTCGAAAGAAGACTTGTGTTCGCCTTTAGCATCGACACCCATATCGCCGGTGGCAACACCTTTAACACTGCCATCTTCATTGTAAAGAATTTCCGCTGCCGCAAAGCCAGGAAAAACCTCGGCACCCAGCTCCATGGCCTGCTCGCCCAACCAGCGACAGAGATTGCCAAGAGAAATAATATAATTGCCATCGTTATGCATAGGGCGCGGAACAAACAAACCCGGAAAACGAAAAGAAGATTCAGCTCCCGGCAAATAATAAATATCGTCGCCGGTGACAGCAGTATTAAGAGGAGCGCCCCGCTCCTTCCAATCAGGGAACAATTCATTCAGGGCAGAAGGTTCGAACACAGCGCCCGATAAAATATGCGCGCCAATCTCAGAGCCCTTTTCCAAAACACAGACAGAGATTTCCCTTTCCGCTTCCTGTGCCATCTGCAAAAGCCGGCACGCAGTCGAGAGTCCGGCCGGACCTCCACCAACAATTACCACATCGACTTCCATTGATTCCCGTTGCATAACCTTCCCCTTTTTAAGGCTTCCGAAGCCTTTCAAATTTCAGCAAAGCATTATCCCCCAATACCCCCCACCAGCGCAAAGCACCTAGCTCACACTACTCAATCAACTCGCAAGCCCGAGAGAACAGAACCCCACCCCAATCCAACCCACAGATGCTCTCTACAAGACCCCACCCCGCCGACCCTCCCTCTTCCGAGACCAGCCCCCACATTACAAAATGTCACAATAAAAGCTGGGGGCATCGTCGTTAAAGCCGTTAAATATCTGCATACTTACGCCTTTTTCAGGCAAGGATGCAGCCTTTGATTGCCGGAGCCCCACTGTATGAACTCTGCTCGTAGTAACAAACCTTTCACCAATCCACTAATCATTGCACTAAGCGCACTTTCCCTGAGCATTTCCGCCGGTATGCAGGCACAGGAAGCTGCCGATGATTCCACCATTTCCTATTCAGCGGATTTCTTCGATCAGTACGAGCCATTCTCCGTAAACGACATGCTCGATCGAATTCCAGGCATTAGCACAGCCCGATCCGGCGGCGGCAACAGCGGTGGACCAGGAAGCTCCGGCGGCTCAAATCGACGCGGTCTTGGGCTGGGCGGTGACCAGATCATGATCAATGGTCGACGAATCACCGGCAAGGAAAATGAAGGCAATAGCCAGCTGAGTCGAATACCCGCAAATCAGGTGCAATACATAGAAATTATTCGCGGCACATCCGGAGATCTGGATGTACGTGGTGGCAACCAGGTAATTAATATTGTTCTGCTTGAAGCCGAGTCAAGAAACTCAATCGCCTGGGAACTAAATGCTGACCATTTACATGACGGCGAAATTAAACCCGGCGCCAAGGTATCACTCACTGGGCAACGGGGCGCATTCGATTACCTGCTAAGTATAGACACAGAGCCGCGCTGGGAATATCGACGGGGGTTCGAATACAGCTTCCTCACCGATGGCAGCCCTAACGACACAGTAAAAAGAGACCAGTTTACCGATTCACAGCCAATGACATTTTCGGCAAACCTCGGCTACGAGTTTGGCGCCAATGACATCGTGCATTTTAATGCCCAATACAATGACTCTTCCGCTCCCGGAGAAGAAGAACGAGCGATTACTGACCTGCTTGTCAGCCCCGCCGCTGTCACTTTTGAAAACGACCATATCAACCACGACAACGATTTCTGGGAAATCGGTGGCGACTACGAACACACATTTGCCAACGGCAACCGCTGGAAATCTCTGTTTATTATTAACGAAAAAGAAGACGACCGGCTGCGGGAAAGGTTCGACGTCATCGGATCCAGCGAAGTTAAAGACTTATTCCTGAGCACCTTTAACCGCTATCAGGAGCAAATATTCCGTAGCTCCTACTCCTTTGATTTCAGCCGTGAGCAATCCCTGGAGTTCGGTATAGAACGGGCACAAACAACTCTTGATTCAGCCCTGCAGTTAGGACTGAATTTTGGTGCAGCCGGCGACCCTGCAGTATTCGGCGGATTAACCCCGATTACGGACTCGGACGCTACCGTCGAAGAAATTCGTTATGAAGCATTTGCCGTACACAACTGGCAGATAAACAGCCGTATGTCTCTGGAAAGCACGCTGATTATAGAGAACTCGGAGATTAAACAATCAGGGGACGTCAGCAAGAGCCGCGATTTTGACTTCGTAAGACCGAAAGTCGACTATCGTTTTGACATCACCCCGGCCTTGCAATTCAGAGCAACCGTAGAGAAGGATGTGGCGCAGCTTAGCTTCAATGACTTCACTGCAAACATAAATACCGGAGACGATGATCAGGATGCTATTGCAGGCAACCCGGAACTGAGACAGGAACAATCCTGGCGTTATGATCTAAACCTTGAGTATCGCTTCAACGAAGGCAACGGCGTAGTAAGCAGCAATGTTTTCTATCACGACCTTGAGGATGTAATCGACAAGGTGAATGTATCTCCGCTTGGCAGCATCGCTTCTGCTAATGGAAACATCGGTGATGGTGAGCGATACGGAATCAAACTGGATGGCAGCCTGCGCATGGGAATGATAAATCTTCCCGAATTGCTAATTACCTCCAGCGTTCAAGTGGAAGATTCAAGTGTCACCGATCCGTTTCTGGGTATCGACCGACGTCTAAACCGACATGGAAGGGGCCGCTATAGCCTGGGCTTCCGTCATGACCTCACCGCCAGGAACATAAACTACGGCCTCAACGTCAATGGCAGCATCAAGGGCAATATGAAGGTCTACGATATCGATAAGATCGAAGACTATCAGTCCGACGCTTTTATCATGGCGTTTGTGGAAACTCAGGCCTGGGGCGGGTTCACCTTCAGGTTTGAAGCCACCAATTTCCAGGAAAGCTGGCGCTGTCGCGTACGCTCAAGGTACACCGGCGGCACTCTGGCAACCGGTAGCTTTAACGAAGTTGAAGACTCCTGTAGCCATGCCGGTGAGAAATACGCCATCAAGGTTCGCGGGACTTTTTAATAGCACTCCCTCGCGCTGCGCTTGATACGCTCCGCAGTGCGATTGGGGACAGACTGCGATTAATTCCCATTTAACAGCCTTTAAGTTAATCGGATTAATCGTGGTCTGTCCTCATTTAGCAGCTGTTTTCGGAAATTCATTCCAACTCCTCAAGCACAGCGATTTTAAGTCGATACCATGATCTTATGAGGAAAGGTGAAGTAGCTCACAAACCCCTGAAAAAAGGCGACTCTGCCACAGGTTTCGTACAATTTGTCACAGTTTGCAGCCCCCATGCTCTGTATAATCGCCCACGATTTCAGCTTAACTGTTCAGCTAATAAACAAGCCAGCTAACAAACACGACAGCTATTTTTAAATAAGAGCAGCGACCTGCTGCTCATCTGATATGCCCTACTCGACCCAGACAGTGATCGAATAGTAAACCGGACAGGATTCCGCGACGTATATCAGGCATCGGAGTATCTAAATGAGCAGTCGTTCCACCCCAAACATCATAAAGCTAAGCCTCCTTAGCCTCGCTATTGCGACTGCGAGCCAGCCACTGGCAGCGCAGGACGAAGAGCTAATTGATGATTCCACTGTGGTCTACGAAGCTGATTTCTTCACAGAGTACTCCCCTGTTTCCGTAAACGACATGATTGACCGCATTCCCGGTATCGGTCTGGCACTGAATCGCCGAGGCGGCGGTGGTCGCGGGCTGGGCTCCGGCGAGGGAGAGATTCTTATCAATGGTCAGAGAATTACCGGAAAAAGCAACGCAGGTCGCAATCAGCTTAGTCGAATTTCGGCAGATCAGGTGGACTATATCGAGATCATCCGTGGCACATCCGAAGAGATGGATATCCGCGGCGGAGGCCAGGTGGTTAACGTGGTGTTGCTGGACGTGGCATCCCGTCGCAGCATCACTACCGAATTAAACACTGACCGCTACCATGATGGCACTTTTGACCCGGGCGCCAAGCTTTCTGTCTCGGGCCAGACCGGTGCCTTCAACTACCTTTTTCATGTAGAAGCTGAGCCACGCTATCAAAACCGTTGGTCCAATGAAGTCAGCCGTGATGCACTGGGCAATTTGCTGGAAACCCGTGACGAAGAAAGCATTCGCGACCGTACCGAGTACAAAACCAGCTTTAATCTGGGATACCAGATGGAAAAAAGCATAGTTCAGCTGAACGGCCTCTACGGTGGAGACTGCTCCCCGGAAGAAAAAGACCGACTCATTGACGACTACAGCAGCGGTGTAATTAACTCCCTGCAGGAAAGAGAAGAAATTGATCGCTGCAGAAGTAACTGGGAAGTTGGCGGCGACTACGAATACGAGTTCAACAATGGCGGCAAGTACCGTGTATTGTTCATCGCCAACAGCGGGCAATGGGATTCCACCCGGGAACGCTTCGATGTTCTTGCCAGTGGCGACGAAAAAGATCTCTATATTTATAACGAAGGCCGGGATCAGGAGCGTATTGTTCGAACTTCATATACATGGGACCCAGCTGCACACCATGGTTTTGAATTAGGTGTAGAACGCGCACAGACAACCCGCGATGGTAATTTGCGCCTGGGTGTAGCAGGCACAGGCACCCCATCTGACGCCCATGGCGGATTGATTCCCATTACTGTATCCAATGCAAATTCTACGGTAGAAGAAATACGTTACGAAAACTTTGCCGTGCACAACTGGGAAATCAGTAGTCGCATGTCGCTGGAAAGTTCCTTGATTTACGAGACTTCCACAATTACCCAGAGTGGTGATGTAAACAACGACCGTGACTTCGACTTCCTTAGACCCAAACTGGATTACCGCTTCGATATCACCCAGCAGTTACAGTTGCGAGCCACCATAGAGAAAAATGTTTCCCAGCTTAGCTTTTCTGACTTCAGCTCTTCCGCCGACGGTTCCGACGATGACCAGAACACGCAGGCGGGCAACCCTGAAATCGTGCAGGAACAATCCTGGAACTACAATCTGAATCTGGAATACAGACTGCCAAACAATATTGGTGTTTTGAACGGCTCTCTCTACTATCGCGATACCGAAGGTGTAATTGACCGCATCGACGTATCCACCGAAGACAACCCCCTGCAATCAGCACGAGGTAACATCGGTGATGCCAAGCGCTATGGAGTTAATCTCGATGCCAGCACCAGACTCGGCCTTATCGGCTTGCCTTCTGCACTGTTATCAGTTGGCTTTAGCATCGGTGACTCGGCAGTAACCGACCCTTTTCTTGGTACTGAGCGCAGACTGCGAAGAAACGGCCGCTACTTTGGTCGTATGAATTTTCGCCACGACGTCACCCAATATGATTTGAGTTATGGTTTTAGCTATTTCAACTCTGCACAGGACGGCGACGGCCTCACCGAGATTGACATCATCGACATCGAAACGCGCAAGGGTGATTACGGATTAAATTTCTTTCTTGAGAAGAAGGCATTTAATGGCGTTACTTTCCGCTTTGACGTAAACAATGCCAACAACGGCACTAACTGTCGAGAGCGTGTTCGCTATCTTGGCGCAACAGTTGACGGCCTGGTAGAAGAGATTGAAAACCAATGTTCAGGTGACGGCGTTAAATACTCTCTGAAAATCAGACAGACTTTCTAAGGAGCTCTTCAGCTCTCACAAAAAAGATAACTCGCTATTCGCCCGGTGTCTTTTTTTTGCTCTTCTTTCTATTTCTTTTTCTGTTCTTTTTTCCAAGCCCGTTCTGCGAAGGCTTCCCGAACTACCCCTTACTCAACCTTGGTAAAAATCATCATATGCTGCCAAGGCAGGAAGTCCAGCGTGTCAGTCCATTCCAAACCAAACACACTCATCTCTTTCACCACCTGCTCTTCTTTCATCTTATGCAAAGGACGTATGGGCACATTAGGGTCTTCACCTCTGTACTCAAGCAGAAAAATTCTGCCACCGGGACGTAGTGCGTCGTAAATGCCATCGATCATTTCGAAAGGGTGGGAAAACTCAT
>Ga0315322_10000854_pt1 | contig 23301 bp, 26 predicted proteins | sample M110021515metaG_FD_203461 | JGI IMG/M metagenome (GOLD analysis project Ga0315322, IMG submission 203461) | Ammonia-oxidizing marine archaeal communities from Monterey Bay, California, United States - M1 100m 21515 | ecosystem: Environmental > Aquatic > Marine > Intertidal zone | place: USA...
CGACGTCAAGACACATAAGTATACGACTTTTACACAGAGTGAAAAGATATTTTTCTATATATATTAGCATTATAGGGAGAATATCTAGTTTCTACTGGATAGACAGATACTGGACAGACCATATAAACTACTGATAAAAATAAGAAATAAAAATCAGCAGCACAAAAGCAGTTGCTTATTCAATGCCTTGGCGTTGCCAGCGTCTGAACCTAAAAGCGCCCCAGCACCGCCGCCCCTGACATCGACATGGCTGCAATGTGCAACTTGCGGGCTGCTCCATCCAAAGTGAGCTGCAAGACCAAGTCCGGAGGGCCTAGCGCGCGACCCGCCCGCTCGGGCCATTCGACCAGAAACAAGGCATTGGCAGGCAGATCATCCAAAGCCAAAAACTCCAACTCAGCCCCATCCCGCAAGCGATACAAGTCCATGTGGTATACCGGTCGCGGCACTAACTCGTAAGGCTCTATCAGCGTGTAGGTCGGACTCGGCACGCGCCCGGTATAACCCAGAGCGCAGAGTACGCCCCGACTGAAGGTGGTTTTACCGGCACCGAGATCACCGTGAAGGAAAATCTGAAATCTGACATCCGGCAGACCAGCGAGCGCTGCAGCCAAACGGGCACCGGCCGCTTCGGTTGCATCGCCATCAGCCAAGCTTAGAGACTGCTCCGACAATACGCCACTCATGGATTCAACACAGTTCGCAAGTGCTGCAATAAGTCACTGGCCAACATGCCGCGCTCACCTTCACTTGCAGCTCTATCACCGGCGAGGGCGTGGGCGTATGCCGCTGCTGCTGCCGGCGCCTGCAAACCACCGGTCTGACCTAAAATTGCGGCAACAACACCGGTAAGCACATCCCCCATTCCCGCTGTTGCCATCCCCGGATTACCGCCGTTTACTACAAACGGGACGGACTGCTCACCGGCGATCAACGTGCCATGGCCCTTCAAGACTGCCACCCCACCGTAGCGTGACTGCAACGCCTGCACCGCACTCAAGCGGTCGGACTGAACTTCTGCGACACTCACGCCCAATAAGCGTGCGGCCTCACCCGGGTGCGGTGTCAGCACCCAATCATTTCGATGCTGCGGATATTCTGCAAGAATATTCAATGCATCGGCATCGAGCACCTTCGGTTTATCCACTTGCACCAGCCGATCAAAGCACCGCTTTGCCCATTCATCGCGACCCAAACCCGGGCCCAGGGCAATAACACTGCAACGCGTGATGAGATCACTAAGATCAGCAGCGTCCTCTAGCGCATGCACCATTAGCTCCGGCCTGCCGCTCAGAATTGCGGCAACACCAGCCTGGCGCGTTGCAACCGAGACAAGCCCCGAGCCAGCACGTAATGCCGCTTCGGCACACATTCGAGCGGCCCCCGCCATGCCATAATTTCCGCCAACCACTAAAACATGCCCGAACATACCTTTGTGAGACCCTGGCTCTCGCACAGGCAATAGCTCGGCAAGGTCCTGCTCGCCAAACAGCAACAATCCCGGCACCATATCAGCGGATAGAGACGGCGGAATACCTAAGTCATCGAACAGGAGTTCGCCGCCGTGATTAAGTCCGTCAGCGAGAAACAAGCCGATCTTTAAACCGACAAAACTAACGGTTACATCCGCATTAATGGCGACACCCATAACTTCGCCGGTAAGACCGTTAATACCGGTAGGTATATCAACCGCGAGTATTGGTTTATCCGACAAGTTAACACCCTTAACGGCGGCAAGATAAGGACCTTCCAGATCACGATCGATACCAGTACCAAGCATTGCATCAATAATCAGATCTCCTGCCGGACAACTCACTGGGTCGTAAGCCTGTGTCTCGCCACCTGCGGCGCGAAAATCGTCAAACGCTTTGTACGCATCGCCATTCAAGCACGAGGGATCAGTTATTGCGACCACGGTCACTTCAATACCCGCAGCTCGCGCTAAACGCGCAATCACGTAACCATCGCCTGCATTATTACCAGAGCCGCATAGCACCAACCAATGGCGAGCCTGCGTAAATCGGGCAAAGCCCATGTCAAAGGCATATTGCCCAGCACGGCACATGAGCTCATAACCGGACACATCGAGATGCGCAATTGCACGTTGGTCAAGCTCGCGCACCTGAGAAGGGGAATAGACAGAATGTAACCATGGGCTCATAAGGCTGATTATACTGTGCCAACGTCCCCAACGAGCAAGCAACGAATGGCACATAACAAGCATGACCAGATAAACCCTTCGCCGCAGATGAACGAGCTCGCTGAGCAAATCGGCAAATGGGCACTGAAACTCGGTTTTCAGCACGTTGGATTCAGCAGACCTGAGCTGCCTGATGCAGAAGTCCGGCTGCAAAACTGGATCACTGCCGGACGACATGGTGACATGAGCTACATGATGAAGCATGGCACGAAACGGTCGCGGCCCGTCGAACTCGTGCCGGGAACACTGACCGTTATTTCTGTGCGCATGGATTATCTACCCGAAGAGCCCGGCAATCCGAAACAACTGCTGGAGCAGCCAGATAAGGCCTATATTTCGCGCTATGCCCTAGGTCGCGACTACCACAAGCTAGTGCGTCGCCGCCTGCAGCAACTGGCGGATAAAATCACCACAAAGTGCGGCAGTTTTGGTTACCGTGCATTCGTCGATAGCGCACCAGTGCTGGAAAAGGCGCTAGCACAAAATGCCGGCATTGGCTGGATAGGCAAACACACCAATCTCATCGATAAAAACACCGGCTCCTGGTTTTTTCTTGGTGAACTGTTTACAGACCTACCCCTGCCGGTTAACGCAACACCGGCAAGCAATCATTGCGGCAGCTGCACAACATGCATTGATGTTTGCCCCACTGCTGCAATCACAGGACCTTACCAACTTGATGCGCGTCGATGCATCTCATACCTCACCATTGAAATGCGTGAGAGCATTCCAGAAGAGTTCCGCAAAGCAATTGGTAACCGCATTTATGGTTGTGATGACTGCCAACTATTCTGTCCATGGAATAAATTTGCTCGGCCCACCAAAGAGCCTGACTTTGCTCCCCGCCACGGACTCAACGATGTAGAGCTGTGCGAACTATTTGGCTGGGATGAAGCGCTTTGGCTGGAACGAATGGCTGGTAGCGCCATCCGAAGGGTTGGCTACGAAGCCTGGCTGCGCAATATTGCCGTCGCGCTAGGCAATGCAACAAATAGTGAAGCAGCCGTTACAGCGCTTCAAAAAAGGATCGATGACCCGTCAGCAATCGTTAAAGAACATGTGCTTTGGGCGCTGGGCGAGCACGCAAAATAGCAAGATGCTATTTGGCTAGGTGTCGAACTGCAGATTATCAATGAGACGGGCCTTACCAAGCTGCGCAGCCACTAAAATAATCAACTTACCCGCAATCTTTTTAGGCACGGACAAATCCGCAGGTCGCCGCACCGAGAAATACTCCGTGCTAAACCCCCCATTCGTCAGTATTTTTATGGCAGCAGATTCAACTTTGGCAATGCTTTCACCATCCAGAATCTTCTCCCGAGCTTCGCACAACGTCGCATACAACAGGGGCGCCGACAGCGTTTCGGCAGCTGTTAAATACTGATTCCGCGAACTCATCGCCAGACCCGCATCATCGCGCACCGTTGGGGCAGAAAGTATTTGGGTGGGCAAGTGAAGCTCTTCGGCCATTCGCTGCAGAATGACAAATTGTTGAAAATCCTTTTCGCCAAAAACTGCAACATTCGGTGAAACAATATTTAGCAGCCTCATGACCACCGACGTAACACCCTCGAAATGTTTTGCCCGACGCTCTCCACACAAAACATCAGACAAGGCGGGCACGAATACGCGAGTGGAATTTTCAACACCTAATGGATAGATATCTTCAGCCTTGGGCGCATACAAAATGTCAATGCCAGAGCGACTCAGCTGTCGTGCATCTTTTTCCGGGGTTCGTGGATAAGCTCCGAAATCTTCCCCCTTACCGAACTGGGTCGGATTCACAAATACAGACACCACAACACGATCTGCATTGGCGGAAGCCAACTGACAAAGACTCATATGCCCTTTATGCAAATTGCCCATAGTAGGAACCAGAGCAACAGTTTCACCAACTTGGTGCCACTCAATCAACTGCTCACGCAAAGCCTTGTTGTTAGTAATAGTTAGCATCAAAAAGTTATCGCAAGTTTAACGAAGCCGCACTAAAGCCAATATTAAAAAATACAGGAATAAACAGAGATTGCTCGTTATTTTAGGAGAAACAATGTTCTGGAGCCGGATAGCTCCGGTTTTTGACCGCCTCAACATAGCGCACACAACCCTCGGCTATAGAACCGGAGTCACTCTCCATAAAGTTCTGCACGAATTTTGGCAAGCGTCCCTGAGTAATACCCAAGGCATCGTAGAGCACCAAGATTTGACCATCAACATCAGGCCCTGCACCAATACCTATAACCGGCACTTCGACTTTACCGGCAACGGCCTTTCCCACCTCATTTGGGACGCACTCAAGCAACACGATATCAGCACCGGCATCTTGCAGCGCAATAGCATCATCGATCATTTGCAAAGCCTGGCCTGAATCTCGACCCTGAACTTTAAAACCACCAATCTTATGCACAGACTGAGGCTTCAAACCAATATGCGCACACACAGGAATATCGTGACGCGTGAGATGCCTTACGATTTCTATCTGACTTGAGCCCCCCTCGAGCTTAATCATCATTGCACCACCTTCCTGCATCAAACGAACAGAATTTTCCAATGCCTGCTCAGGCGTGGTGTAACTCATAAATGGCATATCTGCCACCAGAAAACTTCGGCGCAAACCGCGACGCACCATCTTGGTATGATAAATAATGTCATCAACGGTAACGGGCACAGTGGTGTCATGACCTTGAACCACCATGCCAAGCGAATCGCCAACAAGCACGAGATCGGTATCAGCCTTATCGACCAACACTGCAAAACTGGCATCATAGGCGGTAAGGCAGGCAATCGGAACCTTCTCCGCTTTCATTTTTCGTAGCGTAGAAATATTGACCGGCGGCGTATCCATGCCGCGTTGTTCTAATTGGGTATACATAGTTATAGGTTACCTGATTCAACCGTCGTTGGCAGTCTCTGCGTTGCGCCAGCCGGACGACTAGCCAAGGGCGCTGGCCAAGGGATTAAAAAACTGTCGGCCACTGCGGGCAGCATCAATCTCGCGCACAAGCATCTGAAAATGCTCATCATTACTGACAGGGTCAATTTCCGCAGCATTCACAATCAGCAACGGCGACGCATCATAGGCATGGAAAAACCGTGCGTATGCATCGGTTAACTGCTCAAGGTAATTTCGCCGGATCTGCTGCTCGTAGCTAATTCCGCGCAATCCAATGCGAAAGAAAAGCGTATCCACTGGCGCCTGCAGATAAACCACCAGATCTGGGGCAGGAGGTTCAAACTCCAACGCATCGCGAACCTGATCATAGAGCTTCAATTCGTTCTGATCGAGTGTGATTTCAGCGAACAAGCGGTCTTTATCCATTAGAAAATCAGCAACCCGAGTTTCGCCAAACAAATCCGCCTGACGCAAGCGCTCTAATTGATTAACGCGCTGAAACAGAAAAAATAATTGGGTTTGCAATGCAGCTTTCCGAGCATCACGGTAAAAACCAGAGAGGAATGGGTTGGCATCAGCGTCTTCGAGCAGCAACTCACTGTCATAGCGCTCGGCAAGACGTCTTGCCAGACTGGTTTTTCCGACCCCGATAGGGCCCTCTATTGCGATATAGCGCGGCTCAGACATTGCACCCTGTTCTTATAATTATTGAGTTAATAAATTTTTAAGAATTAGCGTCAGCCATGTGCCTGTGAAGGCCGCTTCATATACGCTAACACCCTACCCCAAAGCACTCCCAACGGATGACTCGTGCTACTGAGCACCATAACAAATGAATGTCCCGCTTGGAATGATTTTTAAGTCGCGACTGCAGACGCCTACTCGATTCGGCATAGCTCATCGGGACTCGTCCTTTCTACCAGCTGAGCCAGCGCCCCAACGCCGGGGATATCCAGTTGCGGTGCGATGTCAAATAACGGCAACAACACAAAGCTGCGATGAGCAATGCCGGGATGCGGCACCTTAAGGTTAGGCTCAAAAACAATGAGGTCAGAATAAACCAATAGATCGAGATCGAGAACCCGAGGCCCCCAATGAATACCTTTAGCGCGATCTCTGCCCGCCTGCAACTCCACCTCCAACAACTTTACCAGCAATGCCTGTGGCGATAATGCTGTACTCAACTCCGCCACGGCATTCACATAATTCGGCTGATCCTGCGGCCCCAAGGGGGGATTACTGTAAAGAGGAGATTGCGCCACCAAGCTCGTATCCGGAAGATCGGACAGCGCGCGAAACGCCTGACGAACCTGAGTCACCGGGTCATTTAGGTTACTGCCAATACCAATATAACACCGCAGCATAAGCGTCTAGGTTTTACGCCGGCGACGACGCGGCCGACGACGCGCCGCATTCTCTGCATCTTCTTTTGCCGCTTTAGCCGCACCGAAGGCACGTGCTTGCTCTGCCTCAGGTTTGGTCTGAATTTCAGTCCACCAATTGGCGGTTCTAGCATCGACCTCACCGAGAACCTGGCGCAATAACATTAAATCGTAGGCAGCGCGAAAGCGTGGATGCCCAAGCATGCTCATCGCTCGTTTACCCTTGGTACGATTAAACTTGGGCTGTAGCTGCAGCATCTCGCGCATCGGGTAAGAAAACCGTTTGGGCATAAACACTATATCGTTAGTTCGCTGCACCAAGTTATTGGAAGCAATATTTCCTGCCTGCAGTTCCGTGCAGCCCTCTGCTTCCCTTAAGCGCTTAGTATCTTGAATCATAGGCCCCCAAAGAAACACACCAACAAGAAACATCGGAGTAACAGGACGACCTTCGGCAACACGCTCATCAGTATTTCTCAATGCCTGCTCAATAAATTTTAATCGTTCCGGATGATTGTTTTTAACGCCTTCATCCAGCCATTGGTCAGTTTCTGGGTACAAGTGCCGAAACAAACCCAGCTGGCGCAGATGGCGAAAACCTTCCAACGCATGGCCGGATTGGAAGATTTTACAAACCTCATCAAACAATCGCGCCGGGGGCACATCGCGCAACAGCTCTGCTAATCGCGGCAACGGCTCAGCGGTATCGGGATGAATGGTAAATTCAAGCTTCGCGGCAAAACGTGCGGCCCGCAACATCCTCACCGGGTCTTCCCGATAACGGGTTTCCGGATCACCCAGCATGCGCAAGGTGCGCCTTCTAATATCAGCCACACCCTCCACGCAATCACGTATCGAAAAATCAGCGATGTTGTAATAAAGCGCATTGGCAGTGAAATCTCTGCGCCAGACATCATCTTCTAACGTGCCATAAACATTATCGCGCAGCACCCGACCAGTGCCCTCAGAAACCTCATGGTCATGATCATCATTATCAGGATCAGCACTACTGCGAAAAGTTGCTACCTCGATAATTTCACGACCAAAGCGCACATGCACCAACCGGAAACGGCGGCCAATGACTCGACTATTGCGAAACAACTTGTGCACTTCATCAGGAGTAGCATCGGTAGCCACATCGAAATCTTTAGGACTTTTCTTTAATAAAAGATCCCGCACACTGCCACCCACTAAATACGCCTCGTAACCGCCCTTTTTCAGGCGATAAAGTACTTTCAGCGCTGCATCGGAGATGTTATCGCGGGAAACGGTGTGCTCTGGACGGGAGATAATCTCCGCGGCATGGGGTTTATTAGATTTGTCTGACGACATTCAGGAGACTTTAATTTAGTAACACTTGTGCAAATTTTGAGGAAAACTATAATACCAGCCCTCGCCTGCCAGAGGTAAGGTAATTACACGGACAGCGAGGACAGTGCGCCTAAGAGCGGCAAGTGGCCGGGACGTCGCGCCACAGATGACAACGGCGACGTGCGCATTATGCAGAACAACGAATGCTCCCTTCGTCTAGCGGTTAGGACACGGCCCTCTCAAGGCTGAAACACGAGTTCGATTCTCGTAGGGAGCACCACTTCAGATGCGCCTACTCTGGATGCAAGTCGATCAGCCTTAATCCAATCGTTTAAATACCAACGACGTATTGATTCCGCCAAATGCGAAGTTATTTGACATGACGTATTCACAAGAAATATTGCGGCCTTCTTTAACAATGTAATCAAGCTCCCCACACTCAGGATCAACATTATCAAGATTGATAGTCGGAGCAAACCAGCCTTCATGCATCATCTCAATTGCCAACCAGGCCTCAAGTGCGCCACATGCGCCGAGAGTATGACCCATGTAGCTCTTCATTGAACTGACCGGCGTGCTACTGCCTAAAACCTCGTGGGTTGCAAGGCTTTCTGCAATATCGCCATGATCTGTCGCGGTACCATGTGTACTGATATAACCTATCTGGCTGGCATCAATGCCCGCATCATCTAATCCCTCAGCAATACAACGCGCCATGGTTTTCCGATTAGGACGTGTCACATGACTGCCGTCAGAATTGCTCGCAAAGCCAACCAACTCGCAAATAATCTTCGCGCCTCTGGCCTTCGCATACTCATATTCTTCAAGCACGAAGGTGCACGCCCCCTCGCCTAATACAAGGCCATCACGATCACGGTCATAGGGACGCGGTGTCTTTTTGGGCTGGTCGTTCATCGTGCTGGTCGCATACAGCGTATCGAACACAGCCGCTTGAGTCGGGCAAAGCTCTTCGCCCCCACCTGCTAGCATAATATCCTGCTGCCCATAACGGATGGCTTCAAATGCATAGCCGATACCCTGACTGCCCGCCACACATGCTGTGCTCGTAGGAATAATCCGACCCGTCAAACCAAAAAAAACGCCGATATTTACTACAGCCGTATGGCTCATCATGCGAACGTAACTCGTAGCATTTAACCCATCGAGACTTTTATGCAACAACATCTGACCAAACTCGGCAACGGCATCGGTGCTGCCTGCTGACGAACCATAAGATACGCCACATCTACCAGACTTAATAACGGGGTCATCCAGCAGGCCAGCCGACTGAAGCGCACGCTCACTGGCAGTGACCGCCATTTTCGAAACTCGACCCATGCTGCGAAGCTGCCGGCGCGTGTAGTGCTCCGGCACTTCAAAACCGGTAACCGGCGAACCCAACGCGGTGTTTAAACCATCATATTCGTGCCAATGATCAAAAAACTGAACAGCATTACGATACTCGCCCAACTGCTTGCGGATTGTTGGCCAATCCGAGCCCAGTGGCGATATTCCTGAAATAGCTGTTACTACTACCCTGCGAATCATTTAGCCGCTCAAGCCCCCGTCTACTGTCAAAACCTGACGGGTAATATACGCTGCATCTTCAGAACATAGAAATGCAACAGCCTTGGCAACTTCTTCCGGCTGACCGAGACGCCGTGCCGGAATCATTTTTTTAAATTCATCGACAGCTAACTCGATAGTCATATCAGTTTCTATCAGCCCCGGCGCAACACAGTTGACTGTAATCTTACGTTTAGCCAACTCCAAAGCCAGCGATTTTGCTGCACCAATCAAACCAGCCTTGGATGCACTGTAGTTAACCTGACCACGGTTACCGGTAATGCCAGCAACGGATGTTAGCACCACAATCCTCCCGGGCTTTCGCCTGCGCACCATAGGCATCACCAGCGGCTGAACAACATTAAAGAAACCGTCTAAATTAGTATGTATAACGGCATCCCATTCAACGCCTGTCATTTGTGGAAACGAAGCATCTTTTGCGATACCGGCACTGCAAACCACGCCGTAATAAGCTCCATGCGCGTCAATGTCAGTATTCAGCGAATTTGCTACAGCCTCTCTCTGTGCAATATCAAACTGCAGCACACGTCCCACACCGGAACACTGCCGCAGCGTTTCTGCAGCACCTTCAGCATCACGCATATAGTGCACAACAACCTGATAACCCTGCTGCGAGAGTTCAACAGCAACTGCCCTGCCAATTCCGCGGCTTGCACCCGTAACCAATACTGTTTCCAACACCGAACTCCCAACGTAAACGCCCTGCAACATAGTACCGTAAGACTAAGCCGACAGACTCTCAAGAGACAAGTCGCCTCCGGGCTTTACATAAACCGATAAACGGGCAGAAATCTCAACACCCTCTCCAAATACCCGCCCTTCAAACGCACCTAAACCGTAGGTTGCAGCCACGTTTTCAACCACCTCCACTGTCAACTCAACACCCGATGGAAGATATCCACAACTGGAATGGAATTTCTGACTCCCGATAAGCAAACCAAGCGGAATAGGTTCGCCACGTTCCATAGCATTGAGGCCGCCCAAAGCCGCAATGGCCTGAGCCATATATTCAATTGCTATCCAAGCAGGCACGCCATGCGGCGCCAAAAAGAAACTACTATCCGCCGACACATGCACTGCTGCACAAAGCCGATCCGGGTGATGGGATATCAGCGAATCCAGCAGTAACATCGGGCCACGGTGCAACAGAGCATCTTCCAAAGACGCTCCCTCAACCGATATCGCATTTTCAACCATACGCGATGCCAAGACGATCAAACAGAACCTGTGGCGAACCCATACACATTTCTTCTGTTTCTTTATGGACTGCGACCTGAACAGTCATGCCCTTGGTGACCAAGTCACCCTCAGAATTATGAACCTGATACGATAATTTTAGGCGGTATTCATATTCTTCTAAACGCGCAGTTACCTGAATTTTTTCATCGAAGCCAACTGTCTTTAAATAACGAATATTGGCGTCAATCACAGGCCATACGTGCCCTGCCTTTTCCATCTCTATGTAGCCATAATTGATCTTATCTAACAACACACACCGGGCTTCATCAAAATAGCGCAGGTAGTTGCCATGCCAAACCACACCCGCTGGGTCGCAATCGTGATACGCAACTAACACTTCAACGGTTGCTTCAAGCTCAATCATACAAATAACTTCCATAGCTTTCGGTAGAACAAAACAGGTGACAACACCAGCATACCTATGACCAGCTTAGTGTGCATTAAGGTGATCTGGGCATTATCCCTGAACATACGAAAGTGTGACAAACCCTGCTCCGGATACTCCACCTTAGTATCCATGAACTGCACCTCGCCGCCCGCCCACATCCAACGCACTAGCGCTTCGAGATCAAACTGCATGCGCGCAGGCAATGGCACATAACGCACCACTCGCAACATCTTTTCGACCGGATAGATCCGGAACCCGCACATTGCGTCTTTAATCTCGGCGGAAAGCGTCTCAATGCGCAACAAAGCCAATGACAGCTTTCGTCCCTGCAATCGCGCCGCAGGAATATCGCCGCCAAAAGTGGGCCGCCCCGAAACCAATGCGTCTGGGAACTTTCTCGACACGGCAATCATAGGCTTTATATCGCTCGCCCGATGCTGGCCATCAGCATCAATCTGAACCACATGGGTATAGCCACGCTGCTTGGCTTCGGCGATACCCAACATCACAACAGAGCCTTTGCCGCGATTCCTGGCAACCTGAACCAGCTCGAAACCCTGATAGCCTGCAACAATTCGGCTGACTTCAGCAATGCTCAATGGATCACTGCCATCATCTATGATCAATCCTGGCATGCCAGCTTCAGCTAGCAGTGGCATAAATCGCCTTAACTGCTCATGGTGGTTGTAGTGCGGAATCAGCAGACAATATTTTTCATGTATGCACGACATAGTCAGGAAAAACTGCCTTCGGAATGGAGACCTAAGGATGAACTCAAACGATACGAAAAAACGCCGCCACTCTTTTTGAATATTTCATACTGCATATCTAATGGCGGCTGTGCAATCGTCTTAAACTTCACTCTGGGTGAGCTGTGAAATGTCTCGGTAGAAAAGCCAAGCTTGGCAGCCAGCAGCATAGCCCAATGCAATTGGACCACACCGGCAAGTATCGGAAGACCAGCAAAATGACCCTCCAAAGATGGGTTATCAGCATCCAGCCGGAAAACGCAACGCATATAGTCTGCATTGATTTCCTGCTCTGTCATTATTGGCAACACGCCTATTTGATTTGCCACAACGATGGTCTTTATGAGATCCCATGACGGCGTCGATAACGCTGCCTATAAAAATATTCACTGACCAGCAATAGACCAATAAGCAGATAGGAAATACATCCGTTATATAAAGCCCAGTAACTGGTCACCCCCAACCAGGCAAGAATAGCTGATATCAGCGCATTGATGGCAAAAAAGGCACACCAGATAAGCGTTAATGCCCGCATATAGGGTATCGCCTGCGATGGAATATCCATTTTAGCTGCGCGGGAAAAACGCTCGATCATCGATGGTGGCCGGGCAACTGTGAGCGCAAACGCACACATCAAAGCAATGCTCATCATGGTTGGATACAGCATCAACAATCGCACACTTTGAGACGCATAAAGCACGACAAAAAATATCGCCACAACAACTGCACTTAGGGCAAGTAATAACGGTTGCTTGCGCACTAATGGCACGATGCGGAGCAACAACAAAACAGCAAGCAATGCTGCTAGGCTTGACAAGCCATAGCTATCCAGAAGGTAATAGATGGCAACCGGATACACCACCAAAGCAATGGCGAATAGAAAACCAAACAAACGAGAAATAAAATGCTGACTCACTTTAAGCGGCTCAGCTGGGAGTCTCAAAGAGCATCCAAAACTTTGACAACATCGCCAATAGTGCGAACAGCCTTGAAGTCATCCGGCGGCACTCTCTTGCCGGTTTCTTCCTTCAAACGAACAATTAGATCAACCGCATCGATGCTGTCGAGGTCCAGCGATTCATAAAGCTGGGCATCGGATGTTACCGCCTCTGCAGAAACATCAAAGTCTGCCACCAGAATACGCCGCAATAGTTTGAAATTATTACTGTCCATCACACCTTTTGAGCACGAAGTCTCGCAACCTCTGCCTATCGCTATTTAAATAGAGCAATGCGTTCGCTGCTTTCCGTGGCGAACCCGTGTTGCTGAGTATATCAGCGAGTAAACGCAGAATGCATAGCCAGCAGTTATTTTCGCTACCATAAGGCATCACGCCCTGTACTCTGCCATCAGCGCGTCACCAAACCACGCTTCCAAATACTGATTAAACCTGCGGGACGCCATGCGCGGCCCCAGGTCTTCGAGTAATTCAGGATCCACCCGCATTGTAGGCTTTACAGCCAACCGCATTATAACTTGCTCCGAGGGCACAGAGTACCAAGGGTCAGACTTGGTCAACGTTGTCGGTGATACATCAATGAGCACCGGAAGAATATCGCAATCTGCCCGCACAGCAATAGTTGCTGCGCCAGCTTTAAAGTCCAGTGGTCGGCCGGGAGCGGTGCGGGTTCCTTCAGGAAACAGAATAAGTGTGTTCGCCCGCTGTAACGATTCAACGCAACGGGTCAAAAGAAGCTCCGGGTCTGCATTTGAAATATAGTCAGCACTTCGCATCATAAGGTGAGTAAAAGGGTTAACCCAAAGAGCACGCTTTACGACACATTGCGACTCTGGGTACATCGCCAGCAAAAAAATAACGTCAATTAATGACGGGTGGTTCGCTAAAATCAATAATGGACCCTGAATATCATGCCGCTTATAGCCGCTGATTTCGTAATCAAGAACCCCCAAAGTCCGCATCAACCAGACAAACAGTTGACACAAGTGGCCAACCTGTCGCCGCAGTGCGCGCTGCACTTCCGCAGTCTTACCCCATTGGGTAACTGACGCGATGATAGCAATAGGCAGAATTAAAGCACCCATCAGCAACGCGCCGAGGCCGAAAGCGCCGAAACTGATAGCCGTAGCCAGCCATCGCCAACAATGATTTAAGAACTGCAGCAAAAAAAACACCCCATTCAACGCCGGGCACGGTACCCGCGTATTGTGCCTATCGTTCCCCCGGGTCTTGAAACAGGACTGCGACGGTGAAATAGTACCACCCCCATACAGTTGATTCGTTAACTATTGTTTTCCAAACCAACCGGCAGCGCACATTGTATTCCAATTGTTTCATATCCTCCTACACACTCACATGCAGCGCGGGCATCGGGCTGGCAGCGATCCGGAACTCTGTTCGTAATAACTTGAGCGGACTGAGCGATAAAGGCTGGCCGGATAGTGATGTAGAAACCTGTCTCGGGATGGTCGATCAAGGCTCACTGAACCGCATTGCACTTACGCACAAATGGCTAAGCCGCAACAATCAGCTTGCCCTGCTGGCAATGACTCAGGATAACTTCCTCGCAGCAGCTCGGGAACAGGTTAGCCGATTCGGGCCACAGCGCGTTGGCGTAATACTCGGCACCAGCACTTCAAGCATTGGCCGCACTGAAGAGGCTTATTGCCACTTAAGCTACACGGATGAGTTCACCGCAGAGTATATGCAACCGGAAATTAATACACCGCATTCGACCGGCGCCTTCATCGCTAACTATCTAGGCATAACGGGCCCTGCAATAACCATTAGCACCGCCTGCTCATCAAGCGCGAAAGCATTCGCAAGCGGCGCGCGCTGGCTCGAGGCCGGCCTGGTTGATTCCGTCATCATTGGTGGCGTCGACACGCTGTGCCTGAGCGTCATTTATGGATTTAACTCTCTGCAACTCGTCTCAAGCGAAGCCTGTAAACCCTTCGACCAGTTCCGCACAGGAATAAGTCTCGGCGAAGCCGGCGGCTTCGCCATTCTGAATAAAGACTCAAAAAATGCACAAGCAGCATTATTAGGCTATGGCGAAAGTACTGATGCATGGCATATGTCGACGCCCCACCCTGAAGGACTCGGCGCTAAGCTTTCGATGCAGCAGGCATTAGATCGTGCATCATGTGAGGCTTATGATATTGACTACGTCAATCTTCATGGCACCGGCACCCGTGCAAATGACGATATCGAAGGTCTTGCCTGCCAGACGCTATTCGCCGATGCGCTGGCGGACACCTATGTCAGCGCAACAAAGGGGCTCACTGGCCATACACTCGGCGCAGCAGGCATCACCGAAGCAATTTTAGCTATTGAAAGCATTAAAACCGGCGTCGTGCCAGGCACAACCAATACGACTCAGCCCGAAACAGTGATGCGTGAACACCTGGTGCTAACCAGTACGGAAGCCGCGATAGGCAAAGCCATGAGCAATTCTTTCGGTTTTGGCGGGAATAACTGCACCCTTATTTTCGGAGATGCCGGAGAATGAAACTCTATGTATCAGGCATCGGTATCTGGTCGGATCTTGCACAAGACTGGGAGCAACTTAAAACCGCTTTGGCCGAAAATTCCAATACGAACCCGGCCGGCGTCCCCCTATCCAAACTCATTCCCGGGGCAGAGCGGAGGCGTGCGCCTAAAACGGCGAAGCTGGCAGTCGAAGTGGCCGAGCAAGCATGCCGTATGGCCAAAGCTGACATGAGCGACACGGCATCTGTGTTTACCTCGGTACTTGCTGACACCGAAATCTCAGACAACATCTGTCGGGCACTAGCGCTGCCACAAAAAATATTATCGCCAACAAAGTTTCACAACTCAGTACAAAATGCCCCTGCAGGTTACTGGGCAATAGGAAGCGGTAATCATGCACCGTGCAATTATGTCGGCGGCTTTATGGAAAGCTGGGCCTTAGCACTTATAGAAGCGGCAAGCCAATGCCTTATCGAGCAACGGAATGTATTATTGGTGAACTACGATATCGCCAACAAAGCGCCTCTCTCTGGGGTGTGCCGAATTGATGAAAGCTTCGCCAGTGCACTGCTACTGCAAGCGACCTGCACACACCAAGACAGCGTAGAGCTCAAACTTGAATTGTGTGCTGGTAGCAATCCTCAGCCTATCGCCCATAGCCTATCTGCGCAAACACTATGCCGCAGAAACCCAAGTGCTGCCGTGCTGGCACAACTTGAAGTATTTGCGATGAAAAATGACGAACAAAATGCAACAGAGTTACGTTGGCCAATAAATTCTGATGCCCATTTACGGATCAGGAGTCGAGGCTCACTGTGACAGCCGCCATGACTTAGCTGAGCGAACCCAGTCGCGCTACACCAAAAGCTATTAACACCCCAGTCAGCACGGTAAACCCAAGGCCGGAAAGAATCGGCACTGCTGACGATGCCAGGACAGCAAAACCTGCAGCTGTCGATAGCACCGAAGCCAGTATCGCGTGACGGCTGTTGGCGATACTGTTATCAGATGGGAGCGCTGCGCGACTCAGAAACAAGAGATAATCCAGTCCAAGCCCCGCCACCAGCACAACCGCCATAAGATTAAACAGCGATATCGCATCGAATAAGAGTAGATTAACGGCAAGTGTTCCGGCGACCGTCGCGAGCAACCCCCCAGCAACCCAAAACAATCGGCGGCCAGGACGAAGCACGGCGAGCAGTACGCCACATATCAGGACAAAGGCAATGCCTAGCATCGTGAGTATTCGTGCTCGGTATTGCTGCACCAGGGATACCGATGCCTGCTTCAAATCGATGAGCAGAGCTTCGGGAGCGTAATCAGCAAGCTGCTCAGAAAAAACGGCCACATCGGCAATTTGCCCCGGAATCAAAACGGAAGACCACACCCCTTCCCGCTCATACAAACCCGAGGCAATGCTCTGCTCAAAGACTGTATCCGCGTAACTTTCCGGCACTAATAAAAGCCTCCGTTGTAACGCCATCACATTGCTAGAAAACGCATCAAAAGCGTTCTCGACCAACCCGAACTCACGGGCAGCCTGAATGGCAAACTCGGGCTTAAAGACCGCAGCCATTGCAACCCGCTGTTCCTGCAGCACTGCAGGCGGCAATAGATCCGACACCGATTGGACCGAGCCTACCAATTCCGGATGCAGTCGAAGAATCTCGGTGACCCTCAAGGTCTCTTCAAGCAATGAATCCAGATCTTGCGACTGCAGTAACAACAAATAGCGAATATCCGGTGCACCGAACTCTGCACGCAACGCCCTATCGCGTTCGATAGTTTCAGCAGGCAGTGGCGTTAATGCCGACAAGTCGTCAGACCACAAGTGATCGGCGCCATGAAACAATACGGAGCCACCAAGCAGCAATATCAACAACCATACCAGATGGCGTAAGCGGACCGGCTCCGCCGAAACAGCAGACTCATCTGAAACCGAAGTAACGTCTCCGAGCAATGCCGGCAATAGGGTCATGCTGACCAACAAAGCAACACTCACCCCAACCGCCGAAAATACACCCAATTGGGCCAAGCCTTCCGAACCCGAAGCCGCCACAGCAAGATACGCAAGTACAGTGCTGCCCGCGCCAAGACGCAAAGTGGGCCATATATGCTCCAATGCTGCCCGGCCACTGCGACCATGACTAAACACATGCAATGGAAAATCTATCGCGACGCCAAACAAGGTAAAACCGAAAGCCAGCGTGATGCCATGGATCTGGTCGAACAACAGAGTTACAGCGGCCAGTGCTGCAAGCGCACCAATCGCGAGTGGCAATGCGCTTAACAACACAACATGCACACTGCGGTAAACCGCAAGCAACACAATAATAATCGCGAGTATTGCAAGCAGGCTGCGCAACTGGGCCTCAGACTGAATTGTCCGCTGCAACTCCACACCGTAGGCACCTACACCATAGGTCTGAGCAACAGTACCAAACTGGTCATTCGCAATATGAGCAATTAAGGCTGCAATCTTCTGCTGCGCTCCGATCTCATAAGCTGGCGCACGCGCCTCCGCGACAAGATAAACGCGCCCGCCCGGAGTAACCCAAGTCATCGTCGCAGAACTTTGATCGGCAGAAAGCTTGCTTAGGACTTCCAGCGAAGACAAATAAGGATCTGCAGCAATAATATCTTCCAGCGCTGGGTCTGGCGCAAAGGTAAGATCGGGTATACGCGAGCCTATAGCCGCATTCACGCCTGCCTGTGAAAGGTCAATATCATCGAGCAAATAGCGGTTGGCAAAAATAACATCCGGCAACCGCTCAACAGAGAGTGTCTGTCGGCCGTTATAAACACTGCGAAACAGTCCCGAGTTCTCCAACTGAAACCTGAACTCATTGCTGGCATCAAAGGGCTGCGCAGAAAAACCTTCAGGCAAAACAATAAACCAAAGCTGTGACCCCGCCCCCTGACCGAGACGATCGACCAACACCGATTCCTGAGGCGTTTCGGCGGCTGGCAAAAAGTAGGCTAGATCAACCGTACTATTAAAACGGGTAATCACCGTAAGTGCGCTCAATCCTGCGCACAATAACCACAGCAGCAGCCAAACGCGCAGATTGCGGGGATCGGCATCGGTCACGGCCAGGCTCTCAAAGCCGTGGTGCCTCAGCTACCGAAAAGCTCAGGCGCTGCCAACGTTTTGGTCCTTGATCAATGAAAATTTCAGTAATCTCATCGGCTGTTGCGGACACATTCATCTCCAGCACATAGCGGCGTAAATACTTATTTTTGGGCTTACAGATCAACGTCCAGCTATCTCCATCATGCTCAATTGCGACGACATACAACTCGTCAATCGTATTAATGTCGCCTTCAAGAATGGCACGCAAGCTACGGAAAAAGTCGTACAGTCCCTGATCTTTAGTAATCGAGAACTCTCGCGTTTTATCAACTCGCTCCACCCGCACCAAATTATTGCCGATTGTAATCGTTTCCTGAAATGGCTCGATAACACGTTTTATCAACTCACCCTGACCACTAAAGACAATATCTCCAGTAATTTTCAGCGGCTCACGCAAACGGCTAGCCATCCGGTATTCGGTGTATGTCCGTGGCTCATCACGTCGCACATCCAGGCTGGAAAGAATCTTCACAAGCTCCAGATCAGAAGCTACCGATTGAGCACAAGCGGAGGCCATAGAAAGAGCCAAAAAGACACAGCAAAAAAATCGCCTCACTCCAAAGCCGGCTGTATTCAACTTACACAATAAGACTTTCATATAAAATAATCGTAAAAATTAAACCAGTTGTCGGGAGCCCTTTTTACATATTTCTCCAAACAATCCATATAACGTTGTGCGAACAGTCGTATGTCTTGTTGACGATCCTTGCGGGATGTCTTCAGACCCGTTGTAAGAACCTCGCAATGTACGTCATAGCCACCATCAACGAAGACTGGGAAGATCGCAATCACGGGGGCCTTAAAAGCCGCGGCCACCATGAACGGTCCGGCCGGCAATCTGGCCTTACCATCAAGGAAGTCAACTTCAATCACACGATCACTCTCAAACACCCGATCAGCAAGAAAGCCTACCCACTGTGACTCACGCATTGCTGCTGCAATCTCTACACCAAGCGAGGCCGCCGATTGATGGGGACTAATGATCGAGCGGATAAACTCCGGATCAATTTCGGCCATTCGTCGCATAAAATTAGGGTTAATTTCATCATCAACTACGATCCTCATTTGTACCTGAGGATGCTCAACTGCAACCATGCGCGCCGCCTCAAATGAACCAAAATGTGCCGCTAAAAAAACCCCACCCTGAGCATCCTGAACAAGATCAACCAATGGCTCAGTGCCAAAGAAACGTATCCGGATATTGCTGGCGCGACCCGACATGATGAATATTCGGTCGGCAGTCACCCGAGCGAAAGTCATGAATTGGGCGAATACTTCATGCCATTTTGGCTTGCGTCGATAAACACGGGACAGAAAACGCTGTGATGCGTGACGCTCATCGGCTCGAACCAAAACAAAGTACAACACCACCGGATACAGCAATACAAATACTGCTGCCCTGCCAAAAGTAATCGCAAAAAGCTCCATGAAGCGAAGTGCCCACATGGAGCCTGCCTCAGGTCGCTTACGCCAGCCCACTAACTTCGCCCTGTGTTTTTCCTGGTTCCACAGGAATCCCCTCAGCCTGCAACAAGATCTGCAGCGCCGCTTGTTTTAGCTTGCCCGTCTCGTCGCGAGGCAATGCATCAATCTGACAGACTCTGCGCGGCAAAAAACTCTGCTCAATTAGGCCTGCCAACGCTTTTTCAACGGCGGCAGCATCTCCATCCTGCAGAACCACCAATATAAGCAAACGGCCGGCTTCAGTCTGGGGCGGTAAAACGACACCATCAACAACGCTGTCCAGAGACAGCAGTGTGGCATTCAAATCTGCCAGAGAGGCCCTTTTCCCGGCCACTTTAATCAGATCCGAATCACGACCCACTATTGAGAAATCGCCGTTCTCAGAAAAGCATAATTCATCCGCAAGCTTCACAGGATGAGCAAGATGAGGCGCGGACAAAATGACTGCGCCGTCTTCCTCAATCATAGTGAACTCAGGAAAACGCCTAAAATACTGCTGCCATTCGGCAGCAACTGACAAACGGCAGGCAAATGATCCGGCTTCGCTACAACCATAAATCTCAAGCAATTCCCCATGAATTGAATCAAGCAAACCCATCGCCAAACTATCATTTAATGGTGCTGTAGCTGACAACAGATGTCTAACCAGAGAGATATCCATACCCGAGCGATACAGAGCCCGCAAATGGTGCGGCGTGGATACAAAGTAGTTGTCGGCTCCGACAAGTTTTAGAGCAGCGATAACATCACCGGGAAACAGTGTCGAACCAGAAAATATCGCAATATTAGAAACACAGGATACTAGCAAAGACCACTCCAGCCCATACATATGCCAGGGCGGTGCCGTCGATACAATTGCTGGATTAGAGCCTAATGATAACGACTCATGCAATACACGGCTGTTGATCTTTGCACCAGCAAACAAGCTGTCCACCGTCTTCTCTATAGACTGTGCGATACCGGTGGTGCCAGAGGTATAAACGATTGCAGCCAATTGATCGGCAGGCAATAACGGAACTCCAACGTTACCCGAGCACTGCTTGACTCCGGACATGTCAAAAACGGGCAAAGGAGACTCACTGAATGCGGCTGAAGTCACAACATAGGCCTCAGGAAACTGCCGTGCAGCACCCTTAAGTAGACCCACTTGATGAGCCGGCAATAGGACATTGCATTGGCCTCGAAGCAAAACAGCAAAAAAAGTTACTGCAAACTGATAACGATCCTCGCAATAATTTATCGCATACGGCTTATCGGGAAGGCTCTCTGCAAGCGCAGTCACATGAGATAAAAAATCTCCAGCAGAAACCTGTCCTTTTGCGGTCAGAAACATAGGCCGGTGCATTGCCCGGTCTAACATTAAGTGAGTTGCTGAATTCAAGACTGGCCTCCGGGCCAAACCCGACAAATCCGAAAAACAGGTTTGCTGAGTTCAACCAGCGACAGCCTGCTGGCCGATAAATGCAGATAAGCTTCGCAAAGTACGAAAAACCTCTTTGGTTTCTTCGTCTTCGGCCTTTATATGAACGCCATAATTCTGGGACACTGCCACAGCGATTTCGAGGGCATCAATAGAATCAAGCCCTAAACCATCATCGAATAGGTTGTCTTCCGGCTCAATATTGTCAGCAGTAACGTCTTCAAGATTCAACACTTCTACAATTAGTTCTGCCAATTTTTGTTCTTCTACCGATTTTTCCACGCTTAAGCCCCACTTCCTTAGCCTATGGTCAGATTGATCTGTTTAAAACATCCGGTGCATGAATATTCACGCAATGCCCTATTTTGAGCAAACCGCGGTTCAAGTACAATGGCATCATGAACATTGAAGCTCAAACCGCACCAGTCGGCAACAACACTCAAACCAGGGATGTCATAGTGATCGGTGGCGGGCCCGCTGGCACAACTGTGGCAACATTACTTGCACAAAAAGGCTGGCAAGTCACTCTATTTGAAAAAGAAACACACCCACGCTTTCATATCGGCGAATCACTCCTGCCAATGAACTTGCCTATCTTTGAGCATCTGGGCGTACTCGACCAAGTCGCCGCTGCTGGCATCAAAAAAAATGCAGCCGTTTTTACCAGCCCAACGATCAAAGCCAAGCCCACCCGCTTCCCATTCGCAAATGCTCTGGCTGACTCACCACCTCATGCCTATCAAATTGAGCGCTCCAAGCTCGATAAAATACTGTTCGACAACAGCCATGCCAACGGTGTGCAAACTCTCGAGCAGCATGAGGTTATTGCCATATCTCTAGTGAAAAACGGCACACATAAACTGCAAGTTCGTGGCCCTGACAACAACATTCGTGCATGGCAATGCCGCTATGTGCTGGACGCATCCGGACAACAGTCGCTCATATCCAAACAGCAAAAGTGGAGGCTGCCGAACTCTCGACACTCGGCTTCTGCAGTTTTCGCCCACTTTTCCGGTATTCCGCTTAATGAGGGTGATGGCTCTGGAGATATCAACGTGTATTGGTTTGGTCAGGGCTGGATGTGGTTTATACCCCTTGGCGACGACCTTATGAGCATAGGGATTGTCGCAAGCCCTGACTACCTGAAAACGCGCAAGCCAACAGAATCATTATGTGACTTTCTTAGCAACACCGTGAACAAGTCGTTTGCAGCCCGTAAGCGATTTAAAAACGGAACACAGCTGTTCCCTGCAAAAGCAGTATCGAATTATTCGTACACATCCAGTCAACGCAGTGGCGCAGGGTTCGCTCTTATCGGTGATGCACATACTTTCATTGATCCGGTATTTTCGAGCGGCGTATATCTGGCAATGTCAGGTGCAGAACGAGTGGTGCCGTTAGTCGACCATTGGTTGCGGGGAAATAGGCTAAGGTACGCCATTACACGCAATCGCTACGAGCACACAATGACGCGAGCAGTAAAGGCATTCAGCTGGTTTATATACCGTTTTACAACGCCTCAAATGGAGTATTTATTCCAGAACCCGCGCAATATATTGGGTGTAGAGCAGGCGGTGGTGTCAATGCTTGCCGGCGATGTGTATAAACGTAACTCGGTACATCTGCGATTGCTCGTATTTAAGTTCATCTTCTTTATGGCTGGTATTTTCGGGCCAGCCAAACGGCAAAAAAGCTAACACATGTCAATAGCGGCTAAAAAAACCCCATCGTGTTCTGAGCTCACTGTCCACTTAGACAAGACAGGTGGCTCAAACGAAACTAACGCGCTTTTCCGCTTTTGTTTTGGTCGAGACTTGTCCGAGCAATCTGCTGACGGCACAGTGAATATCCCCATACCTCTTCAGGTACTGGGTAACGGGGCCAAGTTCGAAGTTTGGGAAACCAGCGAACCCGTGCACAGCGGCAGAATAGCTAACAACATGTTTTTTGCTGCCAGTACATCGTGGCTGATGATTCACACTACAGTCCTTATCGATGACACTAGCGACCTAAGTTCACTAACTCATGATATCTACAACAACATGCTGAATGAGGTGGTCCAGCGCAACTATGAAGACATAGTTCGC
>Ga0315322_10000857_pt1 | contig 23284 bp, 16 predicted proteins | sample M110021515metaG_FD_203461 | JGI IMG/M metagenome (GOLD analysis project Ga0315322, IMG submission 203461) | Ammonia-oxidizing marine archaeal communities from Monterey Bay, California, United States - M1 100m 21515 | ecosystem: Environmental > Aquatic > Marine > Intertidal zone | place: USA...
GTCATGGGGCGGAAACGCTCGCGTGGGCAGCGTTTGTTAAAGACAGTTATCACAATTGTCGCATTGGCGATTGCCGCCTTCATCTTTGTAAATATTTACCTCCAAACACTCGAACCTGGCTTCGAGTGGAAATGGCTGAAATGAGGGTCAGGCTTGCATCTGTTTAGACCTGATTGTCGCTCAGGTGACTAAGACGGGGGGGAATCTTGAACCCACGCACCAAATTTCGCCATTGGCTGCAGCGATCCGCTCCAAATCGCCATGCGGAGCCCCCTACTTCTGCCCGCATCAGCCGCTTTTTCAGTAGAGGCGGTATTTCCGGCACATTTTGCTAAACCAGCCCTACTGTGAGGGCGATAGTAGAAGATGTGCGGGGAAGTGCACAACAAAACCCGCACAACCGGCATGCATGCTACGGCAACCGACATTAAAGTCGCCGCTTTGGACCATGCTTACGGCAAACAATCATCGAACGGCAAACAATCATCGAACGGCAAGCAACCCAGCTTCTCGCTCGCAGCCAAAAACAAGACGCCAGAGCTGACAGGAAGTCGCATGAAGCGTGATCCAGTAAAAAATCTGATTCCCAGATTGTTGGCAGCAGGATGCCTCGCCATGGTGCTCAGCAGCTCCATTGGTTGCCGTGGCCTCAATCATTGGTGCCACGAGTTTCAGGGATGCGTCAGCAACCATATGGTTGACTACAGCAACCGTGCCTTGGCAGAAAAGGCATGGATTCGTGAGAAACACCGCTTTTGCGATCGGCAGTACCGGCAGGAATTCAAGGACGGCTTTGTTCAGGGATACCTGAATGTCGCAAGCGGTGGCGATGGATGTACACCAACCATCGCACCTCCGAAGTACTGGGGTTGGGCCTACCAGACTCCGTACGGACAAGCCGCAGTCAACGCGTTCTTCCAAGGTTACCCATTCGGAGCCCAAGCAGCGGAGAAAGACGGCGTGGGCTATTGGAACGAGATCCCCACCAGCGGACTTTCAAACGCACTGACCCCTTATGGTTCAGGTGTGATCACAGAAGAGATCGTCCCCATGCCGGTACCGGAAATTATCATTCCGGAAGCAGCGGGCATTAGCACTCCTAATGAAACCAGTGGTGCTACGCTGACAATCGAATCGCCATCAGACGCTACGGTGGCATTTCCGGAGTCAGAGCCGACCCTAAGTGAGAATGCAACCGCAGAAACCGATCAGCTCATTCCAGCTGAAACTGGCTTACAGTTGCCCAACTCAACACCACCGGTTGCTGCAGTTTCAGTCGAAAGTGCGAACCAAGACGCTGATAGCACCTCAACCCAACCTGTTACAGACGCTGCCGAATTGTCCTTCACTTTTGAATGATGCTCGGCCAAACCGGTAACACAAACTTCCACAGTGATCGCGGAATCAATCAAGAGAGCTCACGGATGAGAACTAAATTTTCTGCAAAGACGTGCATTCAGAAATTGTCGAAAGGACTGCTACCTGCAGTGGCGGCAGCCCTGTTTGCGAGTTCATTCACTGGTTGCACTTCGCTGACGCAGCCGATCAATGGTGTTCCAGCCAAACGCTTACCCAAGCAGTTTTTCCCGGAGCCCAAGGCAGACCTTGTACCAGTTGACGTTTCGATCTTGTCAGTCGAACCGCCAAGGGACTACCAACTGTCGGGCGGCGATATTCTGGGTGTTTATGTTGAGGGCGTATTACCATTCGTTCCTCCCGACCAACCCCCGGGACCTCCCCCAGTCAACTTTCCGGATGCGGACAGCACGCTACCACCATCGATTGGATTCCCAATCCCTGTTCAAGATGATGGCACGTTATCCTTGCCGTTGCTTGAGCCACTGGATGTTGAAGGCCTGACACTCGACCAAGTCCGTGACGCGATCCGAGATGCTTACATTGATGAAGGCATCCTCGTGAGCGAAAAGGCTCGCCCGATTGTAACCATCATTCGCGAACGAACTTACAATGTGATCGTAGTACGAGAAGACACATCAGGAGGTGGCAACAGTGGGTACATCAAGAGCAGTGATCAATCCACGACTGGTGGGCTAGTAAAATTGCCTGCATACCAAAACGACATCCTGCACGCTTTGGTCGAAACGGGCGGATTACCCGGACTGAACGCGAGAAACGAAGTCAAAGTTTTAAGAGCAAGCACAGCGGACAAACGCAAACGCGCCGACTTCCTCAGAGCATTCTGGCAACAACAGGAAGCAGCAAGACTGGACCCTTGCGTTTGCCCGCCAAGCCTGCCTGATGATCCTGCGGTCTTGAAAATCCCTCTACGCGTGAAACCAGGCGTGGTTCCTGAACTAACAACTGAGGACGTGACTCTGCAGGACGGAGACATTGTTTATATCGAGTCTCGCGATGCCGAAGTGTTCTACACCGGCGGCTTATTGTCACCCGGCGAGCACATGTTACCCCGCGACTACGACCTCGACGCATTACAAGCGATGGCAATGGCAGGTGGAGCAGTCGGAGGCAACGGTCGTGCAGCCCAAGGTGGTGGTGGCGGACGCGGTGGCGGAGCAAATGGTTTTGGCATCGACACGAGCGTGCCCCCAGGCTTGCTTTACATTCTGCGTAAGACCCCATGCAATGGCCAAGTGGCCATCGAAGTCGACTTGGCTCAGGCCATCAATGACCCGAAAGCACGACCATTGATCCAACCAGGGGACACATTGATCCTTCAGTACAAGTGCGAAGAGGAAGTCATCAACTTCGGTATTGCTACCTTCTTCACCTTTGGCATCGCCGAATTATTCAACGGACGTTAAACACGACGTGATTCAAAGTTAACGAAAGCCACGATTCGCCTGATCGAATCGTGGCTTTTTCTTTTCCCTTGCAATACATAACCCGCCATACTCTGCAAGCAGGTTGTGCAAGAACCACGACACTGCTCCACTTTGGCACTTACTTCCGACCACTCGTTTGTGCGTCAGCAATCGCATGCAACCCACGCCATTCCCCTCTTCCGAACACCATTACCACTTCGTCACGGGACGTCTGGCCGAATCTGCAATGCGCAGCATTCTCAAGCCACTGGCAAGTCAATACGCATTTGCTTATTCAATTGATGTAATGCCGATCACCGTCGCGGCGTTGATGACACCCCACTGGATACGTCGTCATCTTGAAGTGCCCACAGTCGCGACCCACCTTGTTCTTCCTGGCTATTGCGAAACGGGAACCGCAGACCTTGCTGAGTCTGTTGGCATCCCAATTCTCGTTGGCCCTAAAGACTGCCGAGCACTCCCTGAATGGTTCGGCGGAAAGTCCGAACCAGTCGACCTCAATGACCATGACATTGAGATCGTTGCAGAACTCAATCATGCCCCCAGACGGACCGTTGATGAGATCATCTCCGCCGCCAAACAACTGAGAACTGATGGAGCGGATGTGATCGATTTCGGGTGCGACCCATCTAACCGCTGCCTGAAAATCGCTGACTATATCAAGGCATTGGTGGACAATGGCATCAGGGTTTCAGTGGATACCTTTGATCCATGGGAAGCAAGTCAAGCAACACAGCACGGTGCAAGCCTGGTTCTTTCGGTCAACTCCAAGAATCGGGAAGAGGCAGGGGACTGGGGAACCGAGGTTGTCGTCATTCCCGATGCCCCCGGAGACGATCGAAGCTTTCACGAGACCATCGAGTTCCTGCAGAAAAGGAATGTGTCGCATCGACTCGACCCAATCCTCGAACCGATCGGAACAGGGTTCGTCGAAAGCCTCGTTCGCTACAGCCAAACCCGATCCCATTACCCCGAACACAACATGCTGATGGGGATTGGCAACTTGACCGAGTTGACCGATGTGGACTCGGCGGGCGTCAACATGATCCTGATGGCAATCTGTCAAGAACTCGAAATCAAGAGTGTCCTCACCACGCAAGTGATCAATTGGTCAAAGTCGGCAGTCAAGGAATGCGACCTTGCGCGCAAACTTACCTATCACAGCATCCAACACGGAATCCCGCCCAAACGCCTCTCGAACCAGTTGGTTCTTCTTCGAGATGCAAAACTCCTTCCCTACCCTCGTGAAGCGATTGAAGCCTTGGCCAAAACGCTCAAGGACAACAACTATCGCATCTTTGCGCAAAACGAAGAACTCCATCTGCTCTCAGCCGGTATCCACCTGCATGATGAAGATCCGTTTCGACTGTTTGAACGCCTGATGCAACAGGATGTGTCATCCAATGTCGACGCAAGCCATGCCTTCTACCTTGGCTACGAAATGGCAAAGGCAAACATTGCCCTCCAACTGGGAAAACAGTACGAACAGGATCAGGCACTCAACTGGGGCTACCTGACGGTCAAGGAAGATCATCATCGCATCAAACGAACAAGTCGGCACCGAAATAAAGATCGATAGGCAGAAACCTCGACTACACTTGAGAGGGTGCCTGACTCATTGCAACGATTTGCGGATTGTTAGTCCTGATGACATCCAGCCAAAATCCTTCTGATTTGCCTACCGCCGGTAAAAGCCATCGCTGGCAAAAGGCGGGTGCCTGCATCTTGGTACTTTGGATTGTCTCGACAATCCTGCTCTCAACCACCTGGTTTCGAGCATGGGTCAGCTATCCCCTGCATGTCTCCAACATGACGGACAAGGCCGACATGGTTTATGTGATGTCCGGCGGACACGCCTATTGGGAAAGACTGCGTGCGGCCAGCGACCTTTACCATGGGGGGCAGATCCAACAGGTTGCCATCAAACAGGACTCAACAATCTCTCAGTATGATTTTGTTCTGAAACGCTCACAATCCAGGCAGCAACGGGCAATTCGCTACCTCGTTGCACTCGGCGTCCCTGAAAATTGCATTGTCACGGTCACCGCCAGCGGGGAACCGAGGCTGGAATCCGAATCGATGCTGGGATCATGGTGGGAAGCCCAGGCCTTTGCTGCGGAATTCCCGCTGACGCCCCATGTGGTCGTCAGCACCTCATCTCCGCACACCCGCCGCAGCCTGCTGTGCTTTGAGCGTGCAATGCCAGCATCCTGCAAGGTGAGTGTCTATGCGGCCTCACGACCCGAGCATGGGGCGGAACTGTTCAATCCCATCTGGCTCGAATACGGAAAACTCGCTGTTTACTGGCTCGTCGCACGATAACCGATGGCCGCAAATAAGCTCCGCCAACACAACAACGCTATGCAAGCAAATGCACTGGACTGTCAGGGATAGTCGAAGCCACCACTGCCCGCATCACCACACATGACAAGAGATTTGCCAGCAATAACAGCATCTCTTGACGCAAACGCCTTCATCTGGAATCTTCGCCGCACGCACTTCACGTGCCTCTCATTGCTGAAACCCTGTTCCTTGCCGAAAAACTGTGCCTAGCACCCCTGAGCCCTCCACCGAATCACGCAAGTATCGAGTCATGGTGACTGGTGGTGCCGGGTTTATCGGCTCTGCTCTGGTTCGCTACCTTGTGACGCAGCAGTTTGCCGAAGTCCTGAACATCGACAAGCTGACGTATGCGGGAAATTTAAGCTCACTCAAATCCGTCGAAGCGGACCCGCATTACCATTTTCAACAGATCGACATTTTAGACGCTGCATCGCTCAACAAAGCGATCACAGAATTCCGTCCCACGTCCATCATGCATTTGGCTGCCGAGAGTCACGTTGATCGTTCCATCGATGGACCGATGGGCTTCATTGAAACCAATGTTGTTGGGACCTATCAATTGCTTCAGCATGCGTTGGAATACTGGCGAAACTTGGACGAAGCCTCGAAGGACAACTTTCGCTTTCATCATATCTCAACCGACGAAGTGTACGGCTCACTCGGTGCCACCGGTTTGTTCACCGAGCAAACCGCCTACGATCCTCGCAGTCCGTACTCGGCCAGTAAAGCCAGCAGCGATCATTTGGTAAGGTCGTGGCATCACACCTATGACCTGCCTGTCGTGATCACCAACTGTTCGAACAACTATGGGCCCTATCATTTTCCAGAAAAGCTCATTCCGCTGATCATCCTCAATGCGCTGGATCGAAAGCCGCTTCCAATTTATGGCACGGGAGAGAACGTACGTGACTGGCTGTACGTTGACGATCACGTCAAAGCCCTTTGGAGGGTCGTGACGCGCGGACAGATTGGAGAGACCTACAACATTGGTGGCAACATGGAACGCACCAACCTTGAGGTTGTAACGACGACCTGTGACATCCTGGATACGATGCAGCCCCACCCGGAAGGGCAGAGCCGAGACCTGATCGAGTTTGTGTCTGACAGACCAGGGCACGATCTCCGTTACGCAATTGACTCGACCCGTATTCAGCAGGAATTGGACTGGGAACCGGAAGAAAACTTTGAAAGTGGTCTGCACAAAACGGTGAAGTGGTATCTGGACAATGATTGGTGGTGGGCCCCCATCCGGAATGCCAAGTACGCAGGACAGCGTTTGGGTACCATCCCCGCGAAGACAGATAAATCAAACTAAATAGCAATGCACACACATTAAAGGCAATTGCCGGCGACGGAACGTTGGCAATTCCCCCCGACAGGATCGTTGATTCATGGACGAAACGAGCATCCCGTTCAACAAGCCCTATGTGGCTGGTAAAGAACTCTATTACATTGCGCAGAGCATTTCATTCGGAAACATCTCAGCCGATGGACGCTTCACGAAAGCCTGCAATGAACTGTTGTGCGAAAGATTCAATCTTGGCAGCAGCTTGATGGTGACATCGTGCACCTCCGCTCTGGAAATGGCCGCAATCCTGTGCGACGTCGAGCCTGGTGATGAAGTCATTCTTCCCTCTTACACCTTTGTTTCAACGGCGAACGCATTTGTTCGAGCTGGAGTGAAGCCTGTGTTCGTTGATATCCGTCCCGACACATTGAACATGGACGAAACACAAATAGAGAATGCCATTACCAGCCGCACCAAGGCGATTGTGCCAGTGCACTACGCAGGGGTCGCATGCGAAATGGACACGATCACAGAGATCGCCGATCGTCACGGCATTTACGTGGTCGAGGATGCAGCACAGGGCATGCACGCGTACTACAAAGGCCGAGCCCTGGGATCCATCGGTCACATGGGCACGTACAGTTACCACGAAACAAAAAACTATGTCTGTGGAGAGGGTGGAACATTAACAATCAACCATCCAGAACTAACGACACGTGCAGAAATCATCCGTGACAAAGGTACCAACCGGCAACAGTTCTTTCGTGGTGCCGTGGACAAATACACGTGGGTTGACGTTGGCTCTTCCTACGTGCTCAGCGAACTTTCCTGTGCGTTTCTTTATGCTCAGCTCGAGGCTTTGGATGAAATCCGGGCCCTCCGAAAACAGGTATTCGATAACTACCGCCATCTGCTGGGTGGACTTGAAGAGGAAGGTTTCCTTCGGATGCCTGTCATTCCCGACGAATGTGAGACCAATTACCACATGTTCTACATCCTGCTCAAGGATCAAGAGACGCGGGATTCACTGATGCAATATTTGCGAGAGCATGACATCAATGCGGTATTTCATTACATCCCGTTGCACACGTCGCCGATGGGCCGTTCCTTTGGGTACTGTGAGGGACAATTGCCAGTCACCGAGGACCTGTCGGGAAGACTGCTTCGACTGCCCTTCTTCAACGAAATCAGTTTTTCCCAGCAGGAACGCATCACCGACTGGATCAACTCCTTCCTGGCCCAGCGCACCTATCGCATGGCCGCTTAGATCGCACAAGCCAGCGTGATGCAACCTTGCATCTCTCGATAGACTGACACACCAAAATCAACCTGATAGACGACGAACCTGCTTCGCGGCATCTCACCACTGGCAAAGGAAACACCACATGACCAGAAAAGGCATCATTCTGGCAGGTGGATCGGGCACGCGACTGTATCCCATCACAGCAACCATCAGCAAGCAGCTCCTGCCTGTCTACAACAAGCCAATGATTTACTATCCATTGTCAATGTTGATGCTAGCCGGAATCAGGGAAGTGTTGATCATTTCGACCCCAGAAGATTTGCCAAGTTTCAAACAACTCCTTGGTGACGGATCTGCTCTTGGGATGTCGTTTGAATACGAAATCCAGAAGGAACCCAACGGACTCGCTGAAGCCTTCATCATCGGCGAGTCTTTTCTCGCAGGATTTCCCTCATGTCTCGTGTTGGGCGACAACATCCTGTATGGAAACACCGTGGGTGGTGTCATGAAGAAGGCATCAGCCCAGCTCGACGGTGCAAGCATTTTCGGGTACCCCGTGAAGGATCCAACACGTTTCGGGGTTGTTGAATTTGACGCGGAATGGAACGTTTTAAGCATTGAAGAAAAGCCGGACAAGCCTAAAAGCATGCACGCCGTTCCCGGAGTGTACTTTTATGATTCCCAAGCTCCCACGCTCGCAAAGCAGGTCAAACCTTCGAGCCGCGGTGAACTTGAAATAACAACCCTCAACCAGATGTATCTGCACCAGAACAAACTCAAAGTAGAAGTCTTTGGCCGCGGTGTTGCGTGGTTTGATACAGGCACGCATCACTCCTTGCTGCAGGCAGCAAACTTTGTTGAGACGATCGAAGAACGCCAAGGCATGATGATCGGCTGCATCGAAGAAATCGCGCTCTCGAATCAATGGATCACGAATGACGCCGTCGGCAAATTGGCGTCCAAACTTGGCTCTGGCAGCTACGCACAATACCTTCAGCGTCTTTCGCAGGCATAGGCAACCATAGGACAGTCGGGCATCGGATCCCTGAGCAACGCATCCACCAAGCAAACGACAAAATTCGCTCACCAGAGAAACCAACCGGGCTTACGCCATTCTCGGTGAATGACCGAGCAAGACGTCGGAATCACACCAACAGGCCATTAACGTGTCAACGCAAATCGCAAACAATCCAACTGAAATGACGCCCAAACGCGTAGCAATCCTCCAATCAAATTACATTCCATGGAAAGGTTATTTTGATTTAATTGCCGCAGTTGATGAATTCATTCTGTATGACGACATGCAGTTCACCCGTCGCGACTGGCGAAACCGCAACAAAATAAAAACACCCAATGGCCTTCAGTGGCTGACGGTCCCCGTCAAGAAAAAAGGGCGTTACTACCAGGCAATCAAGGACACGGAAATCGCAGACAGCGAATGGCGGGAATCACACTGGAAAACAATCCGCGGAAACTATCGACGAGCCAAGCACTTCGAATCCGTGGCGCATTGGCTGGAACCCATGTATCTTTCGGACAACTGCGACAACCTTTCTCACATGAACGAAATGTTCATACGTGCAATCTGCAAGCAGCTCAACATTGACACGAAAATCACTCGATCGTCCGACTATGCACTGAAAGAAGGAAAAACAGAACGCCTTGCGGGGCTCTGCGTACAAGCAACTGCAACGGAGTACATCTCGGGACCGGCTGCACGCGATTACATCGACCCCGAAGTATTTGCCAACGAAAACCTCTCATTGACTTGGTTCAACTACTCGGGATTTGCTGAACACCCCCAACTATGGGGCAATTTTGAGCATGGCGTCACCGTCCTGGACTTGCTTTTCAATTGTGGTCCCAATGCGTGCAACTACCTCAGGCACACCACTGCCAAGGCGAAGCATGGCAATCCAACCGACTTGCAGCAACCTAACAACTCCGCCGCAGCTTAATCCACCGCTTGCCGGACAACTCAATACCAATCAGCAGCGCCCCGATGAAAAAAGCGAGACAAACGAACACACTCCTTCCACAAGTCGCAGACTATTATTCAGCCAAACTGGAAAAGCATGGCCAAACACCGCTGGGTGTTGATTGGAATGGACTAGAGAGCCAAAGTGTGCGATTCAACCAGCTCATTCGTGTCATCGACCAAGATGAACAGTTCAGCATCAACGACGTTGGGTGTGGCTACGGTGCTCTGCTGGAAACGTTGTTCAAAAAGTACGACCAATTCACCTATCACGGAAATGACATCTCGCAAAAAATGGTTGCGGCAGCACAGCAAAGCTGCAAAGACCATAGCAACGCAACCTTCACGGTATCCGACAAACCGCCGACCAAATCTGACTATTCGGTTGCAAGTGGCATTTTCAATGTTCGATTCAATAACTCAGATGATGAATGGATAAAATACCTCCATGACACTCTTGGGGTACTGAACGAAACCAGCACACGCGGATTTTCCTTCAACTGCCTTACAAGTTACTCTGACAGCGAAAAAATGAGAGACGATTTGTTCTACGCAAATCCATGCACGATCTTTGATTACTGCAAACGCAATTTTTCAAAACAGGTTGCGTTGCTGCACGACTACGAACTTTACGAATTCACTATCATCGTAAGGAAAGAACATTGACCAAGCCACTTGTGATCTTTGGACTCGGAGACATTGCAGAAGTAGCTCACTTCTACTTTAGAAACGACTCTGACCGCGAAATCGCAGCGTTTACTGTTGATCAGGATTTTTTGTCCAAGGATCAGCTGTTTGACCTCCCCGTCGTGCCCTTTGAGCGTATCGCCGAAAGCCATCCGCCTGACGAATTTGACATATTCATTGCCGTCAGTTACACCAAACTGAACGCTGTTCGAATGGACAAATTCAACGCGGCCAAAAATCACGGCTACCAGATGGCAAGCTACATCAGTTCAAAGGCCAGCATTCTGAACGAAAACCAGATAGGTGAAAACTGTTTCATTCTTGAGGACAACACAGTCCAGCCATTCTCCAAAATTGGCAACAATGTCACCCTTTGGAGCGGCAATCACATTGGCCATCACTCTTCGATCAAAGACCACGCTTTCATTTCATCACACGTTGTCATCTCCGGTGGCGTAGTGGTTGGCGAACAATGCTTTCTAGGTGTCAACTGCACAGTACGTGACCATGTCACGATCGGAGAACGATCAGTCCTCGGCGCAGGCACTTTGCTACTGGCAGATGCGGAGCCGGAAAGCGTCTACATGACAAAGGGAACAGAAAAATCACGAGTTCCAAGTACAAGGCTGCGTAAGATATGACCGAAGCGTGGCTGAAACGCGGGCAGATTTTTGACCCCGCCTCCCGGGCGTCTCACCCCAAACTGCTGACTCATGCGGCAAACCCATTGCCCATACGGATCGAAGGCGATACCTACCGCTGCTTTTACAGCGCCAGGGATGCACAACAACGATCATCAGTGGGAGCAGTGGACATTGATTTCGAAACACGCAAGGTCGTGCGAGAATTCAACAAACCCTTCTTTACGCATGGGAACGAGGGCACCTTCTATTCAGATGGTGTAAGCATTGGCAATTGCTACGTTGCCGACGGCACTCAATACATGTTGTTCATGGGTTGGCACAATCCTACGGACTCTCACTGGCGAGGTGAGATCGGCCGTTTGATTGTGACTCCCGAACTTGAACTTGAACTTGAAAGCACGACTCCCTTGATCGGCCTCAATGAACAGGATCCGATCAGCCTGTCCTATCCCTGGGTCCACAAGAATTCTGAAACTGACTTTCACATGTGGTTTGGCTCAACGAAGTCATGGGATGCCGGCAATGGCGAGATGCTTCATACCATCGAACACGCAACCTCTGTCGATGGACACAATTGGATAAGGAATCAGGACCCGATCCCGTCAGAAATTGGCGTCGCCCAAGCGTTTTCACGGCCAACGGTCCTCAAAACACCGGGCGAGAATTACCGAATGTGGTTTTCGTACCGCTGCGGTACAGGCCGCACCTACCGCATCGGACACGCTCGAAGCAACGACGCAATGACATGGCACCTTCACCTGGATGAAACGTGCATTCCAACTACCAGCACCGGCTGGGACTCGGAGATGGTTGAATACCCTTTCGTGTTCGAACATGAGCAAAGCACTTACATGCTCTACAACGGCAACAGCTACGGCAAGACAGGATTCGGACTTGCTCAACTGCAGTCGTCTTGTTAGTCATCAGACCAACAAAAACCGGCCCACACCACCAACAGCCAAGACTCAAGCCGAAGATCACGTGAAGGCAACGACCTGTCCCGGGCATACCAAGAACGGTTAAGCAAATGGAATTGTCGATCGTAACGACGCTGTACAAATCGTCTTCGTACCTAGAAGAATTCCATCGCCGCGCAAGCGCAGTGGCAAGACGCATCGCTGGCGAAAGGTACGAAGTCATTTTTGTCAATGACGGAAGCCCGGACAACAGTCTGGAACTGGCAGTCTCGATAGCGGACAAAGATGATCACGCATCTGTGATCGACTTGTCACGCAACTTCGGACACCACAAAGCGATGATGACTGGCCTGGCTTATGCCAACGGCAAACAAGTCTTTCTTCTGGACAGCGACCTGGAAGAAGAACCTGAATGGTTGGAAGACTTCCATGCTCATCGCGGCACACAAAATGCCGACGTGGTCTTTGGCGTCCAGGAGAAACGAAAAGGCAATTTCGCGGAGCGATTCAGTGGCTACATCTATTATCGAATCTTCCGTGCTCTTACCGGAATAGACCAGCCCGATAACATTGTCACCGCGAGACTCATGACAAAACAATACGTGGAGGCCTTGGTTGCCCACAAAGAAAGAGAACTCAACATCGGCGGCTTGTGGATTATCACCGGTTTCAAACAGTCGAGCTGCGTAGTCCACAAAAATTCTTCGAGTCCTACCACGTACTCGATCCCAAAGAAGCTTGCCCACCTCGTAAACGCAATCACTTCTTTTAGCAATCTACCTTTGCAGGGTGTCTTCTATTTTGGAATGGGGATATCAGTTCTTTCAGCAATCTACGTAGGCATGCTTGTTTTCCGTTATCTATTTTTATCCGCACCGCCAGATGGATACACCTCGCTGATTGCTTCGATCTGGCTTCTGTCTGGCGTGATCCTTGTCGCAATTGGAATTCAAGGAATCTATCTGTCCAAAGTATTCACCGAAGTAAAGCAACGTCCCTACACAATCGTCAAAAACATCCACGGCAATCTTTCCTGCAACCGCAACGACAAACCACTGGGCACCACCCAATCCATTGGCCCAGAGGCTACTTCATGAACTGTCAGAAACGATGCATCGTTGCGTTGTGCTTTCTGACCATTCCTGATTAAGAAATGACTGAATGCCCAAACCTGTTCACACGCGCTGAAAACAAACCAACTGTCAACCAGAGTTTTCGAAAAAAGTGACATTCATCGGAACATGTAGATCAAGGCGTTCCAATGAATGAGGCGAATTCACCTAGACCACGGAAGCCCGAAATTGAACACTTTCATGACGAACCGGCTGGATCGTTTCCTGAATCGCACCTATTTTCCGGAAACACCCGACCTGCTGTTTGAAGAAAAGAAGCTGAACATTGCACGAATCCTGATTGGCTTCGTGATACTTTGGCGCACGGCCAAAGTCGCATTCGCTGCAAACTTCTATTTCCCGGCCGACCTAAGCCTGCTGGGCATAAACTTCTCGACCGAAACAGTCTTTGCCTTGTTTGAATGCGGTCTGGCATTCCTTTTGACCGCAGGAGCATTCACGCCGCTGGTCCTTGCAAGCCTCATCCTCACCTATCCATTTTTCGACAAGGCCCTGGGCATTTCGACGCTGGGGACGTCGGTAATGTTATTTTTCCTGTTCGGAATGTTGATGATCAACTTCCGGTCACGTTATTCATTTGATGCATGGGCTGAAAGTCGAAAAGAAAACAGCTCACTACGACGCATCCTGCAGCGTGTGTATCAAATCATCGGAACGCCCGACTGCAAACGCATCCGACGCATATATTTCCTCTGCTTCGTCTGCTATGCAACGATCAGTTTTGGGGCACTGCTGCACCACATCAATGACCCGCACTGGGTAAACGGGATCACCGTATCCACGTTACTTACCAATTCATACTGGTGCCCCAGTTATGCGTTTTTCCAGAGCATACAAGCTTCATGGCCCAACGCGTTCTTCCTGCTCTCAGCCTCGGGCATCATCGCACAGACATTGTTTCAGTTTGCGATGATTCCGTTCATATTTTCTCGATGGGGTACTATTTTTATAGTTTTGCAGGGACTCACTTTTTTCATGATCTCGGCAGTTTTCATTTCACTTTCCTACCTTCCGTTCGTCGAACTGATTTTATGGGGAGTCATATTCTGGTCCTCATCATTTCATTCAATGATCACCAGGAAACAACAAAAACACTCCCCTGACAAAACCCCATTGTTCGCCCCTGAACCCAAAAAACACGCCCTCTACATTCATGAGACATACTTACGATTATCTGCTTTTGCATTGCTACTGCTCATCGCCAATTTCCCAACCATTGAGAACTACACATCACATCTCAAACTAACCAAACACTGGATTCGAGATCGACTCAGCCACGTTGGCTTGGTCATCCCAAATGTATTCAACAAGACTGACCTTGCCATGGGAAATCGCTGGAGCACGATCTATCGCAATACCGATGGTGCGCGGACGTTCGTGCCATTCCATACCGCCGACGGCGCACGACTCTGGTATCTCAAATCAGACATGCTTTTTTATGGAAACAGCCTTTCATGGAGACGTAGATGCATCGAAATGTCTCCGGACGACATGCTTGATACCGAATCCAGCGTCATTGGTCTGCTGAGAAGAGCTGTTGACTTTGACTCAAAGTTATTTCCGCCTGACGAAAACACGACCTACGAAGTTTTCATCTACGAAAACAGCGCCAATGACGATTCCTTACCCCTGCCGGAACGCTTGAACAAAAAAACCATCGGAAAAATCACATTCGCGCGTGATCCTATCGACGCAAACTGGAAATGCGTCGCTGCCGACACCTCGAGCTCGCAGCCGAGATCCACTCAAACGCACTCGCCTGTAAACCTCACGAAACGGCGATAGGCCTCTGAAAACCGAAGCATCCAACCACCAAGAAAAAAGTGCACAAAACAACGAAGGCAACATCCAACGCCACGGACGAGAGTAAGTGCAACGCCAGGCAATCACTGCATCAGTAAGCTGCGGTCAAATGCACAAGGACTAAATGTACAAGGACTGACTTCAAATCCCCGCCAAGGGTACAGGCGAAGACAGAGAAACAACATCACACTGAACATTACCAAAAGACCACCTTACCGGAGATACACCACTGGCAAACTTGTAAACGCGGACTCAATGAGGAACAATGAGCGAATTCCATCCGTAGGCAAATACCTTGGTGTGCATCGTCATTCGTGAACCGGCGCACTATCAGCCATCTTACCTTTGGCCAGTCAACCTCCAAATTCGCGGCGTCTTCATCTCTCTCTGTCATCGACAGCGACGGCAACGCTGCGTTCAACTCCCGTTTTTACACTGCAATGCATCGCCAAATCTCGCTTCGGCTTCTGACTTATCTTGTCTGCGTGGCAGCCATGTCTCCACAACGGGCTTTCGCACAGGCCCCCACCAAGCATCCCCCTGCGGTGAAACAACACTCCAATCAGCTTGCCAAGGAGTCGAGTCCTTACTTGTTGCAGCATGCTCACAATCCGGTGGATTGGTATCCTTGGGGTGACGAGGCGTTTGCCAAGGCGAAACGCGAAGACAAGATGATTTTTCTTTCAGTGGGCTACGCTGCCTGCCACTGGTGCCATGTGATGGAACGCGAATCGTTCGAAGATCCTGAAATTGCCAAGCAGATGAATGAAAAATTTGTGTGCGTTAAAGTGGATCGCGAAGAGCGGCCTGATGTTGATCAAATCTATATGACAGCCGTGCAAATGATCTCGGGCAACGGTGGTTGGCCGATGTCCGTATTCCTGCTACCCGATGGTCGACCGTTCTGGGGCGGAACGTACTTCCCTGCTCGAACCGGTGATCGCGGAAACTCGGTTGGTTTTCTTTCGGTCATGGACCAGATTGATAAGGCATGGAAAACACAGCGAGAGGCAGTGACACAACAAGCCACTACGCTCACCGCTGCCGTCAAAGCCAATCAAAACCCTGAAAAGGAAAACGCGAACGATGATCAACTTGACGAGAGCCTGATCGCTCAAGTCGGCGCGGCGCTCGCCGAGCAGTACGATCCAATCAATGGTGGATTCGGGCGTGATCCAAACCGACCAAAGTTTCCAGAACCCTCGAACCTCGTTTTCCTCCTGAATCGAAGTCGTAGTGATGCAGTCAATGACACAGCTCGCAAGAACGCAAAACAGATGCTGCTCAAAACTCTTGATGGCATGCTGAGCGGGGCCATGTACGATCACCTTGGCGGCGGGTTCCATCGCTATAGTGTTGATGGACTTTGGCAAATACCGCATTTCGAAAAGATGCTGTATGACAATGGCCAACTGGCGTCCATTTATGCAGAAGCTTACGCAGACACTGGCAATCCTGAGTACCGCAGCGTGGTCGAAGGCATTTGCGACTTCACGCTTAGAGAATTGAAAGCACCCGGCGGTGCGTTCTACAGTGCGCTCGATGCTGACAGCGAGGGTGAGGAAGGAAAGTTCTATCGTTGGACGCAGGAGGAACTCGACGAGGCAAAACAGTCTTCGGGTTTTGACCTGTTCAAACAAGTATTCAGGATGAACGGACCTGCCAACTTTGAAGGGGAATACTACGCCCCCGCCCCAGGTAAGGCACTAAGCTCGATTGCGACAACTCGCAAAACTGACTTCGTAACACTGCAGCGCGAACTTGACGTCACGCGCAAACAACTTTTCCAAATCCGCAGCAAGCGAGTTCGCCCCATCACGGATGTTAAGATCCTCACCGCCTGGAACGGACTGATGATCTCCGGACTGGCAGATGCGGGACGAATTCTGGATCGCAAAGACTACATCCAAGCAGCAGCCAATGCAGCCAACTTCATACTCGCAGAATTAAAAACAGAGCAGGGCAGATTACTTAGAAGCTATGCCGCGGGAGAAGCAAAGCTCAATGCTTACCTTGATGATTATGCGTTTTTGGTCTCTGGGTTGATCGCCTTACATCGCGCGACTGGCGATGAGAAGTGGCTGCAAGCGGCCGCCACGCTCACCGATAAACAGATCGAACTGTTCGCCGATCAGCGGAGTGGCGGTTTCTTCTTCACTTCCAGCGATCACCCAACCCTGATCGTTCGCGTGAAGGATCCAGTCGACAGTGCAATTCCCTCGGGGATGAGCGTGACGGCAGAGAACCTTGCTTACTTGGCGGCAAGCGAAAAGGCGTCGCCCGCTTACAAGCCTGCTTTAGAATCAACGCTGAAATCGCTGGCACCACTGATGAGGCGGGCATCAAGCGCCGCGCCGAGATCGGCTGCCGCCCTGGCAAATTATCTTGAGCAGTTGCCACCACCAGCGTTGCGAATTCCGCAACCCTGAGCGAAAAGCAGGCGGATAGCAACCGCCCCGCCCCACAGCCATGATCCTTCCAGTCGCAAGACGGCGCCGTGAAGAAAGACCTGCTCGGAAAACGATGCTATCGCAAAGCTCGTTTCCGGAGTTTTAAAACTTGAAACCCTTCTCAGGGCCGTCTTTCGTGACGGTGAGAACCTCGGGGCCTTTCTCTGTCATCAGGATCGAGTGCTCGAACTGCGCTGAGGGATGGCCGTCTTTGGTTCGCACCGTCCAGCCGTCCACCTTGTCGCTTTTGGTATATCGCGAGCCACCATTGATCATTGGCTCGACGGTAAAACACATCCCAGGATAAAGTCGATCGATCCGACTCTGGCGATTTGGGAAGTGGGGAACCGAAGGGTCGAGATGGAATTGACGCCCCAAACCGTGCCCCACATATTCCCGCACAACCGAAAATCCGCGACGGTGAGCTTCGGGAACAACCGTCTCGCCGATCACGCTAACTGGACAACCGGGTGTCAATGCATCAATCGCTGCATAAAGACAGTCAAAAGCACATTGCGTCACAGCTCTCTTTTCTTCGGAGACTTCCCCGATCAAGAAAGTTTCACTTTGGTCACCGTGCCATCCGTCCACGATCGTTGTGATATCCACATTGACGATGTCTCCATCTTTCAACTCGTAACTGTCAGGAATCCCGTGACAGATAACGTCATTGATACTGGTACAGCAACTCTTGGGGTAATTCTGGTACCCGAGCGTTGCTGGCTTGTGCCCATGATCGAGAGTCCACTGGTGAGCCAAGGCATCTATGGACAGCGTGGTGACGCCGGCTTTGACATGTGGCCGCAGGAAGTCCATCAACTGGCCATTGACTCGTCCAGCCCGACGCATGGCTTCTTGATGGTCTTCAGTGAGAATCAACTTCTTCTGCTTCTTTAACATCACGGTCAGGTTCTTTAAAAATGCAAGCGGTCATCAGCATGACCAATTTTACGAATCGTCTAGGCGAGCTTGATGTCAGCGGCGGGCTCATCGCCTAACTGGCACATTGCAAACCACTGGCACACTGCAAACCACGGAACGGACTGGCTGAACCGCGGAACAAACGGGCTCGAGTGCCCCTCCGAAGGGAGCAGGCGCCAGTCAGGAACGCGATCATCTGCTACCGATTGCGAGATGAAGCATTCTATTTCCACAGAAAAGGGGCTCCGCCACTGACCATAATGTTACCAATCACAAGAACTCCGCGCAAGGACTTGGGGCGGCAAATCGCTAGGGTTGACGATTTTGCACAATCGTCCAACCGTGTTTTCACGCCCGAACTTCCCGACTCAGTAGGTTTCTAGGCAGAAAGGGCGGTGAAAACTACCTAAATTTGCAGAACTCCCAGCTTCAACAGGTGTTCCAAGGCATATTAGGGTGCGGCTTCCTGTCCGCATGATTCCCATCGCGATTTCACGGCTGCCAAGACGATTTTTCAGATTACTATGGCGTCCGGGTACGATATTTCTCTTCCGTAGCGGTTTTTCAGCATGAAAACGACTTCAAAGCTTATTTTCCTCAGTTCTCTGATGGCTTTGCTCTGTGTTTCTCCGACTTTCGGCCAAGTGCCGGAAAGTACAGCAACCCCCGAGAGCGCGGAGCCAACTACCGATTCGGACTCGACCGAAAGCGGTCAGGAACAGGACGCGGACTCTACCGATGCCTCGGAGCAGAATGCAGCCGAGACTCCGACCGAGGCCGACGGCGCGGATGCCCAACCCGAAGCCGACCAACCGGTGGCTGAGATTGGTGGAGATGCAAAGACTGCCGAGTCGAAGCCTGAGCAGGTGAAGGAAGAGACGGTCGCAAACGAGACAGCCGCTCCAAAAGTCCCCGCTCCTGCTGCCGTGGAATTGCCAAAGCAGGCAGTCATGCCAACGGCAAAAAGCAGCTTGGGCAAATCCGGTGAATTGAGTTTCAACTTTTCCGGTGTCACTTGGCCCGCCGTATTGGAGTGGTTTGCCGACGAAGCTGACTTGGCACTGCAGTTGGACCAAGTTCCGATCGGCAGCTGGACATTCGCTGACCCAACCCGCAAGTACAGCGTCTCGGAAGCCTTGGATGTCATCAACTTGGCATTACTGAAGCGTGGTTACTGCCTTGTTCGCAGAGGCCGTATGCTGCAGGTAATCGACTTGGAAGATCAGAATGCGGACAAATTAATCAGCGAGCTCGCTGAACTGGTTCGCCCTGAGCAACTCGAAGAGCGCGGACGAAGCGACATTGTGAGTTGCGTCTTTCCTCTGGGCAGCATGACAGCTGACGCTGCCAAGGAAGAATTGGCGTTAATGATTGGCCCTTGGGGCCGTGTGATCGTGCTTGATAGCGCACGTCAGGTCAAAGTCACAGAGGCAGCCGACAAGCTGATCGCAATCCGCGACTTGCTAAAGCAGGCATCAACTGCCGACACCGACGTCGTTGAAATCGTTTTGGAACACAGGGCCGCCGACGAGATTTTGGAACTAGCACGACCACTCTTGGGTCTTGAGCCAGGCGAAAACTCGGCTGAAGACATTCGCATTTCGGTTGGGCTTTTCGGCGACCGCCTTTACGCTGCCGGCCTGCCAGGAAAAACTGGCCTGCTCGAAAAATTAGTCGAAAAAGCTGACCAACCACTCACCTCCGAAGACTCCGAGGATGGTGCCGAATTGACGACCCCAGTCTTCCAAACTCACTCAGTTCGAAGTGCTGACAGTGCAACCGTCTTTGATGTGCTCCAGACTCTACTGGCAGGAACGCCCGATGCACGAATTGCGATCGACCCAAAGACTAACGCGATTGTCGCTTGGGCTCGCCCCGAAACGCAACAAGTGATCGTCAAGTCGATCATGGAAATGGAAGGGTCAGGACAAGATTTCAAAGTCATCGACCTGAAACGATTGGACCCAGCCCAAGCTTTGCTGACGATCAACAAGTTCTTTGGAATCACGGAAGAGGGTGGGGACGGCCCCATCGTCGATGGTGACCCGACAACCGGTAAGCTTTGGATTCGCGGAACCACTGACCAAATCACCCTCGTTGAGAAACTTCTCCTGGAACTCGAGGGCGGCGACTCCCTTGGTGCCTTGAGTGAAAAAGTTCGGATTCTGCCTTACACAGGACGAGCCGCTGAAGAAGCCCTAGGGCAGGTTGAAGCCTTATGGCCCGTGACGGGCCGGGCCAACAAGATCCGCACGATCTCGCCATCACGAAGAGGAACCGGCACAACGCCACGCAGCGAAATGCCTCGCACTCCGCAACGCTCCGGTGCCATCCTCGAAGCTCCTGATGCTCGGTTCACCCCCAAACCTAGAAGAGGCGAAGCCGACTACCGGTTCGTCACCGAGCCAGTGAGCCCTCAAAGACCTGCGGCACAGGCGCCCGCCACGGAAATCCAAGCGACTCCCGAAGTAGCTTCCCCAAGCGACAGCAAGGCGATTCCTCAGACAACGATTAACGTTGGCGGTGCTGACATTGTGGTGCAATTCACCCCAGCGGGAATGATTATCGCTTCCGATGACACCGCAGCACTCGATGCCTTTCAGTCTCTGATGGACTCAGTGGCGTCGCCCTCAGCACTCGCTTCGGACCTACCGACGATCATCTGGCTCAAGTACATCAAAGCTGATGTGGCAGCGGAACTGATTTCAAGCGTTCTAGGCGGAGCAGACAGTTCGATTTCATCAGCCGTGGACTCAGTCGCTGGTGGACTGGGCGGTGGCATGCTCGGCCTGCTCGGCGGTTTAGGTGGACTCGGAGGTGGAGGTGGTGACGCATCGGCAAGCAAGTCCGTGCTCACGTCAACCGGCTCGGTCAACATCGTTCCTGACGCACGGCTGAACGCACTGATTGTCCAAGCCAATGCAATCGACCTGCAAATGATCGAGCTGATCCTTGAAAAAGTCGACATTGCAGAGAGCCCCGAGGACATCGAAATCGCCGCCAAGCCGGAGTTGATTCCTGTCATCTACCAAGAGGCCACGGATGTCGCGAACATCGTCAAGTCATTGCTTGGTGACCGGATCGCAGGTGCGCAAAGCGCGGGTGCACGCGGTGGCGGTGGCCAACCATCACCTCAGGACTTCATCGCAGCACTTCGCGGTGGTGGACGTGGAGGACGCGGTGGTGCTGGTGGTGACGCTGGAGCATCAGAGCGATCCAAGATTAGCGTCGCTGTCGATACCAAAAGCAATTCACTGGTTGTGGTCGCAACACCGCAGGATTTTAAAGAAATAGAAGAACTGGTCCGAAAGCTTGACCAGAGCAGCATGGTCAACGAAGAAACGATCATGACCTACTCCACCAACGGAAGCGTGAACCCGGATGTGATGAAACTTGCCCTCGAAAGTATTCTGGGAACACAAGCGAGTTCAACCAGCGATGGAGCGAAATCGGGAAGCAGCACTCCCGCCAGTTCGCAGCGTAGCAGCACAACAGGCTCGAGTGCCTCCGAGATCCAGCAGCGGATTGAGGCATTTCGGGCGAGATTTGGCAGCGGCGGATTTGGCAGCCGTGGTGGCGGTGGCGGTGGCTTCGGCAGCCGTGGCGGTGGAGCCCCCAGCAGTGGTGGACGGCCGAGCGGCGGTGGCGCTCCGGGCGGACGTGGCGGCGGACGATAAGCTCGCGGAAGCAGCAACATTGAAGTTGGCGTCGGGAACAGCGGCCAGACGGCTCGCACGCTAACAACAGGTCATGTCACGCGATCATCGATCGTCTGCAGGATCTCCGTTAATCAGCTAGTTGGCCACTCCCCTGATACAAATTGATTCTGCAGCAGCGGACAACGAATTGGTAAAATCATGATCATGCATGCGGGTGAAATACTAAAACGTCGTGGCTTAATCAGCGAGGAGCAACTCGCCCAAAGTCGCAGCAGTGATTCCAACAGCGTTGTTCAGGCAGCGATCACGCTGGGTTACGTCGAAGAATCCGATGCCTTGAAAGCACTGGCCGAGGAGGTTGGACTCGACTACGTCGACCTGCGCGAAACAGAGATCGATCCAGCTGCCCTTGAGGGGTTCCCGCAAAAGCTGATTTATCGCCAGTCACTGTTTCCTCTGAGATTTGAGGACGACTCCATCGTGGTCGCCACCTCAGACCCGTTAGATCTGTACCCACTGGATGAAGCCAGCGCCGCGACCGGAAAAAACATCATTCCAGTCGTGGCCGAGCGTGACGAAATCGCGCGGTTGATGAATCGGAATCTTGGTGTGGGTAGCGAAACAGTCGAAGGACTGATGGCTGCCAAAAGCGAAGAGGAAGTCGAACTCCTGGAAGGTATCGAAACTGACGGAAGTGAACTGAGCGAAATGGCTCAGGAGGCTTCCGTGGTTCGACTTGTGAACGAGATCCTGCTGGAAGCGATCCAAACGCGTGCAAGTGACGTTCACATTGAGACCCAGTCCACCGGTCTGTCCATCCGATACCGCATCGACGGCATCCTGCACCTGCAACCGACACCGCCCGAGATCAACCGTTTTCAGGCTGCGATCATTAGTCGCTTGAAGATCATGGCGCGATTGAACATCGCCGAAAAACGATTGCCACAGGATGGGCGCATCAAACTACGTGTCCACGGCCGCGAGGTAGACATCCGCCTGAGTGTGATCCCAATGATCCACGGGGAAGGGATGGTCATGCGTATTCTTGACAAGTCATCCATGGTCTTCGACCTGGGACAACTGGGCATGAACTCGCAAATCTACAATACGTTCAGCGAGATCATCAAATACCCACACGGTATCGTCCTCGTCACTGGCCCAACCGGTTCAGGTAAGACGACGACGCTGTACAGCAGCCTGCTGCAGATCAAGAGCCCCAAGACGAAAATCATCACCACGGAGGATCCGGTCGAGTACCAACTCGATGGGATCAACCAAATCCAAGTCCACTCCAAGATTGGTTTGACGTTCGCTGCATCGCTGCGAAGTATTCTGCGTCATGACCCTGACATCGTGCTCGTCGGTGAAATTCGCGACCTCGAGACGGCTGAGAATGCAATTCAGGCATCACTCA
>Ga0315322_10000859_pt1 | contig 23260 bp, 18 predicted proteins | sample M110021515metaG_FD_203461 | JGI IMG/M metagenome (GOLD analysis project Ga0315322, IMG submission 203461) | Ammonia-oxidizing marine archaeal communities from Monterey Bay, California, United States - M1 100m 21515 | ecosystem: Environmental > Aquatic > Marine > Intertidal zone | place: USA...
CAGGCTCAACCTCTAGACGCTTATCATCGCGCACGGGTGCGACAATCAGCATGTAAGGACTGTCGTGCTTAGGATCGATGTCGAAGTACTCGGACGCGTGTTCACGCAAGACAATCGGCGCGAACGGGCGGAAGGACTCGCGGAACTTGATCTTCAAGTTCATCACACTCTGCATCTTCGATGATCGCGCATCACCAATAATGCTGCGTGAACCAAGTGCCCGTGGACCAAACTCCATAGGACCTTGGAACCAGCCAATTACGTTCTCTTCGCTGATTAGTTCCGCAACTCGATCCGCGAGCGTCGCTTCGTCCTGACACTCTTCGTAAGTAACGTTCTCCGAGTCGAGGATCGACTTGATGTCTTCTGATTCGTAGCGAGGGCCAAGCAAACTTCCGCGCTGCGAATCTGCCGGCTGCAAAGTGTTTGCAGCGGGTTGCACGGTGCGCGGCTTCTTTAGCAAGTTGTGCCAAACCATCTGTGCGGCACCCAATGCACCGCCGGCATCACCCGCAGCAGGTTGAATCCAGATCTTATCAAATGGACCTTCGCGCAGAATCACACCATTACCGACACAGTTAAGAGCCACACCACCAGCAAGGCACAGGTTCTTCTTGCCGGTCACCTCTCGCGCGTATCGCGCGGTCTTCAACATGACCTCTTCGGTCACTGCTTGGATCGATGCAGCAAGGTCCATGTGACGCTGTCCAAGATCAGTCTCGGCAGCACGCGGCGGCGCACCAAACAGGGCGTCAAACTTCGCGTTCGTCATCGTCAGACCCTGGCAATAGTTGAAGTAACTCAGATCCAACCGATAGCTGCCGTCTTCACGCAGATCGATCAAGTGGTCACGGATCAACTGTGCAAACCGCGGCTCGCCATACGGCGCCAAGCCCATCAACTTGTACTCACCAGAGTTGACCTTGAAGCCACAGTAGTAGGTGAACGCCGAGTAGAGGAGGCCGAGCGAATGCGGGAAGCGGATCTCACGAATCAGCTTCATCGAGTTGCCTTCACCAACGCCAATCGACGTCGTCGCCCACTCTCCAACACCATCCATTGTGATGATCGCCGCGTCTTCAAACGGCGACGGAAAGAATGCCGATGCCGCGTGACTCTCGTGATGTTCGGGGAAGACGTAACGGTTCTTCGGTTTGCAACCGAGCTCCTTGGTCAACTTGCGCCGCATATGCAGCTTCTCGCCAAGCCACACCGGAATCGACTTCCGAAACGACTGCAGGCCAACCGGCGCAAACGCCATGTAGGTCTCAAGCAGCCGGTGAAACTTCAAAATCGGCTTGTCGTAAAACGCAACGAAGTCGATGTCCGGAGCCTTGATGCCTGCTTGGTCGAGACAAAACGCAACAGCCTTCGCAGGGAACGCAGGGTCATGCTTCTTACGGGTGAAGCGCTCTTCCTGCGCAGCCGCAACGATCTCGCCATCGCTCAAGAGAACGGCGGCGGAATCATGATAGAAGGCAGAGATGCCAAGAATGTGAGTCGGCATAGGGCGAAGCGGGGAATCCGTATTTGGTCATGCTGCCGGATCCATGCAACGGTACCACGTGAAAATGTCCCCTGACCAAAGAACAACGTCCGAACTACTGTTAGAACGATGACAATGACGGCTCACAAGCGCCCCCGGCCATTGGTCCTATTGCTAGCGGTTAGCATCGCAACGCTCAGCGCGCTTGTCTTGGCGGAAATTGCCGCGCGGGTGCTGATTCCCGAGCAGCGTGCGCTCGGTCTCATCGGGTATGCGGATGCCAAAGGCAAACCGATCCAACGCAGCGAAGCGGTCGAAAGAGGCCTGATCGTGATGCTTCCCGGCCCAAAGCCTCGCCCGCGGCAGATGTTTAAACCGGGTTCGCCGTTCTACATCACCTACACCGACAACGACGTTCTCAAGCGTGAATGGCTCGATGTGAAGGGGCGCGTGATCAATCACATCAACTGGGACGGTCTCAGAGAGCGCGACGAAATCAAACACGCAAAGCCAACCAACCAACGCCGAATCGTCTGCCTCGGGGACTCGTTCACGTTTGGCTGGGGTATTCCGGCGGAACAGGGCTGGGTGCGCATGCTTGAAGACAATCTGCGCCAAGACAAGGGAGACGTGCGCACGGTCAACTGCGGCGCCTCCGGAACCGTTTGCATCGATGAATACGTCAACGGCCTAAAACAACGGTTCCACAAGTACTCGCCGGATGCCGTCATCCTGACGATCTGCCTCAATGACCTAATCCCCAGCAGCGGCCTCAACTTCATTAACCCGTTGCCAAAGAGTGGGTTCAAGCTGATTGACCTAGCGAGAGCCGCCTTCGGCCGCAGCCCACTCGACCTAGACCAATCCCGAGATTGGGTTCAAGAACTCATGGACCTGCCCAAAGAACAAGCCGTCCTGGGGGGGGTCGCCGGCCCCAACCGACCGTGGGAAGCTATGTGGTCACAAGGACTTCCGCAAAAACGACTGCGCGAAGCCAAGGCGTTCTGCGATCAGCGGAAGATCCCGTTCCTCGTTGTCATCTGGCCGTTCCTCCAAGGACTCGGCCCGGGCGAGCACTATCCGTGGCAAAAACTACATGATCTGGTCGCCGCAGATTGCAAAGCAGCCGAAATCCCCCTGCTCGATGTGCTTCCGCAGCTAAAAGAGACCAATTCTGAAGACTTGTGGGTCACGCCAGCCGATCCCCACCCCAACACTCTGGCGCAAGAACTTGTAATTCCTACAATTACCAAGTTTGTCAGATCCCACATCAACTGGTAGCAGCTCGCGCGAACCACTAGATGATGCGTACGTCCTTAAGGGCTGCACTGTTAGCAACCTTCAAGAGGGAATCTCACAAGTCTGAAATTGACCCCGGGCGAGCGATCTTATACAGGAGTTGCCCTCTGGGCTGACTGCGCGTGCCCCTGCTAGTAGGTCTCACACAACCAACCGGTAAAAACGGTTGTGTCGAAACCCACTCAGGGCGGCCCACACGCGCACTCAATTTCGGCGCATTCGCGTCGAGTTTCCTGCGACCGCAATATCATCCCCACCGCGGAGGGGATCTACATTGACCGTACTGTTTCCCAAGTGGACTAACCAAGTTCCCGCTTACCTCGCACTAGGTGCGGGTGGCGCTGGCTTGTTCGTAGTCTTAGTCATCTCCTTCTGGTTCTCACCGAAGCACACGGACGTCGGTTACCAGCCCTACCAGCCGATTGCATACAGCCACAAGCTGCATGCTGGCGCGTTGGGTATGGACTGCCGCTACTGCCACCGCAATGTGGAAGAGGGCGCAACCGCGTCTATCCCTGACGCGGAAACGTGTTACGGGTGCCACAAGGTCATCAAAAAGGACAGCGACCAGCTGGCGACCTTACGTGCAGCCTTTAGCGAAGGTGATCAAGCCGACAAGCCCATCGAATGGGTGAAAGTGCACCTGCTGCCGGATTACGCCTACTTCAACCACTCGGTGCACATCGCCGCAAACGTAGGCTGCGCAAGCTGCCACGGCCGCGTTGATCAGATGGAAATCGTCCGTCAGGTTGAGCCGCTCAGCATGGGCTGGTGCCTTGAGTGTCACCGTGACCCCAGCGAACACATTCGCCCGCTCGACGTTTCCGTCACCAAGATGGATTGGAGCGCGAACGAAGCATCGATCGAAGCGGCCAAGAAGCTGCTCGTCGGTGATGACCCAGCACTAAACCCGCCAGTCCACTGCTCAGCGTGCCATCGATGAAAGGTACACACGAAACGGGACCCCTAACCCCCGGTCTTGAACAGACGATGAACCAGACCTCACCCGGGAGCCAGGCTACAACTGGCGAACCGACTTACTGGCGCAGCATCGGGCAACTCGAGAACTCTGAAGAGTTCCAAGAGGTGCTCTCACGCGAGTTCCCCGAAGGCATCACCGAGGCTCCTGACGACGTTTCACGTCGTGGCTTCCTTGGCGCAATTGCTGCATCCGTTGCGCTCGCTGGCATGACCAGCTGCCGCAAGCCTGAAACCAAGATCCTGCCGTTCACAAAACGGCCGGAAGGTTTCAAGCCAGGCATCGCACAGCACTACGCCACAACGATCACCCGCAACGGCTACGGCATCGGCGTTCTCGTCAAGAGCAACGATGGTCGCCCAACCAAGATCGAAGGCAACCCAGCACATCCAAGTAGCCTCGGCGGAGCGGACCTGCAACTACAGGCCGAACTGCTGCAGCTCTATGACCCCAACCGCAGCCGTCACGCTCGCAACGCGCACAGCGCGATGCATGCCGAAGACGCCCACGCGGACCATGGTCACGGTGGTGGTCACGATGATCACGAAGTTGACGTCTGGGCCGAGCACGCTGTTTGGCTCGAAGACGCCACCTCGAACCTCGTCGCCAAGCAAGGCGCTGGCTTGCACATTTGCATGCCGCCAACCACTTCGCCATCGCTGCTCGCCGCAGTCAAGCGGATGAAGGAAGGCAGCTTCCCGAAGTCCAAGTTCCACACGTGGACGGCGCTGCACCGCGACAATGAAATGCAGGGCGCTGAGATGGCGTTCGGCAAGGCGATGGCGACCAACTACGACTTCGCCAAGGCAGATGTCGTGCTGTCACTCGACAGTGACTTCCTCGCTACCGACGGCAACAACCTGGCCAACGCTCGTGCTTGGGCCTCACGTCGCCGCGAAGCGAAGAACCTCAACCGCCTCTACGCAGTCGAGTCGATCTTTTCGACCACCGGCACGGCCGCAGATCACCGCTTCCGCACCAAGAGCAGCGACATCCCAGCTGTGGCTTTCGCACTAGCCAAAGCACTCGGCGTCAGCGGCGGCGACCTGACCAACGCACTGTCATCACACGACGCAGGCTCATTCGAGAAGGATGGCAAGAAGTGGCTCGAGATCCTCGCCAAGGACCTTCAGTCCGCCGCTGGTAAGAGCATTGTCATTGCGGGGCCAACGCAGTCACCGGCCGTGCACGCAATCGTTCACGCAATCAACGCCAAGCTCGGCAACACCGGCAAGACGGTCACGATGACCGACACTCTTCCGGGGATGCCAAGCAACTGCACCGCGCAGCTGCAAGAGCTGGCCGCCGCGATGCAAGCCGGCACCTGCGAGACGCTGGTCTTCCTCGGCACCAACCCGGTGCTCGACGCGCCGGCGGACATGGACTTCGGTAAACTGCTCCACGACAAGAAGCCAAAGACGACCATTCACGTCGGCCTCTACGACGACGAGACGGGTCGCCACTGCGATTGGCACCTGCCGTTGGCGCACGACCTCGAAGCTTGGGGCGACGCCCGTAGCCACAACGGCACGGTTTCGCTACAGCAACCGCTCATCGCACCGCTACACGGTGGTGTTTCAACGCTCGAGTATCTCTCGTTCCTCAACCAAGACCAAACCGATAGCGCGAGCTACGAAACACTCGCCGAAGGCCGCGACACTGTGTTCGGCTACGACCTGGTAAAGGGGCACTGGCAAGAAGCCAGCGGTGCAACCGACTTCGAAAACGGCTGGTGGCCGCAAGCGCTGCATGAAGGTGTCGTCGCTGACACGGCTCTCGCCGCGTCGACCGGCACCGTCAACGCCAACACGATCGCCGCTGGCGTCGCCAGCTACAAGAAGACCAAAGGTATTGAGGTTGTCCTGCGCGGTTGCCCGAAGATGGGTGATGGCCGATTCGCTAACAACTCGTGGATGGCCGAGCTTCCCGACCCGCTAACCAAGCTTAGCTGGGACAACGCCGCGATGCTCAGCATGGCGACAGCCAAGCAGCTCAACGTTGAGAACGGTGACATGCTCGCCATCTCAACCAGTAGCGGTCAATCCATCGAAATCCCAGCCTGGATCCTTCCGGGTCACGCCGACGGTAGCGTTTCCATCTTCCTCGGCTGGGGCCGATTCGGAAACGAAGACGACGACGCGGACAAGCAGTTCAAGGTCGCACACGAGTCAGGCTTCAACGCCTACCCACTGCGCACTACGGCAAGCCAATGGATCCTGACTGGCATGAGTGTCAGCCGCGGCACCGGCAGCCACGCACTGGTCTGCACGCAAGAGCATGGCACGATGGCGGGTCGCGCGTTGATTCGCGAAGCCGACGCTGCAACTAACGCCAAAGATCCTAAGTGGGCGCCGAAGATGTCGCCGCTCGACCAAGCTGCTCGTTTGCAGGACAAGGTCGAGAAGGACATCAACAAGTCACTGTGGGAAGAGCGGGGCTACCTCGATGGCAAGGAGAGCAAGGACGAACGCGTTCGTCGCTCGCCATACCAATGGGGCATGGTCTTCGACCTCAACGCCTGCACCGGTTGCAGTTCTTGTGTCGCTGCTTGCGTCGCCGAGAACAACATCCCAATGGTTGGAAAGATCCAGGTCGCGCGTAACCGCGAGATGTTCTGGATCCGTGCAGACCGTTACTTCAGCTCGCGCGCTGATGACAACCTCAAGATGACCGAGGACCCTCAGGTCTCGAACATGCCGGTGCCTTGCATGCAATGCGAGAACGCGCCGTGTGAGTCGGTTTGTCCGGTTGCAGCAACCACGCACAGTCCCGATGGACTGAACGACATGGTCTACAACCGCTGCATCGGCACTCGCTACTGCAGCAACAACTGCCCCTACAAGGTGCGCCGTTACAACTACCTCGACTACATCGGGCACGTGCCTGATACGAAGCAGATGGCGTTTAACCCGGACGTCACCGTCCGTAGCCGCGGCGTGATGGAGAAGTGCACTTACTGTGTGCAACGCATCAACGGTGGCCGCATCGACGCGAAGCTAAACGCAACGAAGGTTGGCGACGGACCAAACATGGTCAAGGTCACCACTGCTTGCGCGCAAGCTTGTCCGACCGAGGCCATCACCTTTGGCAACATCATCGAGACCGATAGCAAGGTCGCGAAGCTACGCGGCAGCGACCTGAACTACGGGTTGCTCTCCGAACTGAATACGAAGCCACGCACGACCTACCTGGGTCGCGTGCGGAACCCGAACCCCGAACTGTCCAAGGCCTGATTTCGATGACAGCCATTCCTGTCGATCCAAACATCGTCGATGAAGCGGAGAACCCCCTTGTCCGGGCTCCGCTCGTTGAGAACGGTCACGACTTCGCGCAAATAACCAACATCATCGCCGCGCCTGCCGAAGGTAAGACGCCGCGAGGTTGGTATTTGATGTTCGGTATCGCGATCGCCCTCCTGGCGAATCTCGGTGCCATGATCGGTTACCTCGTATTCACCGGCATTGGTGTTTGGGGTAACAACGTCCCAGTCGGCTGGGGTTGGCCAATCGTCAACTTCGTCTTCTGGATCGGTATCGGTCACGCCGGAACATTGATCAGTGCCGTGCTCTTCCTGTTTAGGCAGAAGTGGCGCACATCAATCAACCGGGCATCCGAAGCGATGACCATCTTCGCCGTCATGGCGGCCGGTATCTTCCCGGCCATCCACGTCGGACGTATCTGGGTCATCTACTGGGTGTTCCCGCTGCCGAACCAGATGTCGATGTGGCCGAACTTCAAGTCGCCACTGCTCTGGGACGTGTTCGCGGTCTCGACCTACTTCACGATCTCGCTGCTGTTCTGGTTCATCGGTCTCATCCCTGACCTTGCAACCTTCCGCGACCGCGCCGCCCAACAGGGTCGCAAGATCGCCAGTCGCGCATACGGCATCTTCTCATTCGGCTGGCACGGTAGTAACCGTCACTGGCTGCACTATGAGAAGGCCTACCTGATCCTTGCTGGTATCAGCACGCCGCTCGTGCTGTCCGTGCACTCAATCGTTTCGTTCGACTTTGCAGTGTCCTTGCTGCCGGGTTGGCACACGACGATCTTCCCGCCGTACTTCGTTGCCGGCGCCATCTTCTCCGGGTTCGGCATGGTGCTGACCCTGATGATTCCGGCGCGTAAGTGGCTTGGGCTGCATGACCTGATCACGCTCAACCACCTCGACAACATCGCCAAGGTCCTGCTCTTGACGGGCACGATGGTTGGCTACGCCTACGCGATGGAGTTCTTCATCGCTTGGTATTCCGGCGCTGAATACGAGTCGTTCGCGTTCATCAACCGTGCCTTCGGTCCATACGCATGGGCCTACTGGATCATGGTTAGCTGCAACGTGATCAGTCCGCAGTTCTTCTGGTTCCGTCAACTGCGACGCAACCCGATGGTGCTGTTCATCATCTCGATCTTCGTCAACATCGGCATGTGGTTCGAGCGCTTCGTGATCACGGTCACGTCGCTGCACCGCGACTTCTTGCCATCGAGCTGGGCTTACTTCAGCCCAACGCTGATCGACATCCTGACCTACGTCGGCTCGTTCGGCCTGTTCTTCACCATGTTCCTGCTGTTCTGCCGCTTCCTGCCGATCCTCGCGATCAGCGAAGTGAAGGGCGTGATGCCACAGGCCAACCCACACCACGGTCATGACGACCACGGCGCAGCCAGCGATGGCGAGCAGGCCACTCACTAAAAGGATCTACTGATGACTACCAACAACAAGTGGGGCATCGTCGCAGAGTTCGACTCAGCGGCATCGATCTACCACGCATGTGAGAAGGTCACCGCTGAAGGCTACACGCGCACCGACGCACATACGCCGTTCCCAGTGCACGGCCTTGATAAGGCACTCAAGCAACCCGAATCCGGCCTCGGCTGGATCGTCGTCTGCTGCGGCTTGACGGGCATCTGCCTCGCGCAGCTCATGATGTATTGGATGAACGCCGTGGACTACCCAATCTGGGTATCCGGCAAACAACCATACGCCTGGCCATCCACCATCCCGATCACGTTCGAGTTGATGATCCTTCTGTCCGGCCTTGGCGCAGTGTTTGGCATGTTCGGTCTCAACCGACTGCCGCGCTTGCATCATCCGATCTTTGCGCACAGCACTTTTCATCGCGTTACCGACGACAAGTTCTTCCTGTCAATCGAAGCGACGGACCCCAAGTTCGATAGCCAAGCGACCGTGCAGTTCCTGCAAGGCATCGGCGGCGCAAACGTTGAGGTCATCGAGGACTAACCATGGCACGCATTAGCAAGACCACCTTGGCTGTCGCGGCTCTGACGCTCGTTGCTCTCACGAGTTGCGACAAGTTCCGCGGCTTCCCTAGCGAGAAGCCTCCTGTGCACCTCGTGCTCGACATGGACTTCCAAGACAAGATTCGCGCTCAGTCGGAGCACGAGTTCGCTGGTTGGACTGACCATCGCGGCGCACGCCGTCCAGTATCCGATTCATTCGGCAACACTCTAGTCGTTGCCCGTTCCAGCATGCCCAACCGCAAGCTGGCACACCGTGACGCCAACAGCGCCTACGTAACCAAGAACCCGCTAGCTGCCGACCATAAGTTCATGGTGCGCGGCCGCGAGATGTCCGTGATCGACCGCGGTCGTGAGCAATTCAACATCTACTGCTCCATGTGTCACGGCTACAGCGGCCAAGGTGGCAACGGAAAGCTTGGTCACGGCCTTGTCGGAAAACGCTGGGCTGTCCCGATCCCGAACTTCCACTTCAGTAGCAAGGAAGGCGCCGACAACCGCGTGCCAACCATGCCCGATGGCGAATACTTCGAAACCATCACGACCGGTAAGGGCACCACGATGCCCGCTTACGGGGCCCGCATCAGCGTTGAAGATCGCTGGGCCATCGTTCACTACGTCCGCGCCCTCCAGTCGCTGAGCAAGTAACCCGAGCAAGTAATGACCGCTACCGCTACACAAACGACGGCACGCAGCCTGAGCCAGATTGCGCCAAACGTCACCTCTCGGGTCAAGGAAGGCGACCTCGCGAAGACCCAGATGGGTTTGATCGCTGTTGGAGCCTTACTTGCCCTATTGGGCTACTTCGAAGTCTTCGGCCATCACGGCGCGCTGTCCTACTTGGTCGGCTACATGGGTGTGCTTGGCATAGCCCTGTGCGCGTTGTTCTTCACGATGATCCAGCACATCACGCGTGCTGGCTGGAGCGTCTCGGTGCGACGCTTGGCAGAGAACATGACCGGCACGCTGCCGTTCTTTCTGCTGCTATTCATCCCGATCATCATCGGCTTCGACGACATCTATGGTCACTGGGCGCATGCCAACATCACAGATAAGGACGCCGCCAATTACGACGCAGTGCTCGCAGGCAAGTCGAGCTACCTGAACTCCACGTTCTTCTTCGTGCGAGTCGGCATTTACTTCGTCATCTGGATCGCACTCGCGACGTTCTTCCGCAAGCAGTCGCTCAAGCAAGACGAAACGGGTGACCCAGCGCTCAGCATGAAGATGTCGCGCGTAGCGGCACCTGGTCTCTTGTTGTTCGCGCTGTCGATCACGTTCGCTGCGTTCGACTGGATCATGTCAGTCGACCCGCACTGGTTCTCGACGATCTTCGGGATCACCTACTTCGCAGGCGGCTTCATGTCGTTCCTCGCGTTCACGATCCTGCTGTCTAAGTGGCTCAACTCGAAGGGCTACTACAAAGAAGCAATCAACACCGAGCACTACCACGACCTCGGCAAGCTGATGTTCTCGTTCATGATCTTCTGGACGTACACGAACTTCAGTCAATACATGCTGATCTGGTATGCCAACCTGCCAGAAGAAACGCAGTGGTTTACCCACCGCACGGTGCACGGCTGGGGCACGATTGGAACGGTCCTTATCATTGGCCACTTCCTGTTCCCATTCGTCTTCCTGCTCTCACGCAACGTTAAGCGTCACAAGCTTGGCCTGCCGATTGGTGCGATCGCGATGCTGCTCGTGCACTGCCTCGACATGCAGTTCCTGATTCTTCCATCTGGCCTGCACGGTGCCGAAGCGCACGGTGGCGATGGTGGCGCACTTGCTGCTGTAGCCGACGGCGACCACAGCAACGGTTTCGGTGCCTACCTGCACACGATCGACTGGGCGGACTACGGCTGCTTTATCGGCCTACTAATGGTCTTCGCCGGGTTGACACTGATGAACGTGCGTCGCAATAACCTAATACCGCTCCGCGACCCGCGTCTCAGCGAGTCCATTAACTTCGAGAACTTCTAAGCCATGGATCATCAACCAGGAGCAACGCACGAAGCGTTACCACTCGATCCCGAGAACGACATCGATGCCGGCAAGGCACTGTGGTGGTTCCTCGGCAGCAGCGTCGTGCTATTCGGCTGCTTGTGGATCCTCGTGCCAATCTTCGTGCAGGTGCAAGACTTCGAGATCAATCGCAAGATCAACCTCGCACCGACGACTGAGCTCAACGAAGTCCGCGAAGCCGAGGACGATTTCCTTAATGGAAATAACCCGACCAAGAAGAACATCAACGACGTGGTCAACAAGCTACGCCGCTAAGCAAGACACCGCCTGATTTCACACCAGCTATGCACCGTCTAGTTTCCACACTGCTGACCACCATGCTACTGAGCCCGTTCGCGGCGACTCAGGGGCCAGGTCACTCACCGTCGCGCGACATTGAGTCGACCGATTTAGGTGCCCAGCAGTTGGACAAGATCGGCGCCATGGTCGACCGTGACCTTGAGTTCACGGATGAGCGCGGTTACCCGTACAAGCTCCAACAGCTGTTCCCAGGCAAGCACCCAGTCGTGCTGATGCTTGGTTACTACAGCTGCCCAGCAATGTGCGGTCAGGTTCTCGACGCAGCATTCAATGCGCTTAGCGGGACCGACCTCCAGCCGGGCAAGGACTACCGCATTCTCAGCGTTTCGATCGACCCAAAGGAAACAGCGGAAATCGCCGCAAACCGCAAGGGTGTGTTCCTGCCGCGTCTCATCAAGACTGGTGGCGACAACGCTTGGCACCTGTTGGTCGGTGAAGAAGCGAACACCAAAGCGCTAGCTGAAAGCGTTGGCTTCCAGTTCTACTGGTCCGAAGCCACCAAACAGTTCGCGCATCCGCCATCGCTGATCTTCCTGACGCCGGAAGGCAAAGTCAGTCGCATCATCGTCAACACCTACTTCGAGCCCGACGACGTGCGCTTAGCCCTGGTAGAAGCCAGTGAAGGCACGCTCGGCGACATCTGGGACAAGGTCAAGCTCAACTGCCTAACCTTCGACCCACGAACCAACTCTTATTCCCTTGCCGTCATGACGCTAATGCGCGTCGGCGGCGCCGTAACGGTCATCGTGCTAGCCGCGATGATTTGGATCATGCTTCGGCGCGAACGCCGCAAAGCAGAGTCCGAAGCTTCTTCTTCTTCAGTAACCGGCCTAGCCAATCCCGCCACCTCACAGGTGGGTTAAGCGAAGCCTGAACCGAGTGCAGCCGTGATCAACCTGATCCAAGATCCTCCACAAGATCCTCCAAAGGACGCCACGCCGTGGGACGGTGTTCCCGCCCCCGACATTGACGCTTGGGGTCAACTGCCTGTCCAAGCAGGTAACTTCGACCACGTCGATGGACTGTTCTACTTCACGTATGCAGTCTGCATCGTGTTCTTCGTGATCATCACGGGCGTGCTGCTTTACTCGTGTGTCGCACACCGTCGTAAGACGTGGGACCAGAAACCGCTGTCGAACGTCACACACAACACGCCGCTGGAAGTCGTGTGGACCGTGATCCCGCTGATCATCGTCATGATCATGTTCGCGTGGGGCTTCAAGGGCTCACTCGACATGACCACCGTGCCGCAAGCCGCCAAGCAGAACACCTACAAGGCAACTGCGAAGCAATGGAACTGGACCTTCACCTACCCGAACGGCACCCGGGGCTACAACGAGGTCTACATCGAAATCGGCAAACCAGTGCAGTTCATGCTGGAGTCGACCGACGTTCTACACGCGTTCTACGTGCCTTCCATGCGCGTCAAGCGTGACATCGTGCCGGGTCGCTACCAGAGTGTCTGGTTCGAACCAACCAAGCTTGGCACCTACCACCTATTCTGCGCCGAATACTGCGGCGACGACCACTCGCGCATGTATGCAAAGGTGCACGTAGTAGACGAAGCGACCATGGAGAAAGAACCATGGAACATCGTGCCGGAAGCTGATGCACCAGTCGCAGAGCGGATCGCCTACGGCAAGGAACTCGCCGGTCAACTCTGTGCAAGCTGCCACAAGATCAGTCCTACGCAGGGCATGGACAACGGTCCGAGCTGGGTAGGCATGTTCACCAAGGTGGACGGCAAACTTGTCGGCCGCCAACGTGAAGTCATCGAAGGTGGCGAGACCAAAACGATCACCACTGACGACGCCTACATCACCGAATCGATTAGGAAGCCGACGCAGAAGATCGTCGCTGAAGAGCCCTACCGCGGGCGTAACATGTCGAACTTTGAAACCCTCGACGACGCACGCATTGCGTGTCTCATCGATTACATGAAGTCACTGGCGGACAACTAGAGGCAACACCAATGACGACCAACACTCCGGCCATTGACGTCCAAAAATCTCCCGCGGCAGCGCCGCGCGAGAACTACCTGAACTGCTCCAAGGGCTTTAAGTCTTGGGCGCTGACGCTTGACCACAAGCGCATCGGCCTCATGTATCTCGTCGGGGTAAGCATCGCTTTCCTCGCTGGCGGCCTGTTCGCCCTACTCGTGCGTCTGCACCTGTGGGAGCCGGAAGGCATGCTGTTCACGAACATCGAGTACAACCAGATCTTCACGCTGCACGGCGCCTTCATGGTGTTCTTGTTCGTGATCCCAGCCATCCCAGGTTCTCTCGGGAACGTGGTGATGCCGCTAATGGTTGGCGCGAAGGATGTGGCGCTTCCGAAACTCAACCTGTTGAGCTTCTACCTGTGGCTTGCCGGCGCTGTGCTTGCAGTGCTCGCAATCGTCCTCGGAGGCTTTGACACCGGTTGGACGTTCTACGCCCCTTACTCGCTCTACACTGATCGGGCTATCGTCACGATTGGGATGGCGATCTTCATCCTCGGATTCAGTTCGATCTTCACCGGTCTGAACTTCATCGTGACCGTGCACAAGTTGCGCGCGCCAGGCATGACCTGGTTCCGCATGCCGCTGTTCGTCTGGGCGATCTACGCCACGGCGATTCTGCAGGTGCTCGCAACGCCGGTCCTCGGCATCACGGTGCTGCTGGTTGCGTTCGAACGCCTCTACAACATCGGCATCTTCGATCCGCGCCTTGGCGGTGACCCGGTGCTGTTCGAGCACTTCTTCTGGTTCTACTCGCACCCTGCTGTCTACATCATGGTGCTGCCAGCATTCGGCATCATCAGTGAGTTGGTCTCGGTGCACAGTCGCAAGCCACTGTTCGGCTACAAGCTGATCGCATTCTCATCAATCGCGATTGCCGTCATCAGCTTCCTCGTGTGGGGCCACCACATGTTCACGTCGGGTCAATCGACCTACGCGATGTTCGCGTTCAGCTTCCTGACGTTCTTCGTGGCAATCCCGACAGCCATCAAGGAGTTCTCGTGGGTAGCAACGGTGTGGAAGGGCTCAGTAGCCCTGAACTCGCCGATGCTCTACACGCTGGCGTTCTTGATCATCTTCGCAATCGGTGGACTGACCGGTGTGATCCTCGGCGCGCTAAACGTCGACTTGCACCTGCACGACACCTACTTCGTTGTCGCCCACTTCCACTACGTGATGATGGGTTCCATCGCACTGGCGTTCTTCGCTGGCCTACACCACTGGTGGCCGAAGATGTTCGGAGTGATGTACAACGAACTGCAGGCCAAGATTGCTTGCGCGACCATCTTTATCGGCTTCAACCTGACGTTCTTGCCGCAATTCGTGATGGGTAGCCGCGGCATGCCGCGTCGCTACGCCACCTACGTGCCGGAATACGTGCCTTATCACCAGGCATCCACCATCGGTGCGGTAATCCTGGGCGCTGGCGTCGCACTGATGGTCTTCTACCTGCTCGCATCACTGCTGATCCGAAAGAAGGCCAAGGAAAACCAGTGGGGCGGTGTGACGCTCGACTGGATCGCTCCAACACCTCCACCGCACCTCAACTTCGACGAAGAGCCGAAGGTCGTGCATGAGGTATATGACTATTCAACGCTGGACTACGACTCGATGCAGCGCGACTGCTAGTAAGCGCTCCGCACGGAATGCCACGTAACACCAATATTCGCTACAGGATTATTCATGAGTCACGATGATCACCACGCGGTAGTGATTCCGGCCCCAGGGTCGGAGTTCGTCCCGCACACGGTGGCGCACCACTTCAGTACGCCGGTGCAAGAGTTCCAGGCAGGTAAGCTCGGCTTCTGGCTGTTCCTTGCCACGGAAATCCTGCTCTTCGGCGGACTGTTTGCAGCCTACTTCTACTTCCACGAGCTCTTCCCACAGACGTTCCGCGTCGGCGGCGAGCAGCTGGATTGGAGACTTGGCGCGCTTAACACCTCAGTTCTGCTACTGAGCTCTTGGACAATGGCAATGGGAGTGCGATCAGCACAGACCAGCCAGAAGACCAAGACGATTGTGTACCTGATCCTGACGGTGCTCGGCGCCGTAGGCTTCATGGTCATCAAGTTCATTGAATACCGCGCCAAGAACGAACACGGCCTAATTTGCTTCGGCCACCTGTTCGACGGCTATGACATGGCCAGCGGCCAAGTCTCGTGGTTTAAGGACTATCACGGCGTGATGGCGAACGTGCCACACGGCCACATGTTCTTCGCCATCTACCTGACGATGACGGCAATCCACGGCCTGCACGTCATCATCGGGGCCATCGCGATCCTCTACGTATTGCGCGGCACTGCCATGGGTCGTTACCACGCCGGCTACTACCTGCCGGTGGATCTAGTTGGCCTTTACTGGCACTTGGTCGACTTGATCTGGATCTTCCTCTTCCCGCTGCTCTACCTAGTTCCCTAAGGCTTCATCCAATGTCAGACAAAACACAGTCAGACCACGCTCAGGGTGATGGCCATGCTCACGGTGAGCTGGACATGGGCCACACGCACGTGTCGAGCTCGGCGATGTTCATGACAGTGCTCATTGCACTGCTGTTCTTAACGTTCATCACTGTGGCCGTAGCTCAATTCGACTTCGGTTCAGCCAACATGCTGATTGCGATGGGTATTGCGAGCGTCAAGGCATCGCTCGTCATCGCATTCTTCATGCACCTCAAGTGGGACACCGCAGTCAACAAGCTCATGTTCTTGAGCTCGTTCCTGTTCTTGTCGCTCTTGTTCATCTTCACGTTGGCAGATCAGTTCACGCGTCGCCTCGACCACGAACTTCATACCACCCCATCCGAACCTGTAGATGGTGCATGGGTCCAACCGGCTAAGAGTGACGGACCACACTAATCTGCACGCAGCTTACTTGCACACGCGGCAGCCGGCCGATGCGTGCATCGCTCTGTGGTCCGACGAAGGTGTCGAACCACTTCGGTCCAAGCTGCCCGCTGAACTAGTCGCCACCGCAACCACGGTTGACGCACAGCTACTGCTGCCGACCGAAGAGAGCGAACTCACGCCGCTAGCAGCCATGCCCACTTCGGGCAGTGAAGAAAACAAAGCTACCGGTCGGATCGCGCCCGGCCTCTGGACCATTCCGGCGCTCGGCATTCCGCTACGGAAGGCAGTCCCATGGTTGCTAACGCTCGACGCCGCAACACAAGCTCCCACCCTTCGACTGTTCGCAGCAGCTAGCCAACTAGTTAACAAGCTAGTCTCACGCGGAGACTTCGCACCCGCGCCAGAAGGAGTGCTCAAGCATGTGCCGTATTGGACCACGGAAACGCAGTGGGTTGTGGCTGCCCTCGCCGAACTCGTGCCGGGCAACCTCTGCACTGCTCGCACAGCCGTGCCCGATGATCCGGTATACGCGGTAACCCAACGCAACTTCCTAGTCAGCTTCATCGGCCACGCTCTCGACCAACTAGTCGCAGAACAAACTAAGAACGATCAAGCACCATCATCGCATCGCGATGCTGCTGACCGACTTCCCCGCGAGTTTTGGCAAACGCCAATGACTCCGGTGTTGGAGATTCTAGTTCCGGATACGCCACTCGAAGAGGGGGTCCCGTGGGGCCTCTCTATCCTGGTTCGTCCGGTGCCAAACGTTGCCTACACCGAGACCATCGAGAGCTTGCACCAACGCCTGCAAGCGTCGCCATTCCGCAACGAGATTGCGGGAGAAACCGTACATCGCGTCGAAGACACCCTCGATCGCGTCGCCGAGAAACTGCCTGCGCTACGTCGCGCTCGCAACCTCAGTGACGGTCGCGCAAGCCTCACTAGGCAGGAACTCGATCAGATCCTCGATCACATCCCTCTGCTCGAAAACGAAGGCTTTGAGATCACCCTACCCGGTGTCGAGGCCATGCAACGCCTTTCGGCACGCGTCGCGATCGTCGAAGAGAGTGGTCAAGAAAATGACCCTCGACCATGGTTCGAGTTCAGGTGGAGCCTAGCACTCGGTGATCAAGAACTAAGCCAAAGTCAGTTCGAACAACTCGTCGACGCCAAGACACCACTGGTCTTTATCGACAAGCGCCCGGTGCTCCTGTCACCCAAGGACCGCGAAGCCCTAAAGGACTTCAAGAAGCGCATGCTCGACGGCGGCGAGCGCATCAGTTTCTTCGAAGCATTGCGCCTTCGATTGGGCGGTGCATCACACTTGCACGGTCTCGCAATGGAGTCCATCGCGAGCACCCCGCGCCTCGAACACCTGCTGCAAAATCTCGAACGCATCCGTGCCGTCGAGAATCGCCCAGTACCACCCGAGTTCATCGGCGAACTGCGCCCTTACCAGGCTCGCGGCCATGCATGGATTCACTTCCTCGTCGACCAAGGTTTCGGAGCCTGCCTCGCCGACGACATGGGTCTTGGTAAGACAATCCAAGCGATCACGGTCATGCTGGACTGGCGCAAGCAGCGCAACAGCAAGAACGCAATCCTGATCGTCTGCCCGGTCTCGGTGCTCGGTAACTGGCGCCGTGAGCTGAACAAGTTTGCGCCGACCATGGTGGTCGATATGCACCACGGAAAGGGTCGCGCCAACACGGCAGACGAGTTCCGCAAGGTGATCGAAACCAATGACGTCGTGCTAACCAGTTATAACCTGCTGCAGCGCGACGAAGAGATCATGCAGGAAGTGACGTTCGACGGCGTCCTCCTCGATGAAGCGCAGAACATCAAGAACCCCACGACACGCCAATCAAAGGTTGCGCGCACGCTAAAGGGTCACTTCCGCCTAGCACTGACCGGCACACCTCTTGAGAACAGGCCCCTCGACCTTTGGTCGATCATGGACTTCCTCAATGAGGGCCTTCTCGGTTCCCGTCAACAATTCACCCAGACTCTCGAACACCCGATCGTTAAACAACGACGCCAAGGGTCGATGTCGGCACTCGCTCGCCTTGTACGGCCGTTTGTGTTGCGCCGCCTCAAGACCGACCCAGAGATCGTTGCCGACCTGCCCGAGAAGACCGAACAGATCGTCACCGCGACACTCAGCCGCGAACAGGCGATCCTCTACGAATCAGTCGTTCGCAAGGGACTGCAAGAAGTCGAGAAGGCTGGTGAAGGCATTCAGCGCCGTGGAGCGATCCTTACCACACTGCTGCGCTTGAAGCAGGTGTGCAACCACCCGGCACACTACCTAATGGATGGTAGCGCACTGCCGAGCCGTTCGGGCAAGCTCGACTTCTTGACTGACATGGTCGATGAAGCAAACGAGGAAGGTGACCGCTGCCTAGTCTTCACGCAGTTCAAGGAGATGGGTTCGCTCATCAAGACGCACTTCGAGAACTTGCACAACCGACCAGTGCTATTCCTACATGGTGGCATTCCACAGAAGGAACGTGACCGCATGGTCACCGACTTCCAGGAATCACGTGAAGACGGACCACGTCTATTCGTGTTGTCACTTAAGGCTGGTGGCACCGGCCTCAACCTGACTGCCGCCAACCGAGTCTTCCACTACGATCGTTGGTGGAACCCAGCTGTCGAAGACCAAGCAACTGACCGTGCCTTCCGTATCGGCCAGCAACGCAACGTCTTCGTTCACAAGTTTGTCTGCAGCGGCACCCTCGAAGAGCGCATCCAACAGATGCTTGAGCGCAAACGTGAGGTTGCTGATGGCCTGCTCGCAGCTGGCGAGAACTGGATCACCGAGCTGAGCAATGACGATCTCAAGCGTCTGCTGACGCTTGATCGCACGGAGGCAATGACGTGAGTGTCGGCGAGCGCAAATCCGTGTCCCTAGGTGAACGCTGGCGCCGCGAGGCAACGCGTGACATCGATGATCAACGTCTGGCCGCCGCGCTAGAAGCGCTGCCCAACATCCGCAAGCCGATGGTTCGCATTCGTCCCGGCGGCATCGGCGCGGAGATGGAAGGGTCGATGGGCTCAATCCATGAGGTCAGCCTGCAGATACGCACGCTACCCATGAAGGATTGGCCAACGCTGATCCGCGTGCTACGCCGCAGCAAATCAATCATCGAAGCCCTCGAGCAAGCCCGTGTGCCACGTTCGTTCGACCGTCTGGTCGCACGAGTCATCGGCCAACCCTTGTTCCCCGACGCACGCAGCGTCACCTACGGCTGTTCTTGCGACCTCCCCGAAGAACCGTGCCGCCACGTGCTCGCGCTTCACGAACTGTTCGCACGCCGCCTAGACGAGAAGCCCTGGGAGCTGTTGATGCTTCGCGGCGTCGACTTGCACGACACCCTCGCAAAAGTCAAACAGAGCACCCAAGATGCCGACCTGCCACCGCTCGCCTATGGCGTGCCGGAAGAGCCAGTTCTATATCCAGATGCCGAAGACGCGGATCTGGACCAGAGCCTCGGGCTACAAGCATTGCGTTGGTTAATCGGGGACGTCTCACCGCGCGCCGTGAGCGCCACCCTCGAAGCGCTCAACGCACTTTCGGACCAACCGCAACCACCGGAAGACCCTGCTAAGGCGGCTGATGACGCCTCAAAGCCAAATGTGACTGTCGACGGAGCTGCGCCACCCGCAATCAAGCCAGCAGCCCCTAAACAACCGTCACCGGATCCGATTCCGAGTGCCACCGAGGCTGCGTTGGCAGACAAGCCAACGCAAAGTCTCGACGATTAGCGGTCTACTCTGCGACGCTAGGTAAGCCAGCTGTCGGGCGCGCGGCCTACCTCATCGATAGGCCGTCGCGACTTGTTGGCGCAGAGATCAAACAACCCCGCGCACAGTGTGCAAACGGCTAGAGGTCTTTGACCTCGCGCACCATGCCTTCGAGCGCCTCCTTAGCGTCGGCGAAGACCATCAACGTGTTGTCGTTGTCGAACAGCGGGTTCTTGATGCCGGCGTAGCCGGGCGACAACGAACGCTTGATGACAACAACGGTCGCCGCATGGTCAACATCGAGAATCGGCATGCCAGCAATCGGACCCGTGGGTTCGCGCGCGGCGGGATTCACGACGTCGTTGGCGCCAACGATGATGGCCACGTCGGTGTTCTTGAAGTCGCCATTGATGCGCTCCATCTCCCACAGTTGGTCATACGGAACATCCGACTCAGCTAGCAGAACGTTCATGTGACCAGGCATGCGGCCGGCGACCGGGTGGATCGCGTAGCGCACTTGCACGTCGCGCGAGATCAACAAGTCGGCAAGCTCACGAACCACGTGCTGCGCTTGCGCAACTGCGAGGCCGTAACCCGGCACGAAGATGACCGACGAGGCGCCATCGAGCACCATCGCGATTTCTTCGGGGCCAGCTTGCTTGATCGACGTGTAGTCGCGTGCATCTTCGGCAACGGCTTCGTCGCCGCCCATACCGCCAAGCAACACGTTGCTCAACGAACGGTTCATCGCCTTGCACATGATCTGCGTCAGGATCAATCCCGCCGCACCGACCATGGCGCCAACGACAATCAGTAGAGGGCTACCGATCACGAAACCAGCGAATGCACCTGCAACGCCGGAGTAACTGTTGAGCAGCGACACCACGACAGGCATGTCCGCGCCACCAATCGGCATGACCAGGAAGACACCGAGCACTGCGGACAACGCCGACAGCGCGATCATCGCCGTGGTCAGTTGCTCAGGGTTCTGCGTCGTAACCATCCACACGGCGATCGCAATGGCGCCGAGGGCAAGCACAGCGTGAAAGGCGTGACGTGCGCCACCCGCGAAGGGGTGCGACAACTTCTTACCCGACAACTTGCCGTAGGCGATGAAGCTACCAGTCAGCGTGACCATACCGATCAAGATCGCAATCGGAGTCGCGATAGCCGGGACGATACCCATGCCATAGATCGACATCGGCACTTCAGGGTCTGAAAGTATGGACTCGGTGAGCACACTGCCGATCGCGACGAGTGCCGAAGCCACCCCGCCAAATCCGTTGAGTGCCGCAACCAACTCCGGCATCTTCGTCGTTGGCGTGCGCTTAGCGAGGAACAAGCCAACGCCACCACCAAACACCATACCGGCGATGATGACCGTCCAATTGATCGAGTCACTGATCAACAACGCCGCGATGATGGCGACCAGCATGCCCAGTTCGGACAGGCGGTTACCTTGCGAACAGGTTCGCACAGTCGTCAGGCGCTTGATGCCAAAGACGAACAGTAGCGTCGCAAGCAGGTAGAGGTATTCCATGCTACTTCTTCCCCTTCTTCTTGAAGGATCCGAGCATGCGATCGGTAACCATGTAGCCACCGATCACGTTGATCATGGCCAGCGATACCGCGAGGAACGCGATGATCTGCGCCAAGACCGTTTGGCCTGACTTGGCCGCCATGATAGCGCCAACAATGGTGATGCCGGAAATGGCGTTGGACCCCGACATCAACGGAGTGTGCAACGTCGGAGGAACCTTCGTGATTAACTCGAATCCGAGCAGTGCTGCGATCACGAAGATGAAGATCATCAAAAAGTAAAAGTCCATCGTGCGCCCCCTAGTTCTGCACGGCCTTCGCCGTTGGTTCATGACGGACGCTACCATCGTGCACGATTGCTACCGCGCCCATGATCTCGCCTTCGATGTCGACAGTGGCAACGCCTTCCTTGTCGATAAATTCACCCAAGAAGGACAACGTGTTGCGCGCATACATGCGCGACGCATCGGCCGAAACGCCTGCCGGCAAGTTCGTGTCACCGATGATCGTTACACCATCGACGACAACCGTCTCACCTGACTTGCTACCTTCGACGTTGCCGCCTTGGCCAGCAGCCATGTCAACGATCACCGAGCCGGGCGACATCGCCTTGCGCATGTCGGCATTCACCAACATCGGCGCCTTCTTGCCTGGCACCAAGGCGGTCGTGATCAACACGTCTGCATTGGTGATGTGTGCAGTCAGGATCTCGCGCTGCTTCTTGAGGAACTCCTCGCCCGCCTCTTTCGCGTAACCGCCAGAGGTCTCAGCGTCAGGCGGCGAACCCGTATCGACGAACTTGCCGCCGAGCGATTCGACCTGCTCCTTCACCGCCGGACGAATGTCGTTGGCTTCGACAACCGCACCGAGCTTGCGCGCAGTGGAGATTGCTTGCAGCCCCGCGACACCCGCGCCGAGGATCAACACGCGCGCCGGCTTAATCGTGCCAGCAGCGGTCATCATCAGCGGGAACATCTGCGGCAGGTGCACAGACGCGAGCAACACCGCGCGGTAGCCGCCACAGGTAGCTTGCGAGCTGAGGATGTCCATCTTCTGCGCGCGTGTGATACGCGGCATGAACTCCAGCCCAACAGCCGTCACCTTGGCGTCGCGCAAAGCTTTGATCGAATCGAGTGCGTTGCCCGGGGTCAGCGTGCAGATGAGCATCGAACCAGCCTTTTGGGCTGAACAATGCTCAGGCGTCGGCACTTGGATGCCGAGCACGATGTCCGCGGCCTTGCGCCCATCGGCGTCGACCAGGGTGGCACCCGCTTCTTCATAAGCGGTGTCGGGAAAGCCTGATGCCAAACCGGCACCACGCTCAACTTGCACCGTCACGGACAGCTTTTGCATGCCCTTAACGGTTTCAGGAACGGCGGCGACACGGGTCTCACCGGCGGCCGATTCCTTCGGCACAAAGATCACAACCATGGAGAAGTCCTGCCTCAGTCAGTCGCGAGAATAGAGCAACAAGAGGAACAGAACGGCGCGGTCGGCGCCACCGCCAATCGTGTCCAATCCCGCTAGTCCTAGCGTTCTCGGTCATTTCCCTGCGCAGACTGTTACCAAATCAGCGCGAGAAGACCTCTGGGATGCGCTCACCCCACCTGTAACCACTCGTTCTCAACTAGCCACAAACCATGATTTTCGGACATGCCACTGACGAGCACCACCAAACCGACCCACACATAGGACCGACGCCATATGCGGGCAGCCAAACGGCAGCCGACTAGGCAAACAAGATTGTCTGCACCTCTAGCACGATGCCCCCACGGTCAACGCATGTA
>Ga0315322_10000862_pt1 | contig 23201 bp, 13 predicted proteins | sample M110021515metaG_FD_203461 | JGI IMG/M metagenome (GOLD analysis project Ga0315322, IMG submission 203461) | Ammonia-oxidizing marine archaeal communities from Monterey Bay, California, United States - M1 100m 21515 | ecosystem: Environmental > Aquatic > Marine > Intertidal zone | place: USA...
GACTCGCCCGCGAATGGGCCCCTCGGAGTAGTCGGGGGTTCCGTAGACTGCGCTCCGGTATTGAATCTCAAATGAGGGCACACGGCGCAGCTGAACGCTACCAAAGCGAGAGGAGCCGGGCTTGTAATCCAAACTGATCAAAACCAGAGAGGAGAGCGGCTCGGCGAAATCTGGGTTTATGGGGAGATGCGCAACGAGATCATCGGCGTCCACGTCCTCTTCAGCAACACTGGCGTCGCGCTGATCACCTTTCTGGAACTGCTGCCTAATCCACGCCACGGCCTGTGTGGCATCCTTGGGCATGCTCCCAGAAGACACCGGCAATCTTGCGACGAAGACATGCGCGGGACCCTCTAGGACGTCGATCTCGACTTCAAGTTCGCCCGGCCCGCCATCGATCACGCGCACGAAGCTCGTTCCACCGATATCCAGACGCTCAAAAGCGTGCCAGCCTAGGGGTGCTTCCGTATCGTCGTACTCCGACAAGTCCGCTTCGTACACGACCTGACTGCGAGCTTCACCCAGTCCAGAGATCTCATCGAGCAGACGAACTGCTGGGGACTGGAAAGGTTCGGATAACAGCTGACTTCGGGCTCCATTCCCAGAATCAAGGCGGTTTGGACTAGCGGTGTCGTCGCCACAGGAGGCAGTCACGAAGGCAAGGCCAATGGCCAAAATAGCAGGAGTCGAGCGAGGGGGAGCTAGCATGGGATGAAGCTGAATTTAAATGCCGAGTCCAAGGAAGAGTGCGTCGGACTCTGCGCGAATCGCCGGCACCAAAGATGCCAAGGACTCAGCGTCGATTGGAGGCGCAGCGGATACGGTAAATAAGCACCTGCTCATGTCTGCCGCAGCGACCAGAGAACCCTCGGCAAAGTCAGAGGGGGCGAGGAGCATTTGCACACTTAGGTGGTCTGCAATCTGGACGACCTGCAACAGTTGTGGATCGACTACGTGCTGGGCGAGAGACTCGACTTCATCGTACCGATGATACGCGCGAATGTACGCTACGATTGAAGCTGGCAGGCCCCAATGCTCCATCGCAAGCGCCCCGACCTCGGAGTGATCGAAGCCGAGAGCCTTCTTCTCTAAATTCACTAAGAGCTCGGGAAGATTGAGTCCCACTTCGTCGACTGGGCGCAGCTCGTCTGGCGCGAGTTCAACAAGCACAAAGCGACCGAAGTCGTGCAGCAAACCTAAGAGGTATGCGTCTTGCGGTTCGGCGCTACAAACTGGAGATGCACTCGCAATATGACGGGCGGCAACGGCCGTTTGGAGGGCGTGCTTCCACAGTCCGCGCTCCTCGTCCGACGTGGGCGAAAATGCGCGCAACAGCGCCATCGATGTGCAAAGCTCAGCAATGCGGCAGGCTCCGACGCGGGAGACGGCCTGCCGGATGTTTAGAATCTCTTGGTTCGGCGCAAATAGAGCCGAATTTGCCAAGGCCAAGATCCGTACAGTGAATGTCGGTTCCTCTTCTGCAATCTCCACCACTTCGTCGAATGCCCCCTCGGAGGTCATATCGAGTGTAACCAAGCGCCCCACCAATGTGGGCAGGACGGGAAGGTCACTGATGTGGCGCTGCATGTCTTGCAGGCGCCGATCGGAAGAGTTGTCGTCAGTCATCAATAAGGTCTGTTCACGGGGAGTCCGAGGAGCGAGCCATCACTTTAGCACCTCCAGTCCCCGCAGCTATTCGAGTGCAGATGGAAATAACAGGGTTAGCTACCCCCACAAGGTATGCGCTGCGCCCGCAATCGCGCCAACCGACGGGTGTGAGCCCCCACCATCATTTCAACATCAATGTGTGCTCTGCCTCTACACGCCATTCTTGGCGCCACGGTCGTTACCAGCTCAATCACCATTACGCTTAGCGAGCCCGGCAAGGAGTGGCGCGGCAGCAGCTCTAGCTTCACCAGCAACAAGATGGCAAAGGGATCTGGTTTCAATGCTGTCGAGGAAACCAAAACGGCAAGCTTCTCCTCGGTAACTTTGCGGGGCCCAATCGATCCTCGTGTCGGGAATCGGACCAAGAGCCGTGTGGTCATCTCGGGCCACGGCAACTTGCTCGAATACGTGGAGACCAGAGTATCTCGAGGTGAGCTCATGAATAGACTCGAGCCTGGAAGCTACAACTTCCCCGAACCCTCAGTCGTCAACCTTCAAACTCCTATCTGAGGGTGCATCACTAGGTGGGCTCGGGCGCAATCGAATTGATCTAGCGCCAAGTAAACCACGTCGATGCACTCCTGTTCGGGCGAGGGGACATCTAAAAACACGCCGAAATGACGCTCAACGCGGTCCTGTTGGGCAGTGGCGAGGTTGGCTATACCGGCGGTTGCGAGAAACCTAAGCGCACGCAGTGAGATCCACAGGTTTACTTAGCGTAATTCGCGGAGCTCAAGCTGGCGCGCGCGTACCGTTTTCTGGTCGGCGCGCGCCAACTGTAAATCCGGGCATAGGATCGCCACTGGATCGAGTACAAACAGCCGCTCGTGCATCCGCGGGTGAGGCAAAACGAGGCTTTCATCCTCGCTAAATTCACGCCCAAAGACCAGTAGATCTAAGTCCAAGGTCCGCGGCGTATTGGCGCCATCGCGCTCTCGGCCGTACTCCTGCTCCACCTGATGGAGTAGCTCAAGGAGTTCTCTCGAATTCAGCGCTGTACACAGCAGGATGGCTCCATTCAAGAAATCGCCGGACCCCATGGGAGCATCAACAGGTGCGGTCTCGAACAGGGGCGATACCGCGAGTACAGTGCACGCCGCATGGCCTTCTAGGTCAGCGATCGCGGCGCGAATGGTCCCTTTTCGATCGCCCAGGTTAGCTCCGAATGCGACAAGCGCATGATCCGCTGCTAGGTGCTTACAAGTGCGCGTTTGGGGAGTGGATTCCACCGGATTCCCCTACGCGGGCTTCTCCTTATTGCGTTCGGAGAGTCCGCGCACAGCACCAACAATCACGAAGCCATTGAAGAAAACAAAGAGAACAGGAACGGGCGCGAGAAAGAGCAGGAAGCACACACCGACGACTACAACCAACGCAGAGAAGGGACTGGAGCGTTTCGTCAAGATATTTGCGCCGTGCGAATAACGTATGCGAGAGATCATGAGCAGCCCAAGGACCGGGAGCCAAAGCGCGAGAAGTAGCGGAGCCCAAGTCAGGAATGGTGACCAGTCGAACCCTTGGATCCAGCTCATCAAGACACCTACGGGCGTCTTTGTGGACTCGGAAGTCTCCAGCTGCGGTGCCTGCATGATCAGGTACATCCAGATCCACGAAGTCGCGGCCCCGGCGGCGGCGGGCGAGGGCAAGCCCCTGAAGCACTTGTGATCGTCGAGTTCGGGTTCGGTCTCTAATGTGAATCGGCAGAGCCTCAGCAAAGCGAAGATCGAGAACGTCGCCGCGGCCAGAAAGTGCAGGCGCGCGTTGCCCTCGTAGCCAACGACGACACTCTCGTGCTCGATCATGACTTTGGCCAACATGGCCGGAACAACGCCGAACGTGAGCAAGTCCGCAAAGGAGTCGAGCATTGCACCGAACTCACTAGAGGTTCGGGTCAAACGCGCGATCCAACCATCGGCGGCGTCGAAGACCATGCCGAGGAACACCAAGAAGCATGCCGTCTCCATCTTCTCGTAGAAAACGGAGGAGTCGTCGCCGGTGTACGCCAAAGCATCGATAGCCTTGGAGAGGGCAAGGAGCCCGCAAAAGGCGTTGGCCAAGGTGACCAAGTTGGGCAGAATCGCGATATTTTTAAGCGCCATGGCCGAAGTATAGCGAGCGCGGGCTCGTTTTTGGGTACAGGCCGCTCGGACTTCCCCGCTCCGCGATATCCTTGGCCCTACTATGAGCGAGATCATCGGAATTGTTGGGCGGGAGATCCTAGACTCCCGTGGTAACCCCACTGTCGAGGTGGATATCACATTGGAATCGGGCGCGTTCGGGCGTGCTGCAGTGCCTTCGGGCGCGAGTACGGGTATTCACGAGGCCTGCGAACTGCGCGACGGAGATAGTCGCTACGACGGAAAAGGCGTCTTAAAGGCCGTCGAAGCCGTCAACAACGAGCTCGCCATGAATATGATCGGGGACGAAGCTCTCGACCAAGCGGCGATCGACCTGGCCATGTGCCAGCTCGACGGAACACCAAATAAGAGCCGCCTGGGCGCTAACGCCATTCTAGGCGTGTCCCTTGCGACCGCAAAAGCTGCCGCCGAGGAGTGCGGGCTTCCCCTCTACCGTTACGTCGGTGGCGCCGCGGCGAACCTGCTGCCCGTGCCAATGATGAACATCTTGAACGGTGGCGAGCACGCGGATAACAACGTTGATATCCAAGAGTTCATGGTGATGCCTTTTGGGGCGGCCAACTTCTCGGAAGGTCTGCGCATGGGCACCGAGGTGTTCCACGCGCTGAAGTCGACCCTGAGCGAGCGTGGACTCGCGACGGCTGTTGGCGACGAGGGTGGCTTCGCGCCGAACCTTGGCAGCGACGAAGAGGCCATCCAACTAATCTTGACCGCGGTCGAAAAGGCCGGTTTCAAGCCAAATCAGGACATCCGGATTGCCCTCGACGTGGCCAGCTCCGAGATGTTGAAGGACGACGGGCTCTACTACATCGACGGCAAGGGCCTGACCCACGAAGGGCTGACTGCTTTCTACAAAGATCTCTGTGACAAGTACCCGATTTTCTCCATCGAGGACGGCCTGGACCAGGACGAATGGGCCGGCTGGAAGAACCAGACCGACGTTCTCGGTGATCGCGTGCAGCTGGTCGGCGACGATCTTTTTGTCACGAACCCCGTGCGTCTCGCCCAGGGAATCGAACAAGGCGTCGCCAACTCGATTCTGATCAAGGTCAATCAGATCGGAACGCTTACGGAGACGCTCGACGCGATCGCCATGGCGCACAAGAACAGCTACACGTGCGTGATGAGCCACCGTTCGGGTGAGACCGAAGATACGACGATTGCGGACTTGGCTGTAGCCACGAACTGCGGACAAATCAAGACCGGCGCGCCCTGCCGCTCGGATCGTGTCGCCAAGTACAACCGCCTGCTTCGAATCGAAGAAGATCTGGGTGGCTCGGCCGTCTATGGCGCGAGCTATTTGCGCTAGCCACCACCCAAAGACGCTCTTTCGGGAGCAATCGCGGCGCCCGCACTCCTAGCAGTTGGAGAGCGGGCGCTCACTTTTGGGAAGGATTTTTCATTTTTGCACCAGGTGATCCTTGGAAGCCCCCCCACTTGGTAGCTATCTTCATTGTGTCTATGTCTTCTACAGTTAAAGATAAAAAGGAGAGGCTGCTCGCTCTACCGAGCGTTCTCTCCGCCAAGCTATTGTCTGGGCTGGCTTTCTGGGCCCCCGTTGTGCTCGCGATGGGTTTCCTTGCATTAGTTGCTCTCAATGGACTAAGGCCTGCTTTGATCGAGCAGCGCCGTGTAGCTGAGAGATCGGCACAAATGAGCATGGTCAACCAAGAGCTGCTCTCAGAAGAGGCCGCCCTCGAACGAACACTTAAAGCTCAAGCTGACCCCATTTATCGCGAGCGGTTGCGCCGCATCAACTTCGTGCGCATGGGAGAAGCGCCGAAAGCTAGCACGGAAAACAGGCTGCTAAGCCACGTCGAAGGTTCCGCGCCGTAAGGATGGCCTCGCTCGCACTTTCGGCCCTCCTTACGGCCGCGCTTGGATTCTTGAGCGCACCATCCAGCATTGCCACCTGCCCTTCGCCCATCGCCCTCAGGCCCGACATCGCTGGCGGCGAAGGCGACCTTGGGAACGACACTTTCCAGCCTTTCCACGCGGACGCCGAGCTATCCTTCCAAGCGGGTGCAGGCTATTTGGCCGACGCTCGCGCGACGGGCGACAAGCCAACGATGGAGCGTGGCTTCGAGCTCATGCGCGAAGCAATCGCCCGCTCTGACAACGGCGCCGGTGTGCGCTTAGCCGAAGACGGAGCTCAGCGCGAGATCGGAGTCGCGCCGATGTCCTCGCGATTGGTGGTGGGTGTCGAAGAGCGCGTTTGGTTGATGCTCGATGCTCTTGACGACGATGAGCGTTCGGCCTGGGTCGCTCGCTTCGACGAGCTCAGTGCCTCGGCCCTTGCCCGCCGTGACTACCGTTTGTGTGAACGAAACTTCCCCGGTACATCCAGCGCGGTTAGAGCCGCACTGCGACTTGCTGACGAGGCGCTAGAGATCGGTCGCCCGCGCGAGGTGAACACGTGGTGCACGCGCGCGCTGCGCCACTTGACGCTCCTCGACTCGTGGTCGGAATCGGATGCTGCGACACGGGCGGTTTGGTCGCGGCAGCGCGTTGCGCAACAAGCGCTCGGAGCGCCAACGGGAAGGCTTGTCGACACGTCTCTTGACTTGCCTAAAGAATGGCTCGTGAAGACTTCGATTCCAACGCCTATTGCAATCCCCTTTGAGAATCAGCTCCCGGAGGAGAACCCCTTCCTAAGCGGCCTTTCGGGAAGTACGCGGCCACGCTCTAGCGAGCGGGGCCCGAGTCTTGGCATTCGCGCGGGCCTTGTGCCCCTCAGCAGGGAGCGCGCCGCAATTCAAACGGGGAGCGGAGTTCATCTCGTCAATCTTGCAATGGCGCGGCGCGAATCGGTCTTTGACCCCGCCGAGCTCGTCGATGAGGTTTTTGGCCGCGTAGGTCGCCCCCGAGCCGCCCGCAAAGGTGGCGCACCAGGCTGGCCTCATCTGCCACTAAGCGTCCCGAGCAGGCTTCCATACGGGGATGCGCTCGTCATGGTCACGGGGCGGCAAGACCCGCGCCGAGGGCCCAATGCACTCCTCTGCGTCGATATCCCCGAGCTTAGGCAGAGCGCTCCCGTGAGCTCAGAACCGCTCGACTTAGATATAGAGCAAACTGCTCCTGTGCGCACGCGTTGGATCCTCTCGGGTAGCAGGCTTTGGTCTAGGGATGGGCTGGTCCCAAGCGACATTTTGGATGAGCTAGCGGACTGCGAAGTGCAGCCCGGCTCGGTCGTTTTGGGGGATCGGCTTTTTGTCTCGGTGCGAACATTGGACGGTGAAGTTAGGTCTTGGCTTTTGGCACTGGACTTAGCGACGGGCACGCCGCTCTGGAAGCGCTTGCTTGCCAAGGGCAGTGACTTAGTCGGCACCTCGGGTCGATTCAGCCAAGGCACACTTCCGATCGGTGCAGCACAGGCTCTAGTCGCTGTGGCAGGCAACATCTTCGTTGGGACTCACTTGGGCGCAGGTGCGCTTGTGGATGGAACCGACGGGCGCTTGCTCTGGTCGTACAAGAATCGTCGCCGTAAAAGTTCTGAACCTGGTTGGGGAGGCGCACGCCCCATCGTGCTTCCGCCATCGATGGCCAGTGACGGGCGCCAAAGCCTATTGTGGGGCCCCGCGGACTCGGACTTCCTTTACACCCTGCGCGCAGGTCCGCTGCAAGCTGACAGCTTCCAAATACGCGGCCCTGTACTCGCCCCCCCCACACCCATCGGAGAGTCCACGGACTTGATCGGCGCCAACGGGGACCGAATCTTGACCTATTCACGTGCTGGTGCGAGCCGCACGCTAGCCGAGCTGCGCCCGAACTCTGGACAGCGAATCGACTCGGTCTATCTGCGCCAAAACGAGGCCTTCGTCGGGCGCGCATTGTCTTCCCCAACTCGGGTAGTCGCGTCGACAAATCGAGGGCTATTCCTGTTTGACAGGGGTGCGGATTTAAAGCTTCTAGACTTTGTCCCCCTACCAACGCGCCTGAGCGACCCCTATGCGGGGGGCGCTGTATACGCAGTTGGACAGCGCATCGTGATCTTGGGCCCGGGCACTCTGTGGGTGCTCAATCCGGACTCCTGACCGACCACTCCGCGCTAGCTCTGACCTACTAGGGCCCAGCGATCAAGGGCTGGGCGCAGCGCTCCCCTTGGACGATTTCAAAGGCCTCCGCTGTCGCCTAGCCGCCCACATGGCAGCTCCGAACGAGCAGTTTGAACGGAACGGACTCGCATTTTTTGAGGCCCTCTTCGAGCGCGTCGATTGGAACTGTCTTTGCATTTGGTAACGCCCACGTCTTGGACATGTGAAAAGCATGGTCGAGGTGACTGAAAACTGGCCATCGCACCATCGTATTTACCCTTTGGGGCGTATCCTTGGGACACGCTCTAAGCTACGTGTTTAGAGCGCGCCCCGAAGCAATCCATCCCAATAAACGCGCGTCGCTCACGCACGCGTCCCGGAGCTATCAGTCCATGCCCAGTGAAGTCGAACAGTCCCTCGAAAATCTCCGCGCCGCGCACAGCAGGTTGAAGGCCGAGCTGGCGAAAGTTATCGTCGGGCAAGACCTCGTTATCGAGCAGCTCCTACTTGCGATTCTGGCCCGTGGGCACTGCCTGCTTGTCGGCGTCCCGGGACTTGCCAAGACCCTGCTGATCAGCAGCCTCTCCGAAGCGCTCGAGCTCGACTTCAACCGCATTCAGTTCACGCCGGACTTGATGCCGTCCGACATTACCGGCACAGAGCTTTTGGCCATCGACCCCGAGACCGGCGAGCGCAACTTTCGCTTTGCCCCTGGCCCGGTTTTTACCAACGTGCTCCTTGCGGACGAGATCAACCGAACACCTCCGAAAACCCAGGCCGCGCTACTCGAGTCCATGGTCGAGAAGCAAGTGTCCGCCGCCGGAACGCGCCATCCGCTACCAGACCCTTTCTTTGTGCTCGCCACCCAAAACCCAATCGAGCAAGAGGGCACCTATCCGCTTCCCGAAGCACAACTCGACCGCTTCCTATTCATGATCCACGTCGGCTACCCGGATGTGGAAGAGGAGCGCGAGATCTTGCGCCGCACCACCGGTCAAGTCGAAGCTAAGATCGAGAAGGTTCTCACCGGCAGTGAGCTGAAGGAGATCCAGAACGCCGTTCGCTCGGTCCCCGTTGCTGACTCCATCCTGGACTATGCGCTTAGCCTTACGCGCGGCACTCGTGTGCGCGGAGGGACGCAGCTGCCCTTCATCTCTCAGTATGTCAACTGGGGAGCCGGACCGCGCGCTAGCCAGGCGTTGATCGTCGCAGCCAAAGCGCGCGCCGCTCTGCGAGGTCGCGATCACGTCGCCATCGAAGATGTCAAAGCCGTTGCGCACCCCGTCTTGCGGCACCGCATCGTGATGAACTTTTCCGCCTCGGCGGAAGGGTTCACTAGTGACGACTTGATCGATCGCCTCTTGAAGGAGGTCGATCCCGCAGCCGCTGTCGGGGCCGGTCTTCCCGGCGTCCAAAAAGCATAGGCTCCGGAAGGCTCCCCCGTCTTGGTAAATCACTCCAGCCGAAGCCCTTTCGACCCCGCCATCCTCGACGCCCTTGCAGGCCTTGACTTTGTTGCGCGGACGGTTGTTGAGGGGTTCCTAGCCGGCGAGCACCGCTCGCCCAGGCGCGGCTCCTCTGCGGAGTTCGCGCAGCACCGCGAGTACTCCCCCGGAGACGACTTGCGTCATATCGACTGGCGCATCTTCGCGCGAAGCGAGCGCCTCGTCGTCAAGGAGTACATCGAAGAGTCGAACTTGATCGCGAACATCGTGCTCGACACATCGGGCTCAATGGCCTTCACCGGAAATGGCCTCGAAGGCGAGCCTGGGTGGAGTAAACTTGACTACGCGTGCTGGGTCGCCGCTGCTTTGGGACAGCTAATCTTGGGGCAGCGCGACGTTGCCGGTCTTGTCCTGTTCGACACGGAGAGCCACCAGGTGCTCCCCCCCGCTGGTGGAGCACCGCAGCGAGCCGCACTCCTCAAACAACTCGAGGCGACCGAACCGGGCGGCGAAACGAAAGAGGGCGCAAGCCTCTCTCAAGTTGTGGGGCACATGCCAGGTCGTGGCATAGCCATCGTGATCTCGGACTTCCTCGGCGAGGTCTCCGAGATCTTCAAAGGCATCGAGACGCTGATTTCGCAAGGCCACGAACCCGTGCTCATCCAGGTCCTTCACCCCCGTGAACTTGACTTCGATTTTGACGGTCACTTGCGCCTCCAAGATCTAGAGGGGGCTAGCGATCTCAAGGTAGATGCGCGCGTTCTTCGGGATGCCTACATAGAGGAAGTGAAAGCTCATCAAGATGAGCTCCAACGGCGCGCAGCCGCCTATGCGGTAGACTTCATCCCCATGCAAACGGACACAGGCGTCGACGTAGCCTTGTCGCGCTATCTCGCGATCCGCTCCGCACGATTGACGCGTCATGCTGGAGGCCTTGGTCGATGATTGCGCTGTTTGGAGTCGAAGGTCTCGTCAACCCCGCATTGGCCGCAGGTGCGGCACTCGCCGCGGTCCCCCTTATTATCCACCTGCTCAATCGTCGGCGGCACGTCCCGCTCGACTGGGCGGCAATGCGCTTTGCTCGCTTAGCATGGAAGAAGATCCGCAGGCGAACACGATTCGAAAACCTGCTGCTGCTAGTGCTCCGTATGTTGGCGATCGCATTTTTGGCGCTCGCCCTGGCGCGACCGTTTGTAACTGGCGGAGGCTCCCTGTCCTCGCTGACCGAGAACCACCGCGACCTCGTTCTCCTCATAGACGGCTCCGCCTCGATGGACTATCGCCTGTCACTGACGAGAGTTTGGGACGAAACGGTCGAACGCGCACGTGAGCTTATCGAAGAGCTCGACGGCAGCTCGGGCGACCGCGTTCACCTTTACTTGTGCGGAGAAACAGCCCGCCTCCTGAGTGATCGCACACCTGAAGATGCGCTTGCCCTGCTAGCTACCCTGGAGAACCCTCTAGCCGAGCGTTTCAATTTACAGGTTGCTCTTCAGCGCGCGATCGCCGACCTCGACGAGCGTCGCGATGCCGACCCAAGCGCTATCAACGAGCTCGTCCTACTCTCGGACGGGCAGCGTGAAAACTTCTTGACGACAGCGGGGTCTAGGGCTCTCAACTCGTTGAACCTGCTCTCGGAGCGCGAGCTCACTCTTCGCGTCGAAGATATCCACTCACGCGCAACGGGTCGCTTCACTCCCAACCCTTCCAATCTCAGCTTGGCGTCGCTGGCCGCACTGGACCCATTCGAGTCTCGAATCCACGCGATTGGGGCCGCTCCCACATTGCGTGCTGGTGGCGATGCCGGCTTCCTTGTCAACGTTCGCAACTCCGGCTCGGAGCGCCGCAGCGTGCGAGTCGCCCTCGAAGTCGACGGCCAGCGGAAGACAGCCAAACGCGTCGAGATTCCCCCCCTAGGTGAGCTCGAAGTCCGGCTCAACATCAACCTGTCCGAGGCGAACGCCAGCTCAGCTTTGTCTGGCTCGGTCGGCACGAAGGACGGCACGTTTCACTCTATCGAGGCCGTCCTCGAGAGCGACAATCTACCCATCGATGACCGCAGGTCGCTCGTTGTATTTTCACCGGGGACGATCGAGATTCTTGTGGTCAACGGAGACCCGCGGCCCGAGATTAGCGATGACGAGGTCGGCTACCTTTTGGCAGGATTGACACCAGTTGGTGACGGCCTTATATCGCAAGCGGGAGGTGCCCCATTCCTAATCACTACGCACTCCTCTGACGCTTTCACGGTCGGTATTGCGAACGGCTCGATCGACCTTGGCAACTACCCTGTCGTCTGGTTAGCGAACATCGAGAATCCTTCTCCCGGCTGGGTCTCGGCGCTTGAAGACCACGTGGCCGCGGGCGCAACGCTGGTAATCTCTCTTGGAGATCGAGTCACGGCTGCGCGCTACAACGAGCGCCTAGGGGCTGGCCTGCTCCCCGTCCGCTTAGAAGAGCGCATCGCCGTCGCGTCGCGCCGCGAAGCATTCTGGACCCCGCGCATCGAAGCGCCAGAACACCCTGCGCTCTCCTTTTTTAGTGACGAGCGGTTCGAGGTCTTTTTCACGGGGGTGCCGTTCTTCGAGGTCTTTGGCTCTGTGCCGAACGAAGGCGCGCGTGTGCTCGCAAGCCTGAACGACCAAGGACCCGGCCGGCCGGGCAGCCCGCTGTTTGTCGAGCGCGACTTTGGCGAAGGCCGAACCGTCATCTGGAATTCCTCTATTGACGCGGACTGGAACCTATTCGCCGAGTCACCCGCTAGCTTGATTCCTCTCACACACGAAGTCTGCTTCGGCGCCGCGCGACCCGCGGGTCCTTCGCGAAACCTGGACGTTGGCGACAGCCTCTCTGCGGAATTCCCCTTCTTCCCCGAGGCACCCACTCTGGTTCGCCCCGATGGCTCTTCGCTTGGAATCGCCTCCGATGCCGAGGAGTCCCAAGGCGCAACGGCGGGCCGCGGGTCTTGGCTACTCATCGACATTGCGACTCCAGATGCCCCTGGCATCTGGAGTCTGCGCACTTCATCAGGTACCGACGATCCGTTCGCGGTCACCCTTCATGCATCCGAAGGGGACCTCGCTCGCATCTCTTCCAACGAGCTCATGGGATTGCACCCCGCCTTGGTCGCGACGAGCGAAGTTGAAAGTGAAGAGAACGGCGGCGAAGACAACGGCGGTGAACTTTGGCGGGGCGTCCTGCTTCTAGTTCTCGCCTGCCTTGTGGGTGAGGCGCTGTGGGCGGGACATATAGAGAAGCGCACTCCCGGAGTTCAGTCGTGAGTTGCTTCCTGCCACCCGAACTATCAGCTCAAGATCCGGTGATCACTCAGGGCCTTGCCACAAGCTTCGAGCTGCTCGAAGCTCCAAGCGCCTGGGTGGTCGTACTGGTGATCCTACCCCTTGTAGGCCTTGTCGTTTGGGCTAGCTATGGCCGGCGGCTACTCGAATCGAACGGCCACCGTGCCCTTGGCCTGCTTCGCGGACTCGCAATCTTCGCAGTGCTATTCCTTCTTGCGCGCCCAGCACTTGTCGAGGAACGACAAGAGATTCGTCCCGCCGAAGTCATCGTCCTTTTTGACGATTCCGCATCGATGGGCAGCTCTGATCCATGGGCAGGGGATGCCGAAGCGCACGCTGCACTTTCCGCACTTACGGGCTTAGACCCCGCCTCGTCCACACGCAGTGAATTAGCGAGAGAGGCACTTGGCCGGCATCTACTACCAGTATTAGAGAAGCGCGGATATATCCCGCACCTTTATACGTTTGCCGAAGGATGGACCCCCGCGGACGCCTCGACCTTCACCCCCGCATCCAAAGGCTCAGCGTCCCACCTTGGCGACGCCGTCCTAGGGTCCCTTGGCGCGAACACTGCGCGGCACGTAACCGACGTCATCGTGATCGGTGATGGTCGCACGACTGGTGGCACCCCGCTTGTGGACGCAGCGCGCCGGGCAAGCGCGGCGGGTGTACCCGTCCACACTCTGCTCACCGGAGATGCGCGCCCTGAAACGGGTGCGAAACTAGAACTTGTCGACGCCCCATCCACCGCGATGGACGATGACGAGATCGCGATCCACCTGCGCCTAACGGGACAAGGGCAAGGCACCCGTCGCGTCGACGTCCGGCTCGAAGAGCTCGAGAGCGCCGACGACGAGAGCGGGCGAGTCCTTGATGACGAGTCCATTCGACTGGACGGCGAAGGGGAGCGCCTCACATTGGTCGCGCCGCGTGCCGAAACCTCGAACCTCGCGCCAGGCGAGTCCAGGCGGCGCCACTTCCTAGTCCGCACTCCCCCACTCGAAGGTGAGACCCGCTTAGAGGACAACATTCTCCGGCTCTCTGTTAATGTCACAAATCAAACGATCCGGGTGCTCTACGTGGATGGCTATCCTCGATGGGAGTACCGCTTCCTTAAGGAGTTCCTAAAGCGCAGTGACGAGAATATCACGGTGCAGTGTTACCTGAACTCCGCAACCGTGGACTTCCCCCAGGAGTCCAGCCCCGGGCTCGATCCGCTCACAGCCTTGCCGACAACACGTGAGGAGCTGCTCGACAACTTTGACGTCGTCATCATTGGTGATGTAAATCCATATCGCATGGGCCGCTCGGTTGAAGAGAGCGATGCCTTCGTCGCCGCACTTGGCGACTTTGTCGTGGCGGGTGGCGGCGTGCTCTTCCAATCGGGGGAGTTCGATAACCCGCGCTCGTTTATCGGCACACCCCTCGAAGCGCTCCTCCCAGTCAAGCTCGACCCCGCTGGCCGCACAGGATTCGCGGCCGCTGAGACGGCCTTCCACCCACTGCTTGAGGACCCGACACAGCCACACGAGATCACGCAACTTACGCCGGATCTCGAGGACAACCGCAGGCTTTGGGAAGACGAAGAGGGCCTTGCGGGCTTCTTTTGGTTCTACCCTGTCGAGCGCCCCAAGGCTGGAACCGACGTCCTTCTAAGCCACCCTTTCGAGGAGAACCGACACGGCAGACGGCCTCTGCTCGTCACTGGTTATTATCCGTCGGGACGCACCATGTTCCTTGCAGTCGACTCCACATGGCGCTGGAACTGGCGTTTTGGCCCAAAGTGGCGCACGCGTTTCTGGAAGGGTGCCATCCGCTGGCTCTCCTTGGGCCGCTTGAAGAGTGGCGATCGGCGCTTCCGTCTGGAAGCTGGGCGCACGACTTTCGGTCTTGATGAACGAGTCGCTATTGAAGCGCGCGTGCTCAACCAAGATTGGCAACCCTCGGAAGAGGAAAGCATAGACGTCCGCTGGAGCGGACCGAATGGCGAGATCCAAACCGGCTCACTTGCTCTTGTACCCGGTCGTCCCGGCGCGTTCCGCGGAGCGCTCGATGTCGAACGCCCGGGCCACCACCGTGTTTGGATAGAAGAAGATGGCGCGGAGCGAACGAGCTCTGGCTTCGAAATCACTCTACCCTCTCGCGAGAGCGCAGATCCATCGCCTGATCCCGCTGCACTGGTCGAGTTAGCCGTAGCCACAGGTGGCACTCACTTGACCCTTGCCGAGATCGAACTGCTGTTCGAACAGTTTCCCGGTGGCGAGGAGCAGCGCGAGCCCATCTCGGCACGCTTCGAAGACGCCTGGGATCGCTGGACTTCTCTACTTGTCATTCTGGGTCTACTCGCAGCGGAATGGCTGCTACGCAAGCGGATGAATCTTCCGTGAATAGTGCGCGCACCCTTTTGTCTAGGCTTCGAATAGCGAGCCATATACCTGCTAAGCTCGCGCTAGCAGCCTGTCTTGTCGCGAGTACATTGGAGAGTGGAGCATCTGCACAATCCAATTTCGTTGTGCAAGCAACACGCGACGTGCGCGACGCCGCGAATGCGAGTCTGGAGCACCTTGCCGCCGGCCGCACATTCGAGGGGCTCGACTCCCTCCAGTTCCTGCTCGAGGATGGTCGTGAAGGCCTTCTCATCGGCTCCGATTTCGCCGGCACTTTGGCTAGCAGCTCCGGCCCTGTACCCGAGTGGATCGGCGCCGCGCGCTGGGCGCGCAAGAAGATCGAATCCCTCAGTGACGAAGAGCGCAAGATCTATGGTGAGCGCACTGGACGCAACGCCCAACGCGCCTTCATTCGCGCGCTCTACCTGCGCTCTTCAAACGAACTCCTCACCATCGCGCGACGCTTCCCGGCAACCCAAGTTGCAGCGCGCGCCTTTATCGCCCGAGGCGACTTAGCTTTCGAAGCCGGTAACAACGCTCTCGCCACACGCTCTTGGCAGGACGCCAAGCGCACGCTCGACTTGGCGGTCCCCCACGACATCGACATGGGCCTTGCGCTTACGGTAAGGCTGGCTGCCACCCCCCAAAGTAGCCCCAATGTGGGCAGCAGCTCGACCTCGGCTACAGCGGCATTTCCGCCAAGCCTCGACAGCGCGTGGACGATTGACTTGCCGTCCGCCCCACGCGAGGGCTTCAGCGACTTCGCGAACCTGCGACCAGTGATTGCAAACGGAGTCGCTTGGCTAAACACTGGCCTTCGAGTCCTTGCGATTGACATCTTCAAGGGCACGACACTTTGGGACTCGGGCGAGGTTACGGGCTGGGGCGACCTGTCAGCTTGGGCTCGCAAAGAGCTAGTGAAAGGAATCGCCCGCGACACCCTGATTTCAAAAGTTGCCGTGGATCAGGCAAGCGGCATTCTGGTCGCTCCCCTGCAAATTCCCCGCTCCGACGCCGACAACGACAACTTTGGCAACATTCAAATAACCGTCAGCTTGCCAGAACGCAGGCTGTTCGCATTCGACTCCATAACGGGTACTCCCCTTTGGGATCACGCACCTCGCATGGGGGACGAGATCTCCCTACTCGGTGCGAGTACGTTTCCCGAGCGAATGCGTATCGCGGCTCCACCGTTGATTCGAAACGATCTGGTGCTTGTTCCATGCTATGAGCTCGCCGGTAGGATCACACTGTTCGTCGCTGCCTATGACCTGTCTACAGGCGAACTGGTTTGGCGCACTCGCGTCGTGGGTGGACAACAGCGTGTCAACCTATTTGGCGAACACGAATCCGAATACAACGCGGCCCCCCTCGCGGCCTCCGACGGAAAACTATTGATCCTCTCACAGCTCGGCATCGTGGCTGCACTTGACGTCGAGACGGGCGAGCCTATTTGGGAGTCCAGCTACGAGCAGTTCGACCTTCCCCGAGCCAACGGATTCTATGCCCCCAGACGTGCTCGCGTTTGGCAAGCCGCCGCCCCAAAGATCTCAGATGGCATCGTGTTTACCACGCCCATCGACTGCCCAGACCTACTCGCTTTAGACTTGGCTTCAGGAGCACCTCTGTGGTCTGTCCCCGCTTACGAGTTACGGGCATCTAGCTTCGGAACCGTTCAAGGTGAGACAAATGGACGCTGGGGGTTAGCGGCGCCAAACAATCGTGTGTCCAACAACTCCCGTGGTGAAATCGACCATCTAATCACTGCCGATCGAGAGTCTGTCTGGCTTGGTGGCGATCACCTTGTCGCGTGGACCAACGATCGCGGCGACCTCTTTGAAAAAGGTCCTACAAAAACTCGTTTCCCGGCGATAAAAACTCCAAGCGGCCTGCTTACAAACAACCCCGTTTCACCGCGTCCGCTCGGCGAGTCGACGGACTTGGCAATCCTGGTCCCCACCGACTGGGGCATCCTGTCCGTCGATCGCGCCACAGGGCAGGGCACTCCCCTGGGCCCGTTTGGTGACGAAGGCAACCGCTACTATTCCCCGGGCAGCCTGGGGATCACTCCCGGCGTCCTCTTGCACACCGACGAGTGGAGGCTCACTGGCTGGATGCATTGGGGCACCCTGGTCACCAACGCCGAGGCGCGTTTAGCACAGGCCAACTTATCCGGCTCGCCCGAAGTAGACCTAATACGACTTGAGTTAGCGCAGCTCCGACTTGCACTTGCGACCTCACCTAGGATCGCGACTGCCCAGGGACTTACGGCCGAAGACGCGTGGATCGAACTTCAGAAAGCTCGCGAACTTATCCTGGAAGCATCTGGTGAGATTCGGCCTTTTGACTTCTCGTCGCTACGCCTGTCCGAGAGTTCTATCGCTGGGCTTAATTCCCTTGTAGCAGACTCGCACTTTAGACTCTTAGAGAGCGAGGCTGCATGGCAAGGAACGTTTGGCGAAATCGATCGAGCGATCGCCCTTGTTTCCCAGGCCATTGCCCAAGCACCGGACGATGCGGCGGTCTGCAAGCTCCTGCACGCTCAAGTGATGTACTTGGGCAACCCTACTTTGGAATCCGAATCTTCGCACAAAGCCAGAGTCAGCACCCTCGACATGTTGATTGCACTTTGCCCTCGCGAAGTCACTCCCACAGCACATTTGAACGGCCTGCTCGATCCGGATATCGACGAGTTTGTAGCTACGGTCCGCAACCTCGGAGGTGTGTATGCCTATGGCGAGCTACCCGTGGGACTGATGGCCTTGCTTGCACGCTCTGCAGCCTTCGCGCGAGCGGGCGAGCCCATCCGCGAGCTCAATGACTTGCACGGAGCGCTTTGGGAGTACGGGCTGCTCCCGCTCGCCCCTGGCACGACGGTAGGCGACCTGCTCACCAAGCAGATCCATCGCGCGATTGAGCTAGCCCCGATTGGCACATACGCCTCGTTCGAGATTGCCGCCAAAGCTCAGTTGGATGCCGCCATCTCCGTCGAAGCGCCCGCTAGAAGTTCAAGTGCGCTCGCCGGTGTTGCACGCAGGTGGCCCCACAGCAAGGCCGCCCGCGAAGCGCGCACGCACTTGCTCGATATCGAGATCGGACAATTTTCCAACAAACTATCGACCTTCGGTCGCTTGGCGGAGCGCGTCTCGGCAGTCTTGGTCGACCAGCCAAGTGAAGCCCTCACCTGGCGCTCACTACTCGCGTTGGGCTGGGCTGCGGACCGGTCGGGCAATCCATACCTCGCGCGAACTATCCTCACCAGAGTCGCGTCAAGTGCGCCCACCGCAAGCGCCGATTTCACCAAAGGAGCCACTGCAATCGACCTGCTCGCCGGACTCCGCGCTCCCCATCAAGCCGAATCGTCGGACAAGCTAACGAATCTCGACCCGCCGCTATCTGGCTCCAGGAGCATTGGCGGCGTTCGCATTGGGCCGTTCGACCCTGTCCTGACTATCAATGCGCTCCTACCCGGAGAGCGGAGTAGCTCTGATGGAGGGGCCACAAAGCGCATCCTCCTAAGCGCGGCCGGCGACGAGCTGTACGCCTTCGAAGCCGCTCGCGATGTAGCTCCAAACCAAGCAGCTGCCAACTCGATACTTTGGGTCTTCCCAGTGGGGACACGCGCCGGCACGCCATGGTCTCGACTTCTCTGCTCGCTACCCCAAGAGGCTCCCGAAGTCATTTCGGTCGTAACCAACGGTGGCATCATCGGCATCTCTCCCCTGAGCGGCTCCTTACTCTGGAGCTTGAGCCGAGCAGGGTCCCGGGCGGTTGAAATCTCCGGTGACGGCGGCATGCTTGTTGTGCAGTGGCTTGGATCAAATGGAGAGCTTGTTGTGGAGGGTGTTGACGCTATCGGTGGCGCCAGCCTGTGGCAGACGGAGCTTCCCGCCGACACTATAGGCGAGCTTGCCGGCGCGAAGCTGCTTGTCTCGGGCTCGGCGATCGCTTTGCTCTCTCGCGAAAACGATAGCAGTGGTGTCCTACTCGACGGAGTACGGGGCGAACTCATAGATACGCTTAAGCTCGTCGGCCAGGCCGCGCAGCGCGATCGCGCTGCTGCGTGGGCCAGGAATGGCACATTGTTCTTGCCGCATTTCTTAGCTGGTACCGACCAACGCCCGAACACGGTGGATGCGATCGACATGAGTACGGGCGGGCTCAACTACTCCATCGATTTTGGAACTAAGACCGAGCTTGTTGGCATCGCACACTTTGAAGAGAGAAGCTGCCTCTGGTTGTTCCCCACCGGCGAGGAAGGCGTACTGGGCGCGAAGGCCAAGCTCGTCGAGTTCGACACAAAGCTCGGGGCTACGCGAGATCTTGCGGACCTGAGCAGCGGAGATCGCGTCATCGGGCTACCTATTGGAGAAACCCTTACTTTGGACGGGCCGCTGCTGCTAGTCGCCTCGAAACCGAGCCTAATGTTAGGTTTTGGCAAGCAAGGCCCAATGACACTGCGCGCTTTCGGGCTTCCGAGAGGCCTCTTGTGGACCAGGAATATTTCCCCTCCGGACGTTTTGGGTCAGGGGCTTTACGATGGTGACTTGCCCCCCGTTGTTCTTGCCCGCGACACGATCGCCATGACCTACGCTATTACAAAAAGTGGCCAAGCCCTCGGGCGCAGCACACGCTTACTTCTACTCGATCGAAGTGATGGACGCATCTTGGACGACCGCCCTCTAACAACGCGACTGGGGCGGCTCGAAGGGCTCTCTCTTCGAGGGCTGGGTAGTGACTTATATTTGTTTGGAAGAGGCATCGGGTCAGGTCGCGGACGCTTGGAAGTCCTTGGAGGAAAACGATGAAAGCTATTTTTCTGAATGTCCTTATTGGTGCGTGTGCACTCGCCTTGGGAACGTTGCAAGTCGCCGGCGCACAAGATCGGCTGCAGTCGGAACCGCCGCCTAATCAAAAGGCAACACCTGGCGTTGGCGACGGGCCCGAGACCGAGATCACAGCCGAACACGAAGTTGCTGTGGAGAAAGGGTTGGCTTGGCTGGCCTCGCAGCAAAACGATGACGGCAGCTGGACGGGTAAAATCGGCCGCAAGCTCAACAACGGCTACGACTACACGCGCGAGTCCGGACATGTCGGCGTAACCTCACTTGCCTGTATTGCATTCTTAGCGGGTGGGCACCAGCCCGGTCGCGGCAAGTACGGTCAAGCGATCGAATCCGGATTGGATTTCGTGCTTGCCGCCTGCCAAGAGGACGGCTACGTCACGGTGGGCGGGACTCGCATGTACAGCCATGCATTCGCAACACTATTTCTTGCGGAAATTTTCGGTATGACTCACCGAGAAGACGTGCGCCTGAAGCTTCAAAAGGCAGTCGACTTTATCGTCACCTGCCAAAACGAAGAGGGCGGATGGCGTTACGTGCCACTGGAGTCGCAATCGGACATGTCGATCGTCGTCTGCCAAGTTATCGCGCTGCGCGCCGCGCGCAATATTGGCATCCGCGTTCCAAAGGAGACCGTGGACCGCGCTTCGGCATACGTGAAAGACTCGGCGAATGGGATGGGCTCTAGCCGCGGGCGTAGCTCCTACTTGGCAGGCTCATTCAAGTATCAAAAAGAGGGCGCCACGCGATCCTCCTTCCCACTGACGTCAGCAGGTGTGACGGCCCTCAACGGACTGGGTATCTACTCAGACGATCGCATCGCCGAAGGACTCTCGTACCTGCAGCGCAACATCGGCGCATTCAACTACGAGTACGGTATTCGCGGGGGCGCTCACTACTTCTACTGGTATGGCCACTACTACGGTGTCCAGGCCATGTACATGGCGGGCGAGCCCTACTGGACTCCGTACTTCAAAGAACTTCGAGGTGAGCTTCTCCAAATGCAGAGTCCGAACGGCTCGTTCCCCAACCAAGTCGGGCCAGGCGAGACTTTCGGCACCGCAATGGCTGTGCTGATTCTCGAGATTCCCTATCGCTTCCTTCCGATTTTCCAGAGGTAACCCGCGCGGTCCATGCCTAACCAACATCACACAACAACGGAAAACGGTCCCTTGACCCAGACGCCGGCACTGGAGAGCCTCTTGCAGGGCCTTCGTGGACAGCTCCGCTTGCTGATTTTAGCCGAGGGCTTTGGCAGCGCGCTGATCGCGGTGGGTCTTTGGTGCGCGTTCGCCTTCTTGGCTGACTTCGTTCTCGGCGTACCCCGCGGGATTCGCATCGCGCACGGCATCCTCTTGGCGCTCCTCCCGCTTGCAGCGCTCGTGCGCTTCGGCCTGCGTCACCTCGGCCAGATGCCAGGCCGGCGCGGCATGGCCGTTTTGTTAGAGCGCGCCAATCCCGGTCACGACGAACTCTTCGTGAGTGCCGCTGACTTCCAACTCGTTGCGGGAGAACGCTCCCCCGACGCCAAACACCTTGTGCAAACAGTTCTCAAGCGCGCCGATCAAGCGGCTCTGGCGATTGACACAAAAGCGAAGCCCGTCTTCACCTCCAAAGGCCCGTTCAAGCGCTTCGGTTTGGGCCTCCTCGCGACCGCTCTGATCGCCGGGGCCGGATTTACATGGCCGACGCACGCTGGCATTTTCGCGGGCCGGCTTGTCGGCGGGGAAAACATTTGGCCGCAGCTCACGTTCCTTTCCATTGAACTCGGTGTTGAGCCCGTCCCCGATGTACGCGGCGATGAGCTGCACGTCCGCATCGCTCGCGGCGAGGATTTACCTATCTCTGTGCGCGCCACCGGACGCATACCGGACAATGTCGAACTGTCCTTCTCCGACGGCGCCACCCTTGTCTTACGTCCCGTTGGGCGTGGAGTCAGCGAAGCGCTGTTCACAACGACCCTGCGCGGTCTCCAAAAGGACATTGAGTTCGTCGCGCGCGGCGGTGACGACCGTCGCGAAATCCCCCGGGTTGTCATCGAAGTTCTCGAGCCGCCCGACCTGATCAACTTGGCGATCGCGGTGACACCTCCGCCGTATACCGGTAGCATCCCATTTACGATTCAAAACGCGGACGCCACCGTTCTCACGGGAAGCACGATTCAAGTCTTTGCGCAGGTCGACGCCGGCACCGCGGGCAAAAGCAGTGAGAAGGCAGCATCTGGCAAAAATACGTCCCGGGGAATTACGGGACAGGTCCGACTGCTCCCCGAGGATCGACTTTTGCCACTTGTCGCCACAACGGTACCGGGCACGGGCGTACCTGCTTTGATGTTCAAACTGCACGCGAAGAGTTCGCTGCGCTTCCGCTATGAGCTCGTCGACCCCAATGGTCTTACCAACCCGGATCCCGGCCTTTGGGCGATTGATGTCACCGAGGACCGAGCGCCACGCGTCGAAGCTTTGCACCCTCGCGGACTCACCCTCGAAACCGTCTCCGGCGGCGTCCTTAGCTTGGCTGTTCTCGCCGAGGATGACTTCGGTATCGACCATGTGCAGCTCACTGTTGAAGACGAGCGCTCGGAAGATTCGATAGGCTCATTCCCGATTGAAACGTCCCCACTTGCCGGGGAGTCCAGCACTCTCAACGCCATCCCAACTGTCTTTGGCTTCACCAGCATCGATCTCTCGCAGCTACTTGAGCGCGATCTCATTGCGGGCGACACGCTTCGCGTTGAGATAAGTGCCGACGACAAGCGACAGCCCGAACCGGGCACGGGTCGCGCACCCGCGATCCTGATTCGCGTCCTCACCACCGATGAGTACATGCGCAAGGTGCAAGATCGCTTGTCGGTCGCACGCAGAAGAACGTCGGAGTTGTTTGAGCTCCAGCGGGAGAAATTGCGCCGCACCGAAGAGCTACTCGACGCGGCCTTCGGCGAGGCGATTGCTGACGGCAGCACGGCTGGTGACGAGCAGATGGACCCGGGATTCAGCGCACGAGATCGAATGGACTTGGCGGCCGCCGCTTCCGGGCAGCGTCGTGTCTCCGGTGATGCAGCAAGCCTACTTCGGGAGCTCTCCGGTCTTACCAGCGACGTCTTGCACGCGCGAGTGGACAGCGAAGCGCAACGCCAGCTCGACCAGCTCGACTCGCTGCTCGCTAAAGAGTCAGGCCGAAACTTCGACCCTGACATTTGGAGCTCGCTTGTTGAGCAACACCAAAAGGGACGCTTGGGTAGCGCAGGGTTCGCTGGCCACCTGCTCGACCTGACGGGCCTGGCTGTCGAGATTGACCAAGTCCACGCTCGCGCGGCCTCAGAAGCGCTCGCCCTTGCGGAGGAGTCCGATGACGAGGTCGACCTTCAGGACGCTCTTGTCTCCGCC